>WBZS01001074.1_pt1 | contig 24646 bp, 18 predicted proteins | sample 5204201 | NCBI WGS metagenome assembly WBZS01 (sample SAMN12344357, study PRJNA552823) | activated sludge metagenome | biome: Activated sludge suspended growth; feature: Nitrification reactor; material: Wastewater; isolation source: activated sludge from nitrification reactor of wastewater... | reverse complement strand
CGAGCCCGGCGGCGATGTTGCGCCGGGCGAGATGGAGTTCGATGCCGTCGATTGCCGCCGCACGCTGCGCCGGGTCGAGTCCGGCAGCAAGGAATGGCGACTTCAGCAGATCGAGCAGCGAACGGTGGTAGCCGTCGCCGGCGATCACTTCGTGCCAGGCGTCGACCAGTGCCGCGGCGCGTGTCGTGGCGAGCTTCCATCCGGTTTCGTCGGCAACCAGGATGTCATCGCGCTCGAGCAGGGCGCGGGCGCGGCGGGCCGCCACGCGGTCGGCGGCGATCAATCCGATCGTCGTGCGTCCCTCGGCAAGCCAGGCGCGCACCTGCAGCGCGGTGTGGCGCGCCAGCGCCTCGAGCGAATCGGCGGCCACCAGCGCGACGCGGCCGGCAAGCGAGGGTGCGGCTGCGTCGCGCAGGCCGGCGGCCCGCTCGATCAACGGCGCCTCGACCGGGTCGGGCGGCCAGGCGGCATTGAGCACGGGCAGGGGCGAATCGATGCGGCCGCCGGCCAGCCGGCGGTCGGGCACGAACAATTCGACCGGCGCGCGGCGCGCATAGAGAGCGAAGAACGCCCGTTGGTCGGCCGGCGGCTCGCCATCGCAGACCACGAACAGCGGCGCCTGCGCCCTCCGCGCCAACTCGGCCAGGGCCAGAAAACGCGCCGCAGGCAGCGAGGGGGCGCCGTCCCGGTCGGCCGCCCACAGCGCATGCACCAGGCGCGCCTCGAAGGACAGCGGCTCGGCAATCCCGATGCCATAGCCGGCGGACAGTTTTTCGGCAAGTGATTGTTCACCGGGCGGCAGTTCGACCCGAGCGGCCGTGAGTTCGTCGAACAGCGCGATCAGGGCATCGGCAATCTGCCATCGGCTGTTGCCTTCGAGCATGCGCCAGTCGCGCAGCACCGAAAACAGGCGTAGCTGGCGCCGAGCCGGGGTGTCGCACGCCGAGGCATCGAGCAGCGGATCGGCCCAGCCGGCGAGGGTGACGATTCCCGGCAGCAACAGCGGCCGGCCGGCGGCGACGGCAATCGCGGCGCGCAGTTCGGGCGCCAGCAACAGGTTGGGAAGCACCAACACGACGCCCGACAGGTCCGGCAGTCGCGCCTGACAAGCTGCCAGGACGCGTGCGGCGCACTGCCCGAGGAATTCTGCGCCAGGCGCAAGGCGGCGCGTGGTCGGTCCGGATCGCACCCCGGACAACCCGGACTCCTGGCCGGGTTCAGGCGCCGCCATCGGCCTGTCCGGCGAACCGGCTCAACGCTCCAGCTTGTCGAGCTTGTCGGTGATCTTGGACCAGTCGTCGGCGTCGGCCGGCGGCTCCTTGCGCTCGATGATCGGTTGCCAGAGTTTGGCCAGTTCGGCGTTCAGGGCAGTGAAATGCTGCTGGTCGGCCGGCACATCGTCTTCGGCGAAGATCGCCTCGACCGGGCATTCCGCCACACACAGCGTGCAGTCAATGCACTCGTCGGGATCGATGACGAGAAAATTCGGTCCTTCGCGGAAGCAATCGACCGGGCATACATCGACGCAGTCGGTGTATTTGCACTTGATGCACGGTTCGGTGACGACGTAAGTCATGAGGAAAATCTCCGTTGCGCGGGAGCGGTTTCGGGTCGCGGCGGAACCTGCCGCCCGGCCAAGCCTGGGTTGAAATTCAGGGACGAAACTATAGCGCATTTGCCGATTCCCGAGCGGCCGCGCACGCCGCCGGCCGCGCCTGCCCGGTGGGACGGATACCGCCCGGTTTGCCGGCATCTTCCCACGCACGAGGTTTTTCGCTACGATGCGCGCATCAGGAGCAATCGAACAAGCCTGTTTTTTTGGACCCGTGGCACGGCACCCGCCGACTCGAAAGTCCGGATCGAATCCTCCCCGCATCCCTCTTTGTCGAACTTTCCGGCTCGAGCGCCGAGCGCAGCGGGCATTCCACAACCACTTCTGTGAGTAAGACATGAGCGAACACATTCACCACGTCACCGACGCCAGTTTCGAAACCGAAGTCCTGCAATCCCAGACACCGGTGCTGGTCGACTACTGGGCGGAGTGGTGCGGCCCGTGCAAGATGATCGCGCCGATTCTCGACGACGTGGCCAAGGACTATGGTGTCAAGCTGAAGGTCGCCAAGCTGAACATCGACGACAATCAGGGCACCCCGGCGAAGTTCGGCATACGCGGCATTCCGACGCTGATGCTGTTCAAGGGCGGCAACATCGTCGCCACCAAGGTCGGTGCGCTGTCCAAGTCGCAACTGACGGCATTCATTGACAGCAACCTCTGAACTGGCTAGATTCCGCCTATTAAAATAAGCTGCGGTGGCTTTCCCGAGCGAATGCAATCGCATGCTCGGTCGCCGCGGGGCCTGACCAGTCAGCAGTGACTGGAGTCTCGGCCACCCCCCTCCTCCCTCTCTCGCGTTTCCCTTCACCGCGCAAGGTCGCCATGCATCTATCGGAGCTCAAATCCCTCCACGTCAGCCAGCTCCTCGAGATGGCCAATGCCAACGAGATCGAAGGCGCCAACCGCCTGCGCAAGCAGGAACTGATCTTCGCCCTGTTGAAGAACCGCGCCAAGAAAGGCGAGTCGATCTTCGGCGACGGCACGCTCGAAGTGCTGCCCGACGGCTTCGGCTTCCTGCGCTCGCCGGACACCAGCTACCTCGCGGGCACCGACGACATCTATGTCAGTCCATCGCAAATCCGCCGCTTCAACCTGCACACCGGCGATTCGATCGAGGGCGAGATTCGCACGCCCAAGGACGGCGAGCGCTATTTCGCGCTGGTGAAGGTAGACAAGGTCAATAGCGAGCCGCCGGAGAACTCGAAGCACAAGATCCTGTTCGAGAACCTGACACCGCTGCACCCGACCGTGGTGATGAAGCTCGAGCGAGACATTCGCGGCGAGGAGAACACCACTTCGCGCGTGATCGACATGATCGCGCCGATCGGCAAGGGCCAGCGCGGCCTGCTGGTGGCCAGCCCGAAGAGCGGCAAGACGGTGATGATGCAGCACATCGCGCACGCGATCACGACCAACCACCCGGACGTGATCATGATCGTGCTGCTGATCGACGAGCGCCCCGAGGAAGTCACCGAAATGACGCGCTCGGTCAAGGGCGAGGTCGTCGCCTCGACCTTCGACGAACCGGCCACCCGCCATGTGCAGGTCGCCGAGATGGTGCTGGAAAAAGCCAAGCGCCTGGTCGAGCACAAGAAGGACGTGGTGATTCTGCTCGATTCGATCACCCGCCTGGCGCGCGCCTACAACACCGTCGTACCCGCTTCGGGCAAGGTGCTGACCGGCGGCGTCGATGCCAACGCGCTACAAAAGCCCAAGCGCTTCTTCGGCGCCGCGCGCAACATCGAGGAAGGCGGCTCGCTGACCATCATCGCCACCGCGCTGATCGACACCGGCAGCCGCATGGACGACGTGATCTACGAGGAATTCAAGGGCACCGGCAACATGGAAATCCACCTCGACCGGCGCATGGCGGAGAAGCGCGTCTATCCGGCGATCAACGTCAATCGTTCCGGCACGCGGCGCGAGGAACTGCTGCTCAAGCCCGAGGTGCTGCAAAAGGTGTGGGTGCTGCGCAAGCTGCTCTACAACATGGACGACCTCGAGGCGATGGAATTCCTGCTCGACAAGATCAAGGCCACCAAGAGCAACGGCGAGTTCTTCGACGCCATGCGCCGCGGTTGAGTCTCGGTCAGGCCTCGTGGTCGGCGGCTTGCCCGCACCCGGGCGCTGCGCGCCGGTGTGGTGCGATTTCGCCGACCTATTCGCACTGTCATGGTGCGACCGGCTGCGCCGTAGTCCCGTTTGGACTCTTGCGCATCTGCCGTCGGGCGCGCGGGCACCGTGCACGCAACACCCCGCGGCGGGCCAACGCCACTCGCTAACCCACGCCATCCCACTTCAACGGGGATGGCAGGGCGGGGGGGACAATCGGCCTTGCGCACGCGCCAGCCCCTCACCGGCATTCTGGCCGTCCCCTTGACCGGCAAAGACATCGCGCCCCACGCGCAGCGAGACCCGCGCCCTTCGCACAAATCGGGCCATTCTCAGCCGCGCGCACGTTCCTTGCGTTCCAGCCTGGAAGAACAACCACGGAGTTCCCTGTGTCGATACACGTTGCGCTGAATCATGTCACGCACTACCACTACGACCGCCCGATCTCGCTATCGCCGCAGGTGATTCGCCTGCGGCCGGCGCCGCACTCGCGCACGCCGATCCTGTCGTACTCGCTCAAGGTGGCGCCGGCCGAGCACTTCATCAACTGGCAACAGGATCCGCAGTCCAATTACCTGGCGCGGCTGGTGTTCCCCGAGAAAACCGGCGAATTCCGCGTCGAGGTGGATTTGACCGCCGAGATGTCGGTGATCAACCCGTTCGACTTTTTCCTCGAACCCTACGCCGACAACTTTCCGTTCCGCTACGAGCCATGGCAACTGCATGAGCTCGCCCCATACCTGGTCAAACTGCCGCTCGACGAAAAGAACGCGCCGCGATTCGCGCGCTACGTCGAATCGATTCCGCGCTCGCCCAAACAGAGCGTCGATTTCCTGGTCGAACTCAATCAGCGTCTGCAGCACGACGTCAGATACCTGATCCGCCTCGAGCCCGGCGTACAGACGCCGGAAGAAACCCTGCACAAGGCCAGCGGTTCCTGCCGCGATTCCGCCTGGCTGCTGGTGCAACTGCTGCGCCACATCGGGCTGGCGGCGCGCTTCGTCTCCGGCTACCTGATCCAGTTGAAGGCCGATGTGAAGTCGCTCGACGGCCCCTCGGGTACCGAAGTCGATTTCACCGATCTGCACGCCTGGTGCGAGGTGTATCTGCCGGGTGCCGGCTGGATCGGGCTCGACCCGACCTCCGGCCTGTTCGCCGGCGAAGGGCACATCCCGCTGGCCTGCACGCCGGAACCGGGCAGCGCCTCGCCGGTCACCGGCATGACGGAAAAGTGCGAGACGGAGTTCGAGCACCACATGAAGATCGAGCGGGTGTGGGAAGCCCCGCGGGTGACCAAGCCCTACACCGACGAGCAGTGGCAGGAAATCGAGGCGCTCGGCCACCGCATCGATGCCGACCTGGTCGCCCATGACGTGCGCCTGACCATGGGCGGCGAGCCGACCTTCGTTTCGGTCGACGATCGCGACGGCGCCGAATGGAATACCGACGCCATGGGTCCGACCAAGCGCCTGCTCGGCGCCGACCTGCTGGCGCAGCTCAAGGCGCGCTACGCGCCGCACGGCCTGCTGCACTACGGCCAGGGCAAGTGGTACCCGGGCGAGCAGTTGCCGCGCTGGTCGCTGACCTGCTTCTGGCGCAAGGATGGCGAGGCGATCTGGCAGAATCCGGCGCTGTTCGCCGACGAGCATATCGATTACCGCGTCACGCCCGACGACGCTGGCAACTTCCTGCGCCTGCTCGCCGACAAGCTCGACCTCGATGCCCAGTACATTCAGGGCGCCTTCGAAGACACCTGGTACTACCTGTGGCGCGAACGCCGGCTGCCGGTGAACGTCGATCCGTTCGACGCGAAACTCGACGACCCGCTCGAACGCGCGCGCATCGCCAAGGTATTCGGACAGGGTCTCGACCATTGCAGCGGCTATGTCATGCCGATTGCCCGCAACCCGGGCAGCGGGGACAGATGGCAGACCGGGCCATGGTTCCTGCGCAGCGAGCGCCTGTACCTGATGCCGGGCGATTCGCCGATGGGCTTTCGCCTGCCGCTCGATTCGCAACCCTGGGCCGCGAAGAGCGACTACCCGTGGATCCACGAACCCGACCCGATGCAGACCTTCCCGCCGCTGCCGCTTTACCGGAGCATCCGCTACGCGTTCCAGTCGCCGCGCGATGCGCTGCGCCGGGCGGCCGCGGCAAGCAGCGCGCCAATCGGCGGCGACGCCGATGCCGGGTCGGCACTGCGGCCGGCACGGCCGATGCGCGCGCCGCGCTATCCGGAATCCGCCGGCACCATCACCCGCACCGCGATCTGCGCCGAGCCGCGCAACGGTGTGCTGTATCTGTTCATGCCGCCGATGGCCGCGCTCGAGGACTACCTGGAGCTGGTCGCCGCCATCGAGGACACCGCCGCCCAGTTGAAGCAGCCGGTGCTGCTCGAAGGCTACGAGCCGCCGCGCGACCCGCGCCTGGACAGCCTGCGCATCACGCCCGACCCCGGCGTGCTGGAAGTCAACATCCAGCCGGCGAACAACTGGGACGAACTGGTGAGCAACACCGGCTTTCTCTACGAGGCCGCCCACCAGGCGCGCCTGACCAGCGAGAAGTTCATGCTCGACGGCCGCCACAGCGGCACCGGCGGCGGCAACCATATGGTGATCGGCGGCGCCACGCCGCTCGATTCGCCGTTCCTGCGCCGGCCCGATCTGTTGAAGAGCCTGATCGCCTACTGGCATAACCATCCGTCGTTGTCGTACCTGTTCTCCGGCATGTTCATCGGCCCGACCTCGCAGGCGCCGCGCATCGACGAGGCGCGCAACGATTCGGTGTACGAGATGGAAATCGCCCTGCGCGAAATCGACCGCCTGTGCGCGCACGGCCAGCACGGCTGCGCGCCCTGGCAGGTGGACCGCGCGCTGCGCAACCTGCTGATCGATGCCACCGGCAACACCCATCGCGCCGAGTTCTGCATCGACAAGCTGTACTCGCCCGACGGTCCGGCCGGCCGCCTCGGCCTGCTGGAGTTGCGCGCCTTCGAGATGCCGCCGCATGCGCGCATGAGCCTGACCCAGCAGTTGCTGCTGCGCTCGCTGGTGGCGCGCTTCTGGCAGCACCCCTACGACCCGCCGCGGCTCAAGCGCTGGAGCACCGAGCTGCACGACCGCTTCATGCTGCCGTACTGGATCGAGCAGGACTTCGCCGATGTGCTCGAACAACTGGTCGACTTCGGCTACCCGCTCAAGGCCGAATGGTTCGCGCCGCACTTCGAATTCCGCTTCCCGCGTTTCGGCGAATTCGCCGCCAAAGGCGTGCATGTCGAACTGCGCGCCGCGCTGGAACCCTGGCATGTGATGGGCGAGGAAGGCGCAATCGGCGGCACCGTGCGCTACGTCGACTCCTCGGTCGAGCGGCTGCAGGTCAAGGTCAGCGGCCTCAACGACGACCGCCATGTGCTCGCCTGCAACGGCCGCGCGATTCCGCTGGCGCCCACCGGCAATGTCGGCGAAGCGGTGGCCGGCGTGCGCTACCGCGCCTGGGCGCCGCCCTCGGCGCTGCACCCGTCGATCGGCGTGCAGGCGCCACTGGTGTTCGATCTGGTCGATGACTGGATGAAGCGCAGCATCGGCGGCTGCCAGTACCATGTCGCGCACCCGGGCGGGCGCGCGCATGAAACCTTCCCGGTCAACGCCTACGAAGCCGAAGGCCGCCGCCTGGCGCGCTTCTTCGCCATGGGCCACACGCCCGGCCGACTCGACCCGCCGCCGGCCGAACGCAACCCGAGCTTCCCCTTCACCCTCGACCTGCGGCGCGGCTAACGCCGCAGGCCGCGGGCCGCCTCAAACCCCGCAAGCCCCTGCCCTGGAGGCCGCATGGAATGGCGTTCTCCAGGCAGGCAACGCCAGGTGCCGCATGGATACTGGCCCCTGGCGCTGCCTGCCTGCGGGCTCTTTATCGGTGCGGCTCAGGCACGCGCAGAGCACAGATCGACGGGATTACGTGCCGTGACGAATCCTGGCCGGCCTCTCTGGCGAGGCGGCATCGACAGGCTACCGATTCAAGCGATTCGCAAGCCAATCGACTCGGGAAACCAGGCCGAAACCGAATGAAGCCTGCTATCTGGGCAAACAATTCGGATACGGCTCCCTTTACCCCGCGAGAACGTCGGTCCAACCAATCGATTTCGGGTAGTGTCAGTGTGCGAGTTACACACGACTGAATCTATTCGCGACTTAGCCGGACAGCATTAGCCAACTATCACTTCCCAGTTTGTGGTCTCGCACGCCCCTTGTTCCCTGCTGTACCAGAGATGAATGCAGCGCAGCGAGAGCAACTAGGGCTACGAAAGACCGGAGGGCTAGACGTCGCTCGGCCATACGAGGAGGGCGACCTCTTCGCGCTCAGTGCCTTGTCCAAGCTGTAAGTCGTCGGTGTCGTGCAATGACTGGGGCAAGTCGTCATCGCCTTCGATGTCGGGCACGAACTCGGTACCGATGTAGGCCGCACGTGTTGAGTCGATCCGCCTCCAACGAAACAAGTCCAAGGAACCTCTTTTCTCTTGCCAGATGTCGGCAAAGTGGTTGCCATCGTGGACAACAAGAACGTCGATGGCGACGGGTGCGGCGAGCGTTCGTCGTGCAGTCGCAGCATAGGTCTCGTCAGCGAAGATGAGGAAGTCCGTGTCTGACTCAGCCGTAGCTCGGCCATTCGCACGAGAGCCAATGAGCCAAACGGACTGCGGGTGTGGTTGGATGTCTACCAGCAGCAACAGGAAGGCGTACGCCTCTGGACTCAATAGACACGAGTGCATTGGCAACGGCTGGTCACAGGCGTCCGTAGTCAATCAAGAAGTAGGTCAATCGCAGCCCGCTGGTGTGGGGCCTGCTTCCATTTCACACCGTTTGAGAACACCAAGGATGCCCGCGCCCAAGCGTACGACGCAGGCGAAGTACTTGTCCGACCAAGCGACGCAGGCTGCTCCTCGGTTGGCCGTGGCCGTAGCCCGATTCCATTCGGAGTGCACGGCGTCTTCTCCAAGCAGGCCAATGCGCTTGGCGGTAGCTTGATCCATCCAACGCACCTCGTTGGATGGGACTTGGCTCATCTGATCCAGAAGCGTACTGGCGATACGCATTTCCGCGAAATAGGCGCGGTGTGTGTCGAGTACAGACGTGTACGCTCTTTCAAACGAGTTGTACCCGGCGGCAGTGGCTGACCTGGTGTCTGCGAAATACGGTCGGTGAAGTCCGATGCGGCTGCCCTCTTCGGCGTAGCGACGTACCCCGCCAGCGAGGACGAGGACGCAAGCAGATGCGCAAAGCCCATTTCTCGGAACGATTGTAATCAACTGCGCATTGCGAGCGAGGCGGCCAATGGCCATGGCCGTCTTCACATCGCCTCCCGGTGAATTGAGCTGAAGTTGTGGGTGAATCTTCCACCATTCCAGCATTTCTTTGTTTGCCTGTTTGAGCGCGTCGGCGAGCCGCTTGTCGTCTCCCAGCGCGATCTCGCCACGGAGGACTAAACGAGGGAACCACTCTTCGGGTGGTTCCGGTCCGCGGTTCGCTGCGAGCCTTTCAGGATTGCCGCGAAAGTATGCAATCTCTGTGGCTAGGCTCGTACTACTCGCCGTGAGCATAAGCACGACAGCAAGAAATCTCATTGAACAATCCTCTGGAGTGAGCAGTGCGGTATCTGCGACACCTTACGAATTCGTAGAAGGGTTCCCATAATCTGCGCATCCTGCCGTGAACCACACGGAATATCAATGCTCCAAGGAAGAACGCTTTCATGGAGTAGCGCATGGCCCGCTCTATGACGATCGAAACCAGCCCGCGCTTTCTCGCCGTCGATCTGCGCGCGCAACTGAGGATAGGGGCAGGCCTTGTTCCTCCCCTGCGCCATCTCCCCTTCGAGCGTAGTCTTCCCGCCATGCAATCTCCGTCGCGCCGCACGGCGCGCATCGACGCGGGCTGCAAATCGCCTGTCCTGGCAACCGCATGGAATGGCGCTCTCCGGGCAGGCAGGGCCAGGGGCCGCGTGGATGCTCGATCCTGGCGCTGCCTGGCTGCGGCATGCATTTCGGTGCGGTGCGTGGCATCAGGTCGCACGAAAAGCTTGTCAACAATTGCCCTGCCGTCTTTTTCGATCCGCTCGGCACTCCGATCGTGACCGACCCGACACCGATCAACTGAAACGATTACCGTGCAAAGTCCATCGCGGGTAAGATCCGCGTCCCCAACAGATATCAAGGAGCGCATCCATGCGCCGCACTCGCAACGCCAAGATCGTCGCCACACTCGGCCCGGCCAGTGCCGACCGGGACACCATACAAACTCTGTTCGAGGCCGGCGCCGACGTGTTCCGCCTGAACTTCAGCCACGGCACGCACGAGGACCACAAGCAGCGCCTGGACATGATCCGCGCGATCGAGCGCGACGTGGGTCGCCCGATCGGGGTGCTGATGGACCTTCAGGGGCCGAAGCTGCGCGTCGGCACCTTTGCCGACGGGCCGATCCAACTTGCCGAAGGGGCGCCGTTCCGCCTCGACCTCGAGCGCGACAAGCCGGGCGACGCGACCCGCGCGCCTCTGCCGCATCCGGAGATTTTCGACGCGCTGAAAGAAGGCACCGACCTGCTGCTCGATGACGGGCGCATCCGCCTGCGGGTTGAACGCTGCGGCGCGGATTTCGCCGAGACCCGGGTGATCGCCGGCGGGGCGCTGTCGGATCGCAAGGGCGTCAATGTTCCCGGCGTGGTGCTGCCGCTGTCGGCGCTGACGCGCAAGGACCGCGCCGACCTGGACTTCGGCCTGACCCTCGGGGTCGACTGGATCGCGCTGTCATTCGTGCAGCGCGTGCAGGACATCATCGAGATCAAGGACATCGTCAAGGGCCGCGCAGGCATCGTCGCCAAGCTGGAGAAACCGGCGGCCATCGGCAGCCTCGATGCCATCGTCAGCGAGAGCGACGCGGTGATGGTGGCACGCGGCGACCTCGGCGTGGAGATGCCGCATGAGCAAGTGCCGGCGATCCAGAAGCGCATCGTCCGCGCCTGCCGGCTGGCCGGCAAGCCGGTGATCGTCGCCACGCAGATGCTCGACTCGATGGTCGCCGCCCCGGTGCCGACCCGCGCCGAAGCCTCCGACGTGGCCACCGCGATCTACGACGGCGCCGATGCGGTGATGTTGTCGGCCGAGTCGGCCTCGGGCAAGTTTCCGGTCGAAGCCGTTGGCATGATGGACAGCATCATCGCGCACACCGAAGAGGATCCCTACTACCGCGAAGCGATCGACGCCTCGCAGTCGCGGCCGCGCGCCGATGCCGCCGATGCCATCGGCGCGGCGATGCGCCGGGTTGCCGGCCTGCTGCAGGTCGCCGCCACCGTGGCCTACACCACCTCCGGCTACTCGGCGCTGCGCATGGCGCGTGAGCGCCCGCAATCGCCGATCATCGGCATGACACCGCGGGTTGCCACCGCACGCCGCCTCGCCCTGGCGTGGGGCGTGCACGCCGTGCTCTGCCACGAAGTGGTCGATGTGCCGGAGATGAGCGATCTGGCCTGCGACACCGCGCGCAAGGAAGGCTTCGGGCTGGCCGGCCAGACCATCGTCGTCGCCGCCGGCATGCCTTTTGGCACCTCCGGCACGACCAATCTGCTGCGGATCGCGCAGATTTCCTGACGCCTGCGACGCGGCCAGCGTCGCCCGGACCACCTCAAACCCCGCAAGCCCCTGCCCTGGAGACCGCATGGAATGGCGTTCTCCAGGCAGGCAATGCCGGGCGCCGCATGGATGCGGGCGCCTGGCGCTGCCTGCCCGCTGGCCCTTTATCGGTGCGGCGTGCAGGCAAGCGGAGATCGAGAATCGACGGGATTCGATGCCGTGACGAATCCTGGCGTGTCCCGGATTGTTTCACTGGCGACGCGGCATTGACCGGCTGCCGGTTCAAGCGATTCAAAGGTCAATCGGCTCGGACAGCCACGCCGAAGCCGAACGAAGCCTGCATTCGGCGCAAACCTATCGACCACCGCCGCCTTTCTCCTCGAACGTGTAAGCACGCTTGCAAGGCGGACTGCGAGTTTGTGGGACGCCCGCTCCCCGGGAGACGGCCGAGCAGGGGAACGCCGAGACCTGCGCTGCGGTTCCCTGATCCCTTTGTTTCGCCCGGCCGCTTCCGCGGAAGAATTCGGTCGCCACCCACGATTCGCCGAACAAGGTCGTGACCAGCGCGACCCTCCATCGTAGAATGTTCCCGATACCAAAGGCATCATCGTTCGAGAACTACCAATGACGCAAGAATCGAAGATTGCACTGCTCATCGATGCGGACAACTGCCCGGCATCGAAGGCGGACGAGATCCTGGACGAGCTTGCGAAGTTCGGGGTGATCAATATCCGTCGCGCCTACGGCAACTGGAAGAGCCCCAACCTGAAGAGTTGGGAGGCGGTCCTGCATGAATACGCGATCCAGCCAGTCCAGCAGTTCGCTTACACCAAGGGCAAGAACGCCACGGACTCGGCGATGATCGTGGACGCGATGGATTTGCTGTACACGCAGCGACTTGAAGCCTTCGGGCTCGCGTCGAGTGATTCCGACTTTACGCCGCTGGTGATGCGCATACGTGCCAGCGGTTTGAAGGTATTCGGCTTCGGCGAAGCCAAGACCCCGCAACCGTTTGTAAGCGCATGCTCCCGCTTTCTCTACCTCGAGAGCTTGGGCGCAGTCGGGGAAGTGGTGCCTTCCAACGGGGACGACGGCTCGCCGGCCACGGTCGAGTTGGCCGAGCAGAAGCCGGCCGCAGCGACACCCGCTTCCGAAGCGTCTGCCACCAAGCCTGCGTCGCCCCAGAACGGAAGTACGAATGGCGGTTCGACGCCCGCCCGACCGGTCGGAACGCGACGGTCGCCTGCCGAGCTTCGGTCCGACACGCGCTTGGTCAGCCTGCTGCGCAAGTCGGTCGAGGCGGCGGCAGACGAGGAAGGTTGGGCCCACCTTGGAGCCGTCGGCCAGCACATCTCGCAACGAGAGTCTTTCGATTCACGGAATCTCGGATACGCGAAGCTGAGCGATCTGTTCCAGGCAATTGGGCTGTTCGAGATTCGCAAGAAGAACAATGGTCTGGTGGTGCGCGACAAGCGCCCGATCAAGCAGTCCGGATGATCGACCCCGCGTAGTTTGGGCTGAGCACCGCGACGCCGAAGACGATTGGGATCGGCGCTTGCGTGAGGGGTTGGGCTTCATCTCCCTGTACAATGTGTATAGGCGACAAAGGAGATACACATGCGGACGAACATCGTAATCGACGACAAGCTGATGGCGGACGCCCTCAAGGCCACGGGGGCCAAGACCAAGAAAGAGGCTGTGGAACTAGGCCTCAAGACGCTCTTGCAGATGAGCCGGCAGGCCGAAGTGCGCAGGCTGCGAGGCAAGGTCCAGTGGCAAGGTGACCTGGAAGCGATCAGGCGCGACAAGTGATCCTCGTCGATTCGAGCGTCTGGGTCGACTACCTGCGAGGTACGCCTACCGTGCAGACGGACAAGCTTGACGAACTGTTAGGCACGGTGCCGCTGGCGGTCGGCGACTTGATCTTGACCGAGGTTCTGCAAGGCTGTGGAACGGACAAGGAGTTCAACGAGGTTCGTCGTCTGCTGCTCAATCTGACAGTCGTGCCTCTCGGCGGACAGGAAGTGGCCATCGAGGCAGCGCGCAATTTCCGCCGACTGCGGGCTCTCGGACTGACCGTGCGCAAGACCATCGACACGGTGATCGCCACACGCTGCATTCTCGACAAGTTGCAGCTCTTGCATTCGGACCGCGACTTCGATGCCTTCGAGAAGCATCTCGGACTCCGTTGCGTGCCCTGTGAAGCCTAAGGTAAGGTGTGGCGCCTAAACTTGACGGAAAGCTTTCCGACGAAAGGCTGTAGCCCGCGCAGGTTGGGCAGACCACCGCGAAGCCCGACAGTATTGGGATGCGCACGTTGGGCTTCCGGCGTCAGCCCAACCTACGCGGGCTTGAAGCGTGTCTCTTGAAAGGCTGCATCACTGCTTCGGTGCGGGCTTCTTCGCTTCTTGAATATCAATTCTTGCGCTATACCCTTGTTTCTCAAGCATATGAAGTAGGTTCGCTCCGCTGAGTAACACTAATGGCTTCCCGTTTGCGAACGCATAGGAATCAGGCCCGTAGTCGGAGGTCGTCACCAATATTCCTTTCGTCGCGCCTTCATTGAGGACAGTTCCGTACAAATCCCGGACTGCCCCAACACCGATAGTATTTGTGTAGCGCTTGGCTTGAATGACAATCTTGCCGCCGCGTATGGGGTCTGGGTCGAAGGCCACAGCATCAACGCCGCCATCACGGCTTGCTTGCGTCACTCTAACTTCGCCGCCGGTCGACGAGAATTCTCTCTCAAAAACTTCCCGGATCAGATGCTCAAAGTCTTCCCAGTCCATGGCGGCAAGATTCACTGACCCGTCAAGCGTGTTTGCGACCTCATATCCTGAAACAAACCGACGATCTTCTCGGCGCAGCGGCATTATCGGCGGCACAGGCGAAAGGCCAGAGAGCTTTGAGCTACCGACACCCTTAAGTAACTTGAAGCAAGCTTTCGGATCGACTTGAGCAAGGTTTATTGAAGCAAAATCGGATCTTCCAGCGCGCAGTGAGAGTACACACGCAGTGACTGGCCTCCCTGTCGTACGGTCAATCGACGTAACTATGCCGTTAATGACCACTGCTTCAAGGGCGCCGACTACGTCGGACTCATAAAGTTCATGCACGGTACGCAGTACGACTTGGTATAGAACTTCATCGTACTGGCGCGCAGCCTGACCTTCGGAAATGGACTGCTCCTCAAAAACGTCTCGACTTGCCACGTACTTGACCGCCTTGAGCGTCGGCAGATCTTCCGGTGCTGGGAGCTGATAGTCGACTACAACGGTTCTTGCCGATGCGTCGTACTCAATGTCGAACTCCTGCGGGAAGTAGTCCGGGTAGCGCGAGGCAGACAGTACTAAGTCCATGTACTCGACGATCGCGTCGTGCTGACCTGCTTCGTAGGCGATTCGTTTGGCATCCACGGCCGCATTATTCTTCGCCTGCGACGCAACGAATGCCTGCCTTGCCGCTTCCCAGGCTTCGACTTCTCTCTCGTGCGTACGGCGAATGTCACGCAGATTCTGCTCATGGCTGGAAACTGCAGCGGAGTGAGCTCGACGCAACTCGGAAACTTCGCGCCTCCAATCATCCACGTCCGATGCGAATGATCTTTCGACATCTGCCTGTCTTCGGGCTCGGCGCGAGGAAATCAGTTTGTCAAGGAGGCCGAAAGTCGGCTGATACTTGGAGTCTGTGCGCTGCGGCTCGCGCGGGAGCCTTGGATGCAACGGCTCAGCGGGTGGCTTTGCTGCCTTTGGCCTAGGCTCAGGGAAAGCTGTCTTGTCCTTCAGGCTCTCCCAGTCGACCTTGTCATCGACCGTGAGCGTTGCCTTGAGAAGTGCGGCCAACAGTTCCAATTCTCGCTGGGCATCCGATGTCCGGTCTTGAGCCTCAGCCTTGCGCTCCTCTTGTTGCCGCCTTCCAAGCTCGCGTTCGCTGCGCTGCTGCTGACGGCTGCTCACCTCCGCCCACTTCTGTTCCCACTCCTCTACCTGAAGCCGAGCCTTCAGCTGAACGATCGCCTGGTCGTCACCCCGGATGAGGCGATGCTTCTTAAGGCCATCGTGCCAAAGATCCAGTGTGTACGTGGGATTACCGCGTGCGCTGTAGCTCACTTCCAGACGGCCGATACGTGTTTCCATGGGGGCATTCTGTATTCAGAGGGCGGCGGCGAGCACCGGCGGGCATATGTGGCCCAAAGATGGTGTGGCGCCAACACTTGATGGAAAACTATTCCACAAACGGCTGCTTAAAACCACCGTTGCTCATGAAATCCCGTTTCCATCAGTGGGCTTTACAATTTTAGGAGGACCTGAAGATGGGTGCACCGATTTCATCGTCCGGCTCGGTTTCGTCGCCCGCCTGCTTGACCTGTTGCGCGTGAGCATTCGCCTTGACCACTACGCTCTGCGGACCGGGCGGGGGTATGTGGATTGGAATAGACGATTTATCCGGCACGTTGGCAAGCGCCGTCCGCGAGCGTTGGGGATGGTCGAGGTTGCTCAATGCTGAGGACAGGTCGTGGCCGTCTGGCGTTCGACCCGCCGCGCGCAAGCCGGACATGGGTTCTCGGTTGCGTCGGGTCGTGCGTTCGAAGCGGGCCGCCCATCGCCTGCCCTGAAAGGCGCATGGAATGGCGCTCTGCGGGCAGGCATGGCCAGGTGCCGCATGAATGCTTGCTGCTGGCGCTGCCGGCCTGGGGCGGCACGACGGATGCGGCACGCAGGGCGGCGGTTGCGCTGTGCGCGGGCAGGCGGCGACGGTCGTTCTGCGACGAGGCTGGCGCTGGAGCCGAACGCCGCCGCGCCGCGCGCGGCCTGCGGGCGGTTGATATTCCATTCGGTACACGGCACGATGCGCGGACGACAGCCATTCGCCAACCTGTGTTCTCGCGCCTTCACCATGAGCGATCCGATCCTGCTCGATTTGCCGTTCTCCATCGAGACCGAGCGCTTGACGTTGCGTCCGCCGCGGGCGGGCGATGGGCCGATGGTCTTTGCGGCGGTGACCGAGTCGCTGCCGGAGTTGCGGCGCTTTCTCGCCTCGCTACCTTGGGTGGGCGCCCGGCAGAGTATCGAATCGTCCGAGATTTACTGCCGCACCTCGCAGGCGAATTTTGTCGCGCGGCGGGATTTTCCGTTTCTGCTGCTGGAGCGGGCGAGCGGCGAGCTGGTCGGCGCCTCGGGCCTGCACCGTGCCGACTGGGCGACGCCGAAGGTGGAAGTCGGTTACTGGGGCCGCACGTCGCGCGCGGGTAACGGCTTCGTCAGCGAGGCGGTGCTGGCGCTCACCCAGTTTGCATTCAGCGAGCTCGGGATGGTGCGCGTCGAACTCATCACCGATGAATCGAACGAGCGGTCGCGCCGGCTCGCCGAGCGCTGCAATTTCCAGCTAGAAGGCACGCTGCGCAACGACCGGCGCGCGGCGGACGGCGTGCTGCGCAGCACCTGCCTCTACGCGCGGCTGGCTCCGGAGGCGGAAGCGGACGAGGGCGAGGGCGAGAGCTGAGCAGCGCGTTGGCCACGCGTGGCGCCGGCCGGGGCCGTCGCGGCCCCGCCATCTCCGCGGATTCCCGCGCTGCCCGCAGCGGGTGCCACGTGCCCGCGCTGCCGCCGATGCGTGTTTCCGCGACCTCAGTGGGCAGGCGTCGAGTGCCGATATGTTCTTCGGCCGCAAGAATCGATTGCCGACTACCCTCAAGGAATGGCGAATGCGGACGTTGAAAGCGCCGGGAGCGGGTTGCCGGCGCATCGGGCAACGCTTCCGTATGGGTGATTCGATCAAGATTTCCAGGAGGTGTTCAAATGCTTCGTTCCGCAAAGAGTTGGCGCTCGATCGCGCTGTGCCTTTCACTCGCGCTTGCGTTCCCGGTCGCCGCGGCGACCTCTGCCGATGTCAAGGCGGCGCTCGGTCCGGTCCGCGATTCCCTGATGACCATGCTCAAGAATGCCGACAAGCGCGGGCCGGATCAGCAGGCGCTGGTCAAGTCTTCCGCCGACAAGGTCAGCAATCTGATCAAGGACCTGAACGTGGCGGCGGACAAGAAGGCCAAGCTCGACGAGATGAAGAAGGTGTGGACGGACTTCAACAAGGTGCGCGAAGCGCAAGTCGTTCCGCTGATTCTCGCGGGCAATACCGCCGAGGCGGAAAAGCTGGTGACCGGCGAACAAAAAGAGCGGCTGATGAACGTCATCAAGCTGTGCGATGAATTGAAGTAGCGTGCGACACGGTACGGTCCGAGGCGCGGCCGCTCCGGCGACCGCGCTGCGGCCGTACCCATGCTCGTGGGGAGAGTGAAGGTGTCGCAGATGAAGTCCGGATTCGTTCGGTCGCTGAAGTTCGGCTCGATCGGCGCAACAGTCGCACGCTCGTCGCTGCAGGCAAAAGTCAGGCTGTTGACCTGGATGATCGTGAGTGTCATGGGCGTGGCTTTCCTGGTCAACCTGGTGTGCGCGCTGTTCGCCATTTCCCAGCAACCCGGCATGCTGCGGCATCAGGCGCATGCGCTGGCCACCCAGCGACTGCTGATGGGGCTGCAAGACAGCATGAGCGCGATGGGCGCGTTCATGACCACGCCCGACGAGAAAAGCTGGACGGCCTATCAGACGCAGTTCGCGGCGCTGACCACGGGGCTGGAGCAGCTCAAAGCGGAGGTCGACGACGAATCGGTAAAGTCGGAAATCGAGGAGTTCCTGTCGTTCGATCTGTCTCTGGTCACCTCGATCCAGGACGAGATCAAGGCCAACTCCCTCAAGGGTCAGCGCGAACAGGCGCTGCGATCCTTTGTCGATGGCTATCTTCCGGCGGTCACGAAGATTCGCAACACCCTGGGCAACACGGTCGAGATCACATCCAGGAACGTCGGCGGCGCGTTTGCTCTGGCGCTGCAGTCGATCACCATCGGGACCTATGCCGCGTGCCTGATGTTCGCGCTGGCGGTGGGTTTGTCGGCATGGGTCGCGCGCCGGCTGAGTGAAACGATCGGCCGCCCGCTCGAAGGCGCCGTCACCTCGCTGCTCCATCAAACGCAGGAAACCCAGGCGACCGTCGGCCGTCTATCGACCTCGGTGGTTGCCTTGCAGGAGGTCTCGCGCGCCCAGGACGAGACGCTGGTTCGCGCGCAGGACTGCTTCGATGTGATCGGCAGGATCGTCGACAAGAACAACACCGCCGCCGCGCATTCGGACCGGATGGTGCAGGAAGCGACGCGCGCCATGAGTGCCAGCTCGCAGTCGATGGAGCGTCTGGATGGCGCCGTCTCGGCGTTGGTGCAAGGCGCCAACGACATGGCCGCGGCATCGCGCGACACCCAGCAGGGCATCGTCAAGATCGGCGGTTGGTTCCACGAAATTGCCGAGAAGAACAAGGTCATCAACGAGATTGCCGCCAAGACCAAACTGCTGGCGCTCAATGCCGCGGTCGAGGCGGCGCGGGCGGGCACAGCGGGCGCGGGATTCGCGGTGGTGGCCGAAGAAGTGTCGCGGCTTGCGCTGGTCAGCGACAAGGCTGCCAGGGAGATCAACGCAATGGCCGCCGACGCGAGAAAGCGGCTCGACACCGTGGGACTCGAACTCAAGTCGGCGATCGACGAGCGAGCCCTCAAACTGGAGCAGCAGATCGAACTGGGCCAGACCGATCTGGCGCGGACGCGGGCGCAGTTGAGCGCGACGGTACGGCTGGTGGGCGATCTGTCTTCCTCGTTGTCGGACATCGCGCATGCTTCGAGCGATCAGGGTGCGCAGTTGACGGCAATCACCGACATGCTGGGCGAAATTGCCGACATCGGCCGCCGCGGCGCCGCGTCGACTGCCTCGGTCGCCCAGGCGAGCGAGGCGCTGGCGCAAAGCGAACAGGGCCTGCACCGAATCGTTGCCGAAGTCCGCCGTGTCACCGATGGCGCCGCCGCCGATGATCCGGCGCCGGCCGCCGCCGCCACCAAAGCAGAGCGGCCTGACGCGCGCCGTCTGCCGGCGCCGCTGGCGCGTCCACACCTGCAGCCGGGCGGCTGACCAAATCCTTCCCGTCGCACCTGCCGCCGTGAACGGCGGTTGCGCGTGCTACGCTTCGCGCCGCGCCGATCCTTGGTTGCGCGATCGGCATCACGCCGCAACGCCGACGGACATGAACACGACGGAAATCTTCCTGATCGCGATGGCGATCATCTTTACTGCCCCGTACCTGATATGGCGGGTGTGCAGGACCGACTACTACGCGCCGCTGGTGGTGGTGCAGATCATTGCCGGCATTCTGCTCGGGCCGGGCATTCTCGGCAGCGTCTTCCCGGATTATTACCATTTCATTTTCAGTCCGGCGGTCGTGCAGTCGCTCAACGGCATCGCCTGGTGGGCGGTCATGCTGTTCGTGTGCATCGCCGGCGTCGAACTGGATTTGCGCAAAGCCTGGGCGCACCGGCGCGAGAGCACCATCACCGCCGGTCTGGCGCTGGCCACGCCGCTGGCGTGCGGCTGCCTCGCCGCCCTCGCGTTGCTGTGGTACGACGGCTGGATGGGGCCGAACGCGCATGCGTGGCAGTTCGTGCTGGGCGTCGGCATGGCGTGCGCTGTGACGGCGCTGCCGATCCTGATCCTGCTGATGGAAAAGCTGGCGATCCTGCGCCAGCCGGTCGGCCAGCGCATTCTGCGTTACGCCAGCCTAGACGACATCGCCATCTGGGGCGTGCTGGCGCTGATCCTGATGGACTGGCAGCGGGTGGGCAGGCAGGCCGGATTCCTGCTGGCGTTCGCGCTGCTCGCCTTCGCGTTCCGCAAGCTGATGTCCTGGCTGGCTGAACGCGACCGCTGGTACGTCGCCCTGATCTGGCTGACCGTCTGCGCCTTCGGTGCCGACTGGGCCGGGCTGCATTTCATGGTCGGCGCCTTTCTGGCCGGCGCCGTGATGGAGGGCGAATGGTTCGATCAGGAACGGATGGACCTGCTGCGCCATCATGTGCTGCTGGTGATCATGCCGGTGTTCTTTCTGAGCACCGGCCTGCGCACCAACTGGAGCGTGGGCGGCGGCGCGGTGTTCGCGGCGGCGGCAGTGATGTTGGCCGCGTCGGTCGGCGGCAAGCTGGTCGGCATACGGATCGCGGGCCGGATCCTGAAATGGCAACCCGGCGAGGCTTCGATCATCGGCTGGCTGTTGCAGACCAAGGCACTGATCATGATCATCTTCGTCAACATCCTGCTGGACAAGAAGATCATCTCGAGCGAAACGTTCACCGCGCTGCTGCTGATGGCCGTCGCCAGCACGATGATGACGGTGCCGATGGTGGCGCCGAAGCTGGCGCGGCTGAAGGACCTGGTCGGCCGGACGAACTGAAACCGCGCCGCTCGCGGCGGGCCCGGCCGGCGTCGGTCGAACTCCCGCAAAGCACCTGCCCTGTAGACCGCATGGATTGGCGTTCTTCAGGCAGGCAATGCCAGGATCGCCTATCCACGCGGCTCCTGGCCGTGCCTGCCGCTGGCGCCACTGCCGATGCGGTTCTGCGCGCAGCGGCGCAGGTTTGTGCGGGGCTTGGCGGGCCGAACCGCAGCCCCCGTGCCGATTCAGACGCGCGCCAAGCCGATCAGCCGGACCGCATGCAAAGCGCGGCCGATTGCACTCAAGAAACGGCGGCGCCTGCCGTTGATTACGCGTGGGCGTGTCTCTGCCCAACCTGCCACGCACAATTTGAATGCCATGATCGAAACCGGATTCCACCGCTATCGAAATGCCCGGTTCCGCGGACGGCTGGCAACCCCTTCGCGCGCCGCCCTTTGGTCCGCGCTAATGAACAGGCGCCACAGGTGCGCCGGCAAGGCCGCGTGAACTTGATCCGTTGGGCATAGCGAAACGCTGCGACGATTCGCAATCGACCGACTCGATCCAGGCGCTGGCGATCCATGAAAGTTCCTGACAGCATGTGCGAGGCTCCCGAAGAACAAGCGATCCACCAGCATCGGCTACGCTTTGCTGCAGCTGGTTGCTGCGGCTGTCGGCGGACAAGATTGCCGGGTTGATGTGACCCTTTTCCCAGGAGCGGCAGGGCCATGAAATTCCCCTTCTTTCAGCGCACTTTTGCGGGCAGGGTTGGCCGCGCGGAGCCGCCCGGCGTCGTGGCGCTGGCCCTCGCGTGGCCACGCGCCGCCATGGCTTTGTGTGTGCTCATCGCACTGCTCGCCGGCTGGACGAGCAGCGAAGCCTACCGCCTGAGCAACGAGTCGGCATACGTCGACACTCTCCTGTCGACGACGCAACGACGGGCCATCGACTTTCACAACCGGACAGTGGTGAGCCGCAGCATGGGCATGGTCGCGCTGGCCGGCCTGATCGATCCCACGGTTCGCGACGCCGCGCGGGAGACCGATCTCGCACGCGCCAAAGAGCACTTGACCCGCCATGCCGCCTTGCACACCCTGGCCCTGACCGCCAGCGCGGAACATGCGTTCGTGGCCAACCGCGCCGGCTGGATCACGGCGGATTGGGACTACAAGGGCGTCTCACCGATTGGTCTGGATGTGTCCTTTCGCAACTATTTCAAAGCGGCGATGCGCGGAACCGAGAACATCTACGGTGCGGCGAGCCTGAGCACCGGGCGGCGAATATTCAATGTCGCCGCCCCGGTGCGGGCCAGCCCTGACCCGGGCAGCGAGATCATCGGTGTCGTTGCCGCTCGATATTCGGCGACCGAGCTGGACGAGTTTCTCGACTTCGTGCCGGGCGGCATCGGTATGCTTATCTCCCCCAGCCAGGTTGTCTTTGCGTCGAATCGCAGCGAATGGATTCTGCACGCCACCCTTGAATCGACGGCCGAGGCGATCCAGGCGGTCAACGCGTCCAAACAGTTCAAGCTCGCCGTCACCGAAACGGGCGATTCTCCTCGCTTGCCGTTCAGTGTCGAATCGGCAACGACGACCGTGAACGGTCGTCGCTATGCCGTGGCCCGAGCCCCCATCGACTGGAAGGATATCGACGGCGCATGGACCATGGTGGCACTCGCCGATATCGAGATGGCCACCCCGCTGCGACACCGTCTGGCCATGGGCATCGCAATTGCAACCGGAACGATGGTTCTTCTGGTTTTGCTGCTAACGGCGCTGGGCAATCGGTTGCGACAGCGGATTTCGGAGCAGCGCGCGAGGGAAAGCCAGAAGCAACTGCAGTCGATGGTGAGCAATGTGCCCGGCGTCGTCTACCGCTGCCTGCCCAGCCAGCCGTGGACGCTGCTTTTCATCAGCGACGAGATCGAGGCCATCACCGGCTTCCCATCCGCCGACTTTCGCGGCGAAGGCGCCAGCCGTAGCCTCGCCAGCGTCATCCACCCGGATGACGTCGGCCCGGTCAGCGAGAGCACCGAGCGCGCGGTGCGGGAGAAGCGGCATTTCGAGAACGAATACCGTGTCATCGACAGTGACCAGCAAGTGCACTGGGTGTACGCGAAAGGCAAGTCGATCTATGACAGTGAAGGGAAGCCCGTTTTCATCGACGGTGCGATCTTCGACATCACCGCGCGCAAGCTGGTCGAGCAGGAACTGGAAAAGGCCAAGGAAGCGGCCGAAGCGGCCAACCGCGCCAAGAGCACTTTCCTGGCCAGCATGAGCCACGAATTGCGCACACCGCTCAATGCCATCCTCGGCTTCTCCGGGATGATGCGCCGCGAAGCCGGGGTCGGCGGGCGCGACCGCCAGCACCTGGACATCATCAACCGCAGCGGCGAGCACCTGCTGGGGCTGATCAACGACATTCTCGACATGGCCAAGATCGAGTCCGGCCACATCGACCTGCATGTTGCGCCGTTCGATCTGCCCAAGCTGATCAGCGACATCGTCGAGATGATGCAGCAGCGCGCGCTGGAGAAGCGCCTCGAACTGCGGCTGGAAAGTTCGCCGCTGACGATCCGCTTCATCCGCGGCGACGAGATGCGGCTGCGCCAGGTGCTGGTCAACCTGCTCGGCAACGCGGTCAAGTTCACCCGCACAGGCGCGGTGACCCTGCGTGCGCGCGTGCTGCCAGAAGCGGCCGCGCTGCCGTTGCTGATCGAGGTGCAGGACAGCGGGCCGGGCATTTCGCCGGCGGATCAGGCGCGGATTTTTCAGCCGTTCGTGCAGGTCGGCGAGCCTTCGGCGCAGCAAGGCAGCGGACTCGGGTTGGCGATATCGCGCCAGTTCGTCGGGCTGATGGGCGGCCGGCTCAGCGTGAGCAGCGAGCCGGGCAAAGGCAGTTGCTTTCGCGTCGAACTGCCGCTCGATGCGGTCGCCGAATCGGAACTCGCCAACGGCGTGGCAGAGCACGGCGAGGTGTGCCGTCTGGCGCCGGGCCAGCCCGTTTGCCGGGTGCTGATCGTCGAGGACCAGCCGGACAGCGCCCTGCTGCTGAGCCGGCTGCTCGACGACGTCGGCTTGCAGACGCAGACGGCAGACAACGGCTTGCGCGCCGTCGAGACCTTCTCAGTGTGGCGCCCGCACCTGATATTCATGGACCAGCGCATGCCGGTGATGGACGGGATGCAGGCGACGCGGCGCATCCGCACCCTCGAGGGCGGCAGCGCGGTGAAGATCGTCGCTCTCACCGCCTCGGTGTTCGCCGAGCAGCGCGGCGAGATGCTGGCGGCGGGGATGGACGACGTGCTGCACAAACCGTTTCAGCCGCGACAGATTTTCCAGGTGCTGGAACGCTTGCTCGGGGTGCGCTTCGAGCGCGAGACCGACGCGGCGGCAGCGCCCGAGGCCAGCCGCTCGCTGGATCGCCACGCAATGGCGGCGCTGCCCGACGAGCTGCGGCACGATCTGGCCGACGCGCTGGTGCGTCTGGACATCCAGCATATCGACGCCCTGATCGCACGCATTGGCCAGCACGATACGGATCTCGCCAACGGACTGCGTCGCTATGCCGACGCGTTCGATTTCGAACGCATCGAGCAGGCGCTGAAGGATCTGCCGCCTGCCTGACCCGCGCCGCTGCGCTGCGCGCTCGACCGGCCTGACCGGCGCCGGCGCGACCGGTCGCCGCGCCCCGCTGGCGGCGAAGCAGCCGCAACGCCATTTTGTACCCTGCCCTGCAGGCCGCATGGATTGGCGTTCTACAGGCAGGCAAGGCCAGGATCGACTATCCACGCGGCTCCTGGCCGTGCCTGCCGCCAGCGCCTTTGCCGATGCGGTTCTGCGGGCAACCGCGCAAATTCGTGCGGGACCTGGCGGGGCGAACCGCCGCTGCGCGTGCTACCCTTGACGCCGCGTTGCCCGACACCGATCCAAATCCAGTCCATGCCCCGGCAGTTGCTCGCCGCCTATCCCCAAGCAGGGCCGCACTTCGACGAAATGCTCGAG
>WBZS01001073.1_pt1 | contig 24656 bp, 22 predicted proteins | sample 5204201 | NCBI WGS metagenome assembly WBZS01 (sample SAMN12344357, study PRJNA552823) | activated sludge metagenome | biome: Activated sludge suspended growth; feature: Nitrification reactor; material: Wastewater; isolation source: activated sludge from nitrification reactor of wastewater... | reverse complement strand
CAGTGGTGCGACTACCGTGCCCATTGTCGGGAAGGGCAGCAGGCCGGTCCCGAGAAGTCGTCCTGGGCCGCACTGGAGGAGAGCACGGATGACCGCGTCACCGACGAAGCGCACTTCGGCGGCCCAAACGAGCTCAAGCAAGCCGAGCGCGAGCACAGCGACGGGCTCGGAGAACCCGCAGGTCCGGCGTCGTGCGGGAGCGACGAGTCGGACCAATCGCTCGGGTCGCTCTGACGCAAACGCTGCGACGGGGCCGTACGTCCTCGCCGTGGCCAACCAGAAGGGCGGCGTCGCCAAGACAACCACGGTGGCGAGCCTGGGGGCCGCCTTCGCCGAGATGGGCAAGCGGGTGCTGCTCATCGACCTGGACGCTCAGGCCTGCCTCACCTTCTCCTTAGGGGTCGACCCTGACACGGTGGCCGTGTCGATCAACGAGGTGCTCATCGGCCAGGCCGGCATCAGGGATGCCATCGTCGAGTGCGCCGATGGAGTCCACCTGGTGCCCTCAGTCATCGACCTTGCGGGGGCCGAAGCGCAATTGCTAGGGCGACCGGGCCGTGAGTTCGTGCTGCGCACGATTCTTGAGGAGGTCGAAAGTGACTACGACATCGTTCTGCTGGACTGCTCGCCGAGTCTCGGCGTGCTCACCCTGGCGGCGTTGACGGCGGCCCGGGGCCTGCTCATCCCTATGCCGTGCGAGATGCTCAGCCACCGCGGGGTCGGCCAACTGCTCGACACGGTCCGCGACGTCACCCGGTTGCTCAACCCCAAACTCGAGGTCATCGGGGTGCTGCCGACGTTGTTCGACGGGCGTTCCGCGCACTCCCAGGCGGTGTTGGCCGACGTGGGGGAGCGCTACGGCTTGCCCGTCATCGAGCCGCCGATCCCCAAGACGATCCGGTTCGCCGAAGCGCCCGCCGTCGGGCGGTCGATCCTCACGACGTCCAAGTCGTCCAAGGGAGCCAGGGCCTATCGGGCCGCGGCGAAGTCTTTGGCAGGGCGGATCTGGGGCGCGTAGCCGCTTCAGTAATGCTCCAAGGCCAACCGCGCCAACGCGCCGAGCACGGCTGCCCACAGCAGGCTGGTGAAGCTGCCGATGATGAACCGCTCGGCCGCCCCCTCGGTCGTCCCGCGCAGTTCGGCGAAGCGCCCCAGGCCTTTGAGGGCGATCACCCCGACCATCGCTTCCGGCCAGCCGGCGAGCAGCCCGAGGAACACCGCGGTGCGTTCCAGGAACCCGATGGTCTGTCCACCCCTGAGCACGACAGCCGCAGCGTGGATGCCGGTCACCGGCTGTGTCGGGCTGCCGCCCGACCGGCGCTCGACGTGGGCGAACACCCAGCCGGTCAGCGGGCTTCCGCCGAAGATGGCCAGCACCCCGGCCAGCAGGATCGCGCCGCCGAGCAGCGCCTGGGTCACGGTCACGGGTCAGTTCTACCGTCTGCCACCGACAAGTGGTGGCAGACGAGCGCCTCGGCTCCGGCTTGCTCGAACCACCCCGACCGACGCACCCGTTGGCTGACCGCGGACGCGCTGATCCCGAGGTGTGCGGCGGCCTCCTTCTGGCTCGCCCCCGCGGCCAGCAGGTCGGTAACCTCCCAGCCCTCGGGGGTTCGCGCCCGCAAGAGGCGCGCGTAGAGCAGGAGGGCGGACTCGGCATACCTGGTATGCCGTTCGCGCACCTCGCGACTGGACGAATCCAGCCCCGGTGTGGTCCCCATTCGGACCGCCAGCTGGCCCGGCGAGGGGTGCGCCTCGCGGACGGCGGTGCGAGCTGCGATGAAGGCTGGCCCTCGACCGGCTCGCGGGGAGTCCGGCAGCGGCAGGTCCACCGGGCCGATCCCGATGCCGACGCGCCACCGTTCGGCCCGGACCAGGCTGCCGACGACGGCCAGGACGTCTGCGGGGTCGGTCGTGACGCCCTGGATCTCGTCCCCGGCCGTCCGCTCGAAGGGGTTTGCTCGGGCTGGGCGAAGGCTGGCGAGCAGCGTCAGCACTTCGGGGACGCGGTCGGCCTCGCGGCGGCTGCCCACTTGATCGGCGGTGATTACATACATGACTCATCCTTCATTCGTCAGAGTGAAGGATAACACCTTCATTAGCGCGCATGAAGGGCTAAACATGGATCACTGGGCACATCGTCGAGACGATGTGCCCAGTGATCGAGTCGTGCCCCGCGCAGGCGCGGGCAGAGAGGCTACTTGGCTGCCGGCTCGGTGAGGTTGCCCGAGACGTCCTCGGCGCTGGCGTCGATGCCGGTGATCGCCTCATACGACCATCCGGCGATGAGCGCACCGAGGATCGGCGCCACCCAGAACAGCCACAACTGTCCCGGAGCACCGGCCCCGTTGAAGAAGGCGACCGCCGTCGAGCGGGCCGGGTTGACCGAGGTGTTGCTGATCGGGATCGAGATGAGGTGGATCAGGGCCAGGGTCAGACCGATGGCCAGCGGCGCGAACCCGGTCGGAGCGTGCTTGGTCGTCACGCCCAGGATGACGAACAGGAAGAACGCCGTGAGCAGCACCTCGGCGAGGAACACGGCCCACATCGAGTAACCGCCGGGCGAGTTGTCGCCGTAGCCGTTGGCCGCCATGTTGCCGACCATGCTGCCGGCCCCCTTGGCGCTCTTGGCCAAGCCCCACAGGCAGGCCCCGGCGAGCAGGCCACCGACGACCTGGGCGGCGAGGTAGGCGAACAGGTCCCGGACGTTGTCGAACCGGCGGGCGGCCCACAGGCCGATCGTCACGGCGGGGTTGAAGTGACCCCCAGACACGTGGCCCACGGCATACGCCATCGTGACGACGGTGAGACCAAAGGCGAGTGAGACGCCGAGCAGGCCGATCCCGAGCTCGGTGCCTTGCGCGTCGGCGACGCCACCGGGCGAGTAGAACTTCGCGGCGAAGATGGCGCTCCCACACCCGCCGAAGACGAGCCAGAAGGTGCCGAGGAGCTCGGCGCCGAGCCGCTTGCTGAGGGCCGGCTGCATGGAGGGTCTCCTTATCGTTCCCCCGACCGGGGCGTATGCCGCGGCCGTCGGCGGCTACGCTACCCGCTCCGGCCGCCCTGACCGTCGGTATGGCGGTCGGGTGTCTGCGAACCGCAGTGCCGCTTGCTGGCCACGTCCGGTCAGGTCGGTTGGCCCGGTTGGGGCGGGCCCACCCGCAACGGCAGCATCATCTCGTTGTCTTCGTGCTCGACGATGTGGCAGTGCCACACGAACTGGCCGCCTTGGGTGAACCGCATCCGCACCCTGGTGACCTCGCCCGGGAGGGCGACCACCGTGTCCTTGAGGCCGGACTCCCAAGCCTCGGGCGGGCGGGGTGTCGACCCCGGAGCCAACCGGGCACGCATGTGTTCGTCGATTTCCAGCGCTTGGCGGTTGACGACCTCGAAGGCCACCTCGTGGATGTGGATGGGGTGGGCATCCATGGTGAGGTTGTGCAGCTCCCACACCTCCGTCGCTCCGACGGCGGGGTTCTGGGTCACCTCGTCCGACCACATCCGGTGGGTGCTGCCCACGAAGCCGTCTGCCGGGTCGCCGTCCAGGACTCCGAGCATCGCCGCGATCGGACCATCGGCGAACATCGACGAGTGCTCGATGAGCGCCAGTCGGCGGGTCACGCTCTCGGTGGGGAGGGGTGCCGGCTGAGGCAGCACGAGGAACTGCGGAGGTGTGCTCAGATCGGCGGAGGCGGCCGGGACGACGCGGAACTGCACGATGCGCCCCGTCGTGTCCGGGTCTGCCACAGGGAAGTCCGCGCCGGGCTCGCCGCCGCCATAGGGCTCGTCCGGTCCCACGTTGCCCAGGACGTGGCTGCCCAGCGGCACACCTGAGAAGTCGACGATGACGTCGGCGCGCTCGGCGGGCGCCATGAGCAACCGTCCGGACGCGACCGCGGCCAGGTCGATGGGGGTGCGCAGGAAGCCGCCCTCGTTGCCGATCTGCCACGCGCGAACGCCGGGGATCCGGGCGAAGTCGAGGATGAGGAAGCGGGCCTGGCAGCCGTTGAGGAGGCGGAAGCGATACCGCTTCTGCTGGACGGTGAGGTAGGGCCAGGTCGCCCCGTTGACGATGATGGTGTTGCCGAAGAACTCGGGGTTCCACACCGGTGGGACGTCGCTCTCCGGCATGTAGGGCTCGGTGATCCCGTCGAAGAACTCCCGGGTGTCCGGGTAGAACAGGGAACCGTCTGCGTTGAAGGACCGGTCCTGGATGGCGAGGGGGATCTCGAAGTACTTCCCCGGCTTCGGGTTGTCCTGGTAGTCCTTCGGGTAGGGCCCAGGCAACACCGCCACTGCGCCTGTCCGAGAGTCGCGGACGGCACCGTCGCCCTGCGGACCGCCGCGGATGATGTAGAAGCCTGCGGCACCGGCATACACATTGAGCCGGGTCATGCCCAGCGTGTGGTCGTGGTACCAGAGCGCGGAGGGCCGGTTGTTGTTCGGGTACTGCGCCACCGTGTAGCCGGGCCCCCAGCCGATCCCGTTGCGGGCCAGCGACTTCGCCGCAAAGAAGTCACGCCAGCGACCGTGCTCTTTGTGGTCGGCCGGGAGGTTGGTGGCCGCGGGCAGCACCCACGCCTCGGGGTAGCCGTCGCTCTCGTCGCCCACCCCGACCGCCCCGTGCAGGTGGACGCTCATCGGGATCGGACCCCGGTATGCCGTGAACTGCGTCGGATCGGTCGGGTCGTGCTGGGCGGGGGGCACGTAGCGTCGACCGGTGAAGCTCGGCCGGTTGTCGGTGCGCCGGTCGCCATAGACGTCGGGCAACTGGCCGGGGTTCGCCCAGTGCAACGTGGGGTCGACCGCGAACAGGTGCGGGAGGAAGGTGCGGGTGCGCGGATCGACCAGCTCGTTGATCCACTTGACTCGCACGGGTCGGTTCCACGGCGCCTCAATGGTGAGTGACGGCGCTCCGTGGACGACCCGCCCGCCCGCCCCTGCCGCCGGGCCGTAGCCCCAGACGGTGGTCGGCGGCATACCGGCCGGCAACATCTGCTGGCGCAGCTGACGCACCGAGATCTCGTAGTAGTCGGCATCGCGACCCGATCGGGTCCGTCGGGTCCCGGTGATCGGCATGGCCGATGGCACGGTGACCGGAGTGACAAACGCGGTGATGGCTCGCGGATCCAAGGACCCCCCGGGAGCCGTCCCCACCAGGCGTGGCGAGGTGCCGCCAGGCTCGACGGGAAGGTAGAGGGAGAGGATCGTCCCACTGGTGTAGGTCAGAAAAGCTCGTCGACCGATCATGATGCACGCCCCTGTGCGATGGTGCCCCAACGAACAAACTCAACGCTAGGAGAAGAGCGAACGCCGCGCGGAGAAATACAGGAGGCTGCGCTCACGAGTTGCTCACGCCACTCGGCGGGACAGACTGTCGCTGGTTTCACATATCTTGACGTCAAGATAGGTTGGCTCTGGAGCGTCCGGCCGCTAGCCTGGGCTGGCGCCCAGATAGAGGGCGTTCCGCCGTCGGCACCCTGCCGTCGGCACCCCGCCCGGCACGCTTCGATGGAGACGCGATGACCTCTGAAATTGTGTGGACCCAGATCGACGAGGCGCCCGCGTTGGCGACCTATTCGTTCTTGCCGATCGTCCAGGCGTTCACCAAGGGGACCGGGGTCGACGTCGTCACGAGCGACATCTCGCTCTCCGGACGCATCCTGTCGGCCTTCCCCGAGCGGCTCACCGAGGCCCAGCGGGTGCCGGACAACCTGGCCGCGCTCGGCGCGCTCACCCTGCGCCCCGAGGCCAACATCATCAAGCTCCCCAACATCTCCGCCTCCGTGCCGCAACTCAAGGCTGCGATCGCCGAGCTGCAGAGCCAGGGGTATGCCGTCCCCGACTACCCCGAGTCGCCGGCGACCGACGAGGAGAAGGCGGTGCACACGGCATACGCCAAGGTCTTGGGCTCCGCGGTGAACCCCGTTCTGCGCGAAGGCAACTCCGACCGTCGCGCGCCCCTGTCGGTGAAGAACTTCGCCAAGAAGCACCCGCACCGCCTCGGCGCGTGGGACCCGGCGACCAAGGCGCGCGTCGAGACGATGACCTCCGGTGACTTCTACGGCAACGAGAAGTCCGTCGTCATGGCCGACGGGGGCGACCTGCGCATCGAGCACGTGGCCGCCGACGGCACCGTGACCGTCCTCAAGGACAAGGTCGCCACCCTGCCGGGCGAGATCGTCGACGGCACGTTCATGAGCGTGTCGGCGCTTCGGGAGTTCTATGCCGCGCAGATCGAGGCCGCCAAGTCCGACGGGCTGCTGCTGTCGCTGCACCTCAAGGCGACGATGATGAAGGTCTCCGACCCGGTGATGTTCGGTCACGCGGTGTCGGTCTTCTACGCCGACGTCTTCGCCAAGCACGGCGACGCGCTCGCGGGTTTGGGCGTCGACCCCAACCTCGGCATGGGCGACCTCGAGGCCAAGATCGCGTCGCTGCCGGACGAGACGCGGGCCGCCATCGCGGCCGACATCCAGGCCGTGTATGCCGCCCGCCCGGCCATCGCGATGGTCAACTCGGACAAGGGCATCACCAACCTGCACGTGTCCAGCGACACAATCATCGACGCGTCGATGCCGGTTGTCGTTCGCGACTCCGGGCAGATGTGGAACTGGGACGGCAAGCTCCAGCCGACCCTCGCGATGGTTCCCGACCGCAGCTACGGCCCGATGTATGCCGCGGTGTTCGAGGACTGCCGGGTCAACGGTGCCCTCGACCCGGCGACGATGGGCTCGGTGCCCAACGTCGGGCTGATGGCCCAGAAGGCCGAGGAGTATGGCTCGCACCCGACGACCTTCATCGTGCCCGCAGCGGGGACGGTCCGCGTCCTCGGGCCGGACGGCGCCGAACTCATGGCCCACGAGGTCGGTGCGGGCGACATCTGGCGGATGTCGCGGGTTCGGGACATCCCAGTGCAGGACTGGGTCAAGCTCGCCGTGACCCGCGCTCGGATCACCGGCGCCCCGGCGTGCTTCTACCTCGATGCCGCTCGGGCCCACGACCGCAACGTCATCGCCAAGGTGGAGCGCTACCTCGGCGACCACGACCTCACCGGCGTTGAATACCGCATCCTGGCCCCGGTCGAGGCGATCCAGTGGTGCCTGTCGCGGATCCGGGAGGGCAAGGACACCATCTCGGTGACCGGCAACGTCCTGCGTGATTACCTCACCGACCTCTTCCCGATCCTCGAGCTCGGGACGTCGGCCAAGATGCTCTCGGTTGTGCCGTTGTTGGCCGGTGGTGGGCTGTTCGAGACCGGTGCCGGTGGCTCGGCGCCCAAGCACGTCCAGCAGTTCGTCGCCGAGAACTACCTGCGGTGGGACTCGTTGGGTGAGTTCTCGGCGCTGGGTGCCTCGCTGGAGCACCTGGCCCAGACCCAGGGCAACCCCAAGGCTCAGGTGCTGGCCGACGCGCTCGACAAGGCGATCGCCACGTTCCTTGACGAGAACAAGTCACCGGCCCGCAAGGTCGGGCAGATCGACAACCGCGGCTCGCACTTCTACCTGGCGTTGTTCTGGGCCGAGGAGCTGGCCGCCCAGTCGGCGGACGGCGAGCTGGCGGCGCGGTTCGCGCCGGTCGCCGCAGCGTTGCGGTCGGGCGAGGCGACGATCAACGAGGAGCTGCTCTCCGTCCAGGGCCAACCGGTCGACATGGGCGGCTACTACCGTCCGGACGCCGCCAAGACCGGTGCCGCGATGCGCCCGAGTGCCACGCTGAACGCCGTCATCGACGCCCTCTAGTCTCACCCGGGCGCGTGGTCCTCGCCCGCCGATTCGGTATGCCGCCCGCGCACCTTCGCCGGGCGGCATACCTCTTGGTGTCCGTGGCCCTTGGGTTTGCTTACGCGCGACGGTCCGGCACACTCGTTCGGGTGAGCGCCCTCGTGCGGCCGTGCCAATCCGCGGTGGATGTCGCGGCGATCGAGGCGAACCTCCCGACCGGACCGTCGGAGTTGCACGCTCGGCGCTTTCGGCGCACCGCCGAGGGCGCCGTCTACCTGCTGGCCTGGCTCGACAACGCGGCCGTGGGCCACGTGCTGGTCACGGCGCAGTCGAAGTACGAAGAGGTGCGGGACCGGCTCGGCACCTTTCCGGAGGTGAACGCGCTCGGCGTGGCGACGGCATACCGGCGTCGCGGAGTGGCCCGAGCGCTCATGGAGGCCGCGGCTCGCATCGCCGTGTCGATGGGTGGCACCCGGCTTGGGCTGGCAGTCGAACCGGACAATGAGCCCGCCGTGGGGCTCTATCAAGCGCTCGGGTTCAGGCGGCACCCGACCGTCGACCCGGTCGACGAGTGGACCTGGATCGACGACCTCGGCGCCGAGCACGTGGAGCGGGACCGCTGTACCTATTGGTCACGAGGTCTGTGAAGCCAGCGGCCTCGACGCCGAGGGCCTGCGCCTACATGGGCGCCAGGGGCAGGTGTGGGAGGTCAGGAAGGTGCACCGTGATCCGGGCACCGGGTCTGACCTCCCCGCCCCGTTCCACGACCGCCATCACCCCCGCCTTGCGGATGAGCGTCGTCCCGCCCGCGCCTGGCGAGCCGGTCGACGGCCCGGGCTCCTCGGACGGCGTCCCGTCGGCCCGCGACAGCACCACCTTGAGCAGACCCGGCCGGAAGTCGTTGATCTGCGCGCACGGGTTGCGCAGGCCGGTCAGCCGCACCGCCGGGCCGTCGAAGTCCAGGAGCGTGCCGGTGGGGAGTCCGAGCAGGTCCAGGCCCTGGGTGAGGACGTTCTCGCCCAGATCGCCCGGCCGCAGGTCATAGCCGAACCCCTCGGCCTCGGCGAACAGTTCCTGGTGAAGCAGGTGCACCTGGCGGAGGTTGGGCTGGTTGGGGTCGCGGCGCACCCGGGATCGGTGCTGCACCAGCGTCCCGGCATGCGCATCGCCGAGCACGCCCACTCCGGCCACGAGCGTGATCGACGCCACCGGCGTCTTGCTGAACCGGTGGACCTCGTCGCGACTGACGGCGACGACCCGGGCGTTGGTCACCGGCCCATTGTCGCGGTCGTGAAGTGGGCAGGGCCGGGGTGCACGGCATACGGACGACCATTGGTCGCCTCGCGCGGGCTGCGTTGAGCACGGCCGGGTCCCGTCGTGGCGAGCAATGTCATTCCGTATGCCGGTACGCCGCCCACCCGCTGCTGCCCGCTCGGCCCCTCAGCCCGCCTGACCGGAGGCGCGCCGGACGAAGGCCGCCAGGTCGGCGGACTGGGCCAGCCGACTGGGCTCGTGGACGTACATCATGTGCCCGGCCGGGTAGGTGCGGTGCTCGATCCGGGATCGGGCCTGGTCGGTCAGCCGCAGCTTGGCGAACACCTCGTCTGCCGCCGCCGGGGGAGTGGCCCCGTCGTAGGTCCCATACGCCACATGCACCTGCAGATGCGGGTTGGCCCGCATCGCCCGCTCCAGCCGCGGCGAGACGTCGATCGGCTTGCCCTCGAAGTCCTTGTAGGACCACGGGTTGACCCGCTCTGAGATCTGCTCGTAATGCAGGTCGCTGCCGAACTCCAGCTCGGCCCGCACGTAGTGGTTCATCGCCGCGGCATACGGGCCGACGATCGCGTCGAAGGACGGGTCGGCGTCCATCTCCTCGGCGATCGCGCTGGCCGCCGGCCCGGTGAAGCGCGCATCCAGCCGCCCGACCGCGAGCCGCTGGTCCCGGAGCAGCTCGCCGAAGAAGCGCCAGTGCTCGATCCGCAACTCCGCCTGCTCGACATAACGCTCCGACACACCCGCCAGCCGCGCCACCGTCGCCACCACCCCAGCCCGCTCGTCGGCGCGGAGCCGCGCCCCGCGCGACAGCGCCCACGGGTAGTCGCGCGCGGCATACGCGCTCGCCTCGGCGACCACCTCATCAACCGAGCGTCCGGGGTGCTTGCCGTGATAGTGGGCGACGGCGGCATACAGCGGGAGGTATGCCGCGTGCGCCCGGTCGTTGCGCTGTCCCTCGAAGTCGATCGAGGACAGGTCGAGCACGGACGAGATGAGGATGACCCCGTTGAGGTACATGCCGTAGCGGGTCTGCAGGTGATCGGCCAGCGCCGCTGCGCGCAGCGTGCCGTAGGACTCACCGGCCAGGAACTTCGGCGACATCCACCGGCCGTTGCGCGAGGTCCACAGCCGGATCACCTCGGCGACGCTCTCGAGGTCGCCCTGGTAGCCGTGATAGGGCCCGGGCTTGCCGCCCTTGACCGCCCGTGAATAGCCCGTGGACACCGGGTCGATGAACACCAGATCGCTCTCGGCGAGCAACGTCTGGGCGTTGTCGGCCAGCTCATAGGGCGGCGGCAGCAACGCCCCGACATCGCCCATGACGACCCGCCGCGGACCGAGCAGCCCGAGGTGCAGCCACACCGACGAGGATCCCGGGCCCCCGTTGAACGCGAACGTCACCGGGCGCGCCGTCCGCTCCTGAGCCGACACGCCCTCAAGCACATAGGACGTCATCGACACCTGCGCCTTGGCGGTGTGCCCCGTGAAGACGCCGTCCTCGTAGACCTCCTCCCGCAGCACCAGCCGCCCGGTTGTCGCGGTGTAGTCCAGGACCCGCCCGCCCTCGGCCGTCACCGTATGCCGCGTGCTCACGAGCTCGTCGGTCGGCTCCGGTTCGGGCGCCTTGCCCTCCGGCTTCGACTCGGAGGTGGGAGCGTTCGTCGCGGCCGGGGGCGGCGTGGACGTCGGGGAGGATGCGGGGGTCGTCGCGTCGGTCACGCGGTCACCTTAGCCGCCGAAGCGGTCCCGTCCAGCCCCTTGCGAAGCAGTGGCGACGAACGCCTCCGGCGCGCGGAAGCCGGCGCTGGCGAACGCTCCGGCCACGTCGGCCTCGACCTGCACCGCGTGGTCGGCCGACACCAGAGCGATCGCGCAGCCGCCGAACCCACCACCGGTCATCCGCGCCCCGAGAGCCCCGGCGCCCAGCGCCGTGTCCACCGCGAGATCAAGTTCCGGGCAACTCACCTCATAGTCGTCGCGTAGCGACTCATGCGAGGCGACCATGAGCCTCCCCGCCGCAGCCCAGTCACCCGCGCGCACTGCGTCGACGAACGAACCTACCCGCCCGATCTCGGTGACGACGTGCCGCACCCGCCGCCGCGCGACCTCATCCGGCAGCCGACCCAACGCCCCCGCCAGGTCCTCCAGCCGCACCTCCCGCAACGACGGCACCCCGAGCGTCATGGCCGCCGCCTGGCAGGTATGCCGCCGCGCGGCATACTGGCCGTCAACCAAGGCGTGCGGGGCTCGGGTGTCGATGACGAGCAGCGCCAGTCCGTGGGCGGCGAGGTCGAATGGGACCGCATCGGTCGTCGCGTCGCGGCAGTCCAGCAGGAGGGCGTGCCCGCGGCGCCCGAGCATCGAGGCCAGTTGGTCCATGCCCCCCGTGGGGGCGCCGGCGATGTCGTTTTCGGCCCGCTGGCACAGCGACGCCAGCTCGGTCCGCCCGCCCGACGTCCCCAGGAGGTCCAGTCCGGCCAGGTCCGACAGCGCCGCCCCCACGGCGCATTCGAGTGCTGCCGACGACGACAGCCCCGCCCCGACCGGCACCGAGCTTGCCACCGCGACATCGGCTCCGGGGACGGCATACCCCGCCTCGCTCAGTGCCCAAAAGACTCCGGCCACGTATGCCGCCCACCCGCCCGGCGACCCCGCCCGCACGTCAGCGAGGGGGATCGTGACCGGACCACCCGGCATACCGTCGCTCGACATTCGCAGCACCTTGTCGGGGCGGATCCGGACGGCAGCGAAGGTGCGTTGCGGCAACGCGATCGGCAGAGCCAAGCCGCCGTTGTAGTCGGTGTGCTCCCCGATGAGGTTGACCCGTCCGGGCGCGGACCAGATGCCGTCGGGGGTCCCCCCGAACGCCACCGAGAACTGCGTGGTGGCGCGATCGAGCGGCGCGGAGGGCATGGGCGGCAGCCTAGTGAGGGCGAGGACGAGAGTCGAAGTCGCTACGCTGGCCCCCATGTCCGCCGACCCGAGGTCTCGAGACGCCGTCACGATGGGGCCCGGAGCGGACTGGTTCGCGGACGCCTCTGACGCCTCTGACGCCACGGATGCTCCGCAGCACCGGCAGACCATCGGGGTGGCGATCCGGGTGCCCGAGCCGTTCGGGCCGATCCTGCAGGCGAAGCGGGCCGAGTTCAACGACCCCTTGGCCGACTCCATCCCCGCCCACGTCACGCTGCTCGGGCCCACCGTCGTGCATCACGTAGCTCGGCCGGCGCTCGTGGAGCACCTGGCGCGGGTGGCCAGTGAGGTGGGTGCCTTCCCGATGGCCCTGCGCGGGACGGGCACCTTCCGTCCGGTCTCGGATGTCGTGTTCGTCCAGGTCGCGCTGGGCATCTCCGGGTGCGAGCGGCTTGAGCAGCGGATCCGGACCGGCCCGTATGCCGCAGACCTCACCTTCCCCTATCACCCGCATGTCACCGTTGCCCACGACGTCGCCGAGGTCGACCTGGACCGGGCATTCGACGATCTTGCCGACTTCCGGGCCGACTTCGAGGTGGCCGAGATCTGGCTGTTCGAGCAGGACCGACTCGGGCAGTGGCGGCCGGTCCGGTCGTTCCCCCTGACCGGGCCCGCGCCGACCCGATGACCGCACCCGGGTCGGCCGCGTCACCCGAGCCAGGCGGCATACCAGGGGCAGCGGGGACACCTCGCGGCCCAGACACCCCGTGGTGGCGACGGGTGTGGTCTCGGGTGTGGTCTTGGGTGACCCGGACCCGGGTCTGGCGGGCGCGAGAGCGCTACAGCATGGCCAGGGGAGACCTGCTGGCGGCCGGCATCGCCTACTTCTCGTTCTTCTCCTTGTTCCCGGCCCTGGCGTTGGCTGCCGTGGTCTTCGGCTTTGTGCTGCAGGGCCGACCTGACCTGCTGGCGGGAGTGGGTGACGCGCTCAACACGGCGCTGCCGGGGTTCGTCAAGACCGACGCCAATCCCGGCGGCCTGGTGCAGTTGGCAGCGCCGGAGACCGCCACGTTGAGCTGGGCCGGTGCGCTCGCGGTCATCACCCTCGTCCTGGGTGGCCTGGGCTGGATCGGGTCGCTGCGGGAGGCGCTGCGCGCGATGTTCGGGGCGTCCGGTGCGGCCGGCCACGCCGTGCTCGTGAAAGCGCGGGATCTGGCCGTCCTGGCGTTGCTCGGTGTGGCACTGCTCGGCTCGGCGGTCCTGTCATCGGTCGTCGGGGCAGGGGCGTCCTGGTTGGCCGAACGAGTCGGTCTCACGGGCCAATCGTGGCTCGTGGGCAGCGCGGGCGTCATCGTGTCGCTGGTCGTCGACGTCGCGGTCATGGTGCTGCTCCTGCGCGTGCTCAGCGGCGTGCGGTTGCCGTGGCCTGCCATTCGGTCAGGGGCGGTCTTCGGCGGCGTGGGCATGACCCTGCTCAAGCTCGTCGGCGCTCAGGTCGTTGCTCGTGCCACGAGCAGTCCGTTGTTCGGCTCGCTTGTCGTTGTCGTCGGGTTGCTGTTCTGGCTCAACCTGATGGCCCGGCTCGTGCTCATCTCGGCCTCCTGGGCCGCCAACGACCTCGACTCCGGCGCCGACGGGGAGCCGCTCGCAGAGCTGGCCTCACCTGGCCCTCAGGACGACGCCGTGTCACCCGGCGCTGGCCGTGGCATCGATGCGCGGGCGCGTGCCACGGCTGGGCTGCCGACCTTCGGTGCGCGCAGCCGCGACCGGGTCACCCTGGCTGCCGGGGCCGTGCTCGGCGCCTGCGCGGCAGTGGCCGCGGGCGCAGTTCGCCGCGTGCTGCCTGCCCGCCGTCGTTAACCCGGCGAGCGCGGCCGAGCCCCCTTGGGGCCTCAGCGTTGGTAGGACCCCCGAGGCGCTCGCGCCCGTCGGCGCCGTCGGGCCACGAGGGCCGCGAGGGCCGCGAGCGCACCAACCGTGGCCACGCCGCCGCCGATGACGGCCCATCGCACCCAACCGACGAGGCCCGACCACCATCCATTGACTGCCCCCGCGAGCGCGAGCTCGATCGGCTGCGGTGCCGGACTCGACGACCTGGACGAACCCACTGCGGCAGTCGTTCCGGCGGGGGCGCTCGACGAGGTGCCGAGCACCGAGGTCGTTGAGGGCGCCTGGTCGGGTGCCTGTGGCACCTCTCCCGGGGAGACGAGGCGACCCACGGGCCGGGCTTGGGCGGCATACGCGAAGCCCCAGTCCAGCAGCGCGGGCGTGGAGTGGACCTGCGGCTCGGGGCTGCCCATCTCCGCGACGATGAGGGTGCGGCCCCCGTGGGTGACCGCGCCGACGTAGGTGCCTTGCGCCGCAACCGTGTAGCCGTTCTTCACCCCGATGACACCGGGATAGACGCCGAGCAGCTGGTTGTGGTTGTCGATCTGGAACGGAGGGCCTTCGACGAGGGTTGGTGCGCCCGCCTTGGTCTTCGTCGTGGGAGCGCCCGCCGTTGCCGAGGGGGTGACCAACCCTCCAGGGAACATCGCGTTGGGCATGACAGCGCGGCGCCGATACTCGGCCAACCCCATGACCGCGCGCCCGATCAGGGCCAGGTCATAGGCACTCGAGCGCTGACCGGCGGCGTCCAGCCCGGACGGGTCGCCAGCCACCGTGTCCCACGCTCCGAGGGCCCCCGCCTTGGCGTTCATGTCCGCAAGGAGCTTGGCCCGTCCGCCGTAGGCTCGGGCGAGAGCGTATGCCGCGTCGTTCCCGCTGTTGAGGATCAGCCCGTTGAGCAGGTCGTCCACGGTGTAGCGCCCGCCGACGGTGATACCGACCCGGGTGCCGTCGGCTCGGGTGTCCTCGTCGGCCCCGATAACGACGGTCTTGGGGTCCAGCGCCGGGATGACGACCAGGGCGGTGAGAGTCTTGAGGGTGCTGGCCGGAAGGAGGCGGGCATGGGCGTTCTTGGCGGCCAGGATCTGCCCGGTGTCCAGGTCGGCCAGCACGTAGGAGACGTGCGGCATGTCCGGCGGGGCCGGAACGCCCGCCGGTAGGTCGGTGATGACGCCGGGTTCGGCCAGGCGTGGGCCACCCACCACCCGGTCGGCGGGCACGGACGGCGCGGGGGTCGGGGTCGGCTGCGCGCCTAGGCACAGGCTCCTGACCACACTGCCGTCGGCCTTCGTGACGACGGCGCCAGGCAGTCGCGGTGCTGCGGTTGCCAGACGGGGCTCGGCCGGGGTGGTCAGGGTGACGGGAGTCAGGCCCACCGGACATCCGGCTTTCGGCTTCCCCGTCGCTGTGGTTGCCGCGGGAACGACCGCCACCGGACCGCCAGCGGGTGCTACCGAGCCGAGCGCAGGCGCTGTCACTGAGGCGAGCGCTGGCGCAGTGACGCCGAGCGCGGTGACGACCGCGCCAGCGGCAACAGCCAGAGCCAGGGTTCGGGGATCCGGCACGGGGCTCACGCGCCTGCCGTCGTGGCTGGGACGCAGCCAATCCCGGTATGCCGCGCGGCGCGGCATACCGGGATCGTCAGGACGACCACACGAGTCGCCGAGACCTGCCCCGGGGACGACCCGGGGCGACGGTGCTCAGCGACCGCGACGCAGCGCACCACGCAGGTCGCGGTTGAGGGTGTTGATGACGTCCAGCGGAATCTCCTTGGGGCAAGCGTCGGCGCAGGCACCGGTGTTGGTGCAGCCGCCGAAGCCCTCGTGGTCGTGCTGGGCGACCATCTTGACGACGCGGGCGTAGCGCTCGGGCTGGCCCTGGGGGAGCTCGCCGAGGTGAGTGACCTTGGCGCCCATGAAGAGCATCGCCGAGGCGTTCGGGCAGGCGGCGACGCAGGCGCCGCAGCCGATGCAGGCGGCTGCCTCGAAGGCCCGGTCGGCCCTGCGCTTCTCGACCGGCACCGAGTGCGCCTCGGGAGCCGAGCCGGTGTTGGCCGAGATGAAGCCGCCAGCCTGGATGATCCGGTCGAAGGACGACCGGTCCACGACGAGGTCCTTGATGACGGGGAACGCGTCGGCCCGCCAGGGCTCGATGCTGATCGTGTCGCCGTCGCGGAACTCGCGCATGTGCAACTGGCAGGTCGTCGTCGTCACCGGCCCGTGGGCCTTGCCGCTGATCATCAGGCCGCACATGCCGCAGATGCCTTCGCGGCAGTCGCTGTCGAACGCGATCGGCTCCTCGCCCTTGGCGATGAGCGACTCGTTGAGCACGTCGAGCATCTCCAAGAACGACATGTCACCGGACACGTCGGCCAGCTGGTAGGTGACCATCCGGCCCGAGGTGCTCGGGCCGTCCTGCCGCCAGATGTTGAGGGTGAGGTTCACTTGTAGCTCCGCTCCTTCAACGCGATGGCTTCGTAGACGAGGTCTTCCTTGTGCAGGATCGGGGTCCCGGTGTCGCCGCCTTGGGGGCTGCCGCCGAACTCCCACGCCGCGACGTAACGGAAGTTCGCGTCGTCGCGCTTGGCCTCGCCATCCTCGGTCTGGCTCTCGGCCCGGAAGTGACCACCACAGGACTCGCGGCGGTGCAGGGCGTCGATGCACATGAGCTCGCCGAGCTCAAGGAAGTCGGCCACCCGGCCGGCCTTCTCCAGGCTCTGGTTGAGCGTGTCGGCCGCGCCGAGCACCCGGACGTTGCGCCAGAACTCGGCGCGCAGGCCCCGGATGAGGTCGATGGCCTTGCGCAGGCCCTCCTCGGAGCGCTCCATGCCGCAGTACTCCCACATGATGTGGCCGAGCTCCTTGTGGAAGGAGTCGACCGTGCGCTCACCGTTGATCTGAAGGAGCGTGTCGACGCGGTCCTGCACCGACTGGCGGGCAGCGACGACGTCGGGGTGGTCCATCGAGACCGCCGGGTAGGGCGCGTGCGAGAGGTAGTCGCGGATGGTGTTGGGCAGGACGAAGTAGCCGTCGGCCAGGCCCTGCATGAGGGCCGAGGCCCCGAGCCGGTTGGCGCCGTGGTCGGAGAAGTTGGCCTCGCCGGTGACGAACAGGCCCGGCACGTTGGACTGCAGGTCGTAGTCGACCCACAGCCCACCCATCGTGTAGTGCACCGCGGGGTAGATGCGCATCGGCACCTCATAGGGGTTGTCCCCGGTGATCCGCTGGTACATGTCCAGGAGGTTGCCGTACTTCTCAGCGACCGCTTCGGCGCTCATCCGCTTGAGGGCGTCGGTGAAGTCGAGGTAGACGCCGCGGCGGAAATCCCCGACCTTGGGGCCGACACCGCGGCCTTCGTCGCAGACGTTCTTGGCTTGGCGGCTGGCGATGTCCCGGGGGACGAGGTTGCCGAACGAGGGGTAGATCCGCTCCAAGTAGTAGTCGCGGTCCTCCTCGGGGATCTGGCGCGGGTCCTTCTCGCAGTCCTCGGCCCGCTTGGGCACCCAGATCCGACCGTCGTTGCGCAGTGACTCGCTCATCAGGGTGAGTTTGGACTGGTGGTCACCGGAGACCGGGATGCACGTCGGGTGGATCTGCGTGTAGCAGGGGTTACCGAAGTAGGCGCCCTTGCGGTGCGCCCGCCAGGTGGCCGTGACGTTGGACCCCATCGCGTTGGTCGACAGGAAGAACACGTTGCCGTAGCCACCGGAGGCGAGCACGACGACATCGGCGATGTGGGTCTCGATCTCGCCGCTCACCAGGTCGCGGGCGATGATGCCGCGCGCGCGCCCGTCCACGACGATGAGCTCCAGCATCTCGTGCCGCGTGTATGCCGTGACCGTCCCGGCCGCGACCTGACGCTCCAACGCTTGGTAAGCACCGATGAGCAACTGCTGGCCGGTCTGGCCACGGGCGTAGAAGGTGCGGGACACCTGGACGCCACCGAAGGACCGGTTGTCCAGCAGGCCGCCGTATTCGCGCGCGAACGGGACACCTTGGGCGACGCACTGGTCGATGATGTTGGCGCTGACCTCGGCGAGCCGGTAGACGTTGGTCTCGCGGGCGCGGTAGTCCCCGCCCTTGACCGTGTCATAGAACAGCCGGTGGGTCGAGTCGCCGTCCTCCTTGTAGTTCTTCGCCGCGTTGATGCCGCCCTGGGCGGCGATCGAGTGGGCGCGGCGCGGGGAGTCCTGGTAGCAGAACGACTTCACCTGGTAGCCGGCCTCGCCGAGGGTGGCAGCGGCGGCGCCACCGGCCAGGCCGGTGCCGACGATGATGACCGACAGCTTGCGCCGGTTGGCCGGGTTGACCAGATGGGCCTCGAACTTGCGGGTGGTCCACTTCTTGTCGATGGGACCTGCGGGGGCGGCCGCGTCAGCGACTGGCGCGCCCACGCGGTAAAGGCCCTCGACGATGCCGCCGTCGGCGGCCGAGGCAGCGGGGACAGTGGGGATGGTCTCACTCATGGTGGTCAGTTCCTCACTTCACGAGCCCGAAGAGGATGGCCAAGGGCGGCAGCAGGAAGCCGATGACAACAACGCCTGCGATGACGTGCGCGGCGGTGTGCGCCAACCGCCTGCTGGCGGCCGTGTTCGTCCAGCCCAAGGTCTGCGCGCCACTCCACACGCCGTGGAACAGGTGCATGCCCAACGCCACCATCGCGATGGCGTAGATGAGCACGACCCACCACAACTGGAAGCTGGCGATGACCAACAGCCCCGTGCTGCCCTTGAGCTGGGCGGCGGTGACGCTCGGGTTGAGGTTCACCTTGGCGATGGTGAACTGCACGAGGTGGAAGATGAGGAAGGCGAGCAGGGCGACCCCGCCCCAGCGCATCATCTTCGAGCGGAGCGCGCCCTTGGCCGCGCTCTTGACGGCATACCGCTGCGGACGGGCACCACTCGCGCGGCTCCACAGCGTGAACGCGGCATACGCGTGCACGAACAGGGAGAGGACGAGCAGGGCACGGAACAGCCAGAGGAAGCCGCTGTGCGGGAGGATCGGCGTCAGCATCTCCCTCAAGTGCTCGGCATACTCATCGAACGCCTGGTAGCCGAAGAAGATCTTGAGGTTGCCGTACATGTGCATGAGGACGTAGAAGACGAAGAGCGCACCCGTCGACGCCATGAGGATCTTCATGAAGACGGTGGTGCGGCGCGCCGTCTGCTCGCCCTGAAGGAGCGTCGTAGTGGCCACGGGGTCAACCGTATCGTCTGCCCCGCGGCCACCGGTCGACCCGATGCCTCTTCGCGGTGAGATGCCTCTCTCAGCGGCGGACGGTTAGCGTGCTGCCATGAGCGTCGCGAGCGAGATCCCCGGGTTCTGGGCCGTCGTCCCTGCGGGTGGGGCTGGCACGCGCCTGTGGCCGCTGTCCCGGCGCCGGTCCCCGAAGTTCCTTCACGACCTCACCGGGTCTGGGCGCACGTTGCTGCAGGCCACCTGGGACAGGTTGGCCCCGCTGGCGGCTGACCGCGTCGTCGTCGTCACCGGCCGCGACCACGCGCCCGAGGTGGCCCGACAGCTGTCAGGGCTGGACGCGGCATACCTGCTGGCCGAGCCGACCCCCCGAGACTCGATGCCGGCGATCGCCTGGGCGGCCGCGGTGGTCGCCGCCTGCGACCCGGACGCGGTGATCGGGTCGTTCGCCGCCGACCATGTCATCACTGGCGTCGATGGCTTCCATGCGGCGGTGGGGGAGGCGGTTGCGCTCGCCCGCGCTGGTCATCTGGTCACCTTGGGGATCACCCCGACGTATGCCGCCACCGGCTTCGGCTACATCCGCGAGGGTATGCCGCTCGGCATCGCAGGCGCCCCGTCCGGCCGGGCGGTGGTCGAGTTCGTCGAGAAGCCCGACGCAGGGCGGGCGGCGAGTTATCTGGCGGCGGGCGGATTCCGTTGGAACGCAGGAATGTTCGTTGTTCGAGCCACCGTGTTGCTGGAACTCGTCGAGCAGTGGCACCCGGCGATTGCCGAGGGGGTCCGGGCGGTTGCGGGCGCGCCTGAGCGGCTCGACGAGGTGTGGCCCACCCTGACGAAGATCGCTATCGACCACGCGGTCGCCGAGCCTGCGGCGGCGTTGGGGCGGGTGGCTGTCGTTCCGGCGACCTTCGGCTGGGACGACATCGGTGACTTCGACTCGTTGGCGGGCCTCGTTGCGGGTGCTGCCGCCGAGAGCACAGGGATGTCGGTCATCGGCGAGGCGGGGGACGTCGTCTCACTCGACTCGACGGGGCTCGTCGTCACCCGGTCGGGCCGACTTGTGGCTGTCGTCGGCGTCGAAGATCTCGTCGTGGTGGACACCCCTGACGCCCTGCTCGTGGTGCCGCGGGGGCGCGCTCAAGAGGTCAAGGCCGTGGTCGACCGGCTCACCCAACTCGGCCGCGACGACCTGCGCTGACGTGGTTGCGGCGCGAACTGCTCGCGCTGTTCGGACTGCACGCGCTGCTCGTTGCATCCGGATCTGCGTGCTCGACGGGGTGCGATTGAGTGCGTGATCGCCCCTTCAACCGCACTCCGTCACGCACGCGTTCAGCGTTGCTGTGCCCAAGGGTGGGCATACCCGGAAGAAGGGTCCGGCGATTCTGGGTGATGCGAGGCCGAGGGCCTCGGCCGATGTCGCGGCGTCGGAAGCCGACGAGGCCAACAACGTGCAGCCCGGCGGCGACCGCCGCTAGCGCGATCGTCGGCAGCAACGAGAAGGGTTCGATCGGCATCCGGGGCACGTGGGTGAACGGCGCGAAGTTCATCAACCACGGCGGTAGCCCGAAGACCCCGCCGAACTCGCCGACGACGAGGAAGAAGGCCGGGGCTCCCCAACCGATTGCCGCCGTCCACCGCTGTATGCCGTGCGCTGCGCTTGAGGTGCGCCTCGAAGGGGGTCGGTCTACAGTGCAAGCTGCAGGCTGAGCGTTGCCACAGGGGAGGTCGGAACGGTCATGACGAGTTGGGTTGGGTCGGCCGGGAATGCGCCTGATCTGTCGTTCGGGCAGATCGATGACTGGGAGCGGGCGGCGCTGACCCGGGTGGAGCAGATCACCGAGTTGTCGGCAGCGGTTGCCCGGTTGCGAGCCACGCGGACCAGTGTGGATGGGCGGGTGCAGGTTACGGTTGACAGCCAGGGGCGCCTGCGGGACTTGCGGTTTTCGAGGGACAGTGAGGTTCTCGGTCCTGACAAACTGGCTGCGGCGGTGTTGGCGACGGTCGAGCAGGCGATAGGGGACGTCACCGAGCAGGCGGCACTGTTGGCCGATCGGGCATCCGGACCGGCGGCGGAGGCCTTGCGTGCCCATCTGCGGAAGCGGGACATGAGGTGAGTCAGCAGTTCCACGTCGATCCGGGCGAGCTCAGGGCGCACGCTGTGGGTCTGGCGGGGGTGGCCGCTGATGTCGGCACTGCCCTATCGGCGGCCCAGAGCGTGGCACTGGGTTCTGAGGCATATGGGCTGCTGTGTGCGTGGATGCCGGGCGTGATCAATGAGGTGTCCGCGGACGTCGTGGCCGGCATCAACCAGTCGCTTGTGGCACTCGATCTGACCGTATCGGAGTTGACGGCTGCGGCCGCGGCATACCAGGGCAGCGACGCGGCGATGTCGGCGGCCCTACGGTCGGCGGCGGGGATCGCGTGAGCCTCAACCCGATCAACCCGGCGGTGGTCGCTCGGCTGGATGAGCCAGCCAACCCGTGGGCTGGCATCTGGATCGCCGAAGACATCCAACTGATCGCCCAAGGTGTCGCCTCGGGCAGTTGGATCGACGGTGGATTGGGCGCCGTGAGCCTAGCGCTCGACGGTTTCGCGTTGTCATCCGACCCGGTGGGCGTGCTGCTGCAGTATGGGATCTCCTGGGCGATCGAACACATCGAACCGCTCAACCAAGCCCTCGACTGGCTTGCCGGCGACCCTGGTGCCATCGCGGGTCAAGCGGCGACGTGGTCCAACGTCTCCACCGTGTTGGGATCGCAGACCGAGCGGATCCGGGCGTCGGTGGAGGGACGTCTGGGCGCCTGGACCGGCGAGGCCGCCGACCGGTACATGGCGTGGTCCGGGCTTCAGCAGAGCACTCTCGACGCGCTCGCAAAGGCAGCGGCGACGATGGGCGAGATCACCCGGGCCGCCGGGGGCATTGTCGCCTTCGTCCGCACGCTCGTACGCGACGCGATAGCCACGGTGCTCTCGCGGATCATCACGTATGCCGCGGAAGAGATCCTGAGTGGCGGGCTCCTCACCCCACTGGTCGTCGAGCAGGTCGGTGCCCTGTGCGCGTCGTGGTACGCCCGGGTGGCCCGGTGGCTCAAGGGGTTGGTGGCGAGTCTGGGGCGGTTGGCCGAGTTGGCGGCCCGTTTGGCGAGGTTGGCTCGGGAGTTGGTCACCCTGCTGTCCCGTTTGGACGCGAAGGCCCGGGCGGCCGTCAGAGGGGGGGTCAAACCTGGCCGGACCATGCCGACCTTGCCCCTGAACACTGCTGCCAAGGGGGCGCCCCCGAAGGTGCTGGGCACCATGACCGACGACCAAGCGCGAAGTTTGAAACGGCAGATCGAATCGGGGGACCTACTGGCTCGGTATGGTTTCGACGTCACGCATGAACCGGGAGCGCGCCCAAACGGGAAGCAGCCTGACTACGTCATTGCCGGTACTTTCTGGGACTGCTATGCACCCACTCGCGACAGCGCGCGCAACATAGCAACAGAGATCGACAAGAAGGTCTCCAAGAACCAGGCTGACCGGATCGTGCTTTCCTTGGAAGACACCCCCGTAACGGCCGACCAGATGCGCGAGCAGTTCCGCAATTGGCCCATCGAGGGCCTGAAAGAAGTTATCGCGGTCAAGGACGGGCGGTATGTGTGGCTCTGGCCGTGACCCGCAGACGAGAGGTTGATTAGCAAATGTCGATGTTCACCTATAACCTCACTTTGGCGACGGAGGAGCCGCTGGAGAGAGTACGTGACCGAGTTTCCGCGTTCTTTCCGGAGGTCGAGTGGACTAACGGCGAGGCTAATCTCGGCGGTTGGATCGTCGTTGTCAGTTCACCGTCGACGTATCAGCCGTCGGTCCTCTACGCGAACGAGATGTTGGGTCGTTCAGCCACGGCGGAGGTGAGCTTTCTGGTGAGCAAGGGCCTCGACGTCGAAGCTGATCGGAGAATCTGGGATCGGGTGCTTCAGGTCAGTGCCGAGTTGATTCACTCGTGTGATGCCGTAGCGTCGATGGAATATCTAGAGAGCATGGTGATGACCCGGGCGCCGGGCGGGCCGATCGTGTTGTACGAGTGGTTCCCCGGTGCTCTGACGCAGGAGCGTTTGGATCGCTTAGCGCACGTCGGCATTGACTTCACGGTGACCGGCCCACGCCGAGCCACATGATCTCTCGGCACGCCACCGAAGGTCACACCACGACTGACCGGGCGACCCGGGAACGCTGACGCGGCAGGTGGACGCCGAGGATCTGCTGGCGGTGAAAGCTGGACCCTATGTGTGGCTCAGGCAGTGACACGAATGCCCCGGTCCGTTAACGACACTCGCGATTGGATGGACGACCATGTGGCCCTACACGCTGACCCTTGCCTGTTCGGCGTCCGTGCACGACGTCCGAATTCGGGTCCATTCGTTCTTGCCGTCCGCCGAACCGACCGAACGCGACGGAGAGGTGCGGCTGGAGGGGATGTTCGTCCGGGTCGATCCGCCATCGGACTACCCTCCGAGTGTCGAGTTCGCAACCGAACTCCTGGGTAGGGCGGCGACAGCAGAGGTCACGTTCCTCGTTGGCAAGCGGCTCCGGGAGACGGTCGCTGAGCAAGTCCGAGGCCGGCTGGTCGTTGTCGCAGCCACCCTCTGTCACGTTACGGACGCCGTTGCGGCGCTTGACTACCAGCGGGATCGGTTGGTCTTGACGCGGCCGGAATGCGGCCCCGTGGTTCTCTTCAACTGGTTTGGCCCAGCCGTCTCGCCATCGACCCTCGCCGAACTCGCCGCAGCCGGGGTGAGCTATCACGTGAGTTCCGAGCCTTCGGGCCTGGGATGAAGCGCCGACTTCGCGGTGCCAGGAATGGAAGTCGGCGTCACTACCAGGTGCCCGGCCCACGCCGGACCCACGCCGGACCCATTGACACGCGGGTCGTACCTCGGTGACGGTCCGGTCGGACAGCGCACCGGGTTGGAGGAATCGGGTGATTCGGGGTGAAGCGTGCGCGCTGGTGGCCTCAGCCGACGTCGCGGCGTCGGAAGCCGACGACCCCGAGGAGCAGCAACCCGGCGGCGACGGCCGTCAGCGCAATCGCCGGTGGCCACGCGAAGGGTTCGACCGGCATCCGAGGCACGTGGGTGAACGGCGCAAGGTTCATCAGCCACTGCGGCAACCCGAACACCCCGCCGAACTCGCCCACGACGAGGAAGAACGCCAGGGCTCCCCAGCCGATCGCGGCCGTCCATCGGGGCAGCCACCCCAGGGCGGCCACGGCCACGCCCACGGACACCCAGACCGCGGGCAGGCGGACGAGCGCAGCGGGCAGCACCCGACCGGCCCCGCCCAGAGTGCCCCCGCCGACCGAGTCCGCAAGCACCGTGCCCAGGCCGAGCACGAAGACGAGCGCCGCAGTGCCCAGCAGGGCGACGGACAGGTGGCCCGCGGCATACCGGGTGCGCGTGGTGGCGGTCGCGAGGACCTGCTCGGCGAACCCCTGGGTCTCCTCAGCGCGCCATCGCAGGACGGTCGTCACTCCGTATGCCGCCGCGATGATCGCGATGAAGCCCAGCTCGGTGGACAGATAGACGTCGGACAACAACCCGACCCTGCCGCCCATCTTGGCGAGCAGGTCGGCGATCGCGGGGTCCTTGAACATGTCGAGCGCACTCTTGGCCAACGATCC
>WBZS01000617.1_pt3 | contig 24668 bp, 26 predicted proteins | sample 5204201 | NCBI WGS metagenome assembly WBZS01 (sample SAMN12344357, study PRJNA552823) | activated sludge metagenome | biome: Activated sludge suspended growth; feature: Nitrification reactor; material: Wastewater; isolation source: activated sludge from nitrification reactor of wastewater... | reverse complement strand
AGCCCGTTCTGCAGCGCGGCAGCAGCGACGAACATCTTGAAGGTGGAGCCGGCCTGGTAGCCGCCGGCGCCGCCCATTTTGTTGTTGACCGCGTAATTCCAGAACGTCTGGCTCGTCTTGGTGCCCATCTTGTTCCGGTTCTGCGCCATCGACACGATCAGGCCGGTGCCGGGCTGGATCATCACGATCACCGAGTCGACCGGGTCGCGGGGATCGAGGTAGTTGTGAATGGTCTTCTCGGCCTTGCGCTGCACCTTCGGGTCGATCATCGTGCGAATCGTGAGGCCGCCGCGGTAGAGGGCGTTCTCGCGGTCCTCGCGGGTCGCGCCGAGGCTCGGCGAGGCCAGCAGGGTGCGCTCGACGTAGTCGCAGATGAACGGGAACTCGGCGTTGCCGCAACCGTGCTTCTTCGCCTTGGGCTTGACCAGGCCGAGCTTCGTCGCCTTGGCCGTCGCCGCCTGCTGGGGGGTGATCACCGCGACGTCGCTCGCGGCCATTCGGTCGAGCACGTCGTTGCGTCGCTGCAGCGCGACCAACTCCAGGCCGGGGGTGCGCGGGTTGGTGCCGTTCGGGTTGCGGACCATGCCGGCCAGCATGGCGGCCTGCTGCAGGTTGAGCTCGCTGGCGTGGACGCCGAAGAAGTTCATCGCGGCGGACTCGACGCCGTAGGAGCCGTCGCCGTAGTAGGCGATGTTCAGGTAGAACTCGAGGATCTGGTTCTTGGTGTACTTCTTCTCCAGCGCGATCGCGTAGCGCAGCTCCTGGATCTTGCGGGCGATGGTGTTTTCCTTCGCCTTCTGCATGCCCTCCGTGTCGCCACGGGCGGCGGCCGCGCTGATCTGCGCCATCTTCACGTACTGCTGGGTGAGGGTCGAGGCGCCCTGGGTGTTGCCGCGGACGGTGCTGACCAGGGCGCGCATGGTGCCCTGCAGATCCATCGCGCCGTGCTCGAAGAAGCGGTGGTCCTCGATCGCGACCTGCGCCTTCTGCATGATCGGGGCGATCTTGTCGAGGGTCACGTACTGCCGGTTCTCGACGTAGAAGTTCGCCAGCGTCGAACCGTCGGCCAGCAGGATCCGCGACCGCTGCGCCTGGGGAGGCGTCGACAGCTCGGCGGGCAGTGAATCCATCGCCGTGGCGGTGGTCTTGCCGACCTCCGCGGTCATGCCGGCCAGCGGCACGGCCAGGCCCGCTATCAGCAGCCCGCCAAGGATGCTGACCACCAAAAACATGACCAGCGAGTACAGCCTCTTCCCCAAGCGCATGGACTACAGAGTACGTGACGCCGACGCAGGCCCCCGAAACCATAGCGGTTCAGGGAGTCGCGCCGCCGTTCGACCGGGCCGTCTTGTCTTCCCGAGCAGCTACAACTACAATGTGTAGTAGTTAGACAGCTACTACCAACGGATGGTGAATCACCTTGTCGCTGATGGAAATGGACAGCTGGCCGCTGCTGGCCAAGTGTCGCGGCATGAAGGACGACCTGTTCCCGGACGGCGCCGACCAGAAGCGTGCCCGGACCATCTGTTACGGCTGCGAGGTCCGGGCGGAATGTCTCGCCGAAGCGCTGGACAATCGCATCGAGTGGGGAGTCTGGGGCGGCATGACCGAGCGCGAACGGCGTCGCTTGCTGCGGCAGCATTCGGAGGTTCGCTCATGGCGCCGGTTCCTCGCCGACGCCGCCAAGAAGACCGACTAACGACGCGAGGTCATGGGCGCCGGCCGGGCGGCGTCCGATCAGATCGATCGGAACTCCGGCATTCTTCAAACCCACGAGTGCACGCCGCTCTTGCGCGGCCCGGGCGGACGCCGCCCGATGCTGACGCAGCACGGCCCGCTGGGCGGCGTCCGCCGACCGTTCCGCGGTCGCCAACGCGGCTCGGTCGAGGGAAGTCGCCGCAGTCATCTGATTGACCAGCACCCGCCGCAGCGGAAGCCGCTCGTCGCGCAGCCGCTGGATCAGGGCCAATGCCTCCGCCACCGGCGCCGGCCGGGGCGCGGCGATCGCCAGGAACCCCGCCGCCTCGGACGCCAGCAGCGCCCGGGTTTCCGAGGCGTTCGACTCGAACGCCAGCACCGCCGCCTCGAAAACCCTCAGGAAGGTGCGCAGGTCGCCGAACAGGCGGCCGCCGAGGATCGTGTCCAGCGCCTTGGTGGCGAGCGCGGCGCCGGCGTCCAGGAAACCCAACGGCCCCCGCGGCAGGCCGAGCACCACCCGCAACAGCGGGTTGTGCGCCAGCGCCTCCAGCCGATTCGGGCCGTCCAGGAAGTCCAAGGCGGACGCGCTGGGCGGCGTGTCCACGACGATCAAGTCCCATTCGCCGGTGGCCGCGGCGTGCCGGTGCAGTTCACCGATCTTCTCCATCGCCACGTACTCCTGGGTGCCCGAGAAGGTCTCCGCCAGGGCCGTGTAGAAGGGGTTGGTGCGGATCCGCTCCGCCTCTCCGGCGCTGACCTGCGCCGTCAGCGCCCGGTCGAAGGCGTGCCGGACGTCCAACATCATGGCGTGCAGGGTGCCGGCGGCAGCCGGGAGGGCGACCGGCGTCGGGTCGTGTGCCAGGGCGTCCAGGCCCATCGCCTGCGCCAGCCGACGGGCCGGGTCGATGGTGACCACCACGACGCGGCGTCCGAGCATGGCGGCCCGGACGCCGACCGCGGCCGACAGGGTGGTCTTGCCCACGCCGCCGGTGCCGACGCACAGCAGGACGCGCAGGGACTCCTCGCGCAGCAGCGCATCGAGCCCGGGGCTGGCGGGGGTCACAACGCCCCCAGGGCGGCGGCCAGCGCGACCGGTTGTTCGCGGGCGTCGATCTCCGGGTCGAGGTCGGGCAGCCGGGTGACGCCGAGTTCCGTCCGGTAGGCCAGCAGCGCCGCCCAGGCGGTCTGCCCACGAGCGACCTCGGCCTGTGCGAGCAGGCCGGCGGTGAGTTCGGCCCAGGTGGCGTCATCGATGCCCTCCGGTGCGCCGGGCAGCGGATCGGGCACCTCGGGCGGCGCCAGGCACCGGTTGGCAACGACCGTCCCGGGAGCCAGCCTCAACTCCCGGACCGCTCGGACGGTTTCGATGGCCTCGGTCACCGGCAGTTCGTCGAGCAGGGTGACGACATGGACGCGACACCCGGGATCGCGCAGATCGTCCATCACGGACGCCGCCTGCGCCGCGATCGGGCTGCCGTCGGTCAGCTCGGCCAACGCCTCGCCGGCGCCCAGGAACGACCCGATCCTGCCGGACGGCGGGGCGTCCAGCACCAGCGCGTCGATGCCGGGGTGGGTCTCGGTGAGATGGGTCACCTGGCCGATCAGCAGGATGTCGCGCAGGCCGGGCGCGATCCGGGTGGCGAAGTCGACCAGCGGGTCGAGTTGCAGCAGGTCGGCGGCGAAGCCCAGCCGGTAGTACCGCTGCAGATAGCCGCCCAGCGCGCGGCGCGCGTCGATCTGGACGCCGAGCACCTGTCCGCGCCCCCGGCGCGGCTGAAGCGGACCGGTCAAGAGCCTCGGTTCGTGGCCTACCGGGCGGCCGGTCACCAGTCCGAGCCCGCCGCGCGCCTCGACCTCGGCGACCACCACGTGGGCGCCCTCGGCGGCCAGGCGATGAGCCATGGCCAGTGCGACCGTGGTCTTCCCGACCCCGCCCTTGCCCGTCACGATGTGCAGCGGAACGCGGGCGGCCATGGGCTTCAGCTTAGGTGTCGGCTTTCGCCGTTAGGGTGGGCCCCATGACCAAGTGGGAGTATGTGACGGTGCCCGTTCTGGTGCACGTGACGAAGCAGATCCTGGACCAATGGGGCGCCGACGGCTGGGAGCTGGTGCAGGTGGTTCCCGGGCCCAATCCGAACAACCTGGTGGCCTACATGAAGCGGCCGCTGGGGGACGGGTGAACGAGGAGGTCGCCGGTCCGGCGCCCTCCCAGCGCCTGGCCGAGCTGGGCCTGACCCTGCCGCCGGTGGCGGTGCCGCTGGCCGCCTACATCCCGGCGATCGTCTCCGCGGGCCAGGTGCTCACCGCGGGCCAGCTGCCGACCGTCCAGGGCGCGCTGGTCGCCACCGGGAAGGTGGGCGGCGAGGTCACTCCCGAGCAGGCCGCGCAGGCCGCACGGGTGGCCGTGCTGAACGCGCTGGCCGCCGCGGCGTCCGAAGCGGGCGGCATCGACAACATCCGCCGGATCGTTCGGCTGGTGGTGTACGTGGCGGGGGTGCCCGAGTTCACCGGGCAGCCGCAGGTGGCCAACGGCGCCAGCGAGCTGCTGGGCGAGATCTTCGGGCCGCTGGGCCGGCACGTCCGCTCGGCGGTCGGGGTGGCGTCCCTGCCGCTCGACGCGCCGGTGGAGCTGGAGCTGGTCGTCGAGGCCAGCGCGGCGTCCTTCTGAGCGATGGAGACTCCGTTGGTCGAGAGCCGGACGGCGCTGGTGCGGCGGGCGCGGGCGATCAACCGCACGCTCGCCCTGACCTACCCGGACGCCCGCTGCGAACTGGATTTCGGCAACCCGCTGCAGCTGCTGGTGGCGACCATCCTGAGCGCGCAGTCCACCGACCGGCGGGTGAACCTGGTCACCCCGATCATCTTCGCGCGCTACCCGGACGCCGCCGCCTACGCGGCCGCCGATCGGGCCGAGCTGGAGGAGCTGATCCATCCGACCGGATTCTTCCGGGCCAAGACCGACTCGCTGATCAAGCTGGGTGCGGCGCTGGTCGAGCGCTACGGCGGTGAGGTGCCCGGCACGCTGAAGGAGCTGGTGACCTTGCCGGGGGTGGGACGCAAGACCGCCAACGTGGTGCTCGGCAACGCCTTCGGGGTGCCCGGCATCACCACCGACACCCATTTCCTGCGCCTGTCGGAGCGTTTCGGCTGGTCCGATTCGGCCAAGCCCGAGGTGGTCGAGGCCGAGGTGGGTGCGCTGTTTCCCCGCAAGGACTGGACGCAGCTCTCGCACAACGTGATCTGGCACGGACGGCGGTGCTGCCACGCCCGGCGTCCTGCCTGTGGGGTCTGCCCGGTGGCCAAGCTGTGTCCCTCGTACGGCATCGGGCCCACCGATCCGGCGGTCGCCGCGAAGCTGATCCGGGAGCCGCGCGGATGAGACGGATCGGGGTGCTGGTGGCCGTCGTCGCGCTGCTGCTGGGCGGCTGCACCGCCGCGCCCGCGGAGCCGCCGACGCCGAGCTTCGCCCCCGTCGAACCGGCGGTGATCGTCGCCGCCCGCAAGCAGGCCGGCATCGCCGACTGCCCGAAGTCGTCCTCGACCGTCGCGGCCCGCAGCGACGGGCTGCCCGACCTGGTGCTGGAGTGCCTCGGCGGCGACTCCACCGTCCGGCTGGCCGGGCTGCGGGGCAAGCCGATGGTGATCAACCTGTGGGCGCAGTGGTGCCCGCCGTGCCGCGAGGAGTCGCCGTACCTGCGGCAGTACCAGAAGGCGGCCAAGGGCAAAGTGATGCTGCTCGGCATCAACTACACCGATCCGCGGCCCGAACTGGCCGTCGAGTTCGCCTCGCTGGTGGGCTGGAAGTATCCCCAGCTGGCCGATCAGGACGCCCGGCTGGCCGCGCTGATGAGGGTGCCGGGGCTGCCCACGACGCTGTTGGTGGACGCCGACGGCAAGGTCGTGCACACCATTCCGGGCAAGCTGCAGTCGTACGACGAACTCGTGCAACTGACCCGCGACAAGCTCGGGATCTCGCTATGACTCCCGCCGAGGTGGAGCGGCTCCGGGCGGTGCTGTCCGGCCCGGAGGCGGGGGCCCGGGTGGCCGACCGGGCGGCCCGCGGCGGGCGTCCGGCGGCGGTGCTGATCGCGCTGGCCGAGCACGCCGAGGGCGCCCGCATCGTGCTGGTCGAGAAGGACGCCCGGCTGCGCACCCACGCCGGGCAGGTCGCCTTTCCCGGGGGTGCGATCGAGACCACCGACGCCTCCCCGGTGGCCGGGGCGCTGCGCGAGGCGGACGAGGAGGTCGGGCTGGCGTCCGGCGAGGTCGAGGTGCTCGGCGTCCTCCCGCCCGCCTACGTGCGGGCCAGCGATTTCGCCGTCACCGCGGTGGTGGGCCGCTGGCCGACCCCGCGTCCGCTGGTCCCGGTGGACACCGCCGAGATCGCGGCCGTCCATTCGGTTGCCGTGGACGTCCTGCTCGACCCGGCGAACCGGCTCACCTGGCTTCACCCGGCCGGCTTCAGCGGGCCCGGCTTCGTCGTCGGCGAACTGTTCATCTGGGGATTCACCGCCTACCTGTTGGACGGCCTGTTCGACCTGGCCGGCTGGACGGTGCCCTGGGACGCCGACCGGACCTCGGACATTCCCGAGCGGTTCCGGATCGGCCGCCGGCGCTGAACGCCGGCCGTCGCGGGGCGGCTCAGCCGCGGGGCGCTACGAAGGTCGGGCCGGGCTCGCCGGAGGTGATGCTCGGCGCCGACTTGCGGGCCTGCTTGCGCGCCGCCGCCTCGGCCTCGGCGTCCGAGATGCCGCGCTCGACGGCGAGCTGGACGGCCTCGATCGACCGCTGACCCTGCGCGACCGTCTCTTGCGGACCCTTCACCGACACCTTGTTCTTCCCGATCAGGGCGAGGACGCCGGCGATCAGGAACATCACCACCGCCACGATCACCAGGCCCATGAATGCCGCCAGCAGCGGCTCCCAGCCGAGGCCACTGGCGAAGAAGTAGCCGACCAGTGCGGACAGGCCGAGGAACAGCAGCGAGATGCCGTTCACGGCGAAGTAGCCGGCGCCACCGAGCAGGCCGGCCCCGATGCCCACCGATTTCGCCTGCGGCACCAACTCGGCCTTCGCCAGTTCGATCTCGCCGCGGACGATCGTGGTCAGATCGGCCTGGATCGCCTTGATGGTGTCCGCGATGTCTGCTTGGTTCGCCATGGTGGCCACCCTTTCGTCGCCTATCGCGTTCAGCCTAGTGGTCGGCTCGGACGCTGTCTGGACCCTTTAGAGCGGGATGCGCAGGCCGCTGTCGGGAAGATCCAGCGGGGCGGTGAGTTCGGTGTGGTCGACCTCGGCGGACCAGCAGCTCACCCGGTAGGGCAGCAGCAGCGGCTCGGGCTTCCGGGCCGAGTTGTCGTAGACGGCGCCGACCTCGTCCAGCAGGGTCGCCCGGGTCTGGTCGTCGAGCTGTTTCGCCACCGCAGTCCGGGCGACCATGTCGACCAGGCCCGGACGGTCGATCGGCACCCAGCGCCGGAACGATCGGGTGTCGATCTGCGGAAAGTAGGCGCTGTCGGTCAGCGCCTCGAGGGATTCGGTGCCGTAGGCCCCGGCCATGGCGTCCGGATCGTAGCGGCGCACGACAGCCACCAGGCGTTTCACCCACGGCACGGAGTCGTCGCGCACCGTGTACGAGATGCCCAGCCGGCCGCCCGGACGCAACACCCGGGCGAACTCCGACAGCGCCAGCCCGGGCGCGAAAGTGTGGAAGTTCTGGGCGAGCAGCACCCGGTCGAACGAGCACGGCGCCAGCGGCAGGGCCTCGGCGGCGGCGACCATCGGCAGCCCGGAGGGCGCGCGGCGCAGCAACTCGGAGACGGCGTCCCGGTCGCGGTCGACCAGGGTCAGGCGGTGCCGGCCGCGCAGGTCGGAGGCGAAGGCCGCCGACGACAGGCCAAGGATCAGGGTGGGTCCCTGCGACGCACCGACCAGCCAGTCGAGGGCGTCGGCCAGGGTCGAGGTGCTCACGGAGGCATCGTACGGGTCATCCACAGCCCGCAACGATTCTGAACACTTCCGGGACGCCGTGCCCACACTGAGGACGTGGAAGCGACGGAGGTGGTCGTGGTGTCCGGCCGCGACGAGGTGTGTGAGGTGGTGACGACGGCCGCGGCCGCCCTCGGGCAGGCCGCGACGGTGTGCCCGCCGGAAGCGCTCGCCGGAATCTGGCACACGGCAGGCACGGTGTTCGTCGGCGTCGACAGCGCGGCCGAGGTGGCCGCGCTCGAACTGCCGCGCCGCGAGCGGGTCTATCTGGTGGGTGCCGACACGGGTGCCGCGGCCCTGTGGTCGGTGCCGCTCGGCGCCGAGGTGATCGTGCTGCCGCAGGGCCGCGGCTGGCTGTCGTCCGTGCTGGCCGGGCAGTCGGGCGGCCCGGGTGAGCTGGTCGCGGTGCTCGGCGGCTCCGGTGGCGTCGGCGCCTCCACCCTGGCCGCGGCGCTGGCGTGGCGGGCGGCCGAACGGGGCCGGTCGGTGGCGCTGGTCGACGCCGACCGGCTCGGCGGAGGCATCGACCTGCTGGTCGGGGCCGAACGCGAGACCGGCTGGCGCTGGCCGAGGTTCGCCGCCGCCGACGGCGTCCTGGGCGATCTGCGCGAGTTCCTGCCGGTGGTCGACGGCGTCACGGTGCTGTCGATGGCGCGCGGGGCCGACCCCGAGCTGGGGCGCGAACCCCTCGCCGCGGTGCTGGCGTCGCTGCAGAGGGTGTTCGAGCTGATCGTGATCGATCCGGGCCGCAGCGGGCTGCCGGCCTGCCGCGAGGTGCTGCGGCGGGCAGGCCGCACGCTGCTGGTGGTGGGCGGCTGCGTCCGTGGGGTCGCGGCGGCCGGCCAGGTGGTGCGGTCGCTGGCCCCGCCGGCCGCCGAGACCGTGGTGCGCCGCCTGCCGGGGCTGCGGGTTCCCGACGACGTGGTGGAGGAGTCGCTCGGCCTGCCGGTGCGAGCCCGGCTGCGGCACGAACCGAGCCTGGCGATCGCCGCCGAGCGGGGCGAACGGCCCACCCTGTCGCGGCGGCGAGGCGGGCTCGGGCGGGTCTGCGACCGACTGCTGGAGGCGTCGTGAACGACGCCGAACTGCCCGGCGGAGCCTGCCTGGCCGACGTCCGGGCGGTGTTGGGCCGGGCCGGTGCGGCGCCCGGTCCGGTGGAGGTCGCGGCGGCGTTGCGCGGGCTGGGCGCGCTGGTCTCGGAGGGCACCGTCCGCGAGACGGTGGCGGCGCTCCGGCGCGAGAGTGCCGGGGCCGGGCCGCTGGAGCCGCTGCTGGCGCTGCGTGGGGTCACCGACGTGTTGGTCAACGGGCATCGGCAGGTTTTCCTCGACCGGGGCGCCGGGCTCGAGCCGGTCGAGGGGGTGTTCGCCGATGAGGAGGACGTGCGGCGGCTCGCCGTCCGGCTGGCGGCGGCGGTCGGACGCCGGCTCGACGAGGGTGCCCCGTTCGTGGACGCCAGGCTGCCCGACGGCACCCGGGTGCATGCCATTCTCGGGGTGCTCACCGACGTCGGCACCTGCCTGTCGCTGCGGGTGCCGGCCCGGCGTCCGTTGGCGCTGGCCGACTGGGTGGGCGGCGGCACGCTGCACCCGCGGGCCGCCGAGCTGCTGCACAGGGTGGTCGAACGGCGGGCGGCGTTCCTGATCTCCGGCGGCACCGGGTCGGGCAAGACCACCCTGCTGGCGAGCCTGCTCGGCCTGGTCGACCCGGCCCACCGCATCGTGATCGTGGAAGATTCGCGCGAGCTGGCACCGGTGCATCCGCACGTGTTGCGGCTCGAGGCCCGGCCGGCCAACGCCGAGGGTGCCGGCGCGGTGCCACTGGTCGCGCTGGTCCGGCAGGCGCTGCGGATGCGTCCCGATCGGCTGGTGGTCGGCGAGGTGCGTGGCGCCGAACTGACCGATCTGCTGACCGCGTTGAACACCGGCCACGAGGGCGGCTGCGGCACGGTGCACGCCAACTCGGCCGCCGACGTCCCGGCCCGGCTGGAGGCGTTGGCGTCGCTGGGAGGCCTGCCGCGGGCGGCCCTGCACGCCCAGGCCGCGGCCGCGCTCGACGTGCTGGTGCACATCGGACGCCTGCCCGACGGCACCCGCTGGGTGCAGGAGGTGCACCTGCTGGCCTGGGACGAGGCGTCCGGCCTGTGCCGTCCGGTGCCGGCGTGGCGCTACCCCCGAGCCGGCGACCCGGTCGCCGGTCCGGGTGCGGCTCGGCTCGAGGAGTTGCTGCGGTGACCGGCCTGGCGGGTGCGCTGCTGGCGTGCGCGGTCTGGATCGGCTGGCCGCCGGCGTCCGTCCGGCGGTTGCGCGACGTGCGGCGATCACCCCCGGCTGTGCGGGTCCGGGCGCCGATCGGATTCGGCCTGCTCGTGGTCGGGGCGCCGCTGGCGGGTGGCGTCCTCGACGGCGTCCGGGGCGCGGCGCTGGGCTGGGTGGTGGGCGTGACGGGCGCCGCCGCGGCCTGGACGGTGCTGCACGCGCGGACGGGCCGGCGGCGATCGCTGACCCGTGACCAGGTGGCCCGGGGCTGCAGTGAGCTGGCCGGGCTGCTGCGTGCCGGGTACGCGCAGGTGCGCGCCCTGGAACTCGTCGCCCGCGAGGAGCCGCTGTTCGCAGAGGTGGCCGCCCATCACCGCGTCGGCGGCGACGTCGTCGAGGTGCTGCGCGCCGCGGCGCGGCGTCCGGGGGCGTCCGGGCTGGCCGCGTTGGCGGCGAGTTGGCGGATCGCGGAGCGGACCGGGGCGGCGATGACCGCCTCGCTGGACGACCTGGCGGTGAACCTGGCCGCCGAGCGTGAGCTGGCCCGCACCGTGACCACCGAGCTGGCCGCGGCCCGGCTGACCGGACGCCTGCTGGGCTTCCTGCCGGTCGTCGGACTGGCCCTGGGGTACGTGGTGGGAGGCGATCCGGTCGGCTATCTGACCGGGTCGTCCGCCGGGTTGGCCTGCCTGACGATCGGCTCCGGGCTGGCCGCCGCCGGCGTGGTGTGGAGTGAGGCGCTGGCCGAGCGCGCGGGGCGGCTCCGGTGACCCCGGACGTGTTGGTGGTCCTCGCCGTGGCGGCGTCCGCGACGACGGTGTTCCTCGCGCTGGGGCCGCCCCGGCTGCGGCCCGGCTGGCGTCCGCCGCGCTGGCTGAGCCGGTTCGGGCCGGTGCCGGGCGCGCCCGCAGTGGGCGTCCGGCTGGCGCTCGCCGGGTCGGTCGGCGTCCTGTTCGGGCTGGGTGGCGATCCGCTGGGGGTGCCCGCGCCGCTGGCCGGAGTCCTGATCGGCGGCGGGCTGTTCGTGGCGGCCGGGCGGCTGCGAACCTCGGCCGGCTCGGACGCCGGGGTCGAGCTGGCATCCGCGCTGCCTGTGATCTGCGCCCAGCTGGCCGTCTGCCTGGAGGCGGGGCTGCCGCTGCGCAACGCGGTAGCGGCGCTCGGTGACGGATTGAGCGGCGCGGCGGCCGAGGCCATGCGTCGCCTGGACGCCGCCGTCCGGCTCGGGGTGCCCGAAGACGACGCCTGGGCCGAGCTGGCTGAGCGGCACCCCGAGCTGTCCGGACTGGTCCGGGAGCTGCGGCACGCCTCGTCCGGGGGCGTGTCGTTGGCGCCGGTGCTGCGCCAACATGCCCGCGAGGCGCGCGCGTCGGCCCGCTCGGCGGCCGAGGCGCGGGCCCGCCGGGCCGGGGTGAGCATCGTGTTGCCGCTGGTGGTGTGCTTCCTGCCCGCCTTCCTGCTGGTCGGCGTGGTGCCGGTGATCGGCGGCGTCATGGCGCGGTTGTTCGGCTGACTGGTCGCGGGTTTGTCCACAGGCCCGAACGGAAATGAACGATTTCCGGGCCAGGTGTCCACGGTGAGGGTGAACCCGGCGGCAGCCGGGTCGAGAGGAGAGCAGAACATGACCAAGCAGCTGGTGGCCCGCACCCACGACGAGCGGGGGATGACCACGGCCGAGTACGCGCTGGGCACGATCGCGGTGATCGCGCTGGTGGCCGCGGTGATCGCCTACCTGACCGGCGACGCCTTCGACCATCAGATCGTGACCATCTTCAACGAGATCACCAAGTGGATCCTGAGCTTCGTCGGGAAAAAGTAGTGGCGCGATCGCCGTGGGCGGGGCGGTCCGGTGCCGTCCCGCCTGGGCGATCCGAGCCGTAGTCGGAAGGAGGGGAGCATGCGCAGCGAACGAGGCATGGTGAGCGTCGAGATCGCGTTCGGGGTGCTGCTGTCGGCGCTCGTGGCGTTGGGCCTGTGCTACCTGATCGCGATCGTGATCCAGCTCGGCCAGCTGCAGGCACTGGCGGGCGAGGTGGCCCGGCAGCAGGCCCGGGGCGACGCCGCGGCGGCACAGCGGGCCGAGCAGGACGCACCGCCGGGAACCCGGGTTCGGGTGGGCGGCAGCGGCGCCGATGTGGTGGTCGACGTGGAACTGCAGTCCCAGCCCTGGGGCGGGGTGATTCCGGCGGTCGGGCTGAGTGCCCGGGCGGTGGTCGCCAAGGAGGAGGGCTGAGATGGGCATGCGTGTGGCCGGGTCGGTCCGCGGTGAGGCCGGGGCCGCGGCACCGCTGGTGGTGCTGACCGTGATGGGGCTGGTCACCGTGGCCGCCGTCGGCGTCCTGGCGCTCAGCTATTCGGCTGCGGCCCGCTCGGTGCGGGCCGCAGCCGACCTGGTGGCGGTCTCCGGGGCACAGGCGCACGCCCGTGGCGCGGACGCCTGCGACGAGGCCCGGCGGATCGCCGGGCGGAACGAGGTGGCCGTGGGCACCTGCGAGGTGACCGGTGACCTGATCGACTTCGTCGTGGAGGTCCGGGTGACCCGAGGCATCGGGTGGCGCCTGCCGGGCCTGCCCGAGCAGGTGGGTGCCACCGCTTACGCCGGCAACGTGACGGGCATCTCGTGACCGGCCAGCAGGCCGTGCAGCACGGTCGATGCGGTGCGGCGGTCGAGGGGCTGATTGCCCGAACCGCAGCGGGGCGAGACGACGCACCGGGGGCAGCCCTGCTCGCACGAACAGGCGGCGAGCAGCTGGGCGGTCGCCGCCAGCCAGCGTTCGGCGAGGCCGTAGGCCTGATCGGCGAAGCCGGAACCGCCCGGCAGTCCGTCGTGCACGAACACCGTCGGCGCGCCGGTATCGGCGTGATGGGTGATCGACAACCCGCCGACATCGCCGGCATCGCAGGGGGCGAACCGGGGCAGCAGCGCGATCGCGGCATGTTCGGCGGCATGCAGGCCGCCGGCCAACTCCCGTTCGGCCAGGCCGCCGTTGTCGGGCAGCGTGAACCACAGGGCGCGGGTCCGGAAGGTGCGGGCGGGCAACTCGAGCGGGGTCGAATCCCACACCGTGCCGGTGGCGGCGTCGCGCCGCAGATACCCGGTGACCTGCGTGGTGAGTTCGACGGTGCCGGCGAACAGCGATCCACCGCCCAGTTCGCGGTGGCGGTCGGTGCCGACGACACGCACGCTGAGCTGCGAGGACGGCTGGGTGAACCACTCGGCCCGCACCTGGCGGCACAGGGCGACCCCGGCGTCCAGGTCGTAGTCGTCCACCAACCACTGTTCGCCCTGATGCAGATAGACGGCACCGTCGTGCACGGTGCGGTCGGCCGCGGCGGTGTCGACCTGGCCGATCACCCGGCCGGTGGCGGCCTCGATGATCTCGACGCCGCTGCCGCCGATCGAGCGCAGGTCGATCTGGTCGACGGCCCGGCTCGGGGCGGTCCAGTACCAGCAGGTGCCGCGGCGGCGCAGTACCCGCCGGGCCACCAGCTGCTCCAGCAGCCCGGTCATGGTGGGCCCGAAGAACTCCTCGTCGAACGCCGCGAGCGGCAGCTCCTGAGCGGCGGCCGCCAGGTGGGCGGCGAGCACCGCCGGCTGTTCGGGGTGCAGCACGGTGGCTTCGAGGGCGGTGTCGAACAATGCCTCCGGATGGGTGCACAGCCAGCTGTCCAGCGGATCGGGTTTGGCGAGCAGCACGGCGAGGGCGTCCCGGCCGTCGCGGCCGGCTCGCCCGGCCTGCTGCCACAGCGCGGCCAGCGAACCAGGGAAGCCGACGGTCAGGACGGCGTCCATGCCCGCGATGTCGACGCCGAGCTCGAGCGCGTTGGTGCAGGCCACGCCGCGCAGGCGTCCGGACGACAGGTCGGCCTCCAGCTCGCGGCGGTCGGCGGCGAGATAGCCGGCCCGGTAGGAGGCGATTCCCTCGGGCGCGCCGCAGTGCGCGCGGGCCTGCTCGGCAACCAGCTCGGCCTGCACCCGCGACGTGGTGAACGCCAACGCCTGCGCCCCCGAATCGACCAGCCGGGCGAGCATGCCGGCGGCCTCGCGGTGCGGGTCGCCGTCACCCTGCCAGACCACGAAGTCGAGCGCCGGGCGGCTGGAGGTGTCGTTGTTGACGGCGACCACGTCATCGAGTCCGGCCAGCCGAGCCAGATGGGCGGCGGGTTCTGCGATGGTGCCGGACGCCGAGATGAACACCGGGTCGGCGCCGTAGTGCCGGCAGAGTCGCCGCAGCCGGCGCAGGACGCTCGCCACGTGGGCGCCGAATACGCCCCGATAGCGATGCGCCTCGTCGATCACGACGTAACGCAGCGACCGCAGCAGCCCCTGCCAGCGATCGTGCGCGGGCAACACGCTGCGGTGCAGCATGTCGGGGTTGGTCAGCACGAAGGTGGCGAAGTCGCGGGCGAAGCGACGCTCGGCGGGCTCGGAGTCGCCGTCCAGCGTGGAGATCCGCCACGACGGTCCGCCCAGCGCGGACGCCCGACGCGCCTGATCGTGGGCCAACGCCTTGGTGGGCGCCAGATAGAGCGCGGTGTGAGCACGATCGGGGCGCGCCCACCGGTGCCGGGCGGCGTCCGTGCCGATGCGGCCCTCGGCGGTCGCGGCGATGATCGGCAGCAGATAGGCCAGCGACTTGCCCGAACCGGTCGAGGTGCTGAGGGCCACGTGGCGGCCCTCGAAGGCCGACTGGGCGGCCACCTGCTGGTGCTGCCACAGCGCGACCACACCCTGTGCGGCGAGGGTGTCACGAACGGATTGCGAGACCCAGTCGGGCATCGGGGCCAGCACACCGGGCCGGGCCGGACGCCGGTGCACGTGACGCACCTGCGCCTCGCCCCCGATCCAGTCCGGCACCGCCATCCGTTCAGGGTGCCACGAAGCGCGGACAGAAGTATGACGTCGACACGTGCGTCGCCGTTCCGGCGCAGATCGTCAGCAACACCCGCATGTCCCGCAGGGTGTAGGACGCCTCGTCCGGCGTGGCGGGCGCGAGCGGGTCGGCGTCCAGCAGGACGAGGTCGCCGGGCTGGCCCGGGCGCAGGCGGCGATCGTCGACCGACGCCGCGAGCGCCTCCCGCGCGGTGAGCGCCTGCTCGGGGTGCCAGCCGGGCCGCTCGTCGCCGCTGCGGCGCACGGCGCACGCCATCGCCAGCCACGGGTCGAGTTCGGCCACCGGGGCGTCCGAGCCGAGGGCCAGCCGGACGCCGGCGTCCAGCAGGGTGCGCAGCGGGAACGACCGCGCGGCACGTTCGGCGCCCCAGATCCGGTCGGTCAGGTCGCGGTCGTCGATCAGGTGGGCGGGCTGCACGCTGGCGCGCAGGCCGAGGCCGGCCATCCGCGCGGCGTCGGCCCTGGCGATCAGCTGGGCGTGTTCGACGGAACCGTGCCCGCCGCCGGAGGCCACGGCGTCCAGGACGGCGGCGTTGGCCCGGTCACCGATGGCGTGCAGGGCGACCTCCAGGCCGGCCTCGGTCGCACGCCGGACCAGGTCGGTGAGCTCCGCCACGGAGTAGTTGGCCTGCCCGCAGCGATGGTCGGGGGTGGCCGGGCCGTCGGCGTACACCTCGAAGGTCCAGGCGGTGCGCGAACCCAGCGAGCCGTCGGTGATCACCTTGAGGGGGCCCATCGTCGCCAGGCCTCCGGTGCCGGGCAGCGGGTCTCCGGTCCGCAGGCCGGCCGCGATCACCTGGTCGAGCTGATGCGGGTAGACCGCGGTGCGGACCCGCAGCGGTCCCACGCCGGCGGCGAACCGGCGCGGCCAGTCCAGGAAGCTGTCGGTGAACTCGAAGTCGACCAGCCCGGTGACACCCCTGGCCGCGAGGCCGGACACCGGGTCGGCGAAGTCGGCCGGCCCCGGCGCGGCCCCGGGCAGTTCGTCCAAGCGGCGCAGCAGTGCGAACCAGTCGCCCTCGCTGATCGCGTCCGCGCGGGCGGGGGCGCCGAGCAGGGCCAGCGCGGCCGAGTTCAGCCAGCCGTTGTGTGCGTCGCCCGAGATCAACACCACCGGGGTCGCTCCGCTGACCGCGTCCAACTCGGCCACCGTCGGCTGCCTCGGCCATCCGGCCGAACGGAAGCCGAAGCCGAACAGGGTGCGTCCCGGGTGCCGCCGGGTCAGCTTCCTGAGCGGGCGACGCAGCCGGTCGAGCACGGTCTCGGCGTCGGGCGCGCCGGCCAGGTCCACCATGCGTGCGGTGCGTACCCATTGAGTGGCGTGCACGTGGGCGTCCCACAGCCCGGGGATCGCCCAGCGGCCGTGACCGTCGATCTCCCTGACGCCGGGCAGGGTCGCCAACCGCCCGACCGCGGCGATCACCCCGTCGGAGATCAGCACGTCGCACGGCGGCGCCGGCGATCGACGGACGCCGTCGAGGTCCACGATCCGCACGTCCCGCACCAGCACCGATTCGTTCATCGGCAGCAGCGTAGAGCTCGCCGGCGGGAGTGGCTTCGGCAGGTAGGGGGTGTGGCAGGCTGCCGGTGTGCTTTCCGTCGCCGTCGCCCACGATCTCGCCGACCGGCTGCGGTCCGCCGGTTACAGCTACGACGCGGTCGCCGAGCGTCTCGGCGCCGAGGGCCTGGACGGGCTGGCCCGCAACGCCACCATCCCCGCCGACCGGGCGCTGGCCGGGGCCCGCGACCCGCAGGTCACGCTGATCCGCGCCTTCGCCCTGCAGCAGGACGTCCCGGCAGCCGCACTCACCGCAGCGCTCGGCGATCTGGAACCCCTGGCGCCGATCCTGGCCGGCGGTACCGACGCCGACACCGTCCGGGCGGCGATCGAGATCCGCCCCTACGCCTTCACCGACGACCACGGCGAGCATTCCGGGTGGCTCGCCTCCGACCTCACCCCCACCCTGGACGGACGCCTCGCCGAGCCTCGCGACGACTTCGTGCTCGGCCTGTCCCCGGCCTCGGTGACGCTCGCCCAGCTCACCATGCGGAACCCGCGGGCCCGCGCCCTCGACCTGGGCGCCGGCTGCGGCATCCAGTCCCTGCATCTCGCCACCCACATCGACCACGTGGTGGCCACCGACCTGAACCCGCGGGCCTGCACCATGACCGCCCTGACCGCGGCCCTCAACGGCATCGACGTCGACGTCCGGCAAGGCTCGCTCTACCAGCCGGTCGAAGGCGAGCGATTCGACCTGATCGTCACCAACCCGCCCTACGTGATGTCCCCGCCGGACGCCTCCCGGCTGGTCTACCGCGAGGGCTCGTTCACCGCCGACGGGCTGGTCCGCGCCGTCGTCACCGGCGCCGCGGCGCACCTCAATCCGGGCGGCGCGCTGCAGGTGCTCGGCAACTGGGCGATCACCGTCGACCAGCCTTGGCAGGACCGCCTGGCCGGCTGGATCGCCCCGACCGGCTGCGACGCCCTGGTGCTGCAGCGCGAACGGCTCGACCCGTTCGAGTACATCGAGATCTGGTTGGCCGACGCCGGCCTGGTCGGCACCCCCGACTACGCCGTCCGCTACGCCGAATGGGCCGACTACTTCGAGGCGCTCGGCATCGTCGGGGTGGGCCTGGGCTGGCTCACCCTTTACAACACCGGCCATGCCCAGCCCGAGGTCAGGTTCGACGACTGGCCGCACCAGGTGCACGCCGGCCTCGGCGACGCCTTCGCCGAATTCCCGGACGCCGCCCGCGCGGCCCGGCTGCCCGACGACACCCTGCTCGGCACCGCCTGGACGCTCGACCCGGCCGTCACCTCCGAAGCCCTCGGACGCCCCGGCGCCGCCGACCCCGAGCACCTGGTGTTCCGCCGCGGCACCGGCTTCAGCCGCGCCGTCGAGGTGGACACCGCCCTGGCGGCGGTGACGGGGGCCTGCGACGGCGACCTGCCGCTCGGCGTCCTGATCGACGCGGTCGCCGACCTGCTGGACGCCGACGCCGCCGCGCTGCGCGAGGACCTGCTGCCGAGGCTGCGCCCGCTGCTCGCCGACGGCTATCTGCGCCGCGTGACGGGTCTGTGAGAGCGGCCGTGTTGCGGCGGGTCGTGGCACTGCTGCTGGTCACGCTTCTGGGCACCTGGGTGAGGTCCGCCACCCTGTCGGGCCGGGAAGCGGACCGGTGGGTGGCGATCAGGTTCCGCCTCGCCGGCCTCCGGGCGGACGCGGAAGCCTGAGTCCGCAGCGTGACCCTCCGAGCATCGGATGGCAGAGCCTTCGCGCTTGTGGTTACCATTCCCCCCTGAGGCCGCCTTCGCGGTCCGCAACCCCGCGCACCGAGGAAATCCACGTGGCAACAGCAGGCAAGACCCGGCTCGTGATCGTCGAGTCACCGGCCAAGGCGACCAAGATCGCCAGTTTCCTCGGCAGCGGCTACGTCGTCGAATCCAGCCGCGGCCACGTCGCCGACCTGCCCACCGGCGCCGCCGAGGTGCCGGCCAAGTACAAGGGCGAGAAGTGGGCCCGCACCGGCGTCAACGTCGACAACAATTTCGAGCCGCTGTACGTCGTGCAGGCCGACAAGAAGGGCACCATCCGCGAGCTGAAGGCGAAACTGGCCACCGCCGACGAACTCCTGCTGGCCACCGACGAGGACCGCGAGGGCGAGGCCATCGCGTGGCACCTGATGCAGCAGTTGAAGCCGAAGGTGCCGGTCCGCCGGATGGTGTTCCACGAGATCACCCCGCAGGCGATCGCCGAGGCGGTGGCGAACCCGCGCGAGCTCGACACCGACCTGGTCGACGCCCAGGAGACCCGCCGCATCCTCGACCGGCTCTACGGCTACGAGGTTTCGCCGGTGCTGTGGAAGAAGGTCATGCCGAAGCTGTCGGCCGGCCGCGTCCAGTCGGTCGCCACCCGGCTGGTGGTCGACCGCGAGCGGCAGCGGATGGCCTTCCGCTCGGCCAGCTACGCCGGCATCGAGGCCCAGCTCAGCGCCGGCGCCGAGGCCGAACCGCCCGTCTTCACCGCCACCCTGCAGCAGATCAGCGACCTGCGGGTGGCCCGCGGCACCGACTTCGATCCGCAGGGCAACCTGACCGGCAAGGCGCTGTTCCATCTCTCCGCCGAGCAGGCCGACACCCTGGCCGCTGCCCTCGAGCAGGCCGCCTTCGCGGTCGCCTCCGTCGAGGCCAAGCCGTACACGCGGCGTCCGTACGCCCCGTTCCGCACCACCACCCTGCAGCAGGACGCCGGGCGCAAGCTGGGCTTCACCGCCGAGCGCACCATGCGGGTCGCGCAGGATCTGTACGAGCGCGGCTTCATCACCTATATGCGTACCGACTCGGTGACCCTGTCCGGCACCGCGATCAACGCGGCCCGGGCCCAGGTCAAGCAGTTGTTCGGCGGCCGCTACCTGCCCGAGAAGCCCCGCGTCTACGCCTCGAAGGTGAAGAACGCCCAAGAGGCGCACGAGGCGATCCGGCCGGCCGGCGAGACGTTCCAGACCCCGGCCGAGACCCGGCTGAGCGGCGACGGCCTCCGGCTCTACGAGCTGATCTGGAAGCGCACCCTCGCCTCGCAGATGGCGGACGCCGTCGGTGAGACGGTGAGCATCCGGATCGGCGCCACCCTGCCGCAGCGGATCGCGGTCACCGACGCCACCACCGGCGAGATCACCGAGACCGGCCGCTGCACCTTCGGCGCCTCGGGCCGCACCATCACCTTCCCCGGCTTCCTGAAGGCCTATGTGGTGGGCGTCGAGGACGACGAGACCTCCGACGACGCCCAGGCCCGGCTGCCGCAACTGGTCGCCGGCGCGACCCTCACCCCCGAAGAGGTGAAGGCCCTCACCCACGACACCCGGCCGCCGGCGCGCTACACCGAGCCGTCCCTGGTGGCGAAGCTGGAGGAGTTGGAGATCGGCCGGCCCTCCACCTACGCCTCGATCATCCGCACCATCACCAGCCGCGACTACGTGTTCAAGAAGGGCTCCGCGCTGGTGCCGACCTGGCTGGCGTTCGCCGTCACCCGGCTGCTCGAGGAGCACTTCCCGCGGCTCGTCGACTACACCTTCACGGCGGCGCTCGAGGACACCCTCGACGACATCGCCAGCGGCCAGGCGGCCCGGCTGCAGGTGCTCACCGACTTCTACTTCGGTCCCGAGGGGGCTACCCACGAGGGCCTGCACACGCTGGTCAACGAGCTGGGCGAGATCGACGCCCGCGGGCTGTCCACCTATCCGCTGGGCGATTCGGGCATCGCGGTGCGGGTCGGCCGCTACGGCACCTACGTCGAGGACGCCGAGGGCCGCCGGGCGAACGTGCCCGAGGACCTGCCGCCCGACGAGCTCACCATCGACCACGCCAAGGAGCTGCTCGACCAGCCGTTGGGCGAGGAGCGCGAGCTCGGCGTCGACCCCACCTCCGGTCGCCAGGTGGTCGCCAAGTCGGGCCGCTACGGGCCCTACGTCACCGAGGTGCTCGAGGAGGGCGCGCCGAAGTCGGCCAAGCCGCGCACCGGTTCGCTGTTCGCCTCGATGAGCCTGGAGACCGTCGGCCTGGACGACGCCCTGCGGCTGCTCAGCCTGCCGCGGAGCGTCGGCACGGCGTCCGACGGGGTCGAGATCACCGCCCAGAACGGCCGTTACGGGCCGTACCTGAAAAAGGGCACCGATTCGCGCTCGCTCACCTCCGAGGAGCAGATCTTCGACATCACGCTCGAGCAGGCCGAGGAGATCTACGCGCAGCCGAAGACCCGGGGCCGGGCCCGCGCCGCCGCCGGTCCGCTCAAGGAGCTGGGCGCCGACCCGGCCACCGGCAAGCCGATGGTGATCAAGGACGGCCGCTTCGGCGCCTACGTCACCGACGGCGAGGTGAACGCCACCCTGCGCAAATCGGATTCGGTCGAGGCGATCACCGCCGAGCGGGCCGCGGAACTGCTGGCCGAGAAGCGGGCGAAGGGACCGGCGCCGAAGCGCACCACCACCCGCCGGACGACGACCAAGCGCGCCACCACGACCAAGCGGACGACCGCCAAGCGGGGGTAGCCGCGATGACCCAGGACGGTGAGGTGCTGCGGTTCGAGCTGCCGCTGACCGCCCAGGCCGCGGATCTGAGCAGCCCGACGACCGGCATCCACCGGCTGGTCGGACGCCCGCCGGTCGAGTCGACCGCCACCGTGATCGACACCGACGACCATCGGTTGTTGGACTGGGGGCTGGAGCTGTCCCGGGTCGCCGAGACGGGCCGCTGGGCCCTGCGGGCACCCGGCTGGGAACCGGTGCTGCCCGCCGAATGGATCTCGCCGCAGGCCGAGGACGAGATCCCGGCCGAGGTGGCCGGGTGGCTGGTCCCGTTCCGGCGCGGCGGAATCCTGGGCGCCAAGCTGGAGGTGGTGACGGCACGCCGGCGGTTCTCCCTTGCGGACGCCGCCGGGCGGCCGGTCGGCGAGATCGCCGACGAACGGGTGCGGGTGTCGCGGTCGGCCGGGAAGATCGCCGACTTCCGGACGGTGACGTTGTCGGCGGGCGCCCCGCTGGCCACCCCGGCCCGCCAGGCCGTGGTGGCCGCCTTCGTCGCGGTGGGCGGAGTCCCCGTCGACGACGCCCCCGGGCTGGCCGTGCGGCTGGGCCTGGCTCGTCGCGGCCAGCCCTGCGAGCGACCCTCGGCCCGGTCGCCGATCGAGGATTTCGTCAGCTTCCGGCTCGAGTCGCACTGGCGGCTGTTGCTGCAGGCGGACCTCGCGGTGCGCGCCGGGGACGGCGGCGACGCGGGGCTGCGCGCCGGCGTCCGGGCCCTGCGCGACGAACTCGGGGGCCTGGCCCCGCTGCTGGATCCGGCCTGGCTGCAACCCGGACGCCGGCTGCTGGACGCGGCACTGGCCGACGGCACGCGACCCCTGCAACGCACCGAACGCTGGTTGCGGATCCTCGATCTGCTCGCCGGCGGCTGCGCGGAACCGCCGCTGCCGCTGGTGGTCGGCCGGATCACCGGCCCGGTGCTGGCGCAGGAGTTGGAGGCCGTCGTCCAGACCTTGGGCGACCGGTGCCGCACCCTGGACGAGTTCTCCGCCGACGAGCGCTGGGTGCAGGCGCATGAGGTGGCGGTCCGGGGTCGGGCGCTGAGCAGGCTGTCCCGCGGGGTCTTCGGCAAGCCGGCGAAGCGTCTGTGCCGGTTGCTGGAATCCATCACCGGCCAGCTGGTGGCCACCGTCCGCCCGGACGCCGCCAGCCTGGCCCGCGACCTGCACGGACTGACCGCCGCCGAGATCTTCGAGGCCGGCCGGATCTACGAGCGGACCATGCTGTCGGTCGACTACGCCCGGGACCAGTTCCTGCGGGACTGGCCGGTGCTGTCGGATCGGCTGCGGCGGCGGATGATCCGGCCCCGGGTGCCGCACCAGGCGGTGCTGCCATGACCGGTGTGTTCGTGGTGTTCGAGGGTGGCGACGGGGTCGGCAAGTCCACCCAGGGCAGGCTGCTCGCCGACTGGGCCCGCGCCCGCGGGCTGCCGGCCCGGCTGACCTTCGAGCCGGGTGACACGGCGGCCGGCCGGATGATCCGCCGAGTCGTGCTCGACCCCGCCACCGGCGACCTGGACGCCCGGGCCGAGGCCCTGCTGTACGCCGCTGACAAGGCCCATCACCTGCACGAGGTGGTGCGCCCGGCGCTGGCCCGCGGCGAGCTGGTGATCTGCGACCGCTACGTCGACTCGATGCTGGCCTACCAGGGCGCCGGACGGGTGCTCGACCTCGCCGAGGTCGCCGAGATCGCCCGCTGGGCCACCGCCGGCCTGGTGCCCGACCTGACCGTGCTGCTCGACCTGGAGCCGGAACGGGCCGTCGGCACGATCGCCGAACCCGATCGGCTCGAGAGCGCCGGGGCGGACTTCCACCAGCGGGCGCGCACCCTGTTCCTGGAGCTGGCCGCACGCGCTCCCGAGCGCTATCTGGTGCTGCCGGCCCGGCGGCCCGCGGAGTGGATCGCCGAGCAGGTGCAGGCGCGGGTGCTCGCGTTACTGTCCGAGCCGGCTGACAGGATCGGATCATGACGGTCTGGGACGACCTGGTCGGGCAGGGCAGGGTGGTCGAGGTGCTGCGCCGTGCAGTTGCGGGTGACGCGCACGCCATGACCCACGCCTGGCTGGTCACCGGTCCGCCGGGCTCGGGCCGCTCCAACGCGGCGCGCGCGTTCGCCGCCGCGTTGCAGTGCGAGCGGGGCGGCTGCGGCGAATGCTCGGCCTGCCGGACGGCGTTGTCGGGCGCGCATCCCGACGTCACCCTGGTGCGCACCGAACAGCTGTCCATCGGCGTCGACGAAGTGCGCGAGCTGGTCCGCAGGGCGGCCATGTCGCCCACCCTCGGTCGGTACCAGGTGATCGTGGTCGAGGACGCCGACCGCGTCACCGAGCGGGGCGCCGACGCCCTGCTGAAGAGCATCGAGGAGCCGGCCGCGAAGACGGTCTGGCTGCTCTGCGCGCCGAGCGCCGACGACGTGGTGGTGACCATCCGGTCGCGGTGCCGCCGGATCGAGCTCGCCACCCCGAGCGCGGCGGCGGTGGCCGAGCTGCTGGTGCGCCGCGACGGGGCGTCCCCCGAACTGGCCGAGTACGCCGCCCGGGTGGCCCAGGGGCACATCGGCCGGGCCCGGATGCTGGCCCGCAACGAGGCGGCCCGCACCCGCCGTGCCGAACTGCTCACCCTGCCCGGACGCCTCACCTCGCTGGCCGACTGCCTGACCGCCGCCGCCGGCCTGGTCGAGTCCGCGACTCAGGAGGCGGCCGCCACCACCACCGAACTGGACGCCCGCGAGAAGGCGGAGCTCTCCGAGGCGCTCGGTTTCGGCACCAAGGGCGCCCGGCCGCGCAACGCGCAGGCGGCGCTGCGCGAGCTGGACGAGCAGCAGAAGGCGCGGGCCAAACGCCTGCAGCGCGACGCCCTCGACCGGGTGCTCACCGAATTGACCACCTACTACCGCGACGTGCTGCTGGTACAGACGGCGGTGGCGTCCGAGTTGATCAACGCCGAGCTGCGGCCCGAGATCGAAGCCGTGGCTCGGCGCGACACCCCCGAGGCCACCCTCCGCCGGATCGACGCGATCCTGGCCTGCCGGGAGGCGCTGGAGGGGAATGTCGCCCCGCTGCTGGCCATGGAGTCGCTGTTGGTGACGGTCGCCGGCGATCGCTGACGTCAATCGTCCGCCGCGCGAGTGTCGGTCGGCCGGGCGCGTCGCCCGGCGGGGCACGATGGAGGCCCACCGCAGTGGAGGAGAAACATGACCTACACGGTTCACGACGAGCAGACTTCCCCGTTCGCGCCCGCCGCCGGCGACGACGATCAGTTCGCCCAGCGCCGCGTGCCCACCCTGCCGGCCCCGCCCAGCGTTCAGCCCGCTTCGGGAGAGGCGGTGCGCAGGCCGGACGATTCCATCTTCCGCGCCGGCGCGGCGTCGGCCACGGCACCCACCGCCGTCCTGGAGACACCCGACGAGGTGCCGGCGGAGCCGTCGGCCGAGGAGCGCAAGCTGGCCGCCGAGCGGGCCGCCCGCCGCGAGGCGCGCGAGGCGGCACTGGCCGCACCCGACGTCCGGGCCGTGCCCACACCGGAACCGGTGGTGGTCACCCGGCGCACCACCGATCGCTTCCTGGGCGGCTTCGCGCTGTTCCTGCTGCGCCTGGTGGTGGCGGCGATCCTGACGGTGCGCGGGCTCGATTTCGTGATGAACCCGGTGGCGGCACAGGAGCTGTTCGCCACCACGGTCATCCCCGAACCGGCCATCATGTCGGCGGTGACCGGGTTCGCCTCGCTGGCGATCGCGGTGGCACTGGTGTTCGG
>WBZS01001072.1_pt1 | contig 24670 bp, 22 predicted proteins | sample 5204201 | NCBI WGS metagenome assembly WBZS01 (sample SAMN12344357, study PRJNA552823) | activated sludge metagenome | biome: Activated sludge suspended growth; feature: Nitrification reactor; material: Wastewater; isolation source: activated sludge from nitrification reactor of wastewater... | reverse complement strand
TCGAAAACCCTCAAGAGAGCAACAACCCCAACAAAAAAAGGTCATACATCTCAAAGAAACGCCCACCCCCCACAACAGGAGATGAACGAGGACACACAAAACTGTTGACAACAGAAATGTGCAAAAATACAGACAACCCACCACCCCCAAAAAGGCAGCAAGCCATCCAACTGGCATTGACCTAAGCACGCTGTTGAGTTCTCAAACTTCCGACGCACACCCGAGTTGGCCCTTTGGCCGCCTCGTGGGGCAACTCGGACTACGCTACTCGCCACTTGACGCCAGGTCAAATCGGATCGTTGCTGTCGTGCGGCAGGCCCGCGGGCCGCGCAAGGGCGCGGCGCGGCAGCGTGCAAACCCCCGCCGGGCAACACGAGGAGGGGCGTGGGCCCAACGCGTCGGCAGAGGGTCTCGCCAGGGCCACGCAGAGCGCCTTGGGACCGGGCTGAGTGCGTACGTGAAGCCTTGTGGTGCATCGCAGCGGGCACGGGCCCGAGGGTGGTACCAGCGGCGTGACGGGCCGCCCGCCGAGGGCGTTGACGCCGCGACCCCCGCCCGACGTGCGGGCGGGGGTCGGACGGTGCGGCGTCCAGAGGGATCAGCCGACGGCTTCCTGCAGGGCCGGCTTGGTGCGGGTGGGATCGACGGACACGCCGGGCCCCATGGTGGAAGAGACGGTGATCTTGCGCAGGTACCGACCCTTCGCGGCCGCGGGCTTCAACCGAAGCACCTCGTCCAGCGCGGCGAAGTAGTTCTCCGTCAGTGACTGCGGAGCGAACGACGCCTTGCCCACGATGAAGTGGAGGTTGGCGTGCCGGTCAACGCGGAACTCGATCTTGCCGCCCTTGATGTCGGTGACGGCCTTGGCCACGTCCATGGTGACGGTGCCCGTCTTGGGGTTCGGCATGAGGCCGCGGGGGCCCAGGATGCGGCCGAGGCGTCCGACCTTGCCCATCAGGTCGGGGGTGGCGACCACGGCGTCGAAGTCGAGGTAGCCGCCGGCCACCTTCTCGATGAGCTCATCGGCGCCGATCTCGTCCGCGCCGGCCTCCTCGGCTGCGGCGGCCCTCTCACCGGTGGCGAAGACGAGGACCCGAGCCGTCTTGCCGGTGCCGTGGGGAAGGTTGACCGTGCCGCGGACCATCTGGTCGGCCTTGCGGGGGTCGACGCCGAGGCGCATGGCGACCTCGACCGTCTCGTCGAACTTCGCGGAGGCGTTCTGCTTCACGAGGGCGAGCGCCTCCTCCGCGGTGTGGAGTTGCGTGGCGTCGATGCTCTCGGCCGCCGCGCGGTATGCCTTGCTGCGCTTCATGTCTGGTTCCTTTCTGTGCGGCTGTCCGCCGCTACCAGGTGTGGTGCGGGCCGCGCCGGCCCTGCCACGGTGTGGGTGATGGGGCTCAGCTCTCGACGTTGACGCCCATGGAACGGGCGGTGCCCTCCACGATCTTCATCGCGGCGTCGATGTCGTTGGCGTTCAGGTCGGGGAGCTTGGTCGTCGCGATGTCGCGCACCTGATCGCGGGTGATCTTGCCCACCTTGTCCTTGTTGGGCTTGGCGGAGCCGCTCTTCAGGCCGGCGGCCTTCTTGATCAGCTCGGCGGCCGGAGGGGTCTTGGTGATGAAGGTGAACGAGCGATCCTCATAGATCGTGATCTCGACCGGCACGACGGTGCCCCGCATGGCTTCGGTCTGCGCGTTGTACTGCTTGCAGAACTCCATGATGTTGACGCCGTGCGGACCGAGGGCGGTACCGACCGGCGGGGCGGGAGTGGCCGCACCCGCGTTCAAGGCAACCTTGACGAGCGCAGCCACCTTCTTCTTGGAAGGCATGTTTGGGTCCTTGCTTCTAGTGGGGCGGGGCCGGGACGCTCCGCCGGACGGTGTCGGCCCGGATCAGCGGGCCATGCGAACGCTCGCCTCAGTCCTTCTGGACCTGGGCGAAGGTGAGGTCCACGGGGGTTTCCCGCCCCAGGATCTCGACCAGAGCCTTGAGGCGCTGGTTGTTCGCATTCATCTCGGTGATGGTCGCGTGGACGCCGGAGAACGGCCCCTGGACCACCATGACGGAGTCGCCCACCTTGAAGTCGGCGACCTCGATCTTCTTCTTGCGCGGCGTCATCGTGCCGGACGACGCGGCGACCGCCTTCGCCAGTGCGGCGGGGGCGAACATCTTCTCCACCTCGGCGAGCGACAGCGGCACGGGGTGGCTGGCGTGCGCGACGAACCCGGTCACCGAGGGAGTGTGCCGCACGGCGGCCCAGGACTCGTCGGTCAGATCCATCCGCACGAGCACGTAGCCGGGCAGCACCGTGCGGGTGACGGTCTTCCGGACGCCGCTACGGGTCTCGACGACCTCCTCGGTCGGCACCACGGACTCGAAGATGTAGTCCTCCATGCCCAGGGTCTGGATGCGCGCGTCGAGGTTCTGCTTGACGCGGTTCTCCATGCCCGAGTACGTGTGGATGACGTACCACTCGCCCGGCTGGCTGCGCAGCGTGGCCCGCAACTCTTCCAGCACGGCCTCTTCGTCGGCCAGGGACGCCGCCGGCTCCGGCTCGGGGGCCACGGGCTCGTCGTCGCTCAGGTTCAGCACGATGTCGTCGACGTCGATGTCCTCGCCGAAGTCGAGGTTCAACTCGATGTCGTCGGCGACGGACGGCTCAGGAGCGCCGAGGTCGATCTCGACGTCGTCGAGGGCGTCGTGGGGTTCGGTGTCAGCCATGTGCTGTGGGTTCCCTTCCTGTCTCGGCTCAGCCGAACGCCTTGAGCAGCGCCCAGCCGAATGCCAGGTCGAGCAGGCCGACGAATGTGATGACGGCCACCACGAGCACGAGCACAGCCCAGAAGTACTGCTGCACCTGCGGCCACGTCGGCCAGACGACCTTCTTGAGTTCTTCCACGGACTCCCTCGCGAAGCTCGCGGGAGTCGTGCGCCGGACGGCGTCCGGACGCGGGCGTCCGGCCTTCGGCGTCGGCACGCCCTTCTTCGCGACCAGCGTCTCGCCGGCAGCCACGCGGCGCTGCGGCCGCGAGTTGCGCGCCTGCATCGCCACGGTCTCGGCCTCAGTCAGCTGGGCGAGGTCGGTGTCGGGGTCGACGGGCTCTGACGCCAACTCTTCGGCCTCGGTCTCGTCGACGGCCACCTCGTAGGCGCCGGGATCGACGAGGTCTTCGCCCAACAGCTCGCCGGGGAGGTCGTCGCGCTCGACGGAGTCGTCAGGGGACGCCGAGGACTGATCCGCAGAACCGTTCCTGGGTGCCACCGCACATCCTCACGTATCGATCGCTCGTTCGCCTTCCGGGCCTTCGGGACCCAGCAGGGCAAGAGGGACTTGAACCCCCAACCTGCGGTTTTGGAGACCGCTGCTCTGCCAATTGAGCTATTGCCCTTCGGCGGCCCCACCCTACCGGCCCCGCCCGGAGGCATGGTCAAGTAGTGGTCGGTTCCACCAAGACGTTGAGTGTACGTGGTTTGACCCGTGCAGTCGAACCGGCCCAGGACGTCAGTCCAGGCTCAGCCCGACGAACACGGGCTCGGGGACCAGGCTCAGGCCGAACCGCTCGCGGACGCCGTCGCGCACCACCCGGGCCAGCGCCACGATCTCGGACGCCCGCGCGCCGCCGCGGTTGGTCAGGGCCAGCACGTGCTTGGTGGACAACGTGGCAGGCGGCGTCCCGAACCCCTTGCCGAAGCCGGAATGCTCGATGAGCCAGGCCGCGCTGGATTTCACCCGCCCGTCGGGGGCCGGGTAGCGAGGGGCGTCGGCGGGCAGGCGGGCCGCGGCGTCGGCGTCCAGCAACGGGTTGGTGAAGAACGACCCGGCGCTCCAGGTGTCGTGATCGGCGGCGTCCAGCACCATGCCCTTGGCGCGGCGCAGCGCGAGGACGGCATCGCGCGTGGCGGCCAGGGGGGCGCGGCGTCCGGGCTGGACGCCGAGGGTGCGGGCCAGCTCGGCGTAGCGGACCGGGGCGGACGTGTCTCCCTGCAGGAGCTGGAAGGTCACCGACAAGACGACGTACCGTCCGGGCTCCTCCTTGAAGCGGGACGTGCGATAGCCGAAGCGGGCGTCGGCGTTGGCGAAGGTGCGGTAGGCGCGCTCGTGGCGGTCCCACGTTCGGAGGCTCCACAGGGTGTCGGAGACCTCCTGGCCGTAGGCGCCCACGTTCTGGATCGGCGTCGACCCGACCGCCCCCGGGATGCCCGACAGGGCCTCCACCCCGACGAGCTCGCTCGCGACGCAGGAGGCGACGAAGGCGTCCCAGGGCTCGCCGGCCTCGGCCGTCACGAGCATCCCCCCGCAGGCGGCCGGGGAGTCTGCAGCGCCCTCGGTGTCGCTGTCGTACTCGCAGAACGACCCGGAGGATTCGATCCCGCGCGTGGCCACGTGGACGACCGTGCCGTCAAAGCCCGCGTCCGCGACGAGCAGGTTGGAGCCGCCGGACAGGATCAGCACGGGCTCGCGGGCGTCGTCGGTGGCGCGGACGGCGTCCACGAGTTGCTCGGTGGTCGTGGCTTCGACCCACGTGCGGGCGGGGCCGCCCACGCGCAGGGTGGTGTGGTCGGCCAGCAGCTCAGTCAACGCGGACCTCGGCGACGGCGGAGCCCAGCACCTTGACGCCGTCGCACACGGCGTCGATGGCGACGGTCGCCACGCCGTCGGCCAGGGCCGTCACTCGTCCGGTGACGAGCACCGTGGCGCCCTCGTCGGTGTCGGGGACGGCGACCGGCTTGGTGAAGCGCACCGAGTAGGCGCGCACCCGGCCCGGGTCGCCCACCCAGTCGGTGACGACGCGCAGGGCGCGGCCCATGGTCAGCATGCCGTGGGCGATCACCTGGTCCAGGCCGAGGGCGTGCGCCGCCCGGTCGGACCAGTGGATGGGGTTGAAGTCGCCGGACGCGCCCGCGTAGCGAACGAGGTCGGCGCGGGTGAAGACGATCTCCAGCGGGGGTAGCTCGGTGCCCACCTCGGCGGCGGCGGCGTCGGTCATGCGGGGGCCACCTCCCACGTGTGCAGCAGCGTGGACGCGGCCGTGCACACCGGCTCGTCGTCCGTGGTGGCCAGCAGCACCGACACCGACACGAACGCGGACGCGCCGCGGGCGCGCACCTTGTCGATCGTGAGGGTGGCGGTCACCTCGTCGCCGGCGCGCAGCGGCCGCTGCCACGTGAACAGCTGGTCGGCGTGGATGGTGCGCCGCAGCTCCATGCCCAGGTCGGGGTCGCCGAACAGCCGACCCCAGGCGGACGCCGCGAGCACGGCCGCGAACGTGGGCGGGGCCACCGGGTCGGCGCCCGCGTAGGCGGGCAGGTCGTCGCCCAGCGCGCCCGCGAAGGCGGCGATGCGCTCGCGCGTGACGAGGTACGGCGGCGTGGCCGGGTAGCTGCGGCCCACGTGCGCGTCGGTGATCATGGGTGAACGTTACCCAACGCGGGCGGGGGCGGGTCCCTCGGCGCGGAGTGGGCGCGCGGTAGGGTCGCGCCGTGGGCCTGCGTCTGTTGTTCGTCTCCATGCACACCTCCCCCGCCGACGCGCCCGGCTACGGCGACGCCGGCGGGATGAACGTCGTCGAACTCCACCAGGCGCGCGCGCTCGCCGCGCTGGGGCACCGGGTGGACGTGGTGACGCGCCGCGCCGACCCCGGGGACGACGACGTGGCCGACCTGGGCGGCGGCGTCCGGCTGCTGCACGTGGACGGCGGGCCCGCCGCGGCGCTGGCCAAGAGCGCGATCGACGCCCACATCGCCGAGTTCTCGGCCGGGCTGGCGCGGCTGGAGCCGTACGACCTGGTGCAGTCGCACCACTGGATGAGCGGGGTCGCGGCGCTGCCGGTGGCCGCCGAGTGGGGCGTGGCGCACGTGCAGAGCTTCCATTCGGTGGCGGCCCACCCGGGCTCGCCGCTGTCGGAGGGTGAGCCGCCCGAGACGTTCGCCCGGGTGGCGGGCGAGGCCCGGTGCGCGCGCGAGTCCGACGCCATCATCGCCGTCTCGACCGCGGAGGCCCGGACGGTCGTCGAGCGCTGCGGGGCCAACCCCGACCACGTGATCGTGATCCCGCCGGGGGTCGACCTCGAGCAGTTCCGGCCCGCGGCGCCGGCGGACCGGCGTCCGGCGTGCCCGTGGTGCGGGTCGAAGGCCGGCTACGTGCTGATGGCCGCGCGGCTGCAGCCCCTCAAGGGCGCCGACCTGGCCATCCGGGCGATGGCGGAGCTGCGCCCGACCATGCGGCCGGACCTGATGATCGCCGGCGACGTGTCCGTCGACTTCGCCGACTACCGGGCCGAGATCGAGCGGCTCATCGACGACCTGGGGATGCGCCGGCACGTGCACTTCGTCGGGGCGCGGTCGCGCGCCGACCTGGCGTCGCTGATGCGGCACGCGCAGGCGCTGATCGTGCCGTCGCACTCGGAGACGTTCGGGCTCGTCGCGCTGGAGGGGGCGGCCAGCGGGGTGCCGGTGCTGGCATCCTCGACGGGCGGGCTGAGAGAGGTCGTCGTCCACGAGGAGACGGGCTACCTGATGCACGACCGTGACCCCGTGAAGTGGGGGGCGGTGTTGCGGGGGCTGCTGGCGGACGAGCCGCTGCGGCAGCGGCTGGGCACCATCGCGCGCGTGCACGCCCGCCGGTTCGACTGGGCCGACATCGGCACAAGGCTGGGGTCGGCGTACGAGCTGATCGCGGAGCGGCACCGCAGCTGAGCCGGCGGCGTCCGGGGACGCGAAACGGGCCGCCCTTCAGGGACGGCCCGCAGGCGGTGCTCAGGTCAGCGCGTCTCGCGGTGCGAGGTGTGGGTCTTGCAGCGGGGGCAGAACTTCTTCAGCTCCATGCGGTCGGGGTCGTTGCGCTTGTTCTTCTTGGTGATGTAGTTGCGTTCCTTGCACTCGGTGCACGCCAAGGTGATCTTGGGGCGGATCTCGCCGGCCTTCTTGGCCATCGCACTCTCACTTTCCGTCGGTCGTCGAGCCTGCTTTGGTAGCGGGAACGGGACTTGAACCCGTGACACAGCGATTATGAGCCGCTTGCTCTACCGTCTGAGCTATCCCGCCCCGGCCCGCCGCGTCGGTTCGGCGGACACAGAGCCCCCATGCGGAATCGAACCGCAGACCTTCTCCTTACCATGGAGACGCTCTGCCGACTGAGCTATAGGGGCCGGACAGCGCTCCAAGCTACTACACGCGAAGGCCCGGGCCCAAATCGTCGGCCGCACCGGGAGCAGCCTTGCGGACGGGGTCGCCGCCGCCCGGGCAAGCACAAGGGCCCGGATGTTCTCCGGGCCCCGGTGGGTGGCAGGTGTAGGGTTCGAACCTACGTAGGCGATGCCGACGGTTTTACAGACCGCTCCCTTTGGCCGCTCGGGCAACCTGCCGTGCTGAACGTTCAGCGGGTCGCTACTGTAGCAACTCCCGCCGACTTCCGACCAATCGAGGAGAGCACCCATGGCGTCCGACAGCTCGTTCGACATCGTCAGCAAGTACGACCGCCAAGAGGTCGACAACGCGCTGAACATGGCGGCCAAGGAGGTCGCCCAACGGTTCGACTTCAAGGGCACCGAGGCGAAGATCCGCTGGTCGGGCGAGGCCATCGAGCTGGAGGCGTCCGGGGAGGAGCGCGTCAAGGCGGTGCTGGACGTGTTCCAGAGCAAGCTGATCAAGCGCGGCATCAGCCTCAAAGCGCTGGACGCCGGCGAGCCGCGGCTGTCGGGCAAGCTCTGGAAGATCACCGCCACCATGCAGCAGGGCATCAGCCAGGACAACGCCAAGAAGATCAGCAAGCTGCTGCGCGACGAAGGCCCCAAGGGGATCAAGTGCCAGATCCAGGGCGAGGAGCTGCGGGTCTCGTCCAAGAGCCGCGACGACCTGCAGGCCGCTCAGCGCCTCGTCAAGGAGCAGGACTACGACTTCGCGGTGCAGTTCACCAACTACCGCTGAGCGAAACGCCCGGCGGCCTCGCCTAGAGTGACCGCGTGTTGCGGGTCGCGTCGTTCAACGTCAACGGGATCCGGGCGGCGCAGCGTCGCGGCTTCGGCTCGTGGCTGGCGGACGCCGCGCCCGACGTCGTCGGCATGCAGGAGCTGCGCTGCCCCGCGGACGCCGTCCCGCCGGACGTCTTCGGCGGCTACCACCTCGCGTACCATCCCGGGAACCGCCCCGGACGCAACGGCGTCGCGGTGGTGTCGCGGGTGGCGCCCACGGCCGTCCGGCAGGGTTTCGGCCACCGCGTCTTCGACCCCGAGGGCCGCTACCTCGAGGTCGACCTCGACCTGCCCGGCCGCCCGCCCCTGACCGTGGCGTCGCTGTACCTCACCAAGGGCGCACCCAAGGCCGGCCCGGACGCCGACCTGGTCAAGTACCGGCGCAAGCAGCAGTTCATGGCCTCGTTCCGGGCGTATCTCCTTCAGGCCCGCCGGACGGCCCGCCGCACCGGACGCGAGTTCGTCGTCATGGGCGACTTCAACGTCGCGCACACCCGTCAGGACCTCAAGCAGTGGCGCGGCGCGGGCCAGAAGGAGGGGTTCCTCCCCGAGGAGCGGGCCTGGTTCGGCAGCCTGCTCGGCGACCGGACGCTGCGCGACGTGGTCCGGCAGCTGCACCCGGACGCCGAGGGCCCGTACTCGTGGTGGTCCTGGATGCCCGGCGCGTTCGACCGCGACGCAGGCTGGCGCATCGACTACCAACTGGCCTCCCCCGGCCTGGCCGCGGCGGCCGTGGCGGGCGGCACGCACCGGGAGGCGTCCGCGGCGACGCGGATCAGCGACCACGCCCCGGTCGTGGTCGACTACGCCATTTGACCCGGCCGGACGCCGCGGCGCTCAGGCCTCGAAGCAGGCCAGCACCTCGGCGCGGGTGACGTCCTCGACGCGGTCGTGCTGCCAGCGCGGGGTGCGGTCCTTATCGACGAGCTGGGCCCGCACGCCCTCGGCGAAATCGGGGCGCACGATCAGGTTCTTCGCCAGCACGCGGTCCTGGGCGAGGACGTCCGCCACTCCGCCCATGCCGGCCGCCCGCCGGATGGCCTCCAGGGCCGCGGCGACGGCCAACGGGCAGCGTCGGCGCAGCTCGGACGCCGTGGCCCGGGCGTCGGCGTCCGGATGCTCCTCGAGGCGTCCGAGGATGACGGCCGGGTCGTCGCCGGCGTAGCACTCGTCGATCCACGCCCGCTGCCCGGCCAGGACCCCGGCGCCCGCCTCGCCGTGCACCGCGTCGGCGAGGCCGACCAGCACGGCGTCCGCCGCGTTGACGGTGGTGCCGGTGAGGGCCAGGTGCGTGCCGAGCTCGCCGGGGGCGTGCGACAGGTGCCACAGGATGCCGACGTCGGGGGTGAACCCGATGATGGTCTCGGGCATGGCGAAGGCGGAGTCCGGGTAGGCGACGCGGCGGCTGCCGTGCGCCGACACCCCGAGCCCGCCGCCCATGACGAAGCCGCGCTGGTGCGCGATGTAGGGCTTGCCGAACGTGGCGATGGCGAGGTTGGTGCCGTACTCGAGGTCGAAGAACTCCATGTGGTCGCGTCCGGCGAGGACGAGCTCGCGCAGCGCGCGGACATCAGCGCCGGCGCACAGCCCCCGCTCGCCGGCGCCGGTCAGCTCGACCCGGACGATCGAGGAGTGGTCGGCCCAGCCGTCCAGGGCCTCGCGGATGCCCGCGAGCATGGCCTCGGTCAGCGCGTTGATGGCGCGCGGGCGATTCAGCACGAGCCGGCCGACGCCGCCCTCGGCGGAGACGATCAGTTCAGGGGTGGAGACCACGGGTCCTCCTGGTTCGGGAGCGGACGAACAACCACATGGACGCCGCGGCGATCGCCGCCAGGGCGAGGGCCACCGCGTCGTTGCGCCAGGCGAGGTTGCCGGCGCCGTAGACGAGCAGGACGGCGGTGACGGCCCCGGCCACCTGCCACACGCGCGGCCCGGGGCGGCTGAGCGGCAGCAACAGGCCGCCCCACAGCAGGTACCACGTGTGCAGGGCGGGGCCGAAGAGGGCGAAGGCGATCCAGGACCAGGACAGGAACCGCACCGGCTGGGTGCGCGACTGGCGCACCACCAGCCAGCACGTGACGGCCACGAAGATCAGCGCGCTGATGCCCTGGGCGACGGGCAGGGCGAGCCGGGCGAGGTCGTCCCAGCCCAGCGCCGTGAACGCGGCGCCGGCGGCCCAGCCGAGCAGGCTGAACGGGGCCAGGGTGATCACCATGCCGGGCACCGAGACGGCGTTCATCCAGCCGAAGCCCAGCCCCGTGGCGAGAGAGATGGCCACGAACACGCCGATCACGACGGCGAACGCGAACACCACGCGCGGCAGGAAGCGCAACACGTCGCGCCAGTGCCAGGAGGCCCACGTGCTGCCGATGACGGCGACCGGGTACGCGGCCAGCAAGGCGGGCTGCTTCACCGCCATCGCCACGCCGACGAGCAGGAGCGCCACCACGAAGCGGCCCTTGTGGGCCGAGTAGAGCGCCCAGGCGACGAGCCCCATCATGAGCGCGTCGTTGTGGGCGCCGCCGACGAAGTCGATGACCAGCAGCGGGTTGATGGTGGAGAACCAGGCGGTGTCGCGGGGGTCCAGGCCCATGGTCAGGGCCGTGCGCGGCAGGTAGTGCACGATCAGCGCCACGCCCACCAGCGCCGGCAGGCGCATCAGGACTGCCGAGTAGTAGGGGTTCAGGCCCGCCAGCAGCACGAGCCCGTGGGAGATCTGCAGGGCCAGCGGCCCGTACGGGGTGGGGGTGTAGCGCCACACCCACGCGACCTGGTCGGCGAACGCGCCCGGGAGCACGGACGGCGACGTCTCGTACGGGTTGAGTCCGTTGTGGAGCAGCCAGCCGTGCGCGGCGTAGCTGTACGCGTCGTGGCTGAAGATCGGCGGGGCGAACAGCAGGGGCAGCGACCACCAGGCCAGCACCGCCCAGTGCTTCACGTCGACGTAGATGGTGGGCCGCAGGCGGAACCAGGCCGCGATCAGCAGGCCGACCGCGGCGATCACCAGCGCCGTGCCCAGCGCCTTGGCCCACCAGTTGTCGAGGCCCAACAGGCGCATCACCGGCCAGTACGGGCTGGCCTGCGGCAGGTACGCCGGGGTCAGCGAGCCGACGGCCAGCAGCGTCGTGGCCGCCAGCCCCCACTGGACCGGGCGCAGCCGGATGGCCCCGGCGAGGTCGGAACCCAGGCCGCCGAGGCGGCGTCCGACATCGTGAGCCACCTCCTGGATCACGCGCGCCTCCTGACCGAATCACCGCTCAGCCTAGCCGGACCGGGGCTTCGGGGCGCTGGCGGGCCGCGCCGGGCGGGCCGCCCACATGCCGGACATGTTTGACTATTCAGCCATCCTGGGCGACTGTTGTCGGGTGACGATCCGGATGACCGTGAAGCTCGTGGGCCGCGCCCACGTCGACTTCTTGCGCGTCCGTTCCGCGCAGTGTCGCGCTGCCTGAAGCGCCCGCACTCCATGTCCGCCGGGCCGATGTCGCCCGGATTCGCGTCCTCGTAGCGCGCGCGTCAGGCGTCCCAGGCCCAGACCCAGCGAGGAACCATGACCGAGACCCACCCGCAGGGCGCCCGCGTCCGTCCGCCCCGCGAGGGCCGCAGCAACGGCCAGTGGCTCGTCGACGGCCAGGCCCCGCTGAACCACAACGAGGAGTTCAAGGCCGCCGACAACGGCCTGAACGTGCGCGAGCGCATCGAGACGATCTACGCCCGCGAGGGCTTCGCGTCCATCCCTGCCGACGATCTGCACGGACGTATGCGCTGGTGGGGGCTCTACACGCAGCGCCGCCAGGGCATCGACGGCGGCCGGACGGGCCAGCTCACCGCCGACGAGCTCTCCGATGAGTACTTCATGCTGCGTGTCCGCCTGGACGGGGGCGCCCTCACTCTCGAGCAGCTGCGCACGGTCGCGACCATCTCGACCGAGTTCGCACGCGACACCGCCGACGTCTCCGACCGTCAGAACATCCAGTACCACTGGATCCGAGTCGAGGACGTGCCCGAGATCTGGCGCCGGTTGGAGGCCGTCGGCCTGCAGACCACGGAGGCGTGCGGCGACACCCCGCGCGTGATTCTGGGCTCGCCGGTGGCGGGCATCGCCGCCGACGAGATCATCGACCCGACGCCCGCGATCCGCGCGATCGTCGACACCTACATCGGCGACCCCGAGCTGGCGAACCTGCCGCGCAAGTTCAAGACGGCCATCACCGGGCACCCGAGCCTCGACGTCGTGCACGAGATCAACGACCTCTCGCTCGTGGGGGTGCTGCACCCCGACCTCGGCGCCGGCTACGACCTGTGGGTCGGCGGCGGGCTGTCCACCGCGCCCCGCCTGGCCGAGCGGCTGGGCGTGTTCGTGTCCCCCGAGCGGGCGGCCGAGGTCTGGTACGGCGTGGTGCGCATCTTCCGCGACTACGGGTACCGCCGTCTGCGCAACAAGGCCCGGCTGAAGTTCCTGCTCGCCGAGTGGGGCCCCGAGAGGTTCCGGCGCGTGCTGGAGGAGGAGTACCTCGGCTATATCCTCCCGGACGGCCCGGCGGCGGTGGCCTCCGGCGGCGCGGCCGACCACGTCGGCGTCCACGCGCAGAAGGACGGACGCCGCTACGTCGGCCTGGCCCCGGTGGTCGGCCGGGTGAGCGGGACGATCCTGAGCCGGCTCGCGGACGCCGCCCAAGCCGCCGGGTCGGACCGCCTGCGGCTGACGCCGCACCAGAAGCTGGTCGTCCTCGACGTGGAGCCCGACCGCGTCGACACCCTCCTCGCGGACGCCGAGGAGCTCGGGCTGACCGCCACGCCCGGGCTGTTCCGGCGCCACACGATGGCCTGCACGGGCATCGAGTTCTGCAAGCTGGCCTTCGTCGACACCAAGGACACGGCCACCGCCGCCGTCGCGGTGCTCGACGAACGCCTCTCCGACCTGACCCTGGACGCCGGCATCAGCCTGCACGTGAACGGCTGCCCCAACTCGTGCGCCCGCATCCAGACCGCGGACATCGGGCTGAAGGGCCAGCTCGCCAAGACCGCGGACGGCGCCGACGAGTTCGCCTTCCAGGTGCACCTGGGCGGCGGATTGGCCTCCGCCGACCGCGACGAGGCCGGCCTGGGCCGAACGGTGCGCGGGCTCAAGATCACCGCCGAGGAGATGCCCGCCTACGTGGAGCGGGTGGTGCGGCGCTACGCCGCGGACGCCTCCGCCGGCGAGTCGTTCGCCGCGTGGGCGCACGCCGCCGACGACGAGGCCCTGCGATGACGGCCCAGGCGACCCGGCCGGGCCCGGCGGGCGGCGTCCCGGCTCCTCACGGTCCCGGACGGCGACGCACCGCGGCCGAGCTGGAGGCGCTGGCGCGCGAGGCCTCCGCGCGGTTCGCCGACGCGAACGCCGACGAGGTGCTGGCCTGGGCCTCCGACACGTTCGGCGACGCGCTGGCCGTGGCCTGCTCGATGGCCGCCGACACGGTGGTCGCCGACCTGGTCGCGCGCCACCGTCCGGGCGTGGACGTGTTGTTCCTCGACACCGGCTATCACTTCGCCGAGACGCTCGGCACCCGGGACGCGCTGGCCGCCACGTCGCCGGTCAACGTCGTCGACGTGCTGCCCATCCAGACCGTGGCCGAGCAGGACGCCGAGTACGGCGCCCAGCTGCACGATCGCGACCCCGCCCGCTGCTGCGCGCTGCGGAAGGTGGAGCCCATCAACCGCGAGCTGGCCAGCTACGAGGCGTGGGTGACCGGCCTGCGCCGCGAGGACTCGCCGCTGCGCGCCACCACCGCCCTGGTCGAGTGGGATCCCGTGCATGAGATGGTCAAGCTCAACCCGCTCGCCGCCTGGACCTTCGACGAGCTGCTCGACTACGCCGGCTCGCGCCAGGTGCCCGTCAACCTGCTGCTCACCGAGGGCTACCCCTCCATCGGCTGCGAGCCCTGCACCCGTCCCGTCGCCCCCGGCGAGGACCCCCGAGCCGGCCGCTGGGCCGGCCTGGCCAAGACAGAGTGCGGCCTCCACGTGACCGCCACCCACCCCGAAGAGGACCCCGTGCCCACGCAACCCGAACCCGTACGCACGTTGTCGCACCTGCGCGAGCTGGAGTCCGAGGCGATCCACATCATCCGCGAGGCGGTGACCGAGCTGGAGCGGCCGGTACTGCTGTTCAGCGGCGGCAAGGACTCGGTCGTCATGCTGCACCTGGCGGCCAAGGCGTTCTGGCCGGGGCGGGTGCCGTTCCCGGTCATGCACGTCGACACCGGGCACAACTTCCCCGAGGTGCTGGACTACCGGGACGCCGAAGTGGAACGGCTGCGGCTGCGGCTGGTGGTGGCGTCCGTCCAGGACTACATCGACGACGGCCGCCTGCTGGAGCGCCCCGACGGGACGCGCAACCCGCTGCAGACCCAGCCGCTGCTGGACGCCATCGCCGAGCACCGGTTCGACGCCGTGTTCGGGGGCGGACGCCGCGACGAGGAGAAGGCGCGCGCCAAGGAGCGCGTGGTCAGCCTGCGCGACGAGTTCGGGCAGTGGGACCCGCGCAACCAGCGTCCGGAGTTGTGGAACCTCTACAACCCGCGGCACCGTCCCGGCGAGCACGTGCGCGTGTTCCCGCTGTCGAACTGGACCGAGCTCGACGTGTGGCGCTACATCGAGGCCGAGGACATCGCCCTGCCGGACCTCTACTACGCGCACGACCGCGACGTCTTCACCCGCGACGGCATGCTGCTCGCCGTGGGCCCCCACTCCCAGCCGCGGGCCGGCGAAGTGGTCGAGCGGCGCCGCGTCCGCTACCGGACGGTCGGCGACATGAGCTGCACCGGCGCCGTCGCGTCGGACGCCGCCACGGTGGCCGACGTCATCACCGAGGTCGCCGCGACCCGCATCACCGAACGCGGCGCGACCCGCGCGGACGACCGCCTCACCGAGGCCGCCATGGAGGACCGGAAGAAAGAGGGGTACTTCTGATGGGTGCCACGGCTTCGACAGGCTCAGCCGCCGTGACGACAGGCTCACCCGCCGTGGTGACGGGCACGCTGCTGCGCCTGGCCACGGCCGGGAGCGTCGACGACGGCAAGTCGACCCTGGTCGGGCGGCTGCTCTACGACAGCAAGTCCGTGCTGACCGACCAGCTGGACGCCGTCGCTCGGGTCAGCCGCGACAAGGGGCTCGGCCACGTCGACCTGGCGCTGCTCACCGACGGGCTGCGTGCCGAGCGCGAGCAGGGCATCACGATCGACGTGGCCTACCGCTACTTCGCGACCGCGGCCCGCACGTTCATCCTCGCCGACTGCCCCGGCCACGTGCAGTACACGCGCAACACCGTCACGGGCAGCTCGACCGCCGACGTGCTGGTGCTGCTGGTCGACGTGCGCAAGGGCGTGCTGGAGCAGACCCGCCGGCACCTCGCGGTGGGGCAGCTGCTGCGCGTCCCGACGATCGTCGTAGCCGTGAACAAGATCGACCTGGTCGACTACGACGAGGACGTCTACCGCGCGGTCGCCGCCCAGATCGGCGCGGTGGCCGACGACCTCGGCGTCCAGGGCCTGGTCACGCTGCCGGTGTCGGCGCTGGTGGGCGACAACATCGTCGAGAAGTCCGAGCGGACACCGTGGTACAGCGGCCCGTCGCTGCTGGAGCTGCTGGAGACGGTGCCCGCCGGCGCCGAGCTCACGCGGCTGCCGTTCCGGCTGCCGGTGCAGCTGACCGTGCGGCCGCAGGAGGCGGCGCTCACCCCGGAGCACCGTGAGTACCGCGGCCACGCCGGGCAGATCGCCACCGGGGTCGTCCGGGTGGGCGACGAGGTCGTGGTCCTGCCCGCCGGACGCCGCACCACGGTCGCCGGCATCGACACCGCCGACGGGTCGCTGGACGAGGCGTTCGCGCCGCAGTCGGTGACCCTGCGCCTGGCCCACGAGATCGACATCACTCGCGGCGACCTGATCGCCGCCGCCGACGGCGCCCCCGAGCCGACCCAGGACCTCGACGGCATGGTGGCCTGGCTCGCCGAGCGGCCGCTGCGCGTGGGGGCGAAGGTGCTGGTCAAGCACGGGACGCGGACCGTCCAGGGCATCGTCCGCGACCTGCACGGACGCCTCGACCTCGACACCCTCGCCCCGCAGGCCACCGACGCGCTCGAGCTGAACGACCTGGGCCGGGTCCGGCTGCGGCTGGCCGCCCCGCTGGTGGTCGAGGACTACACGGTCAGCCGCCGGACTGGGTCCTTCCTGCTGCTCGACCCGCAGACCGGAGGCACGCTGGCGGCGGGCATGGTGCGCGGGGAGGCGTCCTTCGCCGAAGGCGCCGCGATCGGCGAGCCGGACGTCCTGGACTGGTCGATCTGATGCAACGGCTCCTCCTCCTCGCCGTCGTCGGCTTCGCGGCGCAGCTCGTGGACGGCTCGCTCGGCATGGGCTACGGGGTCACGTCGACCTCGCTGCTGCTGATCGCCGGGCTCACCCCCGCGATGGCCAGCGCGTCGGTGCACCTGGCCGAGCTGGGCACCAATGTGGCGTCCGGGGCGTCGCACTGGCGGCTCGGCAACGTCGACTGGAAGCTGGTCGGACGCCTCGGCGTCCCGGGCGCGATCGGCGCCCTGGCCGGCGCCACCGTGCTGTCCCAGCTGTCGACCGCGGCCGCCAAGCCGGTCATGGCGCTCATCCTCGGCAGCCTGGGCATGTACATCCTGCTGCGCTACGCGTTCAAGCCGCCGGCCACGGCGTCCGCCCGGACGTCTCCGCACACGGCCCGCTTCCTGGTGCCCCTCGGGCTGGTCGGCGGCTTCGTGGACGCCACGGGCGGCGGCGGCTGGGGGCCGGTGTCGACGACGTCGCTGCTCAGCGCCGGGAAGACCGCCCCGCGGACGGTGATCGGGTCGGTGGACACCTCCGAGTTCCTGGTGTCACTCGCCGCCAGCATCGGCTTCGTGATCAACCTCGGCCTGGCCGGCATCGAGTGGGGCATCGTGCTCGCGCTGCTGATCGGCGGCCTGGCGGCGGCCCCGCTGGCCGCCTGGTTGGTATCGCGCATCCCAGCGCGGATCATGGGCGTGGCGGTCGGCGGGCTGATCATCATGACCAACCTCAAGACGCTCTTCGACGCCACCGGGCTGTCCGGGGAGCAGCTGACCGTCGCGTTCACCGGCTTTACCGCGGCCTGGCTGGCCCTGACGGCCTGGACGGCGTACCGGCACGAGCAGGCCCGCCGCGCCGAGGCGGCGAGTCGCGAGGCCGCCGAGGCGGAGTGGTCGATTTGAGCACCGGCAGCCTCGTCCTGGCCTGGCACGGCACCCGGCACCCGGACGGCGAGGGAGTCGCCGAGCGCGTGGCGGACCGGGTCGCCCGCGGGCTGCCCGGCGTGGACGTCCGCGTGGGCTGGGTCGACCTGCACCCGCGCACGCTGCCCCTCGTGCTCGCCGAGGCCGGGGACGCCACCTTGGTGCCCTGCTTCCTCTCGGCCGGCTACCACGTGCGCCACGACGTGCCCGAGGCTGTGGCGGCGTCCGGCCACCGGGTCGCGGTCACCACGCACCTGGGCGGAGCGCTCACCGGCGCGGTCGCCGACCGCATCGCCGAGGCGGGCGGTCCGGGCGACGGGGTCGTCCTGGCCGCCGCCGGTTCACTGCACGCGGACGCCCTGGCGGAGGTCGAGGCCGTGGCCGACGAGCTGGCCGGACGCCTCGGCGTCCGCGTCGTCGCCGCGTATGTGTACAGCGCCCGCCCAGGAGTCGCCGAGGCGGTGGCGTCCCTGCGCGCCGCCGGCGCCGAGGACCTGCTCATCGCCCCCTACGCGCTCGCGCCGGGGCTGTGGGCCGACCGGGTCGCCGGCCTCGGCACCCGCATCGCCCAACCCCTCGGCGACCATCCGGCCGTGGCCTCCGCCATCGCCGCCCGCTACCTCTCGGCCGCCACCGGCTCGTCCGGTACGCTGGACCGCTGATCTACACGAAGGAAGCCTGGCCCGTGCCTCACTCCGTCCAATCCCTCGACCGCGTCGTGATCCGGTTCGCCGGCGACTCCGGCGACGGGATGCAGCTGACCGGCGACCGGTTCACCGCCGACACCGCCACCGTCGGCAACGACTTCGCGACGCTGCCCAATTTCCCGGCCGAGATCCGGGCACCACAAGGCACGATCGCCGGCGTGTCCAGCTTCCAGCTGCACTTCGCGGGCATCGAGATCAAGACCCCGGGCGACCGGCCCGACGTGCTGGTGGCCATGAACCCGGCCGCACTGCGCGCCAACCTCGCCGACCTGGAGCCCGGCGGGCTGATCATCGCCGACACCCACGAGTTCACGCCGCGCAACCTGGCCAAGGTCGGTTACGCCGCCGACCCGCTGACCGACGGCAGCCTGTCCAACTACGCGGTGCACGCCATCGACCTCACCACGCAGACCGTCGCGGCGGTGTCGGGCTACGGGCTGGGCCGCAAGGAGGCGTCCCGGGCCAAGAACATGTACGCGCTCGGCCTGCTGACGTGGCTGTTCACGCGCCCCGTCGAGTCGACGCTGCACTTCCTGGACGCCAAGTTCTCCGCGCGCCACGACATCCGCGACTCGAACAAGGCGGCCTTCCTGGCCGGGCATCACTTCGGGGAGACCGTCGAAGGTTTCGCAGTGCGCTACGAGGTGGCGCCGGCGCCCGTCCCGGCGGGCACGTACCGGCAGATCACCGGCAACAAGGCCCTGGCGCTGGGGCTGATCGCGGGCGCCGTGAAGTCGGGGCTGCCGCTGTTCCTCGGCGCGTACCCGATCACGCCGGCGTCCGACATCCTGCACGAGCTGAGCCGCGCCAAGGCGTCCGGGGTGATGACGTTCCAGGCCGAGGACGAGATCGCCGCGATCGGGGCGGCGCTGGGGGCCTCCTACGCGGGGCACCTCGGCGTCACGTCGACGTCCGGGCCGGGCATGGCCTTGAAGGCCGAGACGATCAGCCTGGCGGTGATGCTGGAGCAGCCGCTGGTCATCATCGACGTCCAGCGGGCGGGGCCGGCGACCGGCATGCCGACGAAGACCGAGCAGGCCGACCTGGGCCAGGCCCTATTCGGACGCCACGGCGAGGCCCCCCTGCCCGTCATCGCGGCCCAGTCGCCGTCGGACTGCTTCGACAGCGCCATCGAGGCCGTGAGCCTGGCGCTGCGCTACCGGACGCCCGTGATCCTGCTCAGCGACGGCTACCTGGCCAACGGCGCCGAGCCGTGGCTGATCCCCGACGTCGCCGACCTGGCGCCCATCGACCCCGCGTTCGCGACCGGGCCCAACGCCCCGGACGGCACCTTCCTCCCCTATGCCCGCGACTCCAAACTGGCCCGCGCGCTGGCCGTCCCGGGGACGCCGGGCCTGGAGCACCGCATCGGCGGCATCGAGAAGGCCGACGGGACGGGCAACGTCAGCTACGAGCCGGCCAACCACGAGCGCATGGTGCACCTGCGCCAGGCCAAGATCGACGGCATCGCCGCCGAACTGCCGCCGCTGGCGGTCGACGACCCGAGCGGAGACGCCGAGGTGCTGGTGCTCGGCTGGGGGTCGACGTGGGGGCCCATCGCGGCGGCGGCGCGGCTGGTCCGCGATTCGGGGCGCAGCGTGGCCACCGCGCACATGCGGCACCTCAACCCGCTGCCGTCCAACACCGGCGACGTGCTGCGGGCCTACCGGCACGTGATCGTCCCGGAGATGAACCTGGGACAGCTGGCCATGGTGCTGCGGGCGAAGTACCTCGTCGACCTGGAGTCGTACAGCCGCGTCCGCGGGCTGCCGATCAGCAACAACGAGTTGGCCCAGCACCTGAACGACCTGATCGACGGATTGGACGCCCGATGAGCATGGGACTGGCCCGCGTGCCCCTCGCCGTAACCCCCTTGAACCGCAAGGAGTTCGTCTCCGACCAGGAGGTGCGCTGGTGCCCCGGGTGCGGCGACTACGCGATCCTGGCCGCCTTCCAAGGCTTGATGCCGCAGCTGGGCATCAAGCGGGAGAACACGGTCATCGTGTCGGGCATCGGGTGCGCGTCCCGCTTCCCGTACTACCTGGACACCTACGGCATGCACTCGATCCACGGCCGGGCGCCGGCGATCGCCACGGGAATCGCGCTGACGCGTCCCGACCTGGCCGTGTGGGTGGTCACCGGCGACGGGGACGCGCTGTCGATCGGCGGCAATCACCTCATCCACGCGCTGCGGCGCAACGTGAACATCACGATCCTGCTGTTCAACAACCGCATCTACGGGCTGACCAAGGGCCAGTACTCGCCGACGTCCGAGCGGGGCAAGGTGACGAAGTCGACGCCCGTCGGCTCGATCGACCATCCGTTCAACCCGGTGCTGCTCGCCCTGGGCGCCGAGGCGTCCTTCGTGGCACGCACGATCGATTCCGACCGCAAGCACCTCACCGAGGTGCTTACCGCAGCCGTGAACCATCGGGGTGCGTCGTTCGTGGAGATCTACCAGAACTGCCCGATCTTCAACGACGGTGCCTACGACCACCTGAAGACCCCGGACTCCCCCGCGGTCATCTCCCTGCGCAACGGCCAGCCCGTCACCTTCGCCGCCGGAGAGCTGGGCGTGGTGCGCTCGGCGAACGGACGCCTCCACGTCCGGCCGGTCTCGGACGTGGCCCCGGGCGAGTTGCTCGTGCACGACGCCCACGCCCCCGACGCCACGCTGGCCTTCGAGCTGGCGTCGCTGACCGACACCCACGACCTGACCACGAACCCGATCGGCATCTTCCGCGACGTCGAGCGTCCGGCGTTCGACGACGAGGCGCGCAACCAGGTGCACCAGCCCGCCGACCGCGAGGGGGACCTCGCGCGGCTGCTCACCGGCGGCGAGACCTGGACGATCGCCCCGTAAGGGGTTCCCCCTTCCTCGCGTCTGGGTTCGGGGCGGGGACGGTCGGCCTCAGCGGGCGGCGTCCGCGATCAGGCGCTTGAGGGCCCCGGCGTCGTTCGGCAGGTCGACGACGCGGCGGGGCAGGGCTTCCAGGCCGGCGAACTGGGGCGGACGCTCCACGTCGTGGCCCAACGCCTCGACGATGGTCTCGGAGAACTTCACCGGGAGGGCGGTCTCGAGCACGATCACCGGTGTCGCGAACGGCTCGTGGTCGCGCAGGTCACCGGCCAGCAGGTCGCGGGCCACGCGGACGGCGTCCGCGGTGTGCGGGTCGATCACGTGGCCGTGGCGGGCGGCCTCCTCGGCGATGGTGGCCACCCGGTCGGCGTGGGTGGACGTGCCGGCGACGAACCCGAACCGCTCGCGGATCGCGGCGAACTCGGGTGTGTCTGACAGGTCGAAGCGTCCGGCGGCGGGGAGTTCCTCGGCGAACAGCCGGCGCACGCGGGCGGCGTCCCGGCCGAGCAGGTCGGCCACGAACCGCTCGAAGTTGGACGCCTTGGAGATGTCCATGGACGGGCTGGACGTCTGCAGCGTCTCCGCCCCCGCGCGCACCCGGTAGACGCCGGTCGCGAAGAACTCGGCGAGAACGTTGTTCTCGTTGGTGGCCAGGATGAGCGTGTCGATCGGCACGCCCATCTCGCGGGCGATGTGACCGGCGCAGATGTTGCCGAAGTTGCCGCTGGGTACGGCTAACGTGACGGGCTCGTCGTCGGCGTCCGTGGCGAGCAGCCAGAGGGCGACGTAATAGACGACCTGGGCGACCAGCCGGGCCCAGTTGATGGAGTTGACCGCCCCGAGGCGGTGGGCCGCCTTGAAGGCGAGGTCGGCGTTGACCTCCTTGACGAGGTCTTGGCAGTCATCGAAGACGCCGTCGACGGCGATGTTGGTGATCGCCGGGTCGTCGAGGCTGAACATCTGCGCCTGCTGGAAGGGGCTCATGCGTCCGGCGGGGGTGAGCATGAACACGGTGACGCGTTCCTTGCCGCGCATCGCGTACTCGGCCGCCGATCCGGTGTCGCCGCTGGTGGCGCCCAGGATCGTGAGCCGGGCGTCGCGGCGCTCGAGCTCGTACTCGAACAGCTCGCCGAGCAGCTGCATGGCCATGTCCTTGAACGCGGCGGTCGGTCCGTTGCTGAGGTGGCCCAGCAGGACGCCGCCGCCGAGGTCGTCCAGCCCGACGATGCCGGTGCCGCCGAACTTCTCGGCCGTGTAGGCGCGCTCGCACAACGCGCGGAGCTCGGCGGGGTCGATGTCGTCGACGTAGAGGCCCAGCACGGACGCCGCCAGCGCGGCATACCCCTCTGTGGACAGCGTGGACCGCCAAGCGGCCAGCGTTGCGGCGTCCGCGCGGGGATAGCGCTCCGGGAGGTACAGCCCCCCGTCGGGGGCCAGCCCCTCCAGCAGGATGTCGCAGAACGGCAGCGGTGCGCCGCCGCGGGCGCGCGTCGAGACGTACTTCACGGGACGCCAGCCTAGCCGCTGGACTCACGCGACCCCCCGGGGGCCAGCGGCGGCCACGGGTGGGCGGCCTCGAGCGCGGCGGCCAGGCGCAGGAGCGTGGCGTCGGCGCCGCGGCGTCCGGTGAGCATGACGCCGATGGGCAGGGTGACGCCGTCGACTCGGGCGCGGACCAGAGGCAGGGAGATCGACGGCCGTCCGGTGAGGTTGGCCACGGACGTCCAGGGGGTGTAGTCGATCTGGGCCGCGAAGTCGGCGGCCGGGTCGGCGTCGTCGCGCAGCGCCCCCACCCGGGCCGGCGGCTGGGCCAGCGTGGGGGTGAGTACGACGTCGAGGCCGGCCCAGGTGACGTCGACGTCGTACTCGATGCGCTGGATGGCGGCCAGGGCCAGCGCGTAGTCGACGCCGCTGACGCGGCGCCCGCGGTCGCGCAGCCAGCGGGTCATGGGGGTCAGCGCGGGGTCGGCCTCCGGCGGCAGGGGCAGGGACGCCGCGCCCGTCGTCCAGACTGCGTCGAACGCCGCCCAGCGGTCGGCGCCGAACGCTCGGGGGGCGTCGGTGACCGCATGGCCGAGCTCGGCCAGCCAGCCGGCTACCTGCTCGGCCGCGGCGATGCAGGCTGGGTGGACTGCCGCGGTGTCGGAGATGACTGGGACGCAGGTGACGCCTACGCGCAGCGCCGGGGGTGGTTCGACGAGGCCGGACAGGAAGCCGTGGCCGGGGGCCAGGACGTCCAGCCCCAGGGCGGTGTCGCGGACGGTACGGGTGATGACGCCGTCGCAGACCAGACCGGGCCCGGGCACGCGCGTCGGCAGAGCGGACACCAGCCCGCGGGACGGCTTGTGGCCGACCACCCCGCAGGACGCCGCGGGGATGCGGATGCTGCCGCCGCCGTCCGACGCGTGCGCCATCGGGACGATGCCGGACGCCACCGCCGCGGCCGCGCCGCCGCTGGAGCCGCCGGCGCCGCGGGCGACGTCCCAGGGAGTGACGGCCGGGGGGCGGCCCGCCGGCTCTGTGTAGCAGGGGAAGCCGAACTCGGGCGTGGCGGACTTGCCCAGCGTCAGCGATCCCGCGGCGATCAGGCGCGCGGCAACGGCGTCCGTGAGGGCGCCCACGTTGCCGCGCAGGGCCGCGCTGCCGCCCTCGAACGGGAGCCCCTCGACCTCGGCGAGGTCCTTGATCGGGACGGGCACGCCGAGCAGGGGTCGGTCGCCTGCTCGGCCAGCCGCGACGTCGGCGTCGATGGCCGCGGCCTGCGCCAGCGCCCGCTCGGGGGTGAGGCAGGCGAACGCGCCCAGCGTCGCCCCCATCGCTTCCGCACGCGCCAGCGCCTGGTGGGCCACGGACACGGCGGACAGCTCGCCACCGTGGACCGCAGCCGCGATCGCGACGGCGTCGAGCGGGGCGTCGGTCAGTGCGCTGTTCATGAGGCGTGACGCTACCCCACCGTCCGGAGTCCGGGTCGGCTCGGGCGCCCAGGGGCTTGTGCCCAGTGACCGGCCGCCCGGCGCAGACGCGGCGGTCACGGAAGCCGCCCCCTCTTCCAACCCCACCCGCGACCGACCCGGGGGCAGCGCGCCGCGCTCGCGGAACACGGCCTCCGGGCCCCACACGGCACGACATGAGGTCAGGATTGCGCTCGATCCGCCGTCCCGATCGCTGGCAAGGTGTGATGCCGAACCCCCCCGAATCGACTGTATTGCTGACGTCACCCGGTTCTCCAGCAGCGCGGCGCCGAGCCTCATGGGCGGCCGCGTTTGCTGTTGTTCGATTGCTGGTGTGTTCATGTCGACCAGCATGCCGCGTCGATGGCCTTACCGGTAGCGGTAGGCGGAACAGACAACAATCGGACAACACTCGATCGTTCGATTCTGTCGGTGGGGGTGTTTAGGGTGGGGGTATGGACGTCGGAGGGTGCCCCACGAGCAGCGCGATCATCATGATCCGCGGCGCTTTGGATGCGCTTACTGGGGTGGAGCGTGGTGGTTTGTCGGCTGAGGCCCGGTTGGGGTTGGTGGAGTCGGCCCGTCGGGAACACGACCGTTTGGGTGCCCTGGTGAGCGTGTTGCTCGCCGAAGCGGATGCGGTGGGGGCGAGTCTGGTCGCACGGGGCACCCCGACCACCAGCTGGTTGGGACTGTCGGGGGCTACGTCGGCCAAGGAAGCTGCCGCGCTCGTGTTCACCGCGCGTGACCTGGCCAGTTCCGTGGAGGTCCGGGACGCGGCCCTGGCCGGCCAAGTTCAGGTCGGGCAAGCCCGTGGGATCGTGACAGCCCTCACCACCCTGCCCGCCACCCTGACAGCCTCGCAGCGGCAGGCTGCGGAGCGGTGGTTGATCGGTCATGCCCGCACCCACCACGCCCAC
>WBZS01001071.1_pt1 | contig 24693 bp, 17 predicted proteins | sample 5204201 | NCBI WGS metagenome assembly WBZS01 (sample SAMN12344357, study PRJNA552823) | activated sludge metagenome | biome: Activated sludge suspended growth; feature: Nitrification reactor; material: Wastewater; isolation source: activated sludge from nitrification reactor of wastewater... | reverse complement strand
CACGGCTGCTCGGAGCTGCTGCCGCCTGAGCCAGAAGCTCCGAGCGCTGCCGGGCTCGCCAAAGGGGAACCGACTTTCACCGCCGGCCCTATTTCAACGGCCTGCTAGGAGTGAGACCACGGCCGCCGCGAATGGTGGTTCTGCACTTCATTTTGGCTGTCGCAGGGCGTGCCCGCGATGCCCATTCCATCGGGCTTGGTGGCCGAGGTCAGTTGCAGGAGGTTGACGAGCCTTGGCCGACATGCACGTTCGTGATCTCCCGAGGTACATCATCGACGATTGCTTCCTCTGCTCCGCGACGGTGCTCGCAGGTCCACTATCTATTGAGATCCGCCATGAACTGTGACCCCGGCTTGACGCCGCTTACCATCAGCCGATCGCGGGCGCGCGTGCAGGCGACGTAGAACAGCTGGCGCTCGGTGTCGAACACATCGTCGAGCTCCGTCTCGTCAGCAACGGCATCGAGACGGGCCTTCAGTGGCAGGACGTCATCGTCGCAGGCCATAACGGCAACGGCCTTGAACTCGAGGCCCTTGGCGAGGTGCATGACGCCGATCCGCACGGCGCCGGCGCTCCCTTCCTTGTGCATCGTGATCTCGCTCGCATCGCGTCCAGCTGCCTTGACGGCCTCTCGGGCACGGCTAAGAACCTCGCGGGTGCGCACGAACACGCCGATCTCCTCCGGCTGAATGCCGTCCGCCAGTGCAGCGCCGATGAACTTGGCGACGGCCGCCTGCTCAGCCGCTGGATCGGCAGTGGTGACGACGATCGGCACCGGCCCGTTGAAGACCGATACAGTGCCTTTCCGCTCCTCATCGCGGCCATCGACGTCAGCGACCGCGCCGGGCAGCAGGCGGTCGGCGGTTTCGCGAATCTGATGCGAGGTGCGGTAGTTGACCTTCAACGTCGTCGATCTTCCGGTGACGTTCACACCGAGCGCCTTCCAGGAGAAGGGCTGCTGAAAGATGCGCTGCCCGAGATCACCAGCGAAGAATAAGGCGTCGGGACCCGCTGGCGCGATGGAGACGAGGAAGCGCAACTCGGGCACGCCGAGATCCTGCGCCTCGTCGACCACGATGTGGTCGAACGGCTTCTCCGCCTTCCCCGCGTATTGATCACTCATGGCCTGGAACACGCCGGCCTCGGTCACGAACCCGCGGGCACTCAATTCGGCGATCACGCGCGAGAACACGGGCCAGAGCCGGTCGCGCTGCTTCTTGCCCATGCGGTTCTTGCGGCCAAGGCGAGGAACATCGGCATACGCTTCGGCGGTCTTGAGTTGCCAAGCGTCGACCACGTTCCTCCATTCCGACAGCAGAAACCGCTCGTTGATCGCCGGTCCTGGCTCGGCTGAAGCCGCCTTCGTCAGCAGGCTATGGATCAGGTCCTCGGCGGCGATCTGGGGATTACTGCCGTGCACGAGCTGGTAGAGTTCGCGGGCGATGCCGATGAACGGCGCGACCGTGATGCGCGGCACGACGACACCGTTGTCGCCTGCCAGCACCTTCACTTTGCGCTCGAGGGCGGCTGCCAGCGGCTCGGAGAAGGTTGTGAGCAGGACGCGCGTATGCTCGCTGCGAGCGGCAAGGCGGGCCGCGCGATGAACCGCGACGACGGTCTTACCCGTGCCGGCCGAGCCGGCGACCCGGGCAGGGCCTGAGAACGTGCGCGTGACCAGCGCACGCTGCGACGGGTGCAGGAAGACGGCCCACTGCTCCCAGGGCAGCTCCAACGCGCGCTCCAGCTCCACCACGTTCTCGATGACGCGAAAGCGGCGCTGTGCATCGGGATGCGCGAAGGGATCGGCGACGACAATCGGCTCGGGCTTTTTCAGGATGCCGCTGGAGGCGTATTCGAGCAGCGCCTCCCCGGCTTCGGCTGGCAGATGCCCTGCCAGATCGAGGAAGCCATCCTCGGTTGCGGCTGTGACATCGCTAAGCCAATCCGGCGGGACGCCGATCGACAGCAGGTCGTCGAGGCCGAGCGCCGCGAACGGTTTGCGGGCGGCGGCGGGCAGCGCGACCGGCAGTGGCGCAATGCCGTCGCCGAGATCGATGGCAAGCTGCGTCTGCGGACGCCGGGTGATCTCCTCGACGCGCTCGCGCACCTCGACGATCTGGATGGCGCCGGTCGTGGGGTGCGCTTCGATCCGGCGACGCTCTGCCCAGGCGTAGGCTTCGTCGTGATGATCGACGTAGGCGAGCAGCAAGCTAGCCGCTGTCTTGTGGATGATGATGCGGATGTCGCGGTTGACGCGGGCGGACCAGAAGTTGGGGTCCTTCGAGGCGTCGATGCGATGCAGCTGAAGGCCGGTGCTGTCAGGGTTCGTCTGCAGGTCGAACGCCGACGTCTTGACAGCCTTCTGCTCGTCGCGCGTCAGGCGGGCGAGCGCCTTGGTGAAGCTGTCGGCAATGCGGAATTCCACGGCTATTTTTTCCTCGGAGCGCGTTGCCTTTTTGATCTGGGCGCACCGCTTGGGGCCGACTTCAACTCGGCCAAAGCTTGCTGCCGGATTTGATCGCGGACATCTTCGATCTCTCGGACAGCATTCAAGAACTCAGCCTCGCGTCGATTGGCGCGTCCATGCGCGGCGTTGTCATCACAAGATCGCTCAACCACCATCTGAATGGCGGACTGAGCCGCGCACCGGATTCGGTTTTCGCGATAGCGATAAAGAGGCTCATCAACGGCTGGATCAAACGGTTTAGGACGGATTTCCTCGATAGCCTTGTCGAAGAGGTCATGCAGGCTGACGCCTTTGCTGCGGACCAAAAGCTTCAACACCATGTCGAAGTCCTGAACGGCGCGGAAGCTGGCCGAGGCAGGATTGCCGGCAGCTACGGCCCGCATGCTGTTGCGCAAGCAGTCCGCGAGCTTGTGCGCCATATATTCGACGTTGGCGTTCGCCCCAAGAAACTGCTCGCCTAGGCTCTCCTCGTCGTCCGCCATGACTACACCTTCCAAACCTTCATCACCTCGTCGCCGAAGTGGTTGATGACCTTCACGGCGATGCGGCCGGTCTTGGGCCTCGGGAAGGGGCGCGAGGTGTCGCGGTAGAGTGTCGCCCAGGCTTCCTCGTCAACTTCAGCACGCAGCGCGGTCTTCAGGGATTTATACGGATCGTTGGCGCCGAGGAAGTAGGCGTGGCGCACGAAGAAGCTTTCCTCGTTGTAGTTGGTGTCGATGAACCACGCCGCGATGCTCTTGGTGTCGCCGGAGCGGATCTGGCCGGTATTCTGGTCGAACACGTCGACGCCGTTGACCTTCACAGCGATCTGGTCGCCATCCTGTTCGAGCACGTCGATGTCCGGCTCGCCGAACACGATGAACAGGTTGCCCTTGCCGGTGTTCTTCAGCTCGCCGGCCATGTGCAGGTCGGGGTTCATCTTGGCCTTGAGGATCGGCAGGGCGGCCAAGCGGTTCAGCTCGGAGGCGTGCGCATCGAACGCGAAGGCGCAGGCGATCAGCACGTCAAAGCGCGATTCCGTGGCCTCGCGCGCGGCGGCGACGAGATCGACGCGGGAGAGCGTGCCGAACTCCGGGCCGATCAGGATGGCGGCGCGGCGCTGGACGGGCCCCTTACCGTTCTTCTCGATGAAAATGCCCTCGGCGCCGATGTACTCGCCCGGCCAGCCGCTGATCGGATCGAGCTGGATCGTGTCGCGCTTCTCGACCTGATGGACGCCCGCCGTGCGCAGGTGCTCGATGACCATGGCGGTGAAGTCGCTCGGCGGCGCGGCGAGCTTGGCCTTGCGCTTCTTCTTGGGCTGGGGCAGCCCCAGTTCCTCGGCCAGCTCGACGTCGCCGGAGGGAATGACGCGGTGCGGCGACAGGCTCTCGACCGTGAACGGGCCGGCGACGCGGACGCGGGTGTTGTCGGCGTAGGGGCGGTCGTAGAGGTATTCGACGTCGGCGGCCTTGGCGATCGAGGCGTCGATCTCCTTCTGGCGCGCGATGCGCGCTTCCCACCACGCGGCATGGCTCTGCTTGATTGCGTCGGACCAGCCCTCCCCGGCCTCTCGCGGGATCTGCCATTCCTCCCACGACTGCTTCAGGCCGTTGTTGAGATCGGCCCGCAACGGCTCCAACGTCGCCTGCCAGCGCTCCCAGATCTCGTCGATGGCGGCGTTGTTGGCGATGGATTTCAGAGTGATGTGGGGCGCACGCTCGTAGACGAACCCCTGGCGGATATCGCCCGTTGTCGGGGTATCGGGCAGGATCTTGCCGGAAACCTCCTGCTCCTTGGCACGGCCTTCTTTGCTATCGGCGAGCAGGTAGGACGGATAGCGCGCGCTCATCAGGCGCGTGCGAGCGAGCGCCAGCGCCACGCGCGAGGTATCGATGGTGATCCAGCGTCGGCCCCACTGCTCGGCCACGGTCGCGGTCGTTCCCGAGCCGCAAGTCGGATCGAGCACGATGTCGCCGGGGTCAGTGGTCATCAGGATGCAACGCGATATCACCTTCGCCGATGTTTGAACCACATAAACCTTATCGTCGGTGAAGGCGCCCGTGCGAGTGTCCGTCCAAATATTGGACACAGGTGACGCAGTGAAGTCGTCGATAAATCGCACGTATGCTAACGAATTCTGCGTGGGCGCCCCAAGCCTGTTGGCTTTTGAAAGTCTCGCCGCGCCAATTTCATTGGTCTTCCAATAAGACTTTCCAGGCCGGAACGTGATGCCATTGTGCTTGATCTCGAAAGATGTCGTGGGCCCTCCCGATTGAGAGGTGAAATTATCATGACGATAGATTCTGGCACCAGCAGGCTGCGAAGAATTCCCTTCCCGCTCACCAGCCAGCATGGGGCGACGAGTGCCATCCGGCATTTCCAGCCTGCGGAACCTCTGGCCTACGTCATCTTCAATTGTCTTGGCGGTGTAGACCTGCCGGTACTTCACCACAGATTTCGATTTCGCGAACCAGATCAGGGTGTCGTACGTCGCCGCTAGCGTAATCGTGCCAATAGCCGGGCTACCTGCACCGCTCGTTGTCTGGAAGACAATCTGCGAAACGAAATTCTCCGCTCCAAACACCTCATCCATCACCGCTCGCACGCGATGCACGTTCTCGTCACCGATCTGGACGAAGATGCTCCCCGATTCGGTTAGCAACTCGCGCGCGACGGTGAGGCGGTCGCGCAGGTAGGTCAGGTAGGAGTGAATGCCGTCCTTCCAGGTGTCGCGGAACGCCTTCACCTGCTCCGGCTCGCGCGAAATGTCGGTCGTCTTGCCGTCCTTCACGTCGCGGCTCTGCGTCGACACCTGCCAATTCGAGTTGAACTTGATGCCGTAGGGCGGGTCGAAATAGATGCACTGCACCTTGCCGCGCAGGCTCTCGCGCTCCGCCAGGCTCGCCATCACGGACAAGCTGTCGCCGAGGATCATGCGGTTCTGCCAGTACTGATCGTGCTGGTAGAACTCTGTGCGCGCCTCCGGATCGTTGAGCCCGTTGAAGTCGTGGAAGTGGTCCGCGAACATCGAAAGCTGATCGTCGCCGCCGGACTGCCCGGCCTTGCGCTTCTCGGCGGATTGCCGCAGCAGGTCGTCGATGATCGCCTGCGGATGAATCTTGTCCTGGATGTAGAGCGACGGCGCCGTGACGACGAGGTCCGACCAGTCCTGCTCGTCCTTGCCGCGCCAGACGAGCTGGGCGTCGCCGATCTCGATCTCGCCTTTCTCCTTCAGCTGCTCGATCTGCTTGTCGGTCAGACGAATGCGGGCGCCCTTCCAGATGATCTGCGGATCGGCGTCGGTGTTGCGGGCGCGCGTCTCGCCCTGCGCCAACGGGCGCGAGCGCCGGAACGCGATCGGCGCGCGCGGGTCCAGTTCCTCCTGCCGCTCGGCCGCCGACTGGTACTCGGCAGTCGGGATGTTCTTGCGCTTTGATGATGTGGCGTGGCTGATCGAGCCGACGCGCTTTGGCGACGCACCCTTCTTCGTCGCCGCCGTGTTGGCCGCTGCCGCCTTCGTCGTCGGCTTGGTCTTCGGTTCCGACTTCGCCTTCGGCTTTGTTGCCCGCTTCGCCATCACGTCCCCGCCATAAATTTGCCTAGAGCCCCACTCAGTGCTGCGATCCGCCCATTAGGCCGTGTGGTTAGGAGAAGCACGTTGAGCGATAGTAGAGACCGGAAGGCCCAGCAGTTCTTGTGGATCGTCCAGACGGTGATTCTGGCAAACAATATTCGGCTCGCGACAGAACCCGACGATCGTCCGCGAGACACCAAGACATTGGCGATCTACAGCGCCACAGGAACTTACATCACTTGTGACGACGCCATCTTCGCCAGTGAGCGGATTCCCGAGAGCATGACCGCTGCGGAGGCAGCGCACCAGTTCGTAACGTTCATGCTCACAAATCTTCGCGAGCAAGAGCAACGTGCTGGCAATGAACTGAAGTTGCCCGGTTGGATGGCGCGGGGCTGAATCCCCGGCGAGAGCGCAACACAAACCCATGTTCAGCGACGCTCCTTCTTAGCTGCTGTGGCAATCGCCTCGTCGACCAGCTTCGCGAATGCCTTCTCGATCTCGTACACGTCGCGGAACTCGCCGAACGCCCAACGGCCTTGGGTTTCGAGCGCGTTGACGGCCGGCACCCACATGCCGCTCATCGTCTCCGCCTTGAGCTGGGCGTCCTGCCCGCGATAGCCCTTGATCTCGATGACGACGTTGAGCGGATCGTCCGATCCCTTGGTTCGCTCGCCTCCGGCAAGGTTTTTTGCTTGCTCGCCTCCGGCAAGACCATCGTCGACCTGCACGATGAAGTCCGGCAGGTACTTTTTCTGTATGCCGCCGTCCCGATACGGCACCTCGAACTGCAGCCCCTGGTTTTTGACGTAGGCCAAGACACGCGGATGCGCCTCGACCACGCGGGCCAGCTCCGCCTCCCATTCGCTGTCGCAGACGACGTAGTTGACGTGGCACTTGTCGGCTTGCGTCGCGTACAGCAGCTCCTTGGTCGTGTTGAACGAGACGTGGTTGGTCGAGCCGCGCGGATTGTAGGGATCGAGGATGGCCCTGAGCCCCTTGTCCTTGCCGACGGCACGCTGGCAGGCGGCGTAGATGCGGTCCGCGGCTTTGTCGGCGATGTCGATGTAGGTCACCATGCCTTCCATGGTGCCGCCGGTGCATTCGAAATAGCCCTCGTCGAACCATCGGCGCGTCACACTCATCAGGCTCGTCATCAGGTGCATCGGCGCCGCCTCGCCGGCCTCCTTGAAGCGCGTGAAGAGCAGATGCTTGGCGACGTGCATCACCATGGTGCTGCGGCGCATATCGCCGAACACGCTCGAATGCTTGTCGGGGCCGATTTCGACGCCCTGGCCCACGATGCCTTCGAGCAGCGTCCGACAAGCGCCGACCATGCCCGGCGTCAGCAGCAGCTTGGAATCGGGCGTGAACTCGGCGCGGATCGTCTCGTCGGCCAGGTCCTTGCGATAGCCGGTGACGCGCGGGAACGTGATCGCCAGCCTGTGCCGCTCCTTGATGGCCTGAACGCGCGTGGCCCTCTTCGGCTTGGTCGGCTTCGGCACGACGGGCTTGGCCGTGAAGTCGAACGGGATGCCGAGGATGTCGGCGTATTCGACCTCGAACAAGCCCTGCTCATTGACCTCGTAGGACTGCCGGCGAAGTGCGCGGCCGACGACCTGCTCGCACAGGAGCTGCGTACCGAACGCCCGGATGCCCAGGATGTGCGTGACCGTGTTGGTGTCCCAGCCCTCGGTCAGCATCGACACCGACACGACACAGCGCACGTTCTGGCCGAGACGGCCCTCCTTGCCGACCGTGTTCATGACCTCGCGCAGCAGGTCCGCCTCGTCGAGGCTGTCGACCTCCTTCTGCGACGCGCCGCGGATGCGCATCTCGTTCTGGAACTGCGCGATCTCGGCGGCGGCCGCCGCGCGAAAGTCCTTGTCGAGCGCTTCCCCGGACTCGAGCTGGGCGCTGTCGATCAGAATCGTGTTGGGGCGGGCGCGCCGATTGCCGTGCTCGTCGTAGTTCTGGAAAAGAGCCAAGGCTCCGGAATGTTCGTTGATCTTCTCGCCATCCTCGCTTTCGCGCTCGAAGCCGGCGATCCACTCGTAGACAAGCTTGGACGTGGACGTGTTGTTGCAGACGACGATGAACACCGGCGGCACCGTGATGCCGGCCCGCTTCCACTCCTCGAACACCTTGACGTAGTGGTCATAGAGGGAATGCAGCGCGGTCTGGATCGGCGGCGGCAGGCTGAGCGGATCGAGCACGCCGGACTTGGCGGCCCCCTTCTTCGGCAGGCTGTAGCCCTGCTCCTTGAGGTGGTTCCAGAGGTCGCGGTAGATCGGCATGTCGCCTTCGGGGAGATTGTCGGCGACCGGTACGCGCGGCAACTTGACGATCCCGCACTCGATGGCGTCCATCAGCGAGAAGTCGCTGACGGTCCACGGGAACAGGGTGCCCTCGGCATAGCCGGAGCCGCGCAGGAAGAACGGAGTAGCTGACAGATCGTATGTCGCGCGCACCCCAATCTTGCGGTTAAGCGCCTCGATGCCGGAAATCCACAGGCGGGCAGCCTCGTTGTTCTCCTTGGCCTCGTCCTTCTCCTCGCCCTTGAGGTCGCCCTCGTCGTCCTTGTCGGGGCGCTCGCGATAGCAGTGATGAGCCTCATCGTTGATGACGACGACGTTCTTCATCGCCAGCAACTCCGAGCAGACGTCGGCAAGCATCTGCCCTTCGGTCTGGAGCGACCGTAGCTTCTCGCCACGGCCCGGCACGCGGCCTTCGATCAGGTCCTTCGTCACCTTCGACGCCTGAATCGTCTCGCGCAGCTTGAAGGCGTGATAGTTGGTGATGATGATCTTGGACTTGCCCATGTCGGGCAGCAGGTCGAGCGGCAGGATCTCGCGGGTGCGGTAGTAGCTGTCCGTGTCGTCGGGCAGCAGCACGCGCAGGCGATCCTTGATCGTGATGCCCGGCGCGATGATCAGGAAGCCGCGACTGAACAGCGGACTCATCGGCGAGCGCACGGCGTTGACGGTCTGCCATGCGATCAGCATGGACATGACCGTGGTCTTGCCGCTGCCGGTCGCCATCTTCATGGCCAGACGCATCAGCTCGGGATTGGCGTCCTTGTTGGCGTCGGCGATCTGGTCCCAGATCGGCTTGAACTTGCGGTCGCCGCGCGCGACCTCCGTCAGCCAGATCATGGTCTCGACGGCCTCGACCTGACAGAAGAACGGGCGCGGCCCGTTGAACTGATGCGAGCGCCAGTGGGTCAGCAGGCGGGCAGTGGCCGGCGTCACGCCCCAGTCGGCCGGGCTCTTGAGGCTGCGCCAGCCGTCGACGTGGCTGCGGATCGTATTGACCAGCAGATTGACGTCGTACTTCTGCTTCGACTTGGCGTCTTCCTCGCGGTCGAAAAGCGTGGCCTCGGCGGCCTCACCGCGCTTGCGTTTGCGCGGCTTTGGCACCGGCGTCAGCAGCTCGGAAGGGCGGCGCCGTTCGACAGCCGGGCCGTCGAGGGGCTGCCCCTCCTTGTCGAGGGGGTGATGCCGCGTCGGCGGCAGGTAGGGCGAGTTCAGAATTGGTTGATCGAAGAACGATGAGGCCACGCCCGCACCCCGCCATTGAGCTGCAACCGGCGTGAGGCGAATCCCCAGCCCCCACCTCTATAGCGAGCCGTGGATCGGAGCGGGAAGCGTGCTCTGTGGATATCGTGGTGTTCGGGCCCTCGACGTGGGAGCGGCGCCGCTCAGCTATGGCACCCGGCTGAACCGGGCCTCACGTGGGAAGGCGCGATGGCGCTCTGTCGCAGGCCGAATGCCTGACGCCATAAGCGTGCCGGGCTCCGCACAACCGTGGATGGCCGCAGGCCGCAGCTGATGGGTTTTCCTAACGATTTCCTAGGCTTGGAACCGGAACTCCGGCGAGTCCGATATAGGTGGTTGCGGGGGCTGGATTTGAACCAACGACCTTCAGGTTATGAGCCTGACGAGCTACCGGGCTGCTCCACCCCGCGTCACCAACGTGTACCGGTCCCCCTGTGTCGGTTGGACCGGCGAGTGGGATCGGCTCCCGCTCCTGACGGCGCGACCAATTGGCAGAGCCGAACAGGCCGCGCTTATAACACAGCCTCCGGCGCTGTGAAGCCCTCGCCGAGATATTTTTTGTGCGCTGCGCAATTTCGGCTGCGAGGCCAGCCGATATTGAACTCATGCGCTGCCAAAGGCGGGAGATGCCCCTGGCCCGTTCGACGCCACAGCCCGCCACTCAGCGGGTGGCGGAGCGTTCCCGCCAGCGCCGCACTCACCGTGCTCAGCCAAAGCGGCCGGTGATGTAGTCCTCGGTGCGCGTATTGCGCGGCGCGGTGAACACCTGCTGGGTAGGGCCGAACTCGATCAGCTCACCCAGGTACATGAAGGCCGTGAAGTCGGAGGTGCGCGAGGCCTGCTGCATGTTGTGGGTGACGATGGCGATGGTGTAGTCCGCCTTCAACTCGTCGATCAGCTCCTCGATGCGTGCCGTCGAGATCGGGTCGAGCGCGGAGCAGGGCTCATCGAACAGGATGACCTCGGGCTTGATCGCCACCGTGCGCGCGATGCACAGGCGCTGCTGCTGGCCACCCGACAGGCTCTGCCCCGACGCCTTGAGCTTGTCCTTGACCTCGTCCCACAGCGCCGCCTTGCGCAGCACGTCCTCGACGCGGGCATCCATCTCGGATTTCGGCAGCTTCTCGTAGAGGCCGATGCCGAAGGCGATGTTGTCGTAGATCGACATCGGGAACGGCGTCGGCTTCTGGAACACCATGCCGACGCGGGCGCGCAGCAGGTTGAGGTCGAGACCGGGGTCGAGAATGTTCTCGCCGTCGAGCAGAACCTCCCCGGTGGCGCGCTGGCCCGGGTAGAGATCGTACATGCGGTTCAAGACGCGCAGCAGCGTGGACTTGCCGCAGCCCGACGGACCGATGAAGGCGGTGACGTGGTTGGCATAGAGCGGCAGCGAGATGCCCTTCAATGCGCGCGCATCGCCATAGTAGAAATCGAGGTTCTTCACCGCGATGCGCTCGCGCAGCGGGCTGCCGACATGAGCGGTGGCGGGCACTTCCTGCACGTTGATGGCCGTCATGGGCTACCCCTTCTTCGACAAGCTGCGTGCGACGACGCTCAGCGTCAGCACGGCAATGGTGATCAGCATGGCGCCGGTCCAGGCCAGGCGCTGCCAGTCGGCGTACGGCGACAGCGCGAACTGGAAGATGACGACCGGAAGGCTCGCCATCGGCGCATTGAGATCGATGCTCCAGAATTGGCTGTTCAAGGCGGTGAACAGCAGCGGCGCGGTCTCGCCGCTGACGCGGGCGACCGCCAGCAGCACGCCGGTCATGATGCCGGACTTGGCGGCCTTGTAGGCGACGTGCCGGATCATGATCGAGCGCGGCATGCCGACGCTGGCCGCCGCCTCGCGCATCTGGTCGGGGACGAGACGCAGCATATCCTCGGTGGTTCGGATGATGACCGGGATGACCAGGATCGCGAGGGCGATGGCACCCGCCAGCCCCGAGAAGTGCTTCATCGGCGCCACCACGAGCGTGTAGACGAACAGGCCGATGACGATCGAGGGCGCCGACAGCAGGATGTCGTTGATGAAGCGGATGGCCGTCGTCACCTTCGAGTGGCGGCCATATTCGGCCATGTAGGTGCCCGCCAGGATGCCGACCGGCGTCGCGATGGCGATCGACAGCGCGGTCATGATGAGACTGCCGACGATGGCGTTGAGCAGTCCGCCGTCGCTGCCAGGCGGCGGCGTCATCTGCGTGAACACCTTCGGCGACAGCCCCGCGACACCCTTCAGGATCAGCGTGCCCAGCACCAGCGCCAGGCAGGCCAGACCGACGAGCGTCGCCGCCAGGCACAGCCCCATCACGAAATTGCTCGCGCGGCGGCGCCTGTGGAAACCGGAGGAATTGAAGCTGGACGAGACAGCCATCAGCGTTTTCCCCCTTCCAGGCGCCACAGCATGAACCGCGCAGCGGCCAGAACGATCAACGTTATGACGAACAGGATGAGGCCGAGATAGATCAGCGACGAGGTGTAGAGATCGCCGACGGCCTCCGTGAACTCGTTGGCGATGGTCGCCGAGATGGTGGTGCCGGGCGCGAGCAGCGACGGCGAAATCTTGTGCGCGTTGCCGATCACGAACGTCACCGCCATGGTCTCGCCCAGCGCGCGGCCAAGCCCCAGCATGACGCCACCGATGAGACCGACGCGGGTGTGCGGGATGACGACGTTGCGCACCACCTCCCAGGTCGTGCAGCCCATACCGTAGGCGGCTTCCTTCAGCACCGGCGGCACCGTATCGAATACGTCGCGGCTCACCGCCGTGATGAACGGCAGCACCATGATGGCGAGAATCAGCGCGGCGGTCAGCATGCCGATGCCATAGGGCGGGCCGGCGAACAGCGCGTTGAGCACGGGCACGTTGGCGAACGTGGCGATCAGCGCCGGCTGCACATGCTGCTGCAGGAACGGCGCCAGGATGAAAAGGCCCCAGATGCCGAAGATGATGCTGGGAATACCGGCCAGCAGCTCGATGGCCGTACCGATGGGGCGGCGCAGCGACTTCGGGCAGGTCTCGGTGAGGAACACGGCGATGCCCAGGCCGATCGGCACCGCGAGCAGCATGGCGATGAGCGCCGTGAGCACGGTGCCGTAGATCGGCGCACTGCCGCCGAACTTCTCGGTGACGGGGTTCCAGGAATGGCTGCTGACGAAGCCGAGGCCGAACTCGCGCATCGCGGGCCAGGCGCCAATCATCAGCGACACCGCGATGGCAAACAGGATGGCCAGAACCAGCAGCGCGGCGCCGTGGGTCACGCTGCGGAAGACGGCATCGGACCGCCTCAGGCGCTGCAGGGCGGCCTGACGCGCCGGGTTTGCGGCCGGGTCGTAGGTCGTGGCGGTCGTGATCATATCCAGCCCCGGTTCACGCTGATGCCTGCAGGATAGCGAGCAGATACGTCGCGACCAACAGGACGCCCGAGGCAAAACCCCGGGCGTCCCCAGCCTCGCGCGAGTGCGATCAGTTGATGCCTTCGATCGCACCCCAGGACTTCTTGACCATGCCGACGACGGCGTCGGGCATCGGCACGTAGTCGAGTTCGGAGGCCGACTTGGCGCCATTGGCATAAGCCCAGCCGAAGAACTTGATGGCTTCCTTGGCGGCAGCCGGGTCGGCCGGCTTCTTGTGCATCAGGATGAAGGTGGCGCCGGTGATCGGCCAGCTGGCGTCGCCGTCCTGGTTGGTCAGCACGATTCCGAAGCCCGGTGCGCTGTCCCACTTGGCGGACGACGCGGCGGCCTGGAAGGAGGCGAGGCCGGGCTCGACCGCCTTGCCGGCGGCGTTGATGAGGCGGGCATGCGTCATCTTGTTCTGCTTGGCGTAGGCGAATTCGACGTAGCCGATGCCGCCCTTGGTCTGCGCCACGTTGTTGGCGACGCCCTCGTTGCCCTTGGCGCCGATGCCGACCGGCCACTCGACGGCCGAGTTGGCGCCGACCTTGCCCTTCCAGTCAGCCGAGACCTTGGACAGGTAGTCGGTGAACAGGAACGTGGTGCCCGAGCCGTCCGAGCGGCGCACCGGCACGATGGCCTGCGCCGGCAGCTTGGCTTCGGGGTTCAACTTCTTGATCGCGGCGTCGTCCCAGGTCTTGATCTCGCCGAGGTAGATCTTGGCCACCGTGGCGCCATCGAGGACGAGTTCGCCCGGCTTCACGCCGTCGAGGTTGACGACCGGCACGACGCCGCCCATCACCATCGGCCACTGCACGAGGCCATCCTTCTCCAGCTGCTCGCCCTTCAGCGGCATGTCGGAGGCGCCGAAGGTCACGGTCTTGGCGATGATCTGCTTGATGCCGCCGCCGGAGCCGATCGACTGGTAGTTGAGACCGATGTTGGTCTCCTTCTTATAGGTGTCCGCCCACTTGGCGTAGATCGGATAGGGGAAGGTTGCGCCGGCGCCCGAGATGTCGCCAGCCAGCACCGGGGCCGCCATGGCGGCCAGCGCGCCAGAAACGACCAAGCCCATGATTTTCCGCATTTTTCACCTCATCTCATTCAGGGTGGGCTCGGCCGTGTGCCGTTGCCCATACCCCGATGGCAGGTCTTAGAGCGGAGTTCTATGAAGCCTGTGTGACAGATGCCGCGACGCGCCCGCGCGGCGTGCCGGACGCGCCAGGGCGAGCGGAGCTTCCGCCCGCTCGCCCGGCGGTGCCCGGCCCTCACGCGCTGGCGGCCAGCGCCTGCGCCAGGTCGGCGATGATGTCGTCCTTGTCCTCGATGCCGATCGACAGGCGGACGACGTCGGGACCGGCTCCGGCGGCGATGCGCTGCTCGTCGGTGAGCTGGCGGTGCGTGGTCGAGGCCGGGTGGATGATGAGACTGCGCGTATCGCCGATGTTGGCGAGGTGGCTGAACAGCTGCAGGTTGGAGACCAGCCTGACGCCGGCCTCGTAGCCGCCCTTCAGGCCGAACGTGAACACCGCGCCGGCGCCCTTGGGGCAGATCTTCTGGTGCAGCGCGTAATAGGGGTTCTGCGGCAGGCCGGCATAGTTGACCCAGGCGACATGCTGCGGCTGGCTCATCAGCCACTCGGCCACGGCCTTGGCGTTCTCGCAATGCTGGCGCATGCGCAAGGGCAGCGTCTCGATGCCGGTCAGCAGCAGGAAGGCGTTGGTCGGCGAGATCGCCGGGCCGATGTCGCGCAGGCCGAGCACGCGGGCGGCGATGGCAAAGGCGAAGTTGCCGAACGTCTCGGCCATGCGCATGCCGTTGTAGGATGGATTGGGATCGACCAGCGCCTTGTAGCGGTGCTTCGAGCCGAGCCAGTCGTAGGTCCCGCAGTCGATCAGCACGCCGCCGAGCGAGTTGCCGTGACCACCGAGGAACTTGGTCAGCGAATGCACGATGATGTCGGCGCCGTGCTGCTTCGGGTTGCACAGGTAGGGCGTCGCCAGCGTGTTGTCGACGATGAGCGGGATGCCGGCCTTTTTCGCCACGGCCGCGATGGCCGGAAGGTCGACAACCACGCCGCCGGGGTTGGCGATGCTCTCGACGAAGATGGCCTTCGTCTTCGGCGTCAGCGCGCGCTCGAAGGAGGCCGGCTCGGTGCTGTCGGCCCACACCACGTTCCAGCCGAACTTCTTGAACGAGTGATTGAACTGGTTGATCGAGCCGCCATAGAGCTGACGGCCGGCGATGAACTCGTCGCCCGGCTCCAGCAGCGTGTGGAAGACGAGGAACTGCGCCGCGTGCCCCGAGGCCACCGCCAGCGCCGCGGTGCCGCCCTCAAGCGCCGCGACGCGCGCCTCCAGCACCGCCTGCGTCGGATTGGTGATGCGCGTATAGATGTTGCCGAATGCCTCGAGGCCGAACAGGGAGGCCGCATGGTCCACGTCGTTGAAGACGTAGGACGCGGTCTGGTAGATCGGCGTGATGCGCGCGCCCGTCGTCGGATCGGGCGCGGCACCCGCGTGGACTGCGAGCGTCGAGAACTTGGGCGCGCTGTCGGCCGTGTCGGTCATCGTGGGTCCTCCCTGTCGGCAAAGCTCTTTGCGAGCCGCCGCACTCGGCCCGCATTTGGCCCGCACTAGGAGAGGCACCGACGCCAGACGTCAATGCTGGAAATCAGATGAGCATCGGCGCCGGGATTCCCGACGACACCCGTCAGGCCTTGGCGAGCGCCCGTGGCCTACCGCACGACCACTTGTGCAGCTTCCAGTTCGGGTTGCCCTCGGCCCACTTGGCGATTTCGGACTGGCCGTACATCATGCACTGATGCGGCGTAACGCCCTGGCCCTCGGCCATGTATGACAGGTGCACATCCTTGCACCGGGCGGGGTCTGCCAGCATGCAGACCGACAAGACGATCTCGATCATGATCAGCTCCCAAAGTTGGTACCGGGCCACCGTTGGCGGTGGTCCTGGCTCCTGCTGGGGCGCTTCGATCCCTGATGCTCTAGCTTCGTCTTTTTGTTTTTGACCGTGTCAGCGTAGGTGACTCATCCCGCGCCGCACAAGATTTAAACATCAGCAGTCTCTGCCTGGTTTTTCATCTTTACCGCGCATTCACGACGCCCAGCACACCAGGTCGTGACCGCGGCAACCTTCGTGCGGGCCGGAATCGCGATGCTGCGATGCAGCGAGGACGCAATCCCGACCTGCATCGTACAGCTTGCAGGATACTGCTTAAGAATTCACCACCTACGACCAAGGTGCTGGGTCCTGGACGAGAAATACTGCTCCGGCACTCCATCGTGTCACACGAGCCAAGCCCGGACGGGCCTTGTGAGGCCGCATGCCCGGTGTCATCTGCTGGACGCCAACGGCGGTGCAACATGATTCGCACCGACCAACCCGAGCGAGGCCCCATGACCATTCGCAACCTCGGCTTCCTGATGCAGCCGCGCTCGATCGCCGTCATCGGCGCCAGCGCCGAAGCCGGCAGCGTCGGCTACTGGCTCGCCCGCAACGTCGCGGCGTCGTTCAAGGGCGACCTCGCCTTCGTCAATCCGCGAACGCCCGTCATCGAAGGCCGGCGAGCGGTGGCGAGCGTTGCGGCGCTGGCGCAGGCGCCCGACCTCGCCGTCATCGCCACGCCGCCGCAGACGGTGCCAGGCCTGCTCGCGGAACTGGGCAGCCGCGGCACGCGCGCGGCCGTCGTCGTCACCGCCGGCATTCGCGCCGAGCTGCGCCAGCAGATGCTGGATGCCGCCAAGCCGTACTGCCTGCGCATCCTGGGGCCCAACATCATCGGCCTGATGGTGCCCAAGGCCGGCGTCAACGCCAGCTTCTCGCACATCGCGGCCCCCGCGGGCGATCTCGCCTTCCTGTCGCAGTCGGGCGCCCTCATTACGGGCATCGTCGACTGGGCGGCGGCGCACGACATCGGCTTCTCGCACGTCGTCTCGCTCGGCGACATGGCCGACATCGATTTCGGCGACATGCTCGACTATCTGGCCGGCGACACGGCGAGCGCCGCCATTCTGCTCTACATGGAGAGCCTGACCAACGCCGCCAAATTCATGTCGGCGGCGCGCCGCGCGGCGCGCGCCAAGCCGGTCATCGTCATCAAGTCGGGCCGACACGCCGCCGGCGCCAAGGCCGCCGCCTCGCATACGGGCGCGCTGTCGGGCGCGGACTCGGCTTACGATGCCGCCTTCCGCCGCGCCGGCCTGTTGCGCGTCAACGAGCTGAAGGAGCTGTTCAACGCCGCCGAGGTGCTGGCCCACATGCCGCGCCTCTATGGCGAGCGGCTGACCATCCTGACCAACGGCGGTGGCGCCGGCGTGCTGGCCGCCGACCGCATGGCCGACCTCGGCGGCAAGCTGGCCGAGCTGTCGCCCGAGACCATTGCGGCGCTGGATGCGGTGCTGCCCGCCACCTGGTCGCATGGCAACCCGGTCGACATCATCGGCGACGCCGGCCCGGAACGCTACGCCCGGGCGCTCGAGGCCATCATCACGGCGCCTGAAACCGATGCCGTGCTGACCATCAACTGCCCGACCGCCGTCGTCTCGAGCACGGCGGCGGCCGAGGCGGTCATCAAGGTCGCCGGGCAATCGATCCGCGGCGGTCGCCTGGCGCGCCCCGTATTCACCAACTGGCTCGGCAACGGCGCCGCCGAAGCTGCACGGACGAAATTCGCCAAGGCCGGCATCGCCTCCTTCGAGACACCGGGAGAGGCCGTGGAAGGCTTCATGTACCTCGCCCGCCATGCGCGCGCGCAGGAAGAGCTCATGCGCACGCCGCCGTCACGGACGACGGGCCTCGCCTGCGACCGCGTGACCGCCGACAAGATCATCGCCGAGGCCGCCGCCGCCGGCCGCGCCATGCTGTCCGAGACGGAGGCCAAGGCGCTCCTCGCCGCCTACGACATTCCCGTCGTGCCGACGCGGGCCGTCGCCAGCGTCGACGAAGCCGGCACCGCCGCGCGTGACCTGCTGTGGGACAACCGCGCCGTGGTGCTCAAGATCCGCTCCGACGACATCAGCCACAAGTCGGACGCGGGCGGCGTCGTGCTCGACCTCAAGGCGCCAGACGAGGTGCGCCACGCCGCGAGCGCCATGCTGGCGCGCATCAAGACACGGCTGCCGGAGGCCCGCATCGACGGCTTCACGGTGCAGCCCATGATCGACCGCAAGCGCGCCCACGAGTTGATCATCGGCATGTCGGAGGATCGCACCTTCGGGCCCACCCTGATGTTCGGCGCCGGTGGCACCGCCGTCGAAGTGATGCGCGACACGAGCCTTGCGCTGCCGCCGCTCGACACCCAGCTGGCTCGGGACCTCATCGCCCGCACGCGCATCTCGCGCCTGCTCGCCGGCTACCGCGACCGCCCGGCGGCGCGCGTCGACGACATCGCGGCAACACTGGTCAAGGTGAGCCAACTCGTCGCCGACTTCCCGGCCATCCGCGAGCTCGACATCAATCCCCTGCTCGCCGACGAAGCCGGCGTGGTGGCGCTGGACGCCCGCGTGCGCATCTCGGCCGCAGGCGAGGCGCCGCGCCGCCCGATGTCGCTGAAGCCCTATCCCGTCCAGTGGGAGCGCAAGGATACCGTCAAATCACTGGGCGAGATCCTGATCCGCCCCATCCGGCCCGAGGACGAGCACCTCTACCAGCGCTTCTTCGAGAAGCTGACCCCGGAAGACCTGCGGCTGCGCTTCTTCACCACCATCAAGGGGCTCGATCACCGCCTGCTGGCCCGCCTGACGCAGATCGACTACGCGCGCGAAATCGCCTTCGTCGCGCTCGACTGCCAGGGAGAGCTGCTGGGCGTCGCCCGCTTCAACGCCGACCCGGACTACACGCACGCCGAATACGGCGTCATCGTGCGCTCGGACCTGAAGGGCGCCGGACTCGGCTGGCGGTTGATGCACCACCTCATTGCCTATGCCAAGGCCGAAGGCCTGAGCAAGCTCACCGGCATGGTGCTGTCGGAGAACGTCACCATGCTGGCCATGTGCCGGGAACTCGGCTTCGACATCACCTCGGTGCCGGAGGACCCGACCGTGCGCGAAGTGGTGCTTGACCTTGCCAAGGTGCCACCGCAGACCTGACGGACCAGCCTCGCAGCTGGCATCGCGCGCCTTGCCCGCGCCGCTCGTCTTGCGTCGGTCGGCGAACGTGAAGTCGAGACGCCAGAGCTTGCCGCCCGTCGGCATGACGAGCAGGTAGAGGCCAGCACCATCACTCAGCTTGTAACGGAGCGGCTTTGGGCTTGGCTGCCCGAACGGCGGTGTCGGAGAGCGACATGGGGCACGGTAGGTTTTTCGACGGTTGGCGATCTACCGTGAAAACCTACCGTAAAATATGGGGGGGGCAACGGCCAGCATGGCTCACAGCGGTCAATGTGCCGGCGAAGCATTCGTTGATTTTGCTGCGTTTTTGTTCGCCATGTGGCGTCATGGTGAGAACAAATGGTGCCAGAAGAGGACTCGCACGCGGCATTTAACAATCTGAAATTACGAAAAATAATCGAGTGTGTATACCAGCGAATACCGCGTTTGGTACCGTCTCAATCCGCACACTCAAGCGGTTCGGGTCCCAGGGTCCAAACTATTTGCACCATAATCACCCATGGCGACCGTGTCGAGTGAGATTGTCTTCGGGCCAGAACGGAGACGGCTAGAAAAGCCAGAACGCAGGCGGACCACCTAGCGAAGAGCCGCCAGCAATGTGGCGGCTCAGGTGGCACGGGATCGCGTCGCTCAACGCTTGTGCGGCGGCTTGCCTTTCGACTTGTCGTCCTCCTCTTCCTTGTAGGTGCGGAGCACGATCTTGCCATCGATTGGAAGCGCCTGGAGCAGAAGGTTGAAGCCTTCGCCGTCATCGTGCGGGAACGCGATGCCGAGGTTGAGCCAGTAGTCCTCCTTGCCCTCGTGCTTGACGACGGTGTAGGCGCGGAATGCGGGTTTCGCCATGGCGGCGATCTCCTCTGTTCGAGAGCACACCCTGCCCGTGTCAATCACGCGCAGGCCAAGACGCGGGCGCCGCTCGAAGCGCGCCTCGGCCTGCTCATGATCGGTGTGTGGGGACTGCCTTGAATTGTATGCCTCCGGAGGAAAACCGTCGAGCAACCGGCGAGGCCACGCGCCATTGCTCGGCAAGCTCTCGCGTTGCCACCCCGTCCATCTTTTTGGTGAGCCATGACGGCCATCTTTTCGGAGCCGCCACATGCCGACAGGCATTGCGCGCCCGCCGCCGGGGTCAAGACCAAGGCACCGTCATGGCGTCGCCAGCGACGTCTTGACGCCGGCGCCTCGCGGGCGCGCTAAACTTCGATCGGCTGGCCGCCACACCCGGCCAGGAACTCGGCATCGGTGACACGCGACAATCACAGCCGCGCCAGCGATCGCAGCCGAATGGCCGAGACCGAGGAGGGAAGGGACCCATCGGGCTCGGCAGCGCGCGGCGGCAACCTCCGCCGCAAGTCGCAAGAGCGCGGAAAGGGAAAACAGAGTGCGCCACCTTTTTGCGGCACCTCAGACACGTCTTGCCGTATTATCAGGAGCGGACAATCCCGTCGCTTGAGTGAGCCAATAACGCACAGATTTTCCACAGGATGTTCATGCTAGTGGCTGGCCAGGATGCCGAATCAGCGCTGTTGCGTTAGTTCTAGCTGCATGAAGCCTGAGCAACATCCGAAGCTGGCCCATCTCACCGAGCAGCAAATAGCTGCGCTCGTCACGCGCTACTATGAAGGCGCGAAAACGCGCGACATTATCGCCGAGTTCGCCATCGACGCGCGGCCCTCCGAGTTGGTCAAGTTGTTTCCGCCGCGCGTTCGCGACGATATTCAGTGTCCTCATTGCGCGATTAACCTTTGGCAGGCGTTGCGCAGCAAATCCTCGGGCACGGCGCCACTTCCATATTGCCCGGCATGCAAGCACGAGCACACAGAGGGAACCTACCGGCGCTGTGGCTGCGACGGATGTCGCAGGAACGTTGCACAAGTCGAGGCTGCAATTGTCGCCAAGAAGCGGGCGCTCGTCGCGCAGGTCTATCCCCCGGTCGCTGAATGGGAGGACCCGGATGTCGCCCATCTGGTCAGGCAATTGACCTTGCGCGATGCCGTATTTGTCTCGGCGCTCTACCGCAACGCTCATATCGACGCAGCCGGCACAGTGGGCGAGCCCTTCGCCAAGGAGCGCCCGCTTTCCCCGTCCATCGCGCTGAATAAGGCAATGCTGGACCATCTTCGCAGACGTGGCTTGATTCGCGTATCCGCGTCGTCGCCGCTCGACAGCTTTCAGTTCGACGACGAGGTGACGCACGTCGCGGCCCACTACATCTTCAAGGTCCGGTATCGCATCCTGCCGATGCTGCCCGCCGACTTGATCGGCGAAGCCATGCACACCATCGATATCCTCGCCGATGACGGCTTCTGGCAGAGCCAAGACACCTATTTAGATGACGCCCTGTCTCTTTGGAAAGAGCTTGCGCTGCACGAGTGTCTAGAGACCTTTGAGCACCAGGGGCAACTGCACAACCTTCAACCACCTGCCGGCGAGAAAACCATCGTCACATTTCAGGCACTACTGCAAGACCTATCAGTTGCGCAGGTCTACAATATTGTCTGGAGCGCGGCGCGCAATGCCGCCGCCTACTACCAGCGCGGCGGAGTTAGTAAGGTGCAGGCCTCGAATTCCATGGTCGGCGGGTGCCGGACGCGCGCCGACAAAGCCAAAGTTGAGGGTTGGGCAATCAATGCTTATGGCCGCAATTACGAACGTCCACGATCAGAAGTGAGCCATGTGCTACACGACGTATTCCTAAAAATTGGAGAAGAGGGATTCACCGTTAAGCCCGATCGCAATTTCATAAGATCGCGGTCTGTCGAATTATACGGCCCCAGTGGAGGTGATGTTTCGCCGGCGTCCTTATCTTCAAAGACATGACGTTCTACACACTCCCGCCGAGATATGATTTAGCATGGAGACGAATATGGCGACCAATCCTCCAAAGGGCCCTGGCCGTAAAGGCGCTGTCAAACAGCGCGACCAAGTCTACAATCCAAGCACAGATACGTGGACGAAGCGAGGTCCTGACAAGAAATTCATGGATCAGAAGGCGGACGATAAGCCGTTCAAGGGTGTTCGCAAAGTGAAGCCAAAGCCGTGACGGTCACAATGACACGAGAACGAATCGCAATCGCCGAGATCGACATCTGACGTGCTGCCACAATAGTCGGACGCCGGCGGAAGCGGCCATGTCGCCGCCGATTGAAATGGCTTCCGTATAGAAGCGCCACAGCGCCGGCTAACACACGACGCTCTGGAGCTTGCCGAATTCGATGTGCGGGGCGAGCGAGATCGTTCGTTCCACAGGGATCGAGGCGCCGGTCTCGGCGAGGAGGCGGCGGCTCGCCTGCGTGCAGTAGCGGCGGTTGTTGTCGATCATGACGAACGAGCGGTTCAGGCATTGAGCCGCGATGCCGGTCGTGCCGCTGCCGGCGAACGGATCGACGACGAGGCCGTTCTCCGGCGACAGCAGCTTGATGAAGAACGCGGGCAGCTCGATGGGGAACACGGCTGGGTGGCCCTTGTTCTTGCCGACCAGCGGCAGCGTCAGCACGTTCGACGGCAACACCGTATCGCGCTCGCGCCAGCGCGAGATGTCGCGGCCGAAGCCGCTCTTGTTGCGCGAGTTGTGCCGCTGCGTATCGTTGTCGCCGAGGCGCGCGAGCCGTGTGCGCGACCAATCGCCGATCGGCCGGCGCACGGCATCGAAGTCGATATATGGCCTTCGCGTCGGCGCGAGATGAAAGCAGTACTCCCATCCGTCGCGCAACCGGCTCGGCCAGTAGCCCGGCATCGGGTTCGGTTTCTGCCAGATGTAGTCGTCGATCGCGTACCAGCCGCGCGCGGTCAGCGCCTGGATGGTGTCCCACACGTAGCGATGCCGCGAGCCGTCGACGACCTTGTCCTTGATGTTGATGACGAGACTTCCGGTCGGCTTCAGCGCCGCCAGCATCGGCTCGTTGAAGGTCAGGAACCATTCGACGAAGTGATCGGGGTGGATGCTGTCGTAGTGGTTCTTGCGCGCATCGGCGTACGGCGGCGACGTGACGATCAGATCGGCCTGCCCGTCCAGCGACGCAAGCACCTTGCGACTGTCCGCCCAGACGATCGAGCCGGAGTTCATACGCGGATGGAATTGCAGAACAGATCGACGAGGCGCTGCGGATCGTTGAAGTTGCCGGCATCGTCGAGCAGGCCGCGCTTGCGACACTCGTCGCCGAAGGCCTCGACCAGCTCGTCGGGCACCGCCTGTTCCTGATCGACCTTCAACCGGGCGCCGTCCTGCATCAGCACTTCGAGCACGGCCTTGGCGATCTCGGGATACGAATAGTTGGCGAAGAACGGCCAGAAGAAATCCGACAACCACACCTCGGTGTTGACCGAGTACGCCGACTTCGACTTGGCGTTGCGCTTGATCGAGCGCTGCCCCTTCTCGATGACGATGCCGAACACGCACAGGTACGGGCCGGCGCGGTTCTTGTCGGTGCGCGCCACGTCTTCGAGCGCCTGGATGGCCTTCGGCCAATCCTGACCGCCCATGGTGTTCATGCGGTTCTTGATCGACACGTAGATGTTGAGCGCGTCGTTCGTGCCGTTGATCTCGATGGTGGCATTGAAGTCGGCCTCGGCCGCGCCAATGTCGGACACGGTCGTGAAGCGATGCGACTGCACCGCGCAGTCCTTGGCGATGTACTGATAGCGCCAGCCCGAGTTCATGCGCTCCTTCTGCAGCGTCTGGTTGCGGAACTGCTCGCGCGCGACGATCGAGAAATGGCGGCCGTAGCAATCGAACGCCGACGTCGCCGGGTCGCCGTAGTAGCGACGGAAGTACTCGAAGAGCTGCCGGCCCTTGGCCTGATGGATGGCGGAGCGTTCGTCGTCGGTGGTGTCGTCGGGGATTTCGAGGATGGCGCGGCTCGACTTCTTGCCGGCCTTGACGATGGCCTGCCGAATGATCGTCTTCAGTTGGTCGGCCGAAATCCTGGTCTTGTGTGGTGGCAGGCAATCGGCATCGAGGAAGCCGCCTTCGTCGCGCGGATACCGCTGCGGCACGATTGCCATATGCCCGCAGTATATCAGTCAACGCGCGGTCGCGCGAGCGAGCGACCCGGAAACAAGTGCGCAACGATGTCGTTGCCGCCATGCCCAGTTGCCAAGAAGATCACAGGCGCTCGACAGCGCCCCGGTCTCGGAAGCTGTTGAGTCTGTCCCCCACATATGCAGACTACGTCGAAGACGACGAACGAGTGCGGCGCGCAGTTTGCTCGTCTTGGCTGGCGGTTTCCTACGCCGGCGGTCGCATTTTGGAAGTAGGGGGGGCTGCCATGGCCGACCGAAAAAGCGAGAGAAATGCGGGGTTCGATCCTGACCACGGTCGCCACTTCACGGAATTGTTCAACTACGCGCGAATTGCAACAAACGTGATTGGCGGGCTGCTGGGACTAACATTTACGATCCTTCAGTTGCGGGACATCGACTTCGGAAGTGTTGTCGAGTACACAAGTGCGCAGTTCTACATAAGAGTCCGTCCCTAAAATCAGCCATTGAGATCAGGCTCGCACGAGGCGGCGCAGCATCAGGCGGATCATGGCGAGGATGATGAAGGCGGCGTGGACGCGCGTCAGGTTCTCGAAGTCCTTGGCCAGT
>WBZS01001067.1_pt1 | contig 24740 bp, 19 predicted proteins | sample 5204201 | NCBI WGS metagenome assembly WBZS01 (sample SAMN12344357, study PRJNA552823) | activated sludge metagenome | biome: Activated sludge suspended growth; feature: Nitrification reactor; material: Wastewater; isolation source: activated sludge from nitrification reactor of wastewater... | reverse complement strand
ATTGGCCAACGGCTTGCGTTCGAAAGGGATCAAGAAGGGCGACCGCGTCATTATCTACATGGCCATGGGTATCGAAGGTGTCGTTGCCATGCAGGCCTGTGCGCGCATCGGCGCCATCCATTCGGTAGTGTTCGGTGGCTTCTCGGCGCAGTCCGTCCGTGACCGGATCAATGATGCCGGTGCCGTTGCCGTGATAACCACGGATGAGCAATGCCGTGGCGGGAAGAAGATTCCGCTCAAGCCGGCGGTCGACGAAGGGATTGCATTGGGTGGTTGCGAGTCCGTAAAGACCGTGATCGTTTTCAAGCGTACTGGCGGACCCTGCGCCATGGTTGCCGGTCGCGATATCTGGTGGGACGACGTCATCGCCGGCCAGTCCGATGTGTGCGAGCCGGAGTGGGTGGAAGCCGAGCATCCGCTGTTCCTGCTGTATACCTCAGGTTCAACGGGCAAGCCCAAGGGAGTTCAGCACTCGACCGGCGGATACCTCGTGCATGCTGTATTGACCATGAAGTGGACCTTCGACCTGAAACCGAACGATTTCTTCTGGTGCACCGCCGACATCGGCTGGGTTACCGGGCACACCTACATCACCTACGGTCCGCTGGCCTGCGGTGGAACCCAGATGGTCTTCGAGGGCGTGCCGGTCTATCCCGACGCCGGTCGTTTCTGGAAGATGATTCAGGATCACAAGATCACCATTTTCTACACCGCACCGACCGCCATCCGCTCGCTGATCAAGGCCTCCGATACCAATCCGGCAGTCGCGCCGACCAATTATGACCTGTCCTCGCTACGTCTGCTGGGCACAGTCGGTGAACCGATCAATCCGGCGGCCTGGATGTGGTACTACAATGACGTTGGTGGTGGTCGCTGCCCGATCGTGGATACATTCTGGCAGACTGAAACCGGCGGTCACATGATTACACCGCTACCGGGCGTGACGCCGATGGTGCCAGGCTCGTGTACGCTGCCTTTCCCCGGCATTCAGGCGACTATTGTCGACGAAACTGGGACTGAGCTCGATTGGGGCAAGGGTGGTTTGCTGGTCGTTACAAAACCATGGCCCGCGATGATCCGCAACATCTGGAACGATTCAGAGCGTTTCAAGAACTCCTATTACCCCAACGATTTCAACGGCAAGCTGTATCTCGCCGGCGACGGGTCGGTACGCGACATCAATACCGGGTATTTCACCATCACTGGCCGTATCGACGATGTGCTGAATGTTTCCGGACACCGCATGGGCACGATGGAAATCGAATCTGCGCTGGTTTCCCATCCCAAGGTGGCCGAGGCGGCCGTGGTTGGCCGTCCGGACGACTTGACCGGCGAAGCCATCTGCGCTTTCGTCGTGCTCAAGGGTGCGCGCCCGGTGGGAGAAGCCGCGGCCAAGATGATCAAGGAATTGCAGGAACACGTCGGCAAGGAAATCGGACCGATCGCCAAGCCGAAGGATATTCGCTTCGGCGAGAATCTGCCCAAGACACGTTCCGGTAAGATCATGCGGCGCCTGCTCCGCTCGCTGGCCAAGGGCGATACGGTTGCACAGGATGTTTCCACGCTGGAGAATCCGGCGATTCTTGAGCAGTTGCGTGGCAATTGATTTGGTTTGGGTTGAGGAGGCATGCATCGTGCGCTTGCTTAACGGCCTGAATACGATGCAATAAGCTAGACAAGGCGGCAATTCAAGACCGTTTTTCGGGCCGGCATGAAGCGTATGTCGGCCCGTGCTTTTTTGGGCGCTCATGGAGAAGGGATGAACAACACGACGACGGCGATGCTCGTATCGGCAACTCTCGAGTTTCTGAGAACATTCCCGCCCTTCGATCGCATGGAGCCGGACGCGCTTCAGTTTCTTGGGGAGCATCTCAAGCTTGCCTTTTATCCAAAAGGTTCCCTGATCGTCTCTCCGCAGACCGGCGTGGTGAGAGTCTTTCGGATTTTGCAGCGGGGCAAGGTCGTTGTTCGTCATGCAGGCGATGCCAACGTGATGGAGCATTCGATGCTGACATTGGGGCCGGGCGAAGGATTTTCGATCGGCTCGGTGGCGGGGCAGCGTCCATCGACCAGTTTCTACATGGCGATCAGCGATGTTTTTTGCTATGAGCTGCAGGCTGAGGATTTCTTTGCGCTGATGCAGATGAGTTCGGTGCTCAATATTTTCTGCACGCAGTATCTTGCCAGTCTTCTCAGTCAGTCCCGGCAGCAGTTGCAAATCCATTTTTCCCAGCATATTGCCGAACAGCAAACGATGAACTCGTCATTGGCATCGATCATAAAACAGGAACCCATCGCGGTGATGCCGGACACTCCAACCCGCCAGGTCGTTGAAACGATGGTCAGTCGTAAAATCGGTTCAATGGTTGTCGTTGATGCTGAGCAGCAGCCGGTGGGTATTTTTACGCAATCCGATGTCATTACGCGGATCGTTCTGCCAGGGGTGTCCCTTGACAGTCCAATTGGCACGATCATGTCGCCTGATCCGATCACCCTGCCGATCGTTGCCAACGCCTACGATGCCGCGCTGGCGATGGCACTGCATGGGGTACGGCATTTGCTGGCCGTTGACGAAGGAGGGCGTCTGATGGGCGTGGTATCGGAACGTGACCTCTTTACACTGCAACGGGTCGGGCTGCGCCAGGTTCGCCAGACCATCGACGCGGCGACCAATATCGATATGTTGTTGATGGCCAGTCAGGATGTGCGCCAGCTTTCGCTAAACATGCTCGCGCAGGGCATCGGTGCGGAGCAGATCACACAGTTCATTTCGGCGCTCAACGATACGCTGACCCGACGGATCATTGAGATCAACCTCGACAAGCACGATCTGTATGGCATTGAGTGGGCCTGGTTATCGTTCGGCTCCGAGGGGCGGGACGAACAAACCTTCAACACCGATCAGGACAACGGAATCATCTATATCTGCACCGACATCATGGATCGTGAGCAGACACAACTGGTGTTGATTGATTTCGCCCGCGACGTCAATGCCGATCTCGACAAGTGCGGATTTCCGTTTTGCAGCGGGAATATCATGGCCAGCAACCCACAACTGTGTCTGACACTGGAGGAGTGGGAAGAGAAGTTTGACAACTGGATTCGCACTCCTGAGCCACAGGCGCTTCTCAATGCGACGATCTTTTTTGATTTCAGGCCCCTGTACGGAAAATACAACCTAGCGGATCGCTTGCGTCTAACGCTTCTGCGGCGAACACGGAGCAATCCGCTCTTTCTACGCATGATGGCGGGCAACGCGCTCAGCGTCGTGCCGCCGCTGGGCATGTTTCGCGATTTCGTGACGGATTCCGATCCGGAGCATCCGGGAACCATCGATCTGAAGAAATACGGCACGCGTCTTTTTATCGATGCCGCTCGGGTATTTTCCCTGGCGCATAATGTGTCGGCGACCAATACCGTGCAGCGGATCAAGCAGAGCGCCCCGTCGATGAACATTTCCGTCGACGAAGCCTCGGCGGCAGCGGATGGCTTCAACTTCATCCAGCTGATGCGCTTGCGTCACCAGCATGCGGAACAAACACAAGGCCGCGCTGGAGACAATCTGCTTCGTCCGGACGATCTCAACGAAGTCGATCGTCGCATACTGAAAGAAGCGTTACGTCAGGCACGCAAGCTTCAGAGACGTCTCAAACTTGATTATCAACTTTGACCCTGTCGAAGCTCCGCAGGCTTTCCAGCCGAAACAAATTGAACGGCTGACCTCTTCGCATGCCAGCAGGAGCAGTTTATCCCAATGCTTACACGGCTCGCCGGCTAAATGACTGACCCCTCCGCACAACTTCGCCGGTACTACGGACTCTACACGGGGTGCTTCTTGCTGTTCATTCTGGCGCTGGGCGTGCTTGAGCACTACGGAATGCCTGCGCGCTGGATCGGATATGTCTTTCTAGTTCTGACCGTTAGCCTGTATGCCACGATCGGTGTGATGGCGCGAACGTCCAACGTCGCCGAATACTACGTCGCCGGCCGAAGAATTCCAGCCCTGTTCAACGGCATGGCCACCGGCGCCGACTGGATGAGCGCCGCATCGTTCATCGGCCTGGCGGGAACGCTCTATCTTTCGGGGTACCAGGGCCTGGCGTATGTCATGGGCTGGACAGGCGGATTCGTGTTGATCGCCCTCCTGTTTGCGCCTTACCTGCGACGTTTTGGGCAATATACGATTCCGGATTTTCTGGGTGCCCGCTATGGCGGTAGCATGGCCCGCCTGTTCGGCGTGTTTGCGACGGTGCTGACTTCATTTGTATACGTGGTGGCACAGATTTACGGTGTGGGGCTGATCACCAGTCGCCTGGTCGGCTTGCAATTCGAGATCGGAGTCATCGTCGGCCTGGCTGGAATTCTGATTTGCTCGTTTCTCGGTGGCATGCGTGCCGTGACCTGGACTCAGGTTGCGCAGTACATGGTCCTGATCGTCGCGTATACCGCGCCCGTGGCAATCCTTTCCTACAAGGTCACAGGCGTGCCGGTGCCTCAAATCATGTACGGCCAGGTAATGCAGAAAATCGAACGGCTTGAAGACAAGATTTTGCGCGACCCGGCCGAGATCAACGCGCGGAACCTGTACCTTGCGCGCGCCGATTCACTGAAGTCGCTGATTGACGGCCTGCCCGACTCGCTGGCCGAAGAACGGCGAAGACTCTCGACAAGCATTGACCAGTTGAAGCACGGCGAGGTGAATATCAGCGAAGTTTTTGCGCTTGAGCGGCAGCGCCGTGAACTCCCAAAATCGACTCCAGCCGCCTACGACTACTGGGATTCATTGCTGCATCAGGCTACCCGGCAGAGTACCGAACTTACTCCTCATGCCGCACCGTATCCGGACAAGGAAAAGGACAAAGACAAGGCCGCCAATCATTCAGCGCGGCTCAATTTTGTGACCCTGGTGTTTTGTCTGATGGTCGGCACGGCCGCATTGCCGCACGTCCTGATGCGCTATTACACAACGCCCAGTGTTCGCGAGGCACGCAGTTCCGTATTTTGGTCGCTGCTGTTTATTCTGGTCTTCTATATCACCGCACCCGCCTATGCCGTTTTCGCCAAGTACGAGATTTACTCGAATCTGGTCGGTTCGAGCATTGAGCAGTTGCCTAACTGGGTTAGTGCGTGGAGCCGGATAGGGCTGGTGTCGATCGAGGACATCAACCATGACGGGATACTGCAGTTCGCTGAACTCAACCTCAATCCCGATGTAATTGTTCTGGCGCTGCCCGAGATCGCCGGCTTGCCTTACGTGATTTCCGGGCTGGTTGCGGCGGGAGCGCTGGCCGCCGCCTTGTCCACCGCAGACGGTTTGTTGCTAACCATCGCCGGTGCTTTTTCGCACGATCTGTACTACAAGGTTTTTCGTCCCGATGCCAAAACGGAATGGCGTCTGGTCGTTTCCAAAACGATGCTGCTTATTGCCGCGGTGCTGGCGGCCATCGTCGCCTCACAAAGACCCGCCGACATACTTTCGCTGGTGGCCTGGGCGTTCTCCCTGGCTGCTTCCGCCTTTTTCCCGGCGCTGGTGCTTGGTATCTTCTGGAAAGGCGCCAACAAGACGGGCGCTGTCAGTGGTATGGCACTTGGCTTGCTCGTGACGGTATATTATCTGGTGCGCGTTCAGTTCAACTCCATACCATGGCTTGGAATCCATGGCATAGGCATGGAGCCATGGCTGGGAATCGAGTCAACATCCGCCGGAATCTGGGGAGTGGCCACCGGGTTTGTAACCATTATTGTTGTCAGCCTGATCGGGAAGCCACCCAAATCAGAGACACAGAACTTCATTGAAAGCGTCCGTTCCCCCGGATTCAACCGCTGAAGGGGACGCGTCGCGCGTTTGGATGACCATCGGATGCTCATAACGCAAAGGCACAAAGCGTACTGGAAACGGACGTTGCGAATCACCGGGATCCTCCTGGCCCTCTGGTTTGTGGTGACTTTTGTCGTCAGCTATTTCGCCCACGAGCTGAGCAAGTTTTCCTTGTTTGGAATCCCGTTTGGCTTTTACATGGGGTCTCAAGGGGCGCTGCTGATCTATTTGTTCATCATCTGGATTTATGTCAAATATATGAACGCGCTTGATCGGGAGTTCGGGGTTTCCGAAGGGGAAGACTGAAGTTTTCCGAGACCAGTTTCAATGCCGTTTAAATCAGCGACAACCCGGCATCCAGATCATTTTGCAGATCGACTACCGCTTCCAGTCCAACGGCGACGCGCAGCAAGGATTCGGTGATCCCGCTTGCGGCACGCTGTTCGGGCGTGATACGACCATGCGTTGTCGTCGCCGGGTGTGTCAGCGTCGTTTTTGTGTCACCGAGGTTCGCCGTGATCGAAAGCAGGCGGCAATTATCGACAACCCGCCACGCCTCGCTACGCGAACCCTTGACTTCAAAGGCAACGATAGCGCCGCCGCTTTTCTGCTGGTGCTTGGCAAGTTCAAACTGCGGGTGCGATTCGAGTCCGGGATAATAGGTCCGTGCCACCTTGGGGTGCGATTCGAGCCAGCGGGCGAGTTCCAAGGCTTTGTTCGACTGGGCTTCAAGCCTGATCTTGAGCGTTTCCAATCCCTTGAGCAGGACCCAGGCATTGAAGGCCGACAGCGTCGGTCCGGCAGTGCGCAGGAATCGCAGCACTTCGTCGGTCAGTTTCTTTTCCCCGGCGACGGCTCCGCCGAGCACCCGTCCCTGACCGTCAAGAAATTTGGTTGCCGAATGCACGACGAGATCGGCGCCCAGATCCAGCGGGCGCTGCAGGATCGGTGTGCAGAAGCAGTTGTCGACGGCCACGAGGATGCCTCGTGCATGGGCGATGGCGACCAGCGCCGAAATGTCGGCAATTTCAGTCAGTGGATTGGAAGGTGTTTCGAGGAAAAACAGTTTGGTCTCCGGGCGGATTGCCGCTTCCCAGGTGTCGACTTTTGTTTGCGAGACGAAGCTGGTTTGCACGCCAAAACGCGTCATGATATTGCCCAGCAGTTGCTGGGTTGCGCCAAACAAACCCGTCGAGGCGACGATATGGTCGCCGGCACTGCACAGGGCCATGACCAGCGAGAGGATGGCCGACATGCCCGAGGCCGTGGCGACACAGGCCTCGGCGCCCTCAAGTGCGGCCAGTCGTTCCTGAAAAGCGGTCACGGTGGGATTGGTGAACCGCGAATAGACGTTCCCGTCCTCTTCGCCGGAAAAGCGAGCGGCGGCCTGTGCGGCGTTGTCAAAAACATAGCTGGAGGTCAGGTAGAGCGCTTCGGAGTGCTCGTTGAACTGGGTTCTTGCCTGTCCTGCGCGCACCGAAAGAGTTTCAAGCTGATACTTCTGAGGCATGGGTTCAACGTCCTGAATTAAGGTTGAGATGCAGCTGGCGCGAATCGCCGCCATCGACCCGGCTCGCTGCGATTTTCCCCTCGCGCGTCTGTTCGATGGCATCAAGATACTCGGCCGTGACATCGCCGGTCACATACTGGCCGTCAAAGCATGAGCAATCGAAGCTGCTCAGCCCTTGCTTCAGTTCGCGTACCGACGCTTTGAGCGCATCGAGATCCTGATAGACGAGCGCATCGGCGCCGATTTCGAGACAGATATCCGCGTCGGTGCGGCCGGTCGCGATGAGTTCGCTGCGCGTTGGCATATCGATACCGTAAACATTCGGAAAGCGCACCGGTGGCGCCGCCGAAGCGAAATACACCTTGCGCGCTCCGGCTGCCCGAGCCATTTCGACGATCTCGCGGCTGGTCGTGCCGCGGACGATTGAATCGTCGACCAGCAGAACGCGTTTGCCTTTGAATTCCTGGCCCACGGTATTGAGTTTCTGACGCACCGAATTTTTTCGGGTCGATTGCCCGGGCATGATGAAGGTGCGGCCGATGTAGCGGTTCTTGACATACCCTTCACGATACGGAATGCCCAGGCGCTGCGCCAGTTGCATGGCTGCCGGGCGGCTTGAATCGGGAATCGGGATGACTACGTCGATATCTTCGACGGGAAGCTCTCTGGCCACCTTGTCGGCCAGATGTTCGCCCATGCGCAGGCGCGTTTCGTAGACCGATACACCGTCGATCACCGAATCCGGGCGCGCCAGATACACATACTCGAAAATGCACGGCGAAAGCACCGGGTGGTGGGCGCATTGCCGATGGTGCATCTGATGCGCCATATCGACGAATACCGCTTCGCCCGGCGCGACATCGCGCAAGACGCGATATCCCAGCGTATCGAGCGCTACCGACTCCGATGCCAGCAGATATTCGGCGCCCTTGGGCGTTTCATTGACGCCAATGACCAGCGGACGTATGCCATAGGGGTCGCGAAAGGCGAGCAGGCCATAGCCGGCGATCAGCACCACCACGGCATAAGCGCCCTTGCAACGCCGGTGCACGCCGGCAACCGCAGCAAAAATGGTGTCCAGATCGAGACGGAATCCCTTGGCCGATTCCTGCAGTTCATGCGCCAGCACGTTGAGCAGAACCTCGGAATCCGAATTGGTGTTGATGTGACGCAGATCCTGCCGGAACATTTCTTCCTGCAACTGCTCGGTGTTGGTCAGGTTGCCGTTGTGCGCCAGCACCAGACCGAAGGGTGAATTCACGTAGAACGGCTGCGACTCGGCAGAGTCCGAAGACGACCCGGCCGTCGGATAGCGACAATGCGCAATGCCCATATTGCCGGGCAGCGCCCGCATGTTGCGCGTGCGGAAAACATCGCGCACCAGGCCGGAGCCCTTGTGCATGTGGAAGGCGTCGCTTTCTCCTGTGGCGATGCCGGCAGCATCCTGTCCGCGATGTTGCAGCACCATCAACCCGTCATAGAGCAGTTGATTTACCGGCGAGGTGGCAACGACCCCCAGAATACCGCACATAAGATTCCCTACCTGAAACGAATACGTTTGGACACATCCGGCGGTAACCAGGGCTTGCCGGCCAGCACCGACGTCTCAAGGGGTGCTGAAAGATAAGCCTCGGTCCACCATTTCTCTTTCGGTACCTGGGTCATCCCGCCAACGGCAACCAGCGCCAGAACGATGACCAGGCCGCGTGCCACGCCGAAAACGATACCCAGCAGGCGATCGCTGAGACTCAGACCCAGCGCCTTGAGCAAGCCCCGCATGGCCAGACGCAACAGCGCCATCAATACCAGCACAACGACGAATACGCTTGCCCAGGCGGCACAGATGCGCACGGCGGGGTCGGATATTCCGGAAAAGAACGTTTGAGCCAACTCAGTCCCCCACCACTTTGCGGCAAAGAAGGCCAAGACCCACGCCACCAGCGCGATGATTTCGCCCACTACGCCACGCCAAAGACCCAGTACTGCGGAAGCCACAACCAGAGTGATAACAACGTAATCGAAAACAGTCATTGTTTGGCAGCTATGACCCCGTTGACGCCTATACGTTTCATCTTGTCGAGCGCCTTGTCGGCGGCTTCGCGGCTGTCAAAGGGGCCGGCGCGTACGCGTGTCTTCTTTCCACCGGGCGAATCCAGCGGCTCGGTAAACACCTTGACGCCCAGTTCGCCGATTTTGGTCTGCAATTGCTTGACGTTCGCCGGATTGGAAAAAGCACCGATCAGAATGATGTACTGGCCGCCGGTGCTCTTGGCGATGGCGCTTAAAACAACATCTTCCGTCTTGCCGGCGGAACCCGCTGCCGCTTGCAGAGGCTCTTTGGCGGCGGCTTTGCCCGCGGGTTCAGGCGGCTTGTCTCCCGCCTTGTTCAACGGCGGCGCTTCGACCGTCTTGGCTGTATTGGGGACCGGTGGCGCGGGTACCGTTTCTGTCTTGCCCGATGCGGCCGATCGATCGCTGCTTGCAGGCGAGGTGGCCGGTTTGCCGACCTTGGGATTGAACGGGGTCTGATCCTGACCGGGGATGCGTATCTGGATGTCCTGGATCTGCTGCTTCGGCTCTTCGTCCATGATCATCGGCAACACCACGGCGGCCAAGCCGGCAAAGGCAATTGCGCCGACCAGGCGACGGCGCGCCCGCTTTTTTAACTGCAAATTGGCATCTGGGGAGTCGGACATCGTGTTCTGACGAGTTGAGTAAACAGGTTCGAATGGTAAGCCAGCGAGCTTGGATTGATCAGCGGCGCAGTTTCAGCGCGCGCATGACGGCTGCCACCGTATGGAACGACCCAAAGACGAGGATTCTATCATTTTCCCCGGCCTGCTTGGCGGCGCTGGCGTAGGCTTCTTCCGGAGAGGCAAAGCACGCGACGCTGCCACCCAGCTGGCTGTCGGCTACGACGGCGGCCAGCGTTCCCGCTGGCGCGCCGCGCGGCACTTCCAGTCCGGTCAGCAGCCAGACGTCGACCTTGCCGCGCAAAGCTTGCAGCGCGCCGGCGATATCCTTGTCAGCGAGCATGCCGACGACGGCGATGGTCTTCTCGAAAAACCCCATGTTGCCGAGGTTGTCCGCCAGACCAGCCAGTGCTTGCGGATTGTGTGCCACATCGAGCACCACTGCTGGCCGCCCGGGCAAAACCTGAAAACGACCCGGCAACTCCAGTTCAATGAGCCCGCGTCGAATCGCCTGCATCGATACCGGCAGCACCTGCTTGAGCGCCTCGCACACGGCGAGCGCCGCCGAGGCATTGCGCAACTGGCAGGCGCCGCGCAACGCCGGGTTGGCCAGGCCGCCGCGGCGGAACACCGCGCCTTCGTCCAGACTCTGCCTGTCGCGCATCCAGAACGTCCATTGCGCCTTGTCGCCGAAATAGCCGAAATCGCGGCCGAGCAAGCGAAGATCGGCGCCAATTCCGGCCGCATGATCCAGCAGCGATTGCGGCGGTTCGGGGTCGCTGCAGATTGCCGGCACGCCGGTGCGGAAGATTCCTGCTTTTTCAAAACCGATGGCTTCGCGCGTCGATCCTAGCCATGCGGTGTGATCCAGGGCAATCCCCGTCACCACTGCACAATCGGCATCGTAGACATTGACCGCGTCGAGCCGCCCGCCCAGACCCACTTCGAGGATGACGACCTCGGCCTGGCACGCGGCGAATACTTCCCAGGCGGCCAGCGTGCCAAACTCGAAATAGGTCAGCGCAACGCTGCCGGCGGCGAGTCTGGCCGCCTCGACTCTGGCGAAAGCCTGACAAAGCGTTTCGTCATCGACCGGCCGTTGGTCGACGCGTATGCGTTCGTTATAGTCCAGCAAATGCGGCGAGGTATAGCATCCAACTCGGTAACCGGCGTAGCGATAGATGGCTTCCAGATAAGCGCAGGTCGAGCCCTTGCCGTTGGTGCCGCCGACGACGATCAGCGGGCAGTCCTGAGTTTGCCGCAACGTTGCCTTGACGCGGTTGACCCGCTCCAACCCGAGCTCGATTCCAGCCTGCCCTTTGGGATGGAGGCCTTCGAGGTGCACCAGCCAGTCCTGCAGTGATTTCGCTAACAGTGCCTTCGGTGCGATCAACGTCGATGGGCGGGGGGTACCAAGATTCATCAGGATTCAGTCATCGGTGATATTGCAATCAACATTGCAATGGCATGCTGTTGAGCAGTCGGACGGAAATATATAGAACCCGGTTCCAAGGTCTCAATTCGACTCAAAGCGGAACTGGCGTGATAGGGAAAGCTGCCGCACAAGTTAGAAATCGGACGGTCATCATGAGGTACGCGTATAGATGGTTTCCAATGACTGCCGTATTGAGCGAATGCACCCCAAAGCATCTTCGCGCAAGACCTTTGGGTACGCCACGACGTCATGCTTTTTTGCGTGCATGATTCGATTGCCTGCATCCCTCACTTGCTCAAGCGCGATGCTAAGCGAGGGGAATTGCTCGGAGAATTCATCGCTAAGTTCCTTCATTGACTTGTCTTCTAACTCGCCGCGACTGCCAACTTTCGCCCTTTCAATACCACATTGCAGTGCTGTATCTTTCAGCGAATACTCAAGCAGTGATCTGCATAGTGCAATGGACGACATCCATAGACCAAACGTGAAGGCGCGATAAATCTCTGAGAGACGATATCGAATATGGTCTCGAACATGTTGTGGTGGCCTGTCCAGCAGCACGGGCTGAAGTAGGAGCATGTTTTCCAACCAGCGATCGGGCTCAAACCACGGTAATTCAATCGCTTCAATCGCCGCGTCGATGGCGAAGCCGCGAGATTGCCAATCTTCCAGTTCATCGTCATCGAGCATGTCGCCCCATCGCTCTAAGCCCCACGCAATCGCCTCTTTGACCGAGCGGCAGGGATGGTTTGGCTCGTACTCATCAAGCGACTCAATGAGATCGCGGAGGCCGGTGCATTCCCAGTACGCTCGACGAAGCACTCGCGCATTCGGTTCCAGGTGTTCGCGGAAGAACTTGATATGCGACGCGGCAAGCTGCGTGACAGGAACCTCTGCATCAACTCGTAGCTCGCGCTCGATCGTGCTCAGTTCTTTGTTTAGCGACCCAAGTGGCACCTCGATGCGCCTCCGCTTTGCATCGTCCCCAAGTCGAAAGGTCTGCAATTCATCCAGCGAAACCAGATGCGTAAGCTCGTCGAATTTCTGACGAGCAAGAGCAAGGGGCGCATTCAGGGCGTTGTTCATTGTGATCAGCCGTCAGGATAATGGCTAACGAACAGGTGTCCACACTTTCGCTCTCGAGGGGAAGTGCCTCATAGCGAATGTCCTGACTGAGTGTTACACATTCTCGCCTTCGAAATAGTCTGAGTCGATGCGTTTCAATTCAAACTTGCTCACTGGAGAAACGCCCACGTTGTGATCAACCATCAACGTGGCAAGAAGTTCGCCCGTGATAAGAATAACTCTTGACGAAATAACCGCAGAATACTCCTCAGCCTCTTTTGAAAATCCGGAAGTTGTAATGAAGACTCCCTTGCTCGCACGTTGTCCCTGCAGCGCACCAGCGAATTTCTGGATTTCAGGACGGCCGACGGTACCCTCCCAACGCTTTGCTTGTATATATATGACGTCTAAGCCAAGTTTGTCTTCTTTGATGATTCCGTCGATTCCTCCGTCTCCACTTCTTCCAATCGCCCGTCCGGCGTCCTGACGAGAGCCACCATACCCCATTGCCACTAGAAGGTCGATGACGAGACGCTCGAAGAAAGCCGGTGAAGACGATTTGACTTGCTCAAGAAGTTCAGCTTCCAGATTGCTACGCAGGCGTTGGTAGGCCTGAGAAAAAAGCTCTTCCGGCGTGGAGTCCGGCGCTGTATTGGTGGAGCGGGCTACTCGTCCAGGCATTGCTCTGGTTTGAGGAACGTCGCCTGGCGGCCCTTCTTCGTTTCTACGGAGCCTAAAAGCCAAGTATTCCGGAAATCGTTCAAGCGTCGAGTTGTCAATCCGACTTGGGTTCGCCGACAGGAGTTCAAAGCCTCTCGGAGTTATGCAAAAAACGCCCCGTTTGTGCGACTCCAGCAAAGCTGCCTGTTTGAGATAGGTTCGTGCCCACCCCACGCGATTGTCGAATACCGGCGCCGTTCCGCTGGGTAGCATTGTGCCCCGCTCATCATCTGTAAGCTTGAACTCTGAGGCAAGATGCTCAATTGCATCTCGAAATCGATGCTCTTGCTTATCTCTCGCAAGTTTCAGCAAAGGGAGCATTAGGGTTTGGTAGTCGGGAATGGGCATGATGCTGTGGTCGAGAAATGCAGAAAGAAGGAAATATAGATATAGCGCGCCAGCATACACCTAGTACGCCCGAACGGCAGCTTTATGCCAACTCGCAATCTTCCGGAAGTGGCCTAATAGGGGCAGAATCCTAACTCCGTCAGCGATAAGAACCCCTCAAGGTACAGCCGGCAGTTTCTGCAGCATGGTCAGAATCTGCGCCAGCTTGTCCTTCATTTCGCGGCGGTCGACGATCATGTCGATGGCGCCTTTCTCCAACAGGAATTCGGCGCGCTGGAAACCTTCCGGCAAGACCTGGCGTACCGTCTGCTCGATAACGCGCGGGCCGGCAAAGCCGATCAGCGCACCGGGTTCGGCAATGACGACATCACCGATGAAGGCAAAGGAGGCTGAAACGCCGCCCATCGTCGGATCGGTGAGGATCGACACAAACGGCAGTCTGGCTTCCGAGAGCCTGGTCAAAGCGGCCGACGTTTTTGCCATTTGCATCAGCGAGAACAGGCCTTCCTGCATGCGGGCGCCGCCGGACGCGGCGACGCAGAGGAACGGCAGATTGCTCTCGACCGCCGCCTGCACACCGCGAACGAAGCGTTCGCCGAGTACCGAGCCCATCGATCCGCCCATGAAGTCGAATTCAAACGCCGCCACCACCACGGGCAAGGTGTTGAGTGCTCCCTGCATGACGACCAGCGCGTCGCTTTCGCCGGTGCTCTCCGTCGCATCGAGCAAACGTTCGGTATAGCGGCGGCTGTCCTTGAACCTCAGCGAATCGACCGGCAAGACTTCGGCGCCGATTTCCTGGCGCCCCTCGGGATCGAGTAGAAGATCGATCCGAGCCCGCGCATTTACCCGGTTGTGGAACCCACACTTGGGGCAGACGCTGGCGTTCTTTTCCAGATCGGTGGCGTACAGCACGGCTTCGCAGGACGGGCACTTGCTCCACAACCCCTCAGGCAGGCTGGACTTGCGGGCTATTCCGGAGGCATTCCGCTTGATCTTTGGCGGTAACAGCTTGGTCAACCAACTCATGACATTCCTTTAACGGTAGCGCCTGGATCAGCCGTGCTGTCCTTTTCCGCCGTCGATTCCCCGGCGAAGTTCCGAGACGAAGGCATGAACATTCGCGCAGACGTTTTCCGGCGTCGACTGTTCGATCGTTTCGACGATGCGGCTGCCGACGACGACCGCATCGGCGATACGGGCGACCGCAGCGGCCGTTGCCGCATCGCGGATACCGAAGCCGACGCCGACCGGAATGCCGGTAGCCGAGCGGATTTCGGGGATGCGCGCGGCGACGGCGTCTACGTCGAGCGCGGTAGAGCCGGTCACGCCTTTGAGCGATACGTAATAGACATAGCCGCTGGCCAGCGCCGCGACCTGGGAAATGCGGGCCGCCGTCGAGGTTGGCGCGAGCAGGAAGATCGGGTCCAGGGCATTGGCATGCATCGCGTGAGCGAACGCGGCGCCTTCTTCCGGCGGGTAATCGACGACCAGCACGCCATCGACGCCGGCATCGAAGGCGGTTGCCGCGAAGTCGTCGATACCCATCGACTCGATGGGGTTGGCATAGCCCATCAGCACGACCGGCGTCTCGTTGTTGTCGGCACGGAAATTGGCCACCATGCCGAGCACCTGTCTCAGGCTGACGCCCTTGAGCAAGGCGCGTTCCGAGGCGCGTTGGATGGTCGGCCCATCGGCCATTGGGTCGGAGAACGGAACGCCAAGCTCGATGATGTCGGCACCGGCCTCGACCAGGGTGTGCATCAAGGGGACAGTCAGCGCCGGGTCGGGGTCGCCGGCGGTAATGAACGGGATCAGCGCCTGGCGCCCTTGCGCCTGCAGGCGCTCGAATGTGGCTTGAATTTTTGACATGTGCCGATCCTCAGAATTGAATGCCCGATTTATCGGCGACGGTGTGCATGTCCTTGTCGCCCCGGCCGGAAAGGTTGACCAGCAGGATCTGGTCTTTGGGCAAGGACGGCGCGAGCTTGGCGGCATAGGCGAGGGCATGGCTCGATTCGAGTGCCGGGATGATGCCTTCCAGACGGCATAGATCGTGAAAGGCCTGCAGGGCTTCGGCGTCGGTGATGGTGACGTATTCGGCGCGTCCCGAATCCTTGAGCCAGGCGTGTTCCGGGCCGACGCCGGGATAATCGAGGCCGGCCGAAATCGAATGCGTCTCGATGATCTGGCCGTTTTCGTCCTGGAGCAGATACGTCCGGTTGCCGTGCAGTACGCCGGGGCGCCCGGCTGTCAGCGACGCTGCGTGGTGGCCGCTTTCGATGCCTTCGCCGGCGGCTTCGACGCCAATCAGACGAACGCCTTCAAGAGGAATATAGGGATAGAAAATCCCCATGGCGTTTGAGCCACCGCCGACGCAGGCGATCAGGGCGTCGGGCTGGCGGCCGTGCTGCTCCTGCATCTGGCCGATGGCTTCCCGGCCGATCACCGACTGGAAATCGCGCACCATCATCGGATAGGGGTGCGGACCAGCGACCGTACCGATGATGTAGAAGGTGTTGGCGATGTTTGTCACCCAATCGCGCATCGCTTCGTTCAGCGCGTCTTTCAACGTCTTTGAACCGCTGGTGACGGGAACGACGGTCGCCCCGAGCAATTTCATCCGGTAGACGTTGGCGGCTTGCCGCCTGATGTCCTCGGAACCCATATAAACCACGCACTCCATGCCGTAGCGTGCGGCCACGGTAGCCGTGGCGACGCCGTGCTGGCCGGCGCCGGTTTCGGCGATGACGCGCGGCTTGCCCATGCGCCGGGCCAGAATGGCCTGGCCGATGCAGTTGTTGATCTTGTGCGCCCCGGTATGGTTCAAGTCTTCGCGCTTCAGATGGATTTGCGCTCCGCCGAGGCGATCAGACCAACGTTTGGCGTGGTAGATGGGGCTCGGACGACCCACGTAATGCTTGAGGTCGTACTCGAATTCGGCATTGAACAGCGGGTCATGCTGCGCTTGCGCGTAGGCCTCTTTCAGCTCTTCAAGCGCGGGAATCAGCGTTTCGGCAACGAATGTGCCGCCATACGGGCCAAAGTGGCCCAGCGTGTCGGGCAGGTTATAGCGGGGGGCAACCATGATCTCTCCTTGAGTTATTTGCACGTGAATGCACGCAGACGATAAAAGCTATCGGCTGCCTCAGGCATGGTTGGCAAAGTAGCGTCGCCAGCAGTTGCGAGTACGACCACCAGAACTCTTGCGCATCGGTGTTCCTCATCCGAACTTGGGTCTCGTTCGGCGTTCCTGAATCAATCGGTCGGCATCAATCCCGCCGCACGTACGGCGGCCACAAAGGCGCGAATCTTTTCTGCATCCTTGATGCCCTTGGACGCTTCAACCCCCGACGAAACATCGACCGCTGCCGGTCGCACGCGTCCAATTGCTTCGCTGACATTTCCCGCATCCAGGCCACCGGAAAGAATGATCGGCTTATCCAACGCGGGGGGAATCAGCGTCCAGTCAAATACCTGGCCGCTACCACCGTAACCTTCAGCGTAGGCATCGAGAAGAATGGCCTGTGCGGAAGGAAACCCAGCCGCGTATTGTACCAAATCCAGCCCCGGCTTTACGCGGGCCGCTTTCATGTAGGGTCGAGCAAACTGCCGGCAATAGCTTTCATCCTCGTCGCCGTGAAACTGCAGCAGGTGAATCGGCACATTCGCTAGGGTTTCGTTGACTTGCTTCGGGTCGGCATTGACGAAAAGTCCGACGATGGTCACGAAAGGGGGGGCCGCGCGCGTCAGTTCGGCCGCGGTTTGCACAGAGACATAGCGCGGGCTCGGCGGATAGAAGACCAGGCCGATCGCGTCGGCGCCGGCCTCGACGGCGGCCTGCACATCTTCCTCCCTGGTCAAGCCGCAGATCTTGATACGCGGTTTCATCAGTCGAATTCCCCCGTTTTTTGCTGCCCGGTCAAACCCGGAATGTTCACATCGTCACGGCTGGGCAAGCCCCAATGTGGTTCGTAGTTCACGCCAACAAGATACAGTCCGGCTGCGGAAAATGTCGGCGCCGCCTGACGACGATCGCGGCATTCAAGCAACTGCCCCATCCATTCCGGCGGGTGCTTGTTCTGGCCGATATACACCAGACTGCCCACCAGATTACGTACCATGTGGTGTAGAAAGGCTCCGGCTTCGAAATCGAAGACAATCATTTCTCCGCAACGCCGTACTTCCGCCTGCCGCATGGTCTTCACCGGCGATTTGGCCTGGCAGTCCGCTGCCCGGAATGCCGAAAAATCGTGTTCGCCCAATAGCCGTTGAGCCGCCTGTTGCATGGTGTCTACATCCAGCGGGTGATGATACCACCCGACCCGTCCATGCCACACGCCGGTCCGCTGGCGTCGATTGATCAGGAGATAGCGATATCGACGGCCGCAAGCCGAGAAACGGGCGTGAAAGCTGTCTTCGACCGGGTGCGCCCAATGCACGGCGACTGCCGCAGGCAGGTAAGTGTTAACGCCGCGCACCCAGGCGTCCAGAGGACGATCAACCGGTGTATCGAAGTGCACAACCTGGTTAGTCGCATGTACGCCCGCGTCCGTGCGCCCGGCCGATACGACTTGAATGGGTAAGCCGGCGATGCGGGTCAATGCCGCTTGCACTGCGCCCTGGACCGTATTTCCCGTGGGCTGCGTTTGCCAGCCATGGAAAGCACTTCCGTCGTATTCCACGCCCAGGGCAACTCGCATGTCGTTTATCGATAAAGATAGAGCAGGAAGGCGATTGCCAAGGTCAGCACGACAACGAAGTCTGGCCAGCGAAACGGCTGATATCCTATTTCGACGACTTCACCGAGGTTTGTGGCCGGCAGGTCGAGCAAGGCTCGCCAGTCACGTGGACGGGGCAGTGTTTCGACATAGCGCAAGACCAGCATGAGACGTACCACACTGCGGTCCGGATCGAAGCCCAAACGTCGCAGGGGCCCGAGCAGGGCATGTGTGGCAGCCAGCAAATCTTGAAGCGACATCGCTTCGAGGAAAGCCGCAACGGCCATGAGCACCAGAACGAGCCGGCCCAGGTGGGTCAACCCTTCGAATAGGCCTTCATAGGTGGGCGACAGGGCACCATTCCAGAGCGGATCACCGGGGATCCCCCAGGAAAAAACGACCAGCAACGATAGCAGCAGCCAGCGCGCGCGCCGCACGAGGCCGCTACCGCGCTGCAGGACCGCTGTGCCGAGCGCCGGAAGCAGCAGCAGTGCTGCTGCCAGTGTGGTTCCGCTCAACAGCTGCACGACAAGCAGCAGCAGCAGCCAGACGAGAAGACAGGTTGTCGGATGGATGGTCAGCTTGGGCATGCTTGATGCAGATGTACGGCAAAACGATGTGAAGTCCCCGGCAAAGAAAAGGCCGCAGCCCGGAGTTGAGCTGCGGCCAATATCGGTTTCAACTCCGCTTTATTCGCTGATTCGAGAAAGAATGGACTGTGCCTTTTCCTGTTGCGCGGCGTCGCCTTCTTTCAAAACTTCCTGCAAGAGCTCCCTGGCCCCCTCCAGATCGCCCATTTCCTCATAAGCTTTTGCCAGATCGAGTTTTGTCGTCACCTCTTCATTCGGGCTGATGTCGAATTCAGGGGCAAGGTCCGCTTCGACACCAAATTGGGGGTTAACGACCGTTTCCGCTTGAGTCTTGGCGAAATCCTGGCTGGCTCCAACTGACGACTCTTGGTCAAACTGCGGGTTGACGACCGTGTCCAACTGTTCGGTCGAAAAATCCTGCTCCGGCAGAAGATCCGGTTCCGCAGCAAACTGCGGATTGACCACCGTCTCGAACTGCTGGGTCTCGAAATCCGGATTGACTGCCGTTGTGGCCAAGACACTGGCCATCTCCGCGTCTGCGGTATCTGGATTGACGGTAGTCTCGACCCCGGCGGGAGCGGATTCGGTCCTCTGCATCGCGAGTTCCGGCGTTTTCAAATCCAGATCGATCGAAGTCATGTCGAAAGACGACGGTTCCGGCATCGAGCGACCCAGGAAGGTCGATTCGGTCAGATTGATATCGAAATCGATTTCATTTGCCGTGGGGGCTTCGGGCACGGTGTCCGCACGGCTTTGGCCGGCCGACGTCGTGGCAGAAGCATCGGTCGGCGATGATTCAAAGCCCAGGTCAAAATCCAGGTCTGCTGCTTCTTTGACGGTATCGTCGACGGCAGCCGCCGTAGAAGGGGCTTCCGGCAGGTCGAAGTCAAGGCCGACGACCGCGGCATCGGAACCGGCAGCACCATCGGCAGGCGCCGCCTGGTCTGAAGCAAGATCGAAATCAAGGGCGCCAGAATCGGCCACAGGTTCGGGTAGCCGGTACGTTTCATCCATCTTCGCCTGGTCGGCATCGGTCGCTGAAGGTGCCTTGTCGCCTCCAAGGCCGAGGTCGAAATCGAGGCTGGTCATGTCTGCTCCGGCCGGCGATTCGGAAGCCGCCGACGCTGCCTCGGCACTGGCCGCTTCGGCCAACTGCGCCAGTTCTCCCGGCAAGGTAACCGTGTTCTTCATCGCCGCTGGCGTAACGAGTACGGTCGCATCCGCGTCGAACGTCGCCTGGGCCGGCGGCTGCGCCGCCTGCGCTGAAGCACTGCCAAACAGCGGGTTGGAAGGATCCAGTTTCAGGCCCATCGCCGCCGCCTTTTCCCACTCGGCACCCACGCCACCCGTATCACTGTACAGATCGGTGGCCAGGTTTTCGAATTGCTTGATGTCCTTGCGGTTCGAGTATATTTCCAGCAGTTTCAAGTGGATGGCATGTCGCTTGGGATCTTTCGATTTGGCTTCGACAAGTATTTCCTCGGCTTGAACATCGCGGCCATAAGCCATATAGACGTCGGCTTCGGCCACCGGATCAACCTCGTCCGTATCTATGCTGCCCGGGCCAGCCTGACTGAAATCGGTTTGAGCCGGCGTATGCGAGGTGTCGACGCTCTGTCCCCCGGTGCTCCGGAAGACCGAATTGGCCGTCAGACTGAGGCTGCTGCTCTGGGGTGACAGCGTACTGGTCAAGTCGAGCTGCGGCTCTTCCTTGCTCGCCTGACGACGCCGTACAACGAAGTAACCGGCCAATAACGCAAGCACGCCACCGCCGGCCAGTGCCAGGGGATTGTCGAGCAATACGTCAAGGAAGCCTGGTTCCTCCGGTTTTGGTGGGGGCGCCACGGCTGGTTTGGGTTTCTCCGCCGGCTTGGGCTGGGGTTTGGGCTCTTCGGGCTTGGTTGCCGGTTCAGCCGGTTTTGCGTCAACCGGCTTTTCCACGGGTTTTTCGACTGGTTTTTCAACCACCGGTGCCACGGGTTCGACCTTGGCGGGAGCCGCAACAGGGGCTGTTTCGGCAGGCGTCGATTGCGGTTTGCTCTCTTCGGCGGGTTTCTTCGCTTCCGCCGGCATGGCTTTGGCGGACGCCTGTGCCTGCAACTCGGCCAGATTCTGATTTTTCAGTTCAATCAGTTTCTGTAAATCGACTACGTTCTTCTCGAGGGCCGTGAGGCGTTCATTGGCTTCCTTGAGGGCTTTTTCCTTGGCAATCAGATCTTCTTCGCTGCGTTTGTTGGTGCCTGCGCCCGGTTTGGTCGTGGCGGTTTCGGTTCTGGAAACCTTGAGCTGATCTTTGGGTTCCGCTGCCGGAGTCGCTTTGTCCTCGACTTTGGCGCTGATCTTTCCGGTGGCTTCCTGCTTGGCTTCGTCGTTACCTGCCGTCGACTTGGCTGCTACACCAGCCAGTTTGGCGCGGTAAGCATTCCAGTCGGAGGATTGGGCGACGACGATCTTTCGGGCTTCGCCCGTTGAAACAGCCTCGACGGTTGATTTCTCCGGCACAACAAGGATTCTGCCCGCCTTCAAACGGTTCATGTTGCCGCCGTCGAAGGCCTCCTGGTTGGCACGAAACAGACCGACCAGCATCTGCTCCAAAGAAACGCCTTCCGGTTTGGTTTCGCCGGCGATCTTGTGCAGCGTATCGCCGCGCTTGACCTCGCGCTGGTTTTGCCCTTCAACGGGCTGTTCGGCCGGTTTCTGCGATGTGCCCCGATTGCGGATCCTGGCCAGCGCCTTGCCGCGCAGTTCATCGTCGATAGGCGTCGCAGCGTGTGTGCCGGAAGGTTGTTTGCTGGCTAGCGCCGGCTTGGCCATCGCTGGCGCCGGCGGTGGGAAGCCCTTGGCCGCAACTTCAGGCGGATCGAGCAGGAAAGTGTATTCGCGAACCAGCCGGCCGGCTGGCCAGTTCAGTTCAAGAAGCATGTCGACAAAGGGATCGTTGATCGGTTTGTCCGAGGTCAGCCGGATGACCGGTTGGCCGTTGGCGCGTTTGTCCAGGCTGAAACGGATGCTCAGCAAGGTCGTCGCATAATCAAGCCCGGCCTGTTTGAAAGCGTCTGGGGCTGCCAGCTGCGCCTTCATCCCGGAGAGTTCGTCTCGTGTCGCCGTGAGATCGATCTCGGCCCGCAAGGGCTGTCCAAGCGCTGAGAACACGGCGATCTTGCCAAGTCCCGCCGCCTGTGCGGCCAATGGCACGCCGGAGAGAACGAGACACGAAGCAAGTGCAAGAGCAGAGCTTCGCAAACCGATTTTATTGAGCGTCCGATGAATTTTTTTTGCCACAGCGCCACCCTGAGCATGCAAACGGAAATATTAAAATAACATCATGGAGTTAGCGATGCAAGCTAAACTTGCTTGTGATACGCGCCCTATTTGATAACTGTCGAGCCTGATGAAATCTCTCGCAGTCCGCCTCTAATCGTTTGAAAACGGGCAGTTTGCGCCGGGAATGCTGGAGTGTCTGTAGCGCAGCCCTGTTCAACGCGATCCGTTTCGACGGAAAAGAGACGTCGTAACGCTCCCGGCGTCACAATTTGCCAAGTGCGATCATGACGGTGCGTGTACCATAACGCTCTACCCGAATCGGCGATGTGCATAAACCAACCGGACACGAGTTGTTGCTTCTGATGGCGCTAACCTACGAACTGTTGATCGGCCTGCGCTATACGCGCGCTAAAAGGCGAAATCACTTTATTTCCTTCATTTCCATGATCTCAATGCTCGGCATCGCGCTGGGCGTTGCGGCCTTGATCGTCGTCCTGTCGGTGATGAATGGCTTTCAGACCGAGTTGCGCGGGCGAATTCTGGGCGTCGTTTCGCACATTCAGATCAGTGGGGCGAGCGGTGAAATGTCCGGCTGGCAGCATGTCGCCGAGCAGTCGGTCAAGCAATCGGGGGTGGTCGCAGCGGCACCGTTTGTTCAAGCGCAGGGGATGCTCGCGTACGGACAATCGGTACGCGGCGCAATGGTGCGCGGGATACTTCCCGATCTTGAAGACAAAGTCGTCGACTTCCGGACACATATGAAAGAGGGCAGCCTCGATGCTCTGGTGCCGGATTCTTTCAATATCGTGCTGGGTAGCGAGCTGGCGCGGGCGCTTGGCGTTTTCGTCGGCGACAAGGTCACGGTCATCGCGCCGCAGGGGGTTGTGACGCCGGCCGGGGTAATTCCGCGGCTGAAAACCTTTACCGTCGCCGGGCTTTTCGAGGTCGGGATGTTCGAGTACGACAACGGGCTGGCGCTGATTCGCCTGGAGGATGCGCAGCGCCTTTACCGCATGGAAGACCGTGTTTCCGGTGTTCGCCTGAAACTGGAGGACCTGTTCAGGGCGCCTGCCGTTGCCCGGCAACTGGCCAACAGCCTGGATACCGCCGCCTATATCAGCGACTGGACACGCAGTCACGCCAATTTCTTTCGTGCCGTACAGATCGAGAAGAACATGATGTTCATCATCCTTTCGTTGATCGTTGCCGTTGCGGCTTTCAACATTGTTTCAACGCTGGTCATGGCGGTTACCGACAAGCAGGCCGACATTGCCATTCTGCGCACCCTGGGCGCCAGCCCCGGCAGCATCATGGCCATCTTCATGGTGCAGGGAGCGGTGATCGGTTTCATCGGTTTGGGCATTGGTGTGGCCGGGGGCGTGGCGCTGGCGCTTAACGTCGATGTCGTCGTGCCTTTCATCGAACACCTGCTCGGTACGCAATTCATGTCCAAGGAGGTGTATTACATTTCCAACCTGCCGTCCGAGTTGCAATGGAAAGACGTCACCACCATTACTACAGTGTCATTTGTATTGTCGCTGGTCGCGACGATCTATCCGAGCTGGCGCGCCTCGCGGGTCAATCCGGCCGAGGCGCTGCGTTATGAATGAGCACGCGGAAGTGGTGCTGGCCTGCCAGGGTTTGCGGAAGATATTCCGCCAGGGTACGGGCGAAGGGAGTGAAGTGCCGGTTCTCCTGGGCGTCGATCTGGAAATCGTGGCGGGTGAGCGCGTCGCAGTCGTCGGTGCTTCGGGTTCGGGCAAGAGCACGCTGCTGCATCTGCTCGGCGGTTTGGATACCGCCAGTGCCGGGAAAATCCAGTTGATGGGGCGCGATCTTTCGGAGATCAGCGATGCCGAACGCGGCGTCATGCGCAACCGCCATCTCGGCTTTGTCTATCAGTTCCACCATCTCCTGGCAGAATTCACGGCGCTGGAAAACGTCGCTATGCCGCTATACATTCGACGCGCGACGAAGGCCGAAGCCGAGGAACGGGCGGCGGCGGTGCTCGCCGAGGTCGGTTTGTCGCACCGGCTTGATCACACGCCATCGGAACTGTCCGGCGGCGAGCGGCAGCGTGCGGCAATTGCTCGCGCCTTGGTCACCGAACCGGCCTGCGTGCTGGCCGACGAACCCACCGGAAATCTCGACCGACAAACGGCCGAAGGCGTTTTCGAATTGATGCTCGCGCTCAATCGCTCGCGCCAGACCAGTTTTGTGATCGTGACGCATGACCCGGGTTTGGCGGGGAGGACCGACCGCATCTTAACGCTGCGCGACGGGTTGTTTTTGGCCGATGACGCGGAAGATTCAGACGCGGGATTACCTCGTTGACTGGAAGCAGATTTGGCGGATATTCCAGCATTCCAGCATTCGCCGATCGATCCAGGACCGGGCTGCAAGGGGTTACAGTGTATGCCGATTGAAGGCGATTTGATTTGAAGGCCCGCAATCTGGCATTGCCATTGTCAGAGCACGGTAGGGTGGCGCTGGCGTTGTTCATGCTCATCTTGTTGGCCGCAGTCGCCTACGCGTCACGTCCACTGACGCCGATCGATGAGACACGCTATATCGGT
>WBZS01001066.1_pt1 | contig 24740 bp, 27 predicted proteins | sample 5204201 | NCBI WGS metagenome assembly WBZS01 (sample SAMN12344357, study PRJNA552823) | activated sludge metagenome | biome: Activated sludge suspended growth; feature: Nitrification reactor; material: Wastewater; isolation source: activated sludge from nitrification reactor of wastewater... | reverse complement strand
GGCTCTCGGGCTGGACCCGCTGACCTCAGCTCACTTGTAGGCGGCCCGCAAGTTGGACGCCGACTTGCCGCGCAGCTGCACCACCGTGCCGGCCACGAACAGGACCAGCGTCGCCACGCCCAGCCACCACTGCCGGGTGACGAGGTCGACGGCGGCGTCCAGGTCGCTGTTCAGCCGCAGCTGCCCGAGCAGCAGCGACACGCCGCCGACGATCGCCGACGCGCCCCCGGACGCGCTGACCAGGACGAGCAGCATCCGCGGCAGGTTGGTGACCATCGCCAGCACGACCAGCGCGACGGCCCCGGCGGCGCCGGCCACGGTGCTCACCCACGACGGCCCGCCGATCAGCCCGGCCACCCCGACGCCCAGCCCGAAGCCCACCGAACCCATGCCGATGATCACCGCGCCCACGTAGAACGCGTACGCCAGCCAGGCCAGCAGCAGGGCGCCGACGATCGCGGCGATCCAGCCGATCGGACCCGACAACGGTGCCGTCCCGGTCGCCGTGGCGGCGAGCGACGACCCGAGCGCGAACCCGACGAAGCCGCCCCAGATCGCGATCGCGACCCGCATCGCCAAGTACCCCCGGAAGCAGAACACCGCCCCCGCCACGATGGCGAAGACCCCCAGCCACACCTCAGACATTCGTTCCTCCCGAGCTTCTCGCGTACGCCCCGGAGTGTACGGGGCGGGCCCGACAATGGGGTTTGACCAGGGAGGGGCCGATGACCACAGACGGGAGCCGAACCGTGTTGGTGACGGGAGCCGCCGGGGGCATCGGCCTCGCGGTGTGCCGCCGGCTCGTCGCGGACGGCTGGCGGGTGGTCGCCGCCGTGCACCCGAGCGAGGACGCCGCGCAGCTGGAGCGGTCCGGCGTGGACCGGATCGAGCGCGCCGACCTGGCCGACGACTCGAGCGTCGAGGCCCTCCTGGTCCGCCTGGCGACCGAGCCGCGCTGGGACGCCCTGATCAGCATCGCCGGCATCGCCATCCCGGGGCCGCTGGAGGGCATTCCGCACCCGGCCCTGCGCCGGCAACTCGACGTCAACGCCCTCGCCCCGATGCGCCTCGCCCAGGCGCTTCTGCCCGCCCTTCGGGACGCCGAGGGTCGCCTCGTGTTCGTGGGCGCCGGCCAGGGACGCGTGGCACTCCCGTTCGGCGGACCCTACGGCGCGAGCAAGGCCGCCCTCGCCGCGCTGACGGACGCCCTGCGCGCCGAGCTGGACGGCTCCGGGGTCCAGGTCATCCTGATCGAGCCGGGCGCGATCCGGACGGGCATCCTGACCAGCAGCACCGCCGCCGCGCACGAGATCCTAACCGCCATGCCGCCCCACCTCGCCGCCCGGTACCGCGCCCGCGTGGCCAGCGTGCTCGCCCGTTCGGAGTCCGCGTTCGCCCACGCCCGCGCCCCGGAGGAGCTGGCCGCGCTCATCGCCCGGGTGCTGGCCGCGCCGCGTCCCAAGCCCCGCTACCTGTTCGGCCGCGACGCCCGCGCGCTGGCGCTGGTCGCGCTCCTGCCCGCCGTCCTCCGGGCGCGGCTGGCCGCACGCTTGGGAAAGGCTCCCAGCTAGGCCTCATGCGACGCCCACGTCGCTCCCCACAGGCAGGGACGGGGCGACAAGGCGCATCAGCGCTCGGATGGCCCCAGGCGACCGCCCGCCGGCCCCGGACGCGGCTCCTTGAGCTCGATGAAGATCGAATGGCTGGGAGTCCGGCCGATGTTCGTACCCGAGTGGTCCTGGGCGTCGAGCCAGCGCGCCTGGAAAGCGGGCAGCTCGACCTCGACCACCTGCTCGCCCATCCGGAGCCGGCGCTGAAAGGCCGACAGCGTCACCATGACGCTGTCGGGGTGGGAGTGCGGGAGTGTGGCGTCCCCGGGCTCGTCCAGGTACTCCAGGACGCGCACCCGGTCGTTCTCGAAGACCAGCCGGTAGAGCTCGGGGTTGTTCAAGAGCGGGTCAGTCATGGCCAGTCCTCAAGTTCGTGGTACTCACGTACCGTAATGGGATACTGGTACCATAAGCCCCATGATCGCGCCGGACAAGGGGTCCCACCCCAGTGCCGGCCGCACCCGTCAGAAGGCGCGGACGCGCGAGGCGTTACTGCAGGCGCTGCACGCGCTGCTTGATGAGGGTGAAGACCCCTCGGTCGCCCAGGTCGCCGACGCCGCGGGCGTGTCCAGGACGACCGCCTACCGCTACTTCCCCGACCAGCAGGCCCTCTTGGCCGCCGCCATGCCAGAGACCGGCTTGTCCTCGCTGCTGCCGGAGGACGCTCCCGCCGATCCGGCGGTCCGGCTCGGGCTGACCCTCGACGCCCACTTCGCGTTCATGCGCCGTTGGGAGCCGCAGCTCCGCGCCGCCCTGCGCTCGTCCCTCCTGCCGGACGCGCCCCGGCCGACGCTGCGCGGTGGCCGAGCCGTGCTGTGGTACGAGCAGGCGCTGCCCGGCCCGGAGGGCGCCCGGCACGAGCTGTCCGTGCGGCTGCGCGCGGCGGCGGGGATCGAGCCCTACATCTGGTTGACCGACGTCGCGGGGCTCAGCCCGGACGCGGCCTGCCGCCTGATGCGCGAGAACGCGCTCGCCATCCTCGCCGCAACGCTCAGCGGCGCCACCGGAACGTGATCTCCGGGCGGCCGGACCCCCCGAGCCGCTGCGACCGGTCCGCCGATCCGGCGTCCGCGAGGTGCTGCAGGTACCGCCGGGCCGTGACGCGCGACATCCCGGACGCCGCCGCCACCTCGGACGCCGACAGCCCGTCCCCGGACGCCGCGCGCAGCAACGCGATCACCCGGTCCAGCAACTCGGCGCTCAGCCCCTTCGGCGCGGTCTGCCCGGCGCTCGCGGTCTGATGCAGCCCGCGGATCATGGCGTCCACCTGCGTCTGGCTCACCGAGTCGTCGGCGCCGAGCCCCTCGCGGTAGCGCCGGTACGCCAGCAGGCGGTCCCGCAGGTCGGCGAACGTGAACGGCTTCAGCAGGTACCCGACCACCCCCAGCGACACCGCCGCCCGCACCAGGTGCTGCTCGCGGGCCGCGGTGATGGTGAGGATGTCGACCGGACGCCCCGCGCTCCGTAGGGCGCGCACGATGTCGAGGCCGTGGCCGTCCGGGAGGTTGAGGTCCAGCAGCACGACGTCCACCGGCTCGCGCGCCAGCACCCGCACCGCCTCGCGGACCGTGCCCACGGCGTCCACCAGCACGAAGCCGGGCACCCGCCGCACGTAACCCGCGTGTCCGGCCGCGACCAGCGGCTCGTCGTCGACGACCAGCACGCGCAGGTCGGGCAGCCCGCTCACGTACCCACCCCCGCTCACGGCGCCACTCGCGTTCACGGCACCACCCCCGCCACCGGCAGGGTGACCGTGAACAGCCCGCCCGGCGGGGGACCGACGGACACCTCGCCGCCCAGAAACCTGGCGGTCTGCTCCACCAGCGCCAGCCCGATGCCGCGCCCGGCGGGACCATCGGCGTCCTTGGTCGTCCAGCCCCGCTCGAACGCCCGTCGCGCCTCCTCGGCGCCGAGCCCGGGGCCGGTGTCGGCCACCGTGAGCACGACCCGCGGCCCGTCCACCTGGACGTCGACCGTCACGCACCCCCCGCCCGCTACCCCACCGGACGCCGCCCCCGCCACCGCGTCGATGGCGTTGTCGACGAGGTTGCCCAGGATGGTGACGGTCTCCCGCGGCGGCAGGAGCCCGGCCGGCAGGTGGGCGTCCGGGTCGATGTCGAGCCGGACGCCGCGCTCCGCGGCCTGGGCGGTCTTGCCCAGCAGCAGCGCCGCCACGGACGGCTCCTCGACGGCGGCCCACACGGCGTCCCGCTGCCGCTGCGTGGCCCGCAGCTCGTCGGTGGCGAACGAGACGGCCTCGTCCGGACGCCCCAGCTCCACCAGCGTGACCACCGTATGAAGCCTGTTCGCCGCCTCGTGCGCCTGCGCGTGTAGGGCGCCGGCGAGGCTGCGGGCCGTGCCCAGCTCGCCGGTCAGCTCCTCGAGCTCGGTGCGGTCGCGCAGGGTGGTCAGCGCCCCGACGACCCTCCCGCCCCGGCGCACCTCTCCCGACGACACCAGCAGGACGCGCCCGCCACCCACGTGCGGCACGTCCGCGTGCTGTCCGCCGCCGGTCATGGTCGCCACCAGGGACGCGGTCAGCCCCAGCTCGCCCAGGCCGCGGCCCACGGCGTCCGGGCCGATCCCGAGCAGGCGCTGGGCCTCGTCGTTGACCACCTGGACGCGGCCCGCGGCGTCCGTGATCACGAGCCCCTCCCGGACGGCATGCAGCACCGCCTCGTGATGGTCGTGCAGCCGCGCGAGCTCTCGGGCGTTCAGTCCGAGGGTGTCGCGGCGCACGCGGCGCGCGACGAGCCACGCGCCCGCCCCCGACAGCAGCGCCGCCGCCACGCCGGGCAGCACGATCAACGGCCACTGAGCCCGCAGGGCCTCGATCACCCGCGTTCGCCGTAGCCCGACCGACACCAGCCCGCGCACCTGGCCGTCCACGACCACGGGCACGACGGCCCGCGTCGAGGGACCCAGCGACCCCGTGTACTCCTCCACCACGAGGCCGCCCGCGCGAGCCGGAGCGATCGTGCCGACGTAGACCCCGCCGACCAGCGCCGGGTTCGGGTGCGTGTACCGGACGCCGTCGACCGACATCACCACCACGAAGTCCGTGCCGGTCTCGGCCCGCTGCCGTTCGGCGAACGCCGCGAGGGCGGCCGCCGGGTCCGCGGACGCCAGCCCCTCCCGTACGTCGTCGGTCGCGGCGATCGCGCGGGCCACGTCCGTGACCTGGGACGCCGCCTCCTGCTCCACCTGTCGGCCCGCCTGGACGTACGCCGTGGCCACCGACAGCAGCACGACGAGCAGCGCGACCGCCGCCTGGACGGCCAGCACCTGCGCCGCCACGCTGCGCGGCCGTGAGGATCCGGCGAACATTATGAACACAAGGATGCCCTGAGGCGGCGTCCGCGGTGACTCTTGACCCAACGCCACGATGTCGTGGCCCGAACAAGGAGAGCCGCACGTGATAGCTCTGCACACCGCGATCGCGATCATCGCGATCATCGCCCTCATCATCCGGTTCAAGGTCGACCCCATCATCGCCCTCGTGCTCGGCTGCCTCTACCTCGGCCTGGCGTCCGGGGTGGGCCTGGAGGAGACCGTCACCGCGATCACCACCGGCTTCGGCGACATCATGGCCAAGATCGGCCTGCTCATCGGCTTCGGCGTCCTCATGGGCGCCCTGCTGCACGCGATGGGCGCGTTCAAGACGATGGTCGAGGCCCTCGTCCGGGTGGTCCCGCCGGGCAAGCTGCCCTACGCGCTGGCCGTCGCGCTGACCACGATCTTCCCGTCGATCTACGTCGACGTGCAGGTCGTCCTCGCCGCCCCCGTCGCCCGCTCGTCGGCGCCGTTCGTCGGCAAGCATGGCCTGCCGTTCCTGGCCGCCGCGCTCGGCACCGGCATCTTCTGCGGCTACGTGTTCGTCGTCCCGGGGCTGGCCGCCATCTCCATCGCCGGACTCCTCAAGGTGCCGCTCGGCACCTACCTGATCTTCGGCATCGTCGTCGGCACGATCACCGCGCTGACCACGGTCTGGATCTTCCACCGTATGCTCAAACTCGGCTGGTGGAAGGCCGACAAGGACGAGCAGTTCTCCGAGGCCCTGGCCGAGGAGGAGGCCGCCGAGGACACCGTCGAGCCCGGACGCCGCCCGTCCCTGCTGGTCTCCGTGCTGCCGATCATCGTGCCGCTGCTCATGATTGCCTTCGGCGCCTTCGCCGACCTGGGCGGCTTCTCCAACCCCGTCATCGCGTTCCTCGGCGACGCCAACGTCGCCCTCTTCGTCGGACTGCTCGGCGCCTATCTCCTGGCCCGCCGCTTCGTCGGACGCGAGCGCACCGCCGAGGCGTTCGGCGACGGCCTGCACACCACCGGCGAGATCCTGCTCGTCACCGGCGTCGGCGGCTCGCTCGGCGCCGTCATCAAGGCCACCGGCCTGGCCAAGCTGCTCGGCGGCCTGTTCGCGGTGGACGCCGCCGCTCCGGTCATCCTGAGCATCCTGCTCGCGTGGTTCATCGCCGCGCTGCTGCACCTGGCGATCGGGTCGGTGTCCGTGGCCGCCATCACCGCCGCGGGCATCATCGCCCCGATCCTGGGCTCGATCCACGTCCCGCCGGTGATCATCGGCCTGGCCATCGCGTCGGGGTCGCTGTTCGCGCTGCAGGTGAACAGCAACTTCTTCTGGATGTTCAAGTCGCTGCTCGGCCTGTCCACCCAGGGGTCGCTGAAGACGATGACGACGGTGACGTCGATCGCGTCGCTGGTGTCGCTGCCGCTGGTGGCGATCGCGTCGCTCGTGGCGCGGTAGCCCGGCGCCGGGCCGCGTCAGCCCGCGCCGTCAGCGCAGATGCCGCCGCATGCCCGCCACGACTTTGTCGTAGGCGGGCTTCGGCAGCGTCACGGACACGCGGCGCACGGCGTCCGGGTCGATGCGCAGCACCCGGTTGACCCGCACCTCGCTGGGGCGGCGCTGGGCGTCCCAGGCGCCGCTGCCGATGTCGACCCAGTACCGGCCCTCGCGGGCCTCCTGCGCGGCGTCCAGGTCGTGGTCGAGGCTGGTGAGTTGCAGCCCGAGCAGCCAGTCGCCGTCGCGCCCGACGAGCACGACGGGGCGATCCTTGCCGCGGGTGTGGTCCTCCTCGTACGGCACCCACGTCCAGACGATCTCGCCGGGGTCGGGGCGCTTGCCCGGCTGCGGTGCGTAGGTCACCGTCGGCATGCCACGGTAGTCGCCGGGGTAGGCGTCCGAGGTCTTGGGCGCCGTGGTGCCGGTCGCCGTCTTGGTGGCGCGCCTGGCCGGACGGGACGCGGTGCGCAGGCCGGCCCGGAGGGTGTCGCGGAGGATGCGCCCGAGGGCGTCGAGGAAGTCGGACATGGGCGTCAACGGTACTTCGGAAGCGGGCCGTAGAACACGTCGTCGGCGATCTCGGGCACGGCGGGTTCGGGGTGGCGCCGCGTATGCCAGGCGGCGAAGAAGCGGCGCGAGGGTGGCAGCCAGAGCAGCACGGCCGCGATCACGGCGGCGGCGATGCCCGCGCTGGCCAGGGGGTTGATCACCAGGGCGCCGGCGGACGCCGCCGCGGCGACCAGGCCGGCCCATCGCGTCCAGCGGTAGCCCTTCCAGGCGTAGTGGCCGGCGACGACGCAGGCCGCGCCGATCAACATCGCGATCGTGAACATGGCCGTGACCAGGCCGACGCGCACCAGGTCGCCCGGCGCGGTCGGGGTGACTCCGTTGAGCCAGGCCGCCTGCTCGAACGTGCGGACGCTCAGCCAGAAGGCCCACAGCAGCCCCGCGAACACCGCCGCCGCGGCCGCGAAGAACAGCCCGGCCGCGATCCAGATCACCACGGGACGCCGGGGTTCGCCTGTCTTCGGGTCGATCGTGCGGTCGGCCGTGGCCACGACCGTGCCGATGACGGGCGGGGCGGCGTCCGGGTCAGCCATGGGCTCGGTGCTCAACGGGCGCTCCTTTCCGGACGTGGGGTTTCAGTCTAGGCGGCGAGCGCGCGCGGCCTCACCAGGCGTCGACCAGGTAGTGCTGCACCGTCGCGGCGAGCGGCGCGGTGAGCGCGCGGGCCGTGGCGGAGGCCATCGTCGGGGTCTGGATCACGTGCCGGCTCACCGTGATGCCGAGCAGCACGCTCGCGGTGAGTTGGCCGCGCAGGACGGCGTTGGCGTGCCCGAACCGGGCCGCGACCGGGGCGAACACCTCGCGGGCGGCGAACTCGGTCAACGCGCGCTCGGTCAAGCTGACGGGGATCACGGCCTGCGGGCCAAAGGCGTAGCCGGTGCGCCGAGCCGAGTCGTCCCACGCGTCGAAGAACACCCGCACCACCCGCAGGCCGACCTCGGCGCGGTCGCCGGTCACCAACGCGTGCACGCGCGCGTCGATGTCTTGGTCGGTGGCAAGCACCGCCTGACAGAACAGGTCGGCCTTGGAGTCGAAGTATTGATGCACGAGCGCGGGATCCACGTCGGCCTCGCGGGCGATGCCGCGCAGGCTGACGCGCTCGTAGCCCTCGCTCTCGAACAACCGGGAAGCCGCCGCCCGGATCGTCCCCCGGGTGTCGTCGTTACCCGGACGCCGCCCCCGCGGCCGCAGCATGGTGGTGGCCGTCATCAACTGTCTCCCCCCGGTCATCCGCCCCATTGTGCCCGCTCCGGCACGCCGAGGTGAGGAGAACCGCCACGATTGAGTGCGAGTTCAACCCCGAATGAGGCGCCGCGCTCAACGCGCCGGGACCCTCACGCTGGACAACCCGATCAGCAAGCCCATGGCCGTCACCGTCAGCAGTGCCGCGCCGGGGGACACCCGGTCGGCCAGCAGGCCGGCCACGGCCGAGCCCGCGGCGACACCAGTCACCATGGCCGTGCCCACCAAGGTGATCGGGAACGTCGCGCCCGTGCTGGCGACTCGTTCGACCCGAGCGAAGGCGACGATCTGCACCGGAGCGACGAACAACCCCACCGCCAGGCAGGCCGCGGCGAGAACGGGGATGGACGCCCCGATCGCCAGCAACCCGCCGGCGGACGCCAGCCCGACGGACGCGGTTCGCAGCGCGGCGCGGTCGCCCCACCGTGCCCACACGAGCGGAGACAGCGCCCCGGACAGTGCACTGCCGACTCCCACGACGGCGTAGACAACTCCGACCAGGCCGGTCTGATCGGATTCGCTCAGTCGCGCGGTCAGGCCGGTCTGGGCGCCGCCGAACACGGCCCCCGTGGCGGCGGCGAGCAGCAGCCAGCGGGCGAGGCCCGGCACCCAGTAGCGGGCGTCCCGGGGACGCCGTCCGCTGTGTCCGGAATGCAGCAGCAGCGCCAGGAGCGCCTGCGTGACGAGCAACGCCAAGGCGGTGGTGAGGGCGGCCTGGGGACCGAGCAGCCCGGCCACCGTGCCCGCGATGGCGGGCCCGAGCACGAAGGACGCCTCGTCCACCACGGTCTCGTACGCGAGTGCGGTGCGGACGTCAGCGGCGGCGTCCGGACGCGCCAGCAGCGCAGACCACTCGGCCCGGACGAGCGCCCCCACCTGCCCGTTCGACGCCCCGAGCAGCGCTGCCAGGGCGAGCAGCGCCGGCAGCCCGGCGTCCGGCAGGATCAGCAACGTCGCCAGGACCGCCGCAGCGAGCACCGTGGCGCTGAGGAGGGCCCGGCCGGAGCCCCAACGTTGGGCGGCGGCGCCGACCAGCGGGCCGCCGGCGGCGCCACCCAGGCTGAGGGCGGCCACCACGAGGCCGGCCACCGCGAACGAGCCGGACCGGGCGTGCGCGAAGAGGAGCAGCGCGAGCGGCAACATGCTGGTGGGCAGGCGGGCGACGAAGCCGGCGACGAGGAAGCGAGGGCCGCCGGCGGCGAACAGCCGGGCGTAGGCCTGACGGGCCTCGCGGAACTGGGATCGATGGGACACGGCTGCTCCAGACAGGTTGATGCGCGCGTCCCCCCGCCCTGACGCGCCCGTACCGTGTGACCGGGAACGACGCTACCCGCCCGCCGGCGTCCGTGGAAGTCCCCCGCCTTCCGTTGGCTGAGCTGGTCGAAGCCTGAGCTTGTCGAAGCCTGAGCCTGTGACGCGGCGAGGCGCACAGCGTGCGAGCGGGCGCCGGCCACAGCCGACGCCCGCCCTGGTGTGCGAGGAGATCAGACCTTCATAGAACCCGTCTCCAGGAACCGGACGTGCCAGCTGTGCGCCTCACGCAGGTCATGCGGCGTGTGCAGCCCGTTGGCCGTCTTCTGGGCGCGGTCGAAGTAGTCGTGCAGCATCGGCCGGTAGTCGGGGTGCGCCGCGTTGTCGATGATCACCTTGGCGCGCTTACGGGGCGACAGGCCGCGAAGGTCGGCCACGCCCTGCTCGGTGATGACGACGGCGACGTCGTGCTCGGTGTGGTCGTGGTGGCTGACCATCGGCACGATGCAGGAGATGTCGCCGTTCTTGGCGGTCGACGGGGTCACGAACGAGCTGATGTACGCGTTGCGGGTGAAGTCGCCCGACCCGCCGATGCCGTTCTGCATGCGCGAACCCATGACGTGGGTCGAGTTCACGTTGCCGTAGATGTCGGCTTCGATCATGCCGTTGCAGCTCAGGACGCCGAGCCGCCGGATCATCTCCGGGTGGTTCGAGATCTCCTGTGGCCGCAGGATGATGTGGTCGCGGTAGAACTTGGCGTTCTCGTTCATCTTGTTGGCGTACTCGGGCGACAGCGAGAACGCCGTGGCCGAGCAGACGCGCATCTTGCCGGCGTCGATCAGGTCGACCATGCCGTCCTGGATCACCTCGGTGTACGACGTCAGGTGGTGGAACGGGCCCTCCAGCAGGCCGGCCAGCACGGCGTTCGCGATGTTGCCGACGCCGGACTGCATGGGCAGCAGGTCCTTGGGCAGGCGTCCCACCTGCACCTCGTGGGTGAGGAAGTCGATGAAGTGCCCGGCGATCGCCTTGGAGTCGTCGTCGAGCGGCTTGAACGGGCTGTTGCGGTCGGGCTGGTCGACCTCGACGACCGCGACGACCTTCGCCGGGTCGAGGCGGTAGGTCAGCTGCCCGATGCGGGCGCCCGGCTCGACCATGGCGAGCGGACGCCGCTTCGGCGGCCGGGTCGTGCCGTAGTAGATGTCGTGCATGCCGTCGAGGTCGATGGACTGCCAGGCGTTGACCTCAAGGATGATCTTCTCGGCCGCTTCCATGTAGGCGACGTTGTTGCCGACCGAGGAGCTGGGGATGGCCTCGCCTTCCTCGGTGATGGCGGTGACCTCGATCACGGCGACGTCGAGCTTGCCGAGGAACCCGCCGCGGACCAGGGGCCCGGAGTGCGAGAGGTGGATGTCCTGGTAGTCGGAGATGCCGGCGTTGATCTTGTTCCGCATGTGCGGGTCGGACTGGTAGGGCATCCGGTAGCTGATGCCGTCGACCGCGGCGAGTTCGCCGTCGAGCTCGGGGGCCGTGGACGCGCCCGTCCAGCAGCCGATCATGAACTCGTCGCCGCGATCGTGCGCGGCCTTGATCTGGCCGGCGAGGGCGACGGGGACGAGCTTGGGGTACCCGGCGCCGGTGAAGCCCGAGAACCCGACGTTGTCGCCGTGCTTGATCAGCTTGGCGGCTTCCTCGGCGGACATGACCTTGGCGCGGTACTGCTCGCTGGCGATGCGCGACATCAGTTTCCTCCCTGAAATGACGTTCCTGGGCGTTACGTTAGCCGGAAAGCGCCGCCGTCGCCTCTCGGCGGGGGCGGTGTGCAGGGTCGTTATGCTGGGCGGCGAAGGGAGCGACTGTGGCCGAGCAATCCGCGCGCGACGCACGTCCCCCGGCCCGTGTCCGGCCGCGCCGGGCGCTTCGGGAACTGCCCATCTGGCTCTCGGTGGTGGCGAACCTGCTGGTGGCCCTCGTGCTCGTCTCGCTGGTGCAGGCGTTCCTCGTCCGGGTGCACAACGTGTCGTCCGGGTCGATGCTGGAGACGCTCGGCGTGAGCGACCGCGTCCTGTCCTCGTCGCTGCCTTATTGGGGGTCGTCCCCGCAGCGCGGCGACATCGTGATCTTCGGCCACGGCGAGACCTGGGACGACGAGCGCCGGGCACCCGAGGCCCAACCGCTGGCCTACGCCGTCCGGCTGTTCGGAGACCTGACCGGCATCGGCATGTCGAACCGCACGTACACCGTCAAGCGGGTCATCGGGACGCCGGGGGACCAGGTCGCCTGCTGCGACGCCGAGGGACGGGTGCGCGTGAACGGCCAGGCGCTGGACGAGCCCTACGTCCAGTATCGCGACGCGTTCGAGGCCGGGTCGGTCGACTGCACCACCTCGGCGCGCTCGCGGCGCTGCTTCGCCGCCGTGACCGTGCCCGAGGGCCGTTACCTGGTGATGGGGGACAACCGCTCCAACTCGGCAGACTCCGTCGAGGCCTGCCGCACCCCGGACGCCCCCGCCGACTGCGCCCGGTTCGTCCTCGCCGGGCGCATCACCGGGAAGGTCATCGCCAAGGCGTGGCCCCCGGGTCCGGTGCGCTGAGGGCCGCGAGCCCCTGCTGCTCGGTCGAGCAGATGCCCTGATGACGTTGTTGGCAGCACTCCTGGCGAAGAAGGACGAAAGCAAAGCCCGCCCGGGTCGCCGGGCGGGCCTCGTAGGTGAGTCGTGACTCAGGCGAGCGTGATGCGCTGCTTGAGGTGGTGGGTCTGTCCGGGACGGAGCGTCACCGGGGCGTCCAGGCCGTTGGCGGCCTCGACGCACAGCATGCCGATCCACTCGTCGTCGCCGAAGTCGGCCATGGCGGCCGACTTGTCGACCCACGGGTTCCACACCACGGTCTTGGCCGACCCGCTCTTGCTGATGATCAGCTTGCGGCCGAGGATCGGATCGTTCAGGACGACCTCGCCCGTGCTGGCGTACACGCGGTCGGTCTCGCCGGAGAACGTCACGTCGCCGGACTGGACGGCGTCCGTCCCCGTCACCTTGTCGGCGTAGGCGGCCCCGTCGAGGCCCGACAGCGTGACCTCGCGCACGTCGCCGACCGCCAGGTAGGTATGCAGGGCGTTGTCGAAGGTGAAGTCGGTCTCGCCGGTGTTGGTGACCTCGAGCTCGATGCCGAGGTACTCGGGGGTGAACTTGGCGCGAAGGTACGCGGTGTACTTCTCCGGGTTGTGCTCCTGCGTGCACGTCATGGCCTCGTCGAGCTCGTACTCGACGATCAGCCGGCCGTCGCGCTCGATGGTGTCCTTGATGTCGGACATGTGCCACGTGCTCAGCCGCGCGAACCCGTGGATCGGCTGCAGGTCGCCGCTGCGGCCGGGCCCGAACCACGGGAAGCACACCGGGACGCCGCCCCGGACGGGCTGGCCGTCGGAGTACCAGGACTTCTCACTCATCCACACCACGGGCGCTTGCCCGTCGGGCTGGTAGGACCAGATGTGGGCGCCGTGGTCGAAGATCCCGTAGCGGCCGGAGCCGGGGGTGGCCTCGACGCCCCGCAACGGATGTGTGGTGATCTCGTACCCCATTGTGCAGACCCTCCTCGGGCTTAGGTTTTCGTGACCTGAGCCTAGTTCGCCGCAGCGGTCCGTGCATCCCGGCCCACAAAGAGACCCTCAGGGCAGCGGCTGGGTGGGCCGAACGACCAGCCCGGTGCGCAACTTGGGCGTGAAGAACGTCGACTTGGGCGGCATCAGCAGCCCCTCGCGCGCCGTCCGCCGGATCTCCGCCAGCGACGTCGGCCGGATCAGGATCGCCGCCGTCACCTCCCCGCCGCGCACGAGGCCGAGCACCTCGGCCAACCCGTGCTGGTAGTCCACCTCGGCCGCGGACTCGGCCAGCGCCAACTCCAGCCACGCCCCGTCCAGGGCCCGGACGCCCTCGAACGCGCCCGGCTTCGGGGTGAGCCACTCTGCGCCGTCCGCCGTGAGCAGCAGCAGGCGTCCGGACGCCTCCAGTTCGGCCAGCGTGGCGGGTGTGGGCTCGGTCGCGGGGGAGAGCTCGAAGCGGCCGCCCAAGTCGCGGCGCAACTCGTCCGGGGTGATGCCCCGGTAGACGCGGTGGATCGCCTCGATCGAGAGCTGGTCGTCGACGAGCTCGTTGACGAAAGTGAGGGCCAGCTCGGCGTCCGTGTCGGTGCGTCCGGTGGCGGCGCGGACCTCGTCGCGGTACGTGCGGGCGATCGCGTAGCGGTGGTGGCCGTCGGCGATCAGCACGTCGTCGCCGGCGAGCAGCGCGCGGATGCGGTCGATGCGGGCGGCGTCCGAGACCCGCTCGACGGCGTGCGTGACGCCGTCCACAATCAGCTCGCCGACGGGTTCGCCCGGGTCGGCCAGCTCTGCGGTCAGCCCGGGCGCCAGCGACAGGCCCCACACCGGCGACAGGTTCGCGGCCGTGGCACGGGTCAGGTCGAGGCGGTCGGTCTTGGCCTTGGGTGTGGTCTGCTCGTGGGGCAGGACGCCGCCCGCCCCCTCGTCCACGACCTCCAGCCCGCCCAGCACGCCGACGATCGTGCGCTCGGCGCCGGTGGCGTCCGTGAACGACATCCTGTAGATGGTGAAGCTGGGCTCGGGGTCGGTGACCAGGACGCCCTCGACCAGCCACGCGCGCAGCAGGGCGGACGCCTCGTCGTAGCGGTCGGCGCCGCCACGCGGCACGTCCACATGCACGATGTTGTGCGGGTCGCGGGCCGCCAGGGCGTCCACGTCGGCGTCGCTGAGCACGTCGTACGGCGGCGCGATCACGGCGTCGAGGTCGACCCCGGGGGCATAGCGGTGCGCGCGGAACGGCTCGAAGATCGGCATGAGGCCAGACTATCGAGTCGCTTCGTCCTCCCCTGACCCCGTCCGGGGGGCCGGCTTAAGCAGCCCCAGCGACGTCAGTTCGCTGACGAGCCCGGCGACGGCCGCGTCGGCAGAGCCCGCGTCGGGGGAGCCGAACTCGGCCACCAGCGCGGCGGTGAGCGCGTCCTCGGCGACCGGTTCGGACGCCAGCTCCCAGGCCCGCAGTCCCAGGACGCTCAGCTCGACCACCTGGCGCTCGAACAGCAGCAGCACCCGGCCGTCGCGTTCGAGGCGGTCCAGGGCGGCCCGGGCCCGGATCACCGCGACCCCCCGAGCAGCGCGGCCAGCGGGTCGGTGACGGTGTCTGCCTCGGCGTAGCGCACCTCAAGCACGGGCGGCAGCGAGTCCAGCAGAGCGGCCAGCCGGTGCAGCGGACGCTCCAGCGCGCTCAGCGCCGACGTCTCCGGGGCGAGGGCGACGATGGCGTCGACGACGCGCAACTCCTCGAACGTGGGCTCCGACCGGGCCTCCTCGCGCCGCAGCAGCACGATGCGCGCGAGCCGGGCGCGCGCGGGCGGACGCCGCAGCCCCAGCTCGTCCGGCGACGTCTCGTGCTTGGTGCCCGTGAACTCCGCGGGCCGAAGCGACAGCGGCTTGGGGTACGGCACGACGAGGCCGTCCGCGTCGACGCCCACCGTCTCGTCGGTGAGGTAGCCCAGCGACGCGCCGAGCCGCCGCGCGAGCGTGGTCTTGCCGGTGCCGCCCGGCGCGACGAACCCCAGGGCAGCCCCGCTGCGAACCTCGGCGACCGCCCCCGCGTGGAACATGAGCAGTTCCCCCGTGCGGGCCTGGATGGACGCCGCGGTCACGGCCTGCGTCAGCGACTGCAGCAGCGCGTCCGGGTCGGCCGAGGCCAAGGCGGTCAGCTTGCCGGGGGCGGCGTCCCGGGGGGAGCCGACGTCGCCGCCTTCGGACAGCTCCAGCGTGAACCGCCCGCCCTCGGCCTCCCCGCCGCCAGGGGTGAGGCAGCGCGACCAGGCCCGGCGCACGGCGTCCGTCAACTCGTCGGCCCGCGTCCCCAGCGTCTCGACGCGCGAACGAACGCCCAGGCCGTACAGGTCGACGACCGCCATCGCCGCCTCAGCCCTGGGCGGGGGAGGCGGCGAGGTAGGCGCGCAGCGCCTCGTCGGCGTCGCGGGGCACGAACCCGGCGGCCTTGATCTTGGCCAGCGTCAGGGCGCTGTGCCGGGGCCGCGGGGAGACGAGGCGTCCGGCCGCGAAGTCGGCGGTGGTCTGCGGGGACACGTCGGACGCCGCAGCCCCGCTCAGCTCGAACACCCGCCGCGCGATCTCGAACCATGAGACGACCGGCCCGTCGTTGGTCAGGTTGTAGGTGCCGTACGCGGCCCCGGAGTCCAGCAGGTGCACGATGCCCGCGGCCAGGTCGCCGGTGAAGGTGAGGCGTCCGAACTGGTCGTCGACCACCGCCGGCTGGACGCCCTGAGCCGCGAGCCGGGCCATGGTGCGTACGAAGTTGTGACCCTCGCCGATCACCCACGACGTGCGCACGAGGTAGTGCCGCGGCCACGTGGCCACTAGGGCGTCGCCGGCGGCCTTGGTGGCGGCGTAGACGCCGAGCGGGCTGAACGGCTCGTCCTCGTCGTGCTCGGCGGCCGTGCCGTCGAACACGTAGTCGGACGACACGTGTACCAGCGTCAGGCGGTGCCGGCGGGCCACCTCGACCAGCGTGGCCACCGCCGCCACGTTCACCTTCCAGGCCAGCGCGCGGCCCTCGGGGGTCTCGGCCGCGTCGACCGCGGTGTACGCCGCGGCGTTGACGAGCGTGTCCACCTCGGCCCAGGGGTAGGCCTGAACCGCGGCGGCGTCCGTGAGGTCGAGGGTGTCGACGTCGACGTGGTCGGCGTCCGGCAGCAGCGCGCGCAGCGCACGGCCCAGCTGACCGTTGCCCCCGACGATCAGCGTGCGCTTGCCCGGCATCGGCGTGACGCCGGAGAGCCGGGGGTGTACGGCGTCGGCGTCGGAGACGACCGCGTCCGCCAACGGGATCGGCCAGGCGATGCCGACCGTCTCGTCGGCGAGGTTGAGGTAGGTGTAGGACGACCGCGCCTGCGGCGACCAATGGTCGTTGACGAGGTAGCTGTACACGGTGTCCGGCTCGAGGGCCTGGTAGCCGTTCGCGACCCCGCGCGGCACGTAGACGGCTCGCTCGGGGCCCAGCTCGAGGGTGAACGTGGTGCCGAACGTGGCCCCGGCCCGCAGGTCGACCCAGGCGCCGAAGATGCGGCCGTGGGCGAGCGCGACGAGCTTGTCCCAGGGCTCGGCGTGCAGCCCCCGGGTCACGCCCGGCTCGTGGTTGAAGCTCATGTTGTTCTGCACCGGCTCGAAGTCGGGCAGGCCGAGGGCCACCATCTTCTCGCGCTGCCAGTTCTCCTTGAACCAGCCGCGGGCGTCGCCGTGCAGCGGCAGGTCGACGACGAGCAGCCCCGGGATGGCCGTGGCGTGGACGGCGAGGTCGGTCACGTCGCGGGCCTACTGACCGGTCCGCGCGTACTTGGCCTCGGTGGCCTGCTTCATCGGCCGCCACCACGCCTCGTTGGCGCGATACCAGTCGATGGTCGCCGCCAGCCCCGATTCGAAGTCCGGGTACGCCGGACGCCAGCCCAGCTCGTCGCGAAGCTTCGTCGAGTCGATGGCGTAGCGCAGGTCGTGCCCGGCCCGGTCGGTGACGTGGTCGTAGGCGTCCGCGGGCTGCCCCATCAGGGTGAGGATCAGCTCGATCACCGACTTGTTGTCCTTCTCGCCGTCGGCGCCGATCAGGTAGGTCTCCCCGGCGCGGCCGCCCTCGATGATGGCCAGCACGGCCGCGTTGTGGTCGTCCACGTGGATCCAGTCGCGTACGTTCTGCCCGGCCCCGTACAGGCGCGGCCGGACGCCGTCCAGCACGTTGGTGATCTGCCGCGGGATGAACTTCTCGACGTGCTGCCGGGGCCCGTAGTTGTTGGAGCAGTTGCTGATCGTGGCCCGGACGCCGAAGCTGCGTACCCAGGCGCGCACGAGCAGGTCCGAGCCCGCCTTCGTGGCGCTGTACGGGCTGGACGGGTTGTACGGCGTCGTCTCGCGGAACCGCTCGGGGTCGTCGAGCTCCAGGTCGCCGTAGACCTCGTCGGTCGAGATGTGGTGGTAGCGGACGTCGTGCTTGCGGACGGCTTCCAGCAGCCGGAACGTGCCCACCAGGTTCGTGTCCACGAACGGCGACGGGTCGGACAGCGAGTTGTCGTTGTGTGACTCGGCCGCGAAGTGCACCACCACGTCGGCGTCCGCGACGAGCCGGTCGACCAGGCCGACGTCGCACACGTCGCCCACCACCAGTTCGACGCGGTCGCCCGGCAGGCCGGCCAGCGACTCGCGGTGGCCGGCGTAGGTCAGCTTGTCGAGCACGCGCACCTGGTGCGGCGTGTCGCGGATCAGCGAGTGGACGAAGTTGCTGCCGATGAATCCGGCGCCGCCGGTGGCGAGATACGTTGACACGCCTGCCAGCCTAGCGAACACCCCCGTCGGGCCCGGCGACGGGTCCGACGCGGGTCTGGGGCGCTCAGAACGCGGCGTAGATGAAGCCGCCGAGCCGGTCGGCGAACGCGATGCCCACCGCCGTGGCCAGCACGAAGGCGACGAACGCGAACACCCCCCACGCGACGACGACCGCGGGTCGATCGCGGGTGACGACGACCCCGGGCAGCTTGCCGCGGCGCGGGTTGACGACCGGCTCGGTGCCGGCCGCCTGGAGGGCGTCCAGCAGCCGGGCCAGCACTCCGGCAACGCGCTCAGGAGAGGGCGAAGGTGTAGCAGTCACGGACGGCAACGACCCACCCCTTCCTGCCGAGATGCATGAGGTCGAAGAAGAAGTACGGCTCGTACTCGTAGCTGGTGTGGTCGGCCAGGGCGACCCCGTTGGACGCCGCCAGCTGCCGGACGCGCTCGTACACTCGCGCGCGCTGGGTGCGGTCGAAGCCGAGCTGGTCCATCCAGCGGGCGTGCAGCGGGGCAGACACCAGCAGCACCCTCGTGCCGGTCTCCCGCGCGACGTCGAGGAACAGTTGCAGGTCGGTGTAGCCCGGAGAATCGGGGTGGTACGCCCGCGGGAACGCGGTGCTCCGGCTGCGGATCACCCCCGACATGCCGCGGTACGTGTTGTCGTCGATGTACATGTCGTTGGTGGACGCCGCCCGCCCCTGAGCGTCCGCCTCGGCCCACGCGGCGTCCCAGTCGAAGGACGCGAGCGTCGCGTTGCCGGGCGCGGACACCCACGGCAGGGTGAAGTGGTTGATGTGGCGCCGCTCGTCCCAGGTCTCGCGCAGCACCGCGGTGCGCACCTGCGCGGCCTGCAGCGGCGCGGCCACGGCGGCGCGGACGGCCGCCACCTCGTCGGTGCGGCACGCGACGTAGCGCTCGCAGATGCTGGGGTCGACGGCGGCCAGGCGGGCGGCGAGCCGGTCCTTGGTCGCCTGCGACACCGCCGGGTTGGCGAGCAGCCGCTGCCACTGCTGGACGGAGAACACCGCGCCCAGCTCGCGCGCGTTCATCCCCTCGGCGCCGAACCACTGCGGCGAGACCAGTAGCACCGCCTTGTGGTTGGGCAGTTGGCCGGCGACCGCCCCCAGCTCGATGGCGTGCGTCAGCGGCTGGGAGCCGCCGCGTCCGGACAAGTAGAAATCCACCTCCGAGGCGTGCGCGCTGAGGAAGAAGCGCGGGTTCTGCGGCACGTCCACGCCGAAGTCGCTCGACCCCAGCACGTACAGGCTGGTGACGGACGCCGGCGTCCCGGCCAGCACGCGGCCGTACGCCTCGTCGCCCCGCATGCGGTCGTAGGCGACGTTGTAGTTGAGCTGCCGGATCGACTCCGCCGGCCGCTGGGGCGCCGCCGCGTCGATGGCCGCCTCGGCCGCAGGGGTGAAGAGCACCCCGAGAAACAGCGCGAAGGCGGCGGCGAAGGCGATCAGGCGGCTCATCGGGGCTCGATCAGGCGTAGTCGGCGACGAAGGCCCGGATCTTGGTCAGCGTGGACAGCTCGGAGCGGTCGACCTCCGTCGGGGGGATCGGCTCGCCGACGAGGGCCTCCAGGCCGACGACGAGCTCGACGAAGGCCAGTGAGTCGAGCAGCCCCGCCTCGACCAAGTCGAGGTCGGGCAGCGCGGCAACCTCGTCGGTCTTGACGATCTTGGTCACCAGGGCGACGACGTCGACGTCCGTGGGTGTGGTCACAGGAAAGCCCCTTTCACCAGCGGGCCGTCAGCCGGCCCGAGAACACCAGGAACCCGAACAAGACTAGATGTGCGGTGACGACGATGGACACCACCCGGTACCAGGTGGCCTTGTGATGGCGGGAGTGGAAGCCGGACTTCTTCTGCCACCAGTCCGTGAGCACCATGAGGACGCCGTGGTACGCGCCGTACAGCAGGTAGTGCGCCTCCAGGCCGTGCCAGGCGCCCATGACCAGCATGTTGACCATGAGCGCGATGCGGTTGCCGTGCTCGGGGCCCAGCTTGGTGCGCTTGAGCAGGGCCATGAGCAGGCGGGTGTACACGTAGTCGCGCAGCCAGAACGACAAGGTGATGTGCCAGCGCTGCCAGAAGTCCTTGATCGACTCGGCCACGAACGGCAGCCGGAAGTTCATCGGCGTCCGGACGCCGAACACCATGCCCAGGCCGACGGCCATCAGCGAGTAGCCGGCGAAGTCGAAGAACAGGTCGCCGCCGTAGGCGTACATGGCGACCAGGTGGGCGTCCCGGGGCAGCGACTTCAGCCAGACGGCGAACAGGGCGGCCACGACGAACTTGTAGAAGAAGCCCAGCACGAACCGGCTCAGCCCCACCTTGAGCAGCTCGACGTACTCGGCGCGCGACCAGGTGGCGGCGGCGTCAACGGCGAAGCGGCGCGAACGGTCGATCGGCCCGCTCGACAGGCTCGGGAAGAAGATCAGGAACGACAGGGTCTGCCCCAGCGGCAGGGCGGTGATCAGGCCGTCGGAGGTCTCGACCACCACCTGCACGAGCCGAAACGTGATGTAGGAGACGCCCAGGAACCCGATCGTCCCGAACCCCACCGGGCCGGCCAGCTTCACCGCGGCCAGCGGAGCCAGGGACAGGATGACCGCCGCCTTCTTCTCCCAGCCGTGACGCGCCCCCGCCCGGCGCCGGAAGGTCAGGTGCCCGCGGGCCAGGACCAGGAACCACACCACCGTGCCCATCAGCCAGGCACCCTGGACCGGAAACCACAAGCCGTACAGCGCGGCCATGACCAGCGAGGACGCCAGCGTCCAGTGCCGCAGCGGTTTGCCGGCCAGCCCCAACCCGATCGCCGGGACCGCCAGCACAGCGGCGGCCAGGAAGAACGCCGGCGACTCGAACGGGTTCATCCCACCGCTGCCCGCAGCAGCCGGCGGTCGACCTTGCCGTTCGGCGTCAGCGGCAGTTCATCCACGTAAGTGAACACCTTCGGGATCATGTACGCGGGCAGCAGGTCGCCCAGCTCGCGCTTGAGGGCGACCGTGGTGACGAGCGTGCGGGGCAGGTTGGGGTCGGCGAGTGTGAGCACCGCCTCGAGGTGCGAGACCGCGCCCGAGGCGTCCCGGACGGCCAGCACCACCGACGAGGTGACGTGGCCGTGCCGGTTGAGGTGGTGCTCGATGTCGCCGAGTTCGATGCGGTAGCCGTGGAGCTTGATCTGGTCGTCGAGGCGTCCGCCGAAGTAGAGCAGGTCGCCGATCAGGTGGCCCGAGTCGCCGGTGCGGTAGGTGGCGGTGGGACGCCCATCGACGTCGGCCGGGGCGAACGCGGTCGCGGTCAGGTCGGGGCGCCCGAGGTAGCCGGCGCTGACGGTGTCGCCGTGGATCCACACCTCGCCGACCTCCCCGTCGGGCAGCACCTCACCCTTCTGCGAGCGGATCGACAGGGAGCAGCCCGGCTTGACGCGGCCCACCGGCAGCACGGGGGCGTGGGCCAGCACGTCGGAGTCGACGTCGATCGCGGTGACCGCCACGGTGGCCTCGGTCGGGCCGTAGGTGTTGATCACGCGGGCTTGCGGGAACCGCTCCAGCAGGTCGCGGACCACGTGCGGGGGCAGCGTCTCCCCGCAGAACAGAAAGGTGCCCACGTCGACGAGATGCGCGTCGAAGCCGCGCAGCGACAGGCACAGCGAGGCGAAGCTCGGGGTGGACACCCACACGTCGATGTGGCTGTGGTGCAGGGCGTCCAGCAGCGCCGCCGGCCGGGCGATCTGGGCGCGGTCGAGGCTGACCAGCGTGCCGCCGCAGGCCAGCGAGAGGTAGGTGTCCATCACGGAGAGGTCGAACGACCACGGGGCCTGGTTGAGGAACGTGATCGGGCGGGGGTCCGGCCCGACCAGCGCGTCGACGCCCCAGGCGACGAAGCTGCCGAGGTTGTCGGCGCTGATCTGGACACCCTTCGGCTCCCCCGTGCTGCCCGAGGTGTAGATGACGTACCAGGTGCCCGCGCCGGTCACCGCCAACCCCGGGTCGGGGGCCGGGCCGGACGCCGCGGCGTCCGCGATGCGCTCGGCGTCCCAGAGCGACACGCTGGCGGCGTCGAGGACGGCCGCTTCGGGTGGGGGCGAGACGGCCAGCACGACGGCCGCCCTGGACGCGCGGACGACGGCGCCGAGGCGTCCGGGCGCGGTGGAGTCGTCGACGGGCACGTACGCCCGCCCGGACCGGACGCAGGCCAAGAAGCACACCAGCGCCTCGGACTGCTTGTGCGCCCACACGACGACGGGGGCGCGGTTGTCGCCCAGTGAGTCCTGCAGCGCGGACGCCAGCGACCCGGACGCCCGCCACAGCTCACCCCACGCCAGCCTGCCCCCGGACCAGCGGTGGGCGACGGCGTCCGGAGCAGCAGCCGCGTGCGCGGCGATCGCCTGCAGGACGTCCATGTCTTCCTCCGGGCGCCAGGGCCGCGCGGGGGCGGCTCGTGAGCGCTCCCGATGCTACTCAACTCCAGGCCCGCCGCCAGGCGTTGCCGCGCGTTTGCGGGCCCGGTTCCTGCGCGCGGCGTCGACCCGACAGAATGGGCCCATGCGCGGAATCATTCTGGCCGGCGGCTCGGGCACGCGGCTGCACCCCATCACGCAGGCGACGTCCAAGCAGCTGGTGCCCGTCTACGACAAGCCGATGGTCTATTACCCCTTGTCGACGCTCATGTTCGCGGGCATCCGCGATGTGCTGGTCATCACGACCCCGCACGACGCCGAGGCGTTCACCCGCCTGCTGGGCGACGGGTCGCAGTTCGGCGTCTCGATCAGCTACGCGACCCAGCCCGAGCCCAAGGGCCTCGCCCAGGCGTTCACCATCGGCGCCGACTTCGCACGCGGGCAGAAATGCGCCCTGGTGCTGGGCGACAACATCTTCTACGGCCCCGGCCTGGGCCGGCAGCTGAGCAAGTACGCGGACGTCGACGGCGCCGCCGTGTTCGCCTACTGGGTCGCCGAGCCGTGCGCGTACGGCGTCGTCGAGTTCGACGAGCAGTTCAAGGCGGTGTCGATCGAGGAGAAGCCGGCGCGCCCGAAGTCGAACTACGCGGTGCCCGGGCTCTACTTCTACGACGAGCGCGTGGTCGAGATCGCTGCGAACCTGGCCCCCTCTGCGCGCGGGGAGTACGAGATCACCGACGTGAACCGCGCCTACCTGGACGCCGGCGCGCTGCAGGTCGAGGTGCTCACCCGCGGCACGGCCTGGCTCGACACGGGCACGTTCGACTCCCTCAACGACGCCAGCAACTTCGTCCGCACCGTCCAGGCGCGCCAGGGGCTGCAGGTGGGCTGCCCCGAAGAGATCGGGTGGCGCATGGGCTTCCTTACCGACGACGAGCTGCGCGAGCGGGCCACGGCGCTGGTCAAGTCGGGCTACGGCGACTACCTGCTCAACCTGTTGGCCCGCGAGAGCGGCCGGTGAGCGCATGGTGACCGAAGCCCTCGTGCTGGCCCCGCTGGCGCTGGCTGTCGTCTTGGTGGTCAGCGGCGTCGCCAAGCTGCGCGACCCCGCGGCTGCGCAGGCGGCGTTCACGGCGCTGCGCGTGCCGGATGCCCTCGCCGCGCCCTGGATCCGCCGCGCCGTGCCCGTCGTCGAGATCGCCCTCGGCGCGCTGCTGGTGGCGCTGCCGGGTGGGTTACGGGTCGCGGCGGCGGTGGCGGCCGTCGGGCTCTTCGTCGCCTACACGGTGCTGATCGTGCGCGCGTGGCGCGCGCCCGAGGCCGTCGACTGCAACTGCTTCGGAGCGTCGTCCAGCCTGGTCACGGGCTGGACGGTGGGCCGCAACGGGCTCCTGCTGGCGGCCGCGCTGGCGTCCGGGTGGGACGCCGCAGTGACGGCCGCCCCGCCCCTGCTGCGGCTGGCCGAGGGCGGGGTGCTGGCCTGGGTCGTCGGCGCCGCCCTGGTCGGGCTGCTCGTCGCGACGATCGTCCACCGCCCGGACGCCGCGGCGTCCCCGCCGGCCCCCGCGGCGTCCCAGGCCGAGGACGACGCCGAGAGCGAGTACGTGCGCCTGCCCATCCCGTACGGCACGCTCCAGCGCGCCGACGGCACCGAGGTGCACCTGCACGACCTGGCCCACACGCGCGCGGTGCTGCTGGTGTGGGTGTCGCCGACCTGCGGCAGCTGCGCCGCGGTGATCGAGCGCCTGCCCGGCTGGGTGCGCGACCTGCCCGTCCTCGACGTGGTCGCGGCGGTGCACCAGAACCACCTCGACGCCATGCTGGGCCGCGGCTTCGACGACCAGGTGCTCGTCGACACCGACTCACGCGTCTCCGGGCTGTTCCGCGCCTTCGGCACGCCCTCGGCCATCCTGCTCGGCGCGGACGGGCTGATCGCCGGCGGCCCCGTCGTCGGCTCCCCGGCGATCGAGCAGTTCGTCGAGCAGATCCAGGCCCAACTCGCCCCAGATCCCCTTTCGGAAGGCAGTACCCCATGAACGACGACCGCTTCGCGCCCGGACTCTACGTCACCGACGCTGAGGCCACCTCCGTCGCCGGCGACTGGCGCCTGGCCGGCTGGACGCCGAAGGTCGTCCGACTCCCCGACGACCTCGAGCCGGACGCCGCCCGCGGCACCCTGGTCGCGCTCGGCGAGGTGCTCGGACTCGGGTCGCGGTACGCCGCCACCTGGGACGCCCTGGACGACGGCCTGCGCGGCGTCCCGGCGAACACCGTGCTGGTCTGGGCGAGCGGCACCGCCTTCGCCGACGAGCACGCCGACGTGTGGGCGCGCCTCGGCGATGCGTTCGCCGAGCGAGTCCGGCGGACGCCGCCGTTCGCGGTCGTCCTGGCCGACGCGCCGCGGCGACCGGCGTCCGGCTAGCGACCCTTGGTTGCGAGAACTCATGAGTCTGTCTTGGGGTCTCAGGCTGCCT
>WBZS01001065.1_pt1 | contig 24748 bp, 23 predicted proteins | sample 5204201 | NCBI WGS metagenome assembly WBZS01 (sample SAMN12344357, study PRJNA552823) | activated sludge metagenome | biome: Activated sludge suspended growth; feature: Nitrification reactor; material: Wastewater; isolation source: activated sludge from nitrification reactor of wastewater... | reverse complement strand
TACAACATTTAATATCTTCGCCGAAGGCTCCCCTGCTCCAAAGTGGTCGTGGAGGGCGGGGGCGAGCTTCCTTCTTTCTGGCGGAAATTCTGAGTTCAATCAGAACTCAAGTTCGTTTGAAACGTCGATTAGTTACGCATTAGGCAAGCGCCAATCATTGTCATTTTTCTTGAACTCTGGAAACACAAGCGGGTACTTGCCGCAGGCCGATCTCGATGCTTCACTGACCTACAGCTACCGCATTTGGGGGAACCTTGCTCTGGCAACAAGCTACCGATTCCGCAACGTGCGCAACCTCGACCCGGATTTGAAGAGCGGCGCATATCGGTCGAGCGGGTTTGATATCTCGCTCAACTTCCAGTTTGGGCGATAATTTCGTCGGCAACGTCCCGCATTGTCTTTCGGTCACGCATTGCCTGAGTTTGAATCTGGCGGTAGGCGGTAGCCTCGTCGATGCTGTGCCGCTGCATCAGGATTCCCTTAGCTTTGTCCACGCTCTTTCGCGCCTCAAAGCGCTCATTCAAGCCCGAAAACTCCTTCGCGAGCTGCTGATTTTGCTCGAACCGGCTTCGGGCAACCTCGATCGCAGGGGGCAAATCACTTGGCTTAAAGGGCTTAACGAGATATCCGAAGACCCCTGCTGACTTTGCCCTTTCAATTAACTCTCGGTCGCTATAAGCGGTGAGCAAAATCACGGGCGCGATCCCCTGCCCGGCGATTGAAGCAGCGGCATCAATCCCGTCCATGACCGGCATTTTGACGTCGAGCACGCAGACGTCGGGACAGGTGGACTCGGCGAGTTGCACTGCTTCTTGCCCATCTCCAGCTTCGGCGACGACTTCATAGTCCAGGCTTGCGAGCATCTGCTTCAAATCCAGGCGAATAATTGGGTCATCGTCGGCAATTAGGATTCTGAGTTGCGGCATGGGCAGGTTCATTTTAGCCGGGCGTGGCAAAATGAATCGTGGCCCTGACCTTTCGCTTTGAAATGATTGCTCTGCACAAGCGGTATCCGCTTGCGATCAGTCGAGGCGTGAGCACGGGGTCGAACAATCTCTTTGTTTTCGTCAGCGATGGAGTTCATGAAGGAGTCGGCGAGGGTGCCCCTGGAGTGGCTTTTGATGACGAAGCGCTAACGGATTCAATCCCGCCACTCGAAGAGCTGGTCCGCGACCTCGACAGAATCTTGGAGCCGGACGGAGTGTCGATAACAGACGTAAGCATCCAGGCAAAGGATCGCCAGATCGTCGCGCCGTCGCGAACTGCGCTCGAATGTGCGCTCTGGGACCTTCTCGCTAAGCGGGCGGGAATGCCGCTCTTCCAGTTATTCGGACTCAGCCGAACCCAGGTCGCCACCTCGCTAACCATAGGCCTCAACCCAAGCGAGGTGATCCGTGAGCGCGTGCCGGAGATTCTCACTCGAACCGGGGCTAAGGCGCTGAAGATAAAACTCGGCTCGCCCGAAGGGCGCGAGAGGGACCGGGAGCAGTTTGCAGTGGCGGCGGAAGCGGCGGCACCGTTTCACGTGAAACTTCGGGTAGATGCGAACGGCGGGTGGACGGTGCCCGAGGCCCTCGAAATGATTCCCTGGCTCGCCCCTCGTGGGTGTGACTATCTGGAGCAGCCTCTGCCCCAAGGCTCAGAAAGCGACCTTGCGCTCATCTATCCGGGCAGGGCGATGCCGATTTTTGTCGACGAGTCCATACACAATTCGCAAGACGTGGTGAAGGTCGCGGCGCACGTGGATGGGGTTAATCTAAAGCTTATGAAGACCGGTGGCTTGATCGAGGCCCGCGCAGTTGTGGCAACCGCGAGGGCATTTGGGATTAAGACGATGATTGGTTGCATGGGCGAATCTTCGGTTGCAATCTCGTGCGGGGCATCAATCGGGTCCCTGTTCGACCATATCGACCTCGACTCCCACCTCAACTTGATGCCCGATCCAGCGGAAGGCGCGCCCATAATTGACGGCGTCCTCGTCCCGCCACTTACTCCCGGCCACGGGGCGAGGGTGATTCATCATGCTTAAACCCTGGAATCGCGTCGCGATTTATATGGAGGGTTCGCTGGGTGAGCTTGCCGGCAAGATGGGCCACGGCCTCCTCCGCTACAGCCCAAACGAAATCGTCGCCGTGATTGACTCGACTCATGCGGGGAAGAATGTCCAAGACGTCATGGACTCGCCTCGGTCGGTGCCGGTGGTTGCCGGGCTTGGCGAGTTAGCTGAACTGGGTGCAGATGTACTCATCCTGGGAATCGCCCCGCCAGGGGGTCTGATCCCGGAGGCTTGGTGGCAGGTGATTGATGACGCCGTAAACACCTACGGCATGTCGATTGTCAACGGTCTTCACGACCGGATTGAGGGGCGATACGAGGAGCTGAAAGACGGGCAATGGGTGTGGGATATTCGCCAGGAACCAAAGGGGATTGGCGTCGGCACCGGGATCGCGGCGAAGCTGACCAACAAGCGCATCCTCATGATCGGCACCGATATGGCAATCGGCAAAATGACGGCGGGGCTAGAACTTTGGACCGAAGCGAAGAAGCAAGGGATCAAGGCTAGCTTTGTCGCAACGGGCCAAATCGGGATCACGATTATGGGCAGCGGCATCCCTTTGGATGCTATTCGGCTGGACTACGCGAGCGGCGCGGTAGAGCGCGAGGTCGTGCGCTACCACGAGTCGGATTGGGTGATCATCGAAGGTCAGGGAGCGCTCCTGCATCCAGGCAGCAGCGCGAATCTGCCGCTCCTTCGCGGTTCTTGTCCTACCCATTTAATCCTGTGCGACCATCCTGGGCACACACATTTGCAGCGATTGCCAGATATCACCGTTCCTCCGCTGAAAGATTACGTCCGACTCTATCAAGACTTGGCTGAGGTTTACGGCACCTTCCCACGCCCAAAGTGGGTTGGAATCGCGTTCAATACTTCCTCACTTGATGAGGCGGCGGCTCTCAAAGTGTGCGAGGAGATGTCGCAAGAATACGGGATGCCGGTGGTTGACCCCGTTCGGTTTGGCTGCGGGCCGCTGGTGGCCGCGATCCAGGCTTCATAATAGAACCTATGGTCGAACCTGGACAAAAAGTCCGAATCATCACGCTCGGGTGCGCCAAAAACGAAGTCGACAGCGAGGAGATTGCGGGGGTTTTGCGCGAGTCTGGGCATCGCGTCGACGGCACGAGCGCCGCTTCGGACGTGACGATCATCAATACTTGCGGCTTTTTGGAGTCGAGCAAGCAAGAATCGATCGAGGCAATCAAGAAAGCGGTGCGCAGCAAAGGCGCTGGCAAAGTGATTGTCGCTGGATGCCTTGCCCAGCGTATGGGGGAAGAGCTTTCTCTTGTCGCTCCGGGGGCGGATGCCTATATTGGGGTCGGGCAGATGGGGCGATTCTCGGAGATCGTTTCCCGAACCTTGGAATCCAGCGACACCGTCATGGACGTCGAGCCGCCTCACCACCGATGGGCGGATGTGACGACCCGCGCCCGCACCGGTCGGCCTTGGAGTGCTTACTTAAAGATTAGCGAAGGTTGCGATCATCAGTGTACTTTTTGCACAATCCCGAGTTTTCGAGGCAAACACGTTAGCAAACCGATAGAGCGCGTGATGCTTGAGGCAAATCATCTTGCGTTGACGGGCACTCGCGAGATTAACCTTATTGCTCAAGATGTTACGCAATATGGATTTGATCTGTATAAAGAATTCACGCTTCCAAAACTTTTGCGAGAACTAAATACTGTTGATGATATCGATTGGATAAGACTGCTATATTTCTATCCAAACAGGCTCACGGATGAGGTAATCGAGGCAATGGCGACTTTGCCGAAAGTGGTTAAGTATATCGATATTCCTTTGCAGCATACACATCCGGATACATTAAGACGAATGAAGCGACCTTGGGATGGAGATCGGTATCTTACGCTTATTGAGAAAGTGCGTAAAGCGATGCCAGAATGCGCGATTCGCACGACTTTTATCGTTGGGTTCCCTGGCGAGACCCATACAGAATTCCAGTCGCTTATTGATTTTATTCGAGTGGCAAGACTGGACCGGGTTGGGGCTTTTCTGTTCAGCCGAGAACCGGGGACTCCGAGCCACGACATGCCCGATCAGGTGCCTGGGAAAATCAAACGAGAGCGCTTTGACCGGCTGATGTCTTTGCAGAAATCGATCTCACTCGAAGTCAACCGCTCATGGATTGGCCGCACGATTCGGGTGCTTGTGGACGAGGAAATGCAAGGCTGGCTAGCAGGCCGCTCGCATCGCGACGCGCCCGAGATTGATGGCTGGGTGTACTTCCATGGCGATGCCAAGCCTGGGGAATTCGCCGAAGTCCGAGTCTCGCACGCCGAGGCGTATGACCTCTATGGCGAGCAAGTTGGGTTCGAGCAGCCTGCAAAGCGGGTTTTGCAACCGCTAAGACAGTCCTCCCCGCGCGCTCCGCAATAAACTGCTATTCTCGACGCGACCCGCATTAGGTTTCTGACTATGACCTAGTATAAAACCGGAGATCTGTGGCTAGCTCTCCAGTTGGCCTTCCTGTTGAATCTCCGATTTTGAGTCGGTTCCGCTTAGCATCGTAGAGTGCGCGAACGCTCAATCGTCCTCGCCGCAGGATTACTGCGATCTCCTTGCCTGTAGCGGGTGACGAGTTTACGCGCTCGATGTCGCCACTCGTCTTGATGAATTTGCCAGTGATGAGCAGGTCAATCGGCCCCTTTCCCCAGTTTAGTTCCAGAGGATGGGCTTTCTTAGCTGGCCCGGGCTTTGTGCCTAGCCCGCCCAAGGGCATTTGGCGACCTTGTGCGATGGTCAAGATGTTGCCATTAGACGCATCAACTTCGACCCCAATCCAGATCCTTCGCTGGTCAGGATCACTTGGGCTGGGGGTTCCGTCATATCCACCGCGCCAGCAAAGAATGGCTTCATCGCGTTCCCGATGACCGGCAAAGTTATCTGGCAATGCAGCAATTGCCGGAATAGAATCTTGCCTCTTCGTTGGCACAATCCAGCGCAACTGCACCGCCTCTTTGCCAACGCATTCAGTAATGGCAAAGGATGGATTGTGATCAAGTATTGCTTGAAGTAAAGATGCCTTGACCGACTCCTCGCCCACGCTTGATACATGGCTAGCATCGGGATCGATCCAGGGTAATCGCCTGCAATTCAGCTCCCAAAGTTTTCCTGTAACTGGGTCGAGGGTAAACAGGGCCGTGAGGGTCCACTCATAGGGAACTCCTTTGTACCGTGGAAGCGCGTCTATCTCATAGTAATGAAACAGATCTGAGTCCACCCTGTAACTGATTTTCTCAACCGAAAAAGGTTCATCAAACCCCGCTGACCAATACTCCTGCGCCCTTGCGATGATTTCAGCTTCCGACAAAATTGATTGGGTCGAAAGGAGTGGGAAATTAGAACTGGCATCGCGAGAGGTGCGCAGCCATTGACCGTGGGAGTCAAAATCAATATGTGATCCAACAAGTTGTGAAGAGAAAAATTTCAACCACCCAGATCCTTCAAAGTACATTCTCACGACAATAGAACAATAAGGTATGGGTACAGGAATCAGAGTCGGGTCAATTAGCCGTAATTTAGCAGTTACTATTGAAGCTCGCTGCAGGCTCTCAGCAGGGGTCAAATCTTGGGCTTGCGTAACATTACATATAGTGCTCTGAACGAAAACTATGAAAACTAAAAAGCTGTTTCTCATACCGTTACCTTAAACTTAGTTTGATTTGCTTCCTTGTTGAGCCCATCGCCGTACAGCCCATACAGTCTTCCTCCTACGTCCCCTCGATACTTGTGCGTCATTTTAACAACGGGGCGATTGCCGTCGTGAAATGTTATTGGATGGTATTTGTCGGCGAACAGTGCCGCCTCTTTAATCGTGTACCCTGCCACGACCTTCTCAATAAAACTATTTGTCCAGCTTGTAAAGGAGTCGATGTCGGTCTGATAATTAGAGTTCGCAATCCCGGGTGATGGCACCACTTGTTCGAAACCAACCAGGGCCTTATTAGGAAGCTCGTGACCGTCGGAATCGTAGATTCCAAATCCTTTAGCAGACTCCGCACTTCCCGCTGCTTGACAGGAGATTAGAACAACGAGGTGATAGTCAGAGAAGACAAGCCGATCATCTGGAGGATTCTCGGCAATCTTGGGCCGAATGAAGGATTGGAACTCCATGAAGTGATCGGCGATTGTTGCGGGATCGTGACCATAGGAATCACATATTCCAGTCATCGCACCATGGGTAGTTGCGAAGAACACGGTCCCAAGACGAAGATTTCTTGGCATTTCCGAGGCGACAAGTTTATGCATCGTCTGCGCATCGCCTACGTTGGCGACCACTGGCTCATGACGAGCGAATCCCGCAATAGCAGCGCTAACAGTGTTGGTGGCGATTAAGCCTTGTCCCTGGGTTATGTCGTCTTGCCACGTAGCTAATTGAGGATTAGCTTGTGTTGGCGTGGGTACGAGAGTAATCCTCGTAGCAAGCGTACTTAGCCGATTGACGACCTTGGGATTTACGGTGACAGAAAGCGTAATCTCCTCCTGTTCACTGGAGTTTTCGGTGGGTCGGTAAAGCAAGAACGTCGCCTCAAGCTTAACGCTCGGTGTTTCGTTGAAGGCCATCCACGTCGTAGAAAGCTGAACGTGCCATAGGCCGTTACTCAACCCGGGAGTCACGGTCAGATTGCGCTCTTCTTCCTTGATCGTGAGCCTTGCGGAAACCACATTTCCGTAGGCCCAAGCCGGATCAGTGCCCTGGTAGTTGTAAGCGATGTCTGGACCGATTACAACGCGCAGGTCGAAAAGCTCGTTAGTCCCGGTGATCGGCACTCCTGCCGTCGTAAAGCGCGTGATCTCGACGCTGGCATCAATATTCCGGTTCCGGACGATCTTCTTGTTGTAGGTCGACGGAGGGGGATCGCTTCCGTCCCCTGCGGTTTGGGCATAGGATACGACGTACAACAGAGTCAACAAACAGGCCAAGAGCGGGCGCATAGCTACACAATATCACAGTTGGCATGGAAATGACAACAAATGCCTGGTTAAGCCGCGACTGACGTCACGACTTCGAGGTTGTGCTTCGCTCGCTCGTGATTCGGATCTATCGTTAGAGCTTGCCGATAGGCAACGGCACTCGCCTCATTCGCGCCAATCTGGGCGAGGGCGTTGCCGAAGCAGAACCAGCCATCGGCATAGCCAGGGGCCAGCGCGAGGGCGGATTGGTATGTCTCGATTGCCTGGGTGAAACTGCCTAGCGTGTAGTATTCATCTGCTAGATTGAAGCTAGCATTGGCATTGCGCGGGGCGAGTTCGACTGCCTTTTGGAATTTGCCGAGGGCATCGGCGTGCTGCTTGAGAATTCGCAAAGTGCGGCCCCAATTTATCCAATGCTCAGGTTCGAATTCGACGAATTCGGATGCGTGTATATATGTGAGCGAGAGTTGGGCGGGGTCGTTGAGCTTTTCTGCCGCCGAGATCCACTGCTTGCCAAGATCGCCTTCGGTGTCGCCACATTCAATCGCTTTGCCCCAATGCTCGTGGGCCTTGGCCCAATTGCCTTCGTCCCAATACGCTTGGCCGGCGTACCGGTGAGCCCGGATGCCGATTCCGACAGTGCCCAAACATGGCTCCAAGTACTCCAATGCAGCGTGACCGTGACCGGTCTGGGCGAGGATTGAGCCTTTGAGAAATTTTGCGTACTTGTATCCGGGATCAACGGCGAGCGAGGCGTCGAGCCACTGGATGGCTTCGTCATAACGCCCGAGCTGAGCCAGGATTTGGCCCTTTAGCGAAAGGCGTTTGTGGGTGAAAATGCCGTAATCGCCGTTCAATCCAGCGGGCCACTCCATCTTTAGGCATTTCTCAACTTCAACCAAAGCCTCGTCAAAACGTCCGAGAACGGAGAGGGCATGGGTTTTCTGGAACTGGATCAGGATGTCGTGGTAACCCGCTTCGGCTGCCTGCTTGCAGGTCTCGAGCGCGTCACTGGCCCGTCCTTGCTCCATTTGGGCATAAGCCAATAGATACCAGGTGAGCGAGCCGACCGTTGACTCGGGGGCCATGCATCGAATCGCCTCTCGCGCTGCTCGTTCGCTCTCGGCGGGGTTGTTTGCCACGGCATAAACGTTTGCGAGGTTGAACCATTGGAAGCTGTCGTCCGGTTGCTTGGCTAGCTCAGACTCCAGCAAGGAGATCGTGCGGGCTTCTTTGCCGCGCTCTTCCATCATCTCGGCGGTGTAGCCGTAATGCCATATTTCCGCGCCTTGAATCGTGGCGGTGAGCAATCCTGCGCTGAGAATTTGGGGCAGGATCTGTTCATGGATAGCGCCGGTGAAGAAAATCTCGGGGAGGCGTTGGAATAGGCGCACGGGAGTGTGAACGTACTGATCCGTCCGCGACCCTTCGGTCATAAAATTGATGATCTTTATGAAATAGCCGCCGAAGTGCGGGCGCATCAGGCCCTCTCTCAGCATCGTGATGCCGCCAGGGTCGAGCTCTTCATCGGCATCGATCCACAGAATCCAGTTGCCGGTCGCGAGGCTGAGCGCATGGTTTCGCGCGGCAGAGAAGTCGTTGATCCAATCGAAGTGCCCGATGGTCGCGCCGTAAGATTCAGCGATCTCGACCGTCTTATCGCTCGAACCGGTGTCCACAACGATGATCTCGTCGCAGACTGCGGTAAGGCTGGACAGACATCGGGGCAAAGTCTGCTCCTCGTTCTTGACGATGAGGCATGCCGTGAGCTTGATTCCGATTGATGGGTCTGGCTGGAGGTCTGTTAGAGCAGCGATTTCGGAGGCTAGCTTTCGTCCTTCCTTGTCGTCAAATCCAACTTTCGCCGCCAATTGTTGGCGGCAAGCGCTGTAGTTAACCAGCAGTTGGGCCAGCTCCGATGACCCGTTTAGGTACTTCACCGCTTCAGCTTCTTGTTGGAGCCAGCAGAGAAGGAGGCCGTACTGGGTCCTCAATTCGGGATCGGCAGGGTTTAACTTCAACCCCTGCTGAAGTTCACGCTGAGCGAGGTCGAAGCGTGCTTGACTGATAAACTCGCGGGCCAATTCAAGGTGAGACATTAGGCTGCTTCTCGGGGTTCGCTGATTCGGTGGAGGTGTTTCCGCGCTCCGGCGATGCTGAACATCTCATCGCGCAGGAGCCGCTTGAGCAAGAAAACAAGCTGGATGTCCTCGACTCGGTAGCGGCGTTGGCCGCCGTCGGTGCGGATTGGTTGGAGGTATTCCGCAAATTCGCGCTCCCAGTAGCGAAGCGTGTGAACCTCAACGGCGGTGATCCGGCTTGCGACGCTGATGCTAACCGCTTGATCTGCTTTGGTTGGGCGACGCAAATTCGACATTCTTGGGCGAGTTCTCCTAGGACATGGACAAAGGGTGCCCATTGGACATCCTTAGCCAAGTTATCGGAGACACGGCGCGTGTTCTGTAGAATTGCCTCAGCAGTTGTTCTTGAGTGCTCCGGTTCTCGCGTTCCAAGGAATATGCCCCCCGGTCTATCAAGGCTCCTATGCGGAACGCTTCAATATGAGACTAAAGGCGATACGTTTCCACTCGCCACAACTTCGTGCCGTACCAATTCAGCCACCAGTTTCGACCTAGCTCGCAGCTTTAACGTGGCGATTAAAAAGCTTAAGTGATCCTGCGACGACAAGGCATGTGCCAATCGTAAGGAGCTACCCCCTGAATGGACGTACCTGCAAGAGATTGGCGACTGCTCCTGACTTCAACTGGTCTCGTTTCAAATTTTGGCCAACTGCCATTCCAGGGCTCCATATACTCTCTCTGAACATCTTTCCGAACATCATAGACTTTTGTTCCCAGCTTGACAACGTTGCTTGAAAGCAATTTAGGTCCCGGATCAATCATCTGGTATTCGATGCGATTGAGATCACGCCCTTCGCCCTTGAAAAGGATAACTCCAGATTTCCGATCAAGAGTCGTTGTTGCGATCGCTACGATCTTTTGGTAAACGTCTGCTCCATGGAATTGCCGAAAGACCATTTTATTCTCTTCTATCCGCCAAATAAATGTGGTTGTGACTGAGTAAGGGTAATTTCGAGATAACATGCCGTGAGTGCCAATATCGGTGGGCCTGTCCATCCAGCGGGACGAAAAAACGAGCTCTGCAAGGTCACTCGTATATGGATTTCCTTCGCTCCGATTTTCGAGCCAGAGTCCGCGTAGATTAGTGGAGAGCGTACCTCCAGGTCCCCAAAACACAGCTCTTCTCGTTCCAACGTTATGAAAGTCAAATTGGGGAGGTACATCGAAGTAGAGAGCTCGCAAGCCTTTTGCAGTCGTTCCTCGGTAAAGCGTATAGGTTGCCGTGTGATTCAGGCGGTAACGATCTACCCATGCCTTGCGAGACTCGGGAGTTCTGTTCTCAATAGCCCCCTTCGGGAGATCTGCTGCCGTTTTGTCTGGGTCACCAAAAATAGTTTCGGTGACCTTGCAGGTTTGGGAATGGCTTGATGGCGTGACAAATACTGCCATCAATGCGCAAAGTAGCCACACCAGCTTTTTGATCCGATACCTTAATCTGTCATAGCCCATCACACTCGTCTCCAGGTGCAGAGTACTGGACTGTAGATACCCAACTGCCGAGATCGCATTGGCACCCATATCCCCAGGTCGGATTGCAGTTATAAGTTTTAAGGATGTATTCAGTAACTCCTCCGGAGGCAGCATCCCAGTCGACACAATCGTTAAACGGAGCAAATTGACAATGCTGGTCTAACACTTCCAAATACGAGCAACGTTCACCAGACGTTAGGCAACCTGTTGGGGTGCAGGCTTGATTCGGGTGCGGTGGTTGCCAAGCCTCCTTGCAATCATACAATCCTGCGACAGTAGGCGATGCATAAGAAACGAGTATGAGCGTAGCAATAACCTAACGGTTCACGATTAACCTCCTGAGGTATTAAAAGTTGGGTTGTCGTTGCCGACTTCCGAGGGATAGAGTTTGCACGCTTCCATTGTTCGGAAGCGAAGAATATCCGGATCATAAGGGAAGGCACTTGGTGGCAAAAACTTAACGTGAGAATCAACAAAGAAGTATGATCCCACTCCGTTATAGACGCTGGACTGCCGAGGCTCTATAACAGTCCCCTTGCCCAAGACCTCGGGATGCCACTGAAGATAAGAGTCGTTTGAAAGAAACTCCATGGGTGTAAAATCCACAGACTTTGAACCCGATCGAAGTTTAGCGCCCGTCAACTCGAACAGCAGCACAGTACGAGATGAACTGGGATCCCCCTTGAGGAAAGACACCGTACAGTGATTGATTGCGTATCCCGTCGCCACGAACATGGTATCTGGCTTGTAACCCATGAGAGGCGGATACATTTTTTCTGTATTCGTTTTGCAATAGCTTCGGATTTGTCTGTACCATGCGCCAACTCCGGGATCAACGGACTTCGCAAAATCGCCTTGATTGTCTTCAGCGTACTGCAATTGTCCTAACCCGAGGATTCGCAGATTCTGAGTTGATTCGACCTTCTTCGCAGTCACTTTTGCTCGGTTGAAGACGGGCATGAGAAACGCAATTAGGACCGCGATGATTGTAATCACGATCAAAATCTCGATCAAGGTCAAGCCATTTTTTCGGTTCACTTCTTGTCCTCCACGAGCGTCGGACGAACCACTTGGTTTAGGATGTACGACCTGCCCGACCCCTTCACCGTCATCGCGAGGCGGAAGGGTGGACTGGTCATAAGTACGCTTGCTTTGACGTAGGCGAGAACAGGCTCGGTGTGGAAAGGCAAGACGGAGATCGTTGTCCTCTCTGCCTTCGAGCAACAGCTTTCGCCAACGTCGACCTCGATCGAAGCGAAAGTTCGATTGGTTACCTGAGCATCGACTCGTATCCACTCTGGTGTGTTGACAAAGCGCTTTTGGACTGAGGGTGAACTCACCGTCAGCTCAACTCGCAATGGCTTCGCTTGAAGCCATACCCCCCGAGGAAGGTTAATCCCACTAGAGTCATTGCGATTGCAACATTCTGGCGACGTTTGCCTGCCTCCATAATCTTTATGCTATCACAAAGTTACCAGTAAAGCAAGGAGGTTGCGAAAAAATGCCTTATACAAATTTGGATTAGGCTTAACTGAGCACAGCGAGCATTCTAACTTGTTACTACGATCGCAACGATCTTCAGGCAAACGCCTGCTTCATTTGCTGCTCACTCGTTCGACCCGGATAAACGGAAAGAGCTTGATGCAGACAGTCCATCGCTGTGCCGAGGGCGTCCTGGTTGAGCACGTAGGCAATGCGTACTTCGTTGGTGCCGAGCGTGTGGTCGGTGTAGAAGCCCGTTCCGGGGGCCATCATTACGGTCTGCCCGTCGTGGCGGAAGGTCTCGAGCATCCACTGGCAGAACCGGTCGGAGTCATCAATCGGCAACCGGACCATTGCGTAAAACGCACCATCTATCCGGGGGCAAACGACGCCATCCATTTGGCTGAGGCGACTCACCAAGAGGTCGCGGCGACCTCGATATTCTTCGACTATGGCATCGAAATAGCTTCGCGGAGTATGGTCGAGCGCTCGCTCGACGCCGAATTGTTCGAGGGTTGGAGGCGACAGTCTTGCCTGGGCGAACTTCGTTGCTGCCTGGATGACTTCCGCGTTTCGCGAGACCAAGAATCCGATGCGCGCACCGCAAAGCGAGAATCGCTTGGATACCGAATCGATCATCACGGCGTGCTTTTCGAGGCCGGGGATTTGGAGAACGCTGACGACGGGTTCATCGGTGTAGTTGAAGTCGCGATAAACCTCGTCGGCGATCAGATACAAGTTGTGGCGTTTCACCAAATCGGCAAGCTGCTCGATCTGGGCCCGGCTGTAGACTCCGCCGGTTGGGTTGCTTGGGTTGCAAATTAGAATCGCTTTGGTGCGAGGGGTGATTCGCTTCTCGAACTCCTCAGTGCTGGGCAAAGCAAAGTCATCTTCGATCCTCGACGGGATCGCAACAACGTTGACTCCTGCCTCGACCGAGAAGCCGATGTAGTTTGCATAAAGCGGCTCGGGGACGATGACTTCGTCGCCGGGATTGAGGCAAACCAGCATCGCAAATCGAAGGGCTTCGCTTCCTGCGGTCGTTACAATCAAGTTCGCGGAGACGATGTCGATGCCGATACGCTGGTACCAGGCAGCGGTGCGCTCGCGGAGCGAGGCATGGCCGATGCTGTTGGCGTATTCGAGAACCTTGTACTTAGGATCGCGGACGCCTTCCCAGAACTCAGCCGGAGAATGGATGTCGGGCTGCCCGATGTTGAGGTGGAAAATCTTAACGCCGCTGGCAACGGCGGCTTCGGCAAACGGCATGAGCCGCCGAATGGGGGAGGCGGGGACTTCGATTCCGCGCTGCGAAATCCCTGGCATTTCTAGTGCCGACCCTCTTTCGCGCGGGCTGCTCGCTCCCACTTTTCAATGGTGCGCACGTCTTGGCGGCGGCGGTCCATCGCTTGGTCGATCTTGATGATCAGCATTTCGTAGACGTCAACGCCGGGTGCGTTCTTTTCGATGTAGTCAAATGCGCCTCGGCGCATACACTCGACGGCGTTGGAGACGTTGCCATAGGCGGTCATGACGATGACCTCGGCGAACAGGTCTCGGGCGAACGCGGCGTTCAGAACTTGGAGACCAGCCTCAGGCTCTTCCATGCTCATATCGGTGACGATGACATCGAACGTTGGCTCGGTGTCCTGGATTTTCTTGATGCCTTCCGCGGCACTTTCGGCGGCGGTAACTTTGCAGCCATGCCGCTCCAATCGCCGAATCAGCGAGGCACGCACACCATCTTCATCTTCAATCACCAAGACATGCATCAAGGTTCAAGTATATCCGTTAGTGGCGGAATCGGCGTACGCCGGTCAGGACCATCGTGATTCCGGCTTGGTTGGCGGCGGCGATGACGTCGGGGTCCTTCTTGCTTCCGCCGGGTTGAACGATCGCGGTTATGCCAGCTTGGGCGGCAGTTTCGATGGAGTCTGGGAATGGGAAGAATGCGTCACTTGCTAGGACAGCTTTTTTCGCGTTGTCTCCTGCTTGTTCCAGGGCTAATCGGACGGATTGCACGCGGTTCATTTGACCTGCCCCGCATCCAAACATCCGGTTTGGTCCTCCGACGACTATCGCGTTCGACTTAACGTGCTGGACAATCGCCCATTGGAACTTGATTGCTGCCCACTCTTCCTCGGTGGGCTTTCGATCTGTGGCGACTATCCACTCATGAGCGGGGGTTTCGTCGCTCATCTGTACGAGCCAGCCGCCGCGTATCCAGCGGATCGTGAAATTTTGTTTTGCTGGTGAAACAGTAACTTGGAGGAGCCGCACATCTTGGCCCCAGCCGCTCCTCTTTTGAAAGACCTCTTGGGCTTCCTTTGTGAAGCTTGTTGCGAGGACGACTTCTAGGAAGTTGCCTTTCTCGGTTGCGGCAAGAGCGCCCTCCTCGTCGAGTTCCCCGTGAAATGCTGCTATGCCTCCGAAGGCCGAGATCGGGTCGGACTCGCGGGCGAGGGCGTAGCTCTCGCCAAGGGTGTTTCCCTTTGCCGCGCCGCAAGGGTTGCCGTGCTTGATAATTGCGCAGCTTCCAGGGGGGAGGTCGGAGACTAATTCCCAGGCTCCGTCGCCGTCGAGGAGGTTGTTGTAGCTCAGCTCCTTGCCCCAGATTTGCTCGGCGTTGGCGAGTCCGAGTTTGCTTAAGGGGTCGGCATAAAGGGAAGCTTCCTGGTGGGGGTTTTCGCCGTAGCGAAGGGTCTGTTTGAGCTTTGCGCCAATCGCGATTGTAGGCTGCAGGGGCTGTTCGGTTAGGTAGGCGGCGATGACCGAATCGTAGTAAGCGGTGTGGCGAAATGCCTTCGCCATTAGCTTCTTTCTGAGGGATTCTTCGTTGCCCGTGCGAAGAGCTTCTAGCACGACCGGGTAGTCGCCAGGCTCGGTGATTACAGTGACGTTGGCTGCATTCTTCGCCGCAGCACGAATCATGGCGGGGCCGCCGATGTCGATGCTCTCCACTGCCTCTTCGAAGCTGTGATCGCCGGTTACCGTCTTTTCGAACTCGTACAAGTTGACGGCTAAAATTTCGATTGGTTTGATCCCAGCTTTTTGCAGTTGATCGCTGTGAGATGGATTGCGTGTGTCCGCGAGCAAGCCGGCATGGACAGCAGGGTGAAGCGTCTTGACCCGACCATCGAGCATCTCGCCAAAGCCCGTGAGGTCTCCGACGTCGAGCACCTCGAGTCCGGCATCGCGGAGAACCTTCGCCGTGCCTCCGGTGCTGAGAAGTTCAAAACCTAGGGCAACAAGCCCTTGTGCGAATTCAACGATTCCGGTCTTGTCGGTGACCGAGAGCAATGCTCGCGGCAAACCTAGAGTCCCCCGGTTGTCGTCACTGGAGGCGGGGTTGTGCCGCCGGTTCCAGCGGGGTCGCCGCCGGTTGTCGTACCGGTCGTGTCGTCTGGCGGTGCCTCAGGTTTGAGCTTGAGCTTTAGAGTTTTCTCGGTCGCTTTGCCCTGCGCATCAAAGACGCGAAGCGTGATCGTGGCAGCTTCGGAAAGCTGGATTTCCTTTTCGCCGCCCACTGGGTCAACGTCTTGCGTGACACCGTTGATGGTCAGCTTGGCGAGGGTCGCGTTTTCGATTTTCCAAGTGAGCTTTATTAATCCAACCGCCGGGTCAACTTCCATCGGAGAGGCCATGAAGGTCTTGATTTCGGCGAGGCTTTCGTCGGTCACGTTCACGTCGATGGACTTCGTGACGGTTTTGCCTGCGGCGTTAGTTGCAACCAAACGATAGGTTATCTTGCCCGCCCGTTGGGCGGTCAATTCGATCTCATTGATGGTGGGGTCAAGGTCGCGTCCTGGCGGCGACAGACTAATTTTTGTAGCTCCGTCCACTCGGTAACGAACAACGAATGCTTGGCCCACGCGCTGCCTCGTCGGCTTTATTTCGAATACTGCAATCCGGGGATCAGGCAAGATCGGGGGGTCCTTCACGGTGATCGTGATTTCTTCGGTCGTGCCGACTTTTTCGCCTGCCATGGCAACTACGGCAAACTTGAAAACGCCCGATTTGTTCGCAATGTACGTTCGGTTCCCGGTTGGTTCGAGATTATCATAAAGTGGTTGTCCGTCTTGCAAGACACGCACAAAGCGCGTGCTAGAGTTGCTCTTCCACTCAAATTGAACGGGCTCACCCACCATCACCTCGTATCGATCCGTTGAAAAAACCTCAATGGTAGGTGGCTTAGGAATCGCGTATATCCAGGCCAGCAACAAGACAACGAACGCCATGAATGCGATGAACGCACCAGGGGATGTCAAGGCTCGTTGCTCGATTTGGGCTTGCACCGAACCAGCTACGGTTGGGACCGACGTGCTTCGGGCCGTTACTGTAAATCCGTGGAGCTTCGTCCCGGCGAGCAGGGCTCGCTTTGCGCTCTTCGCGGTCAGGTCGATATCCTTGGTTTGGCCGGGGCCAATAGTGATTCGGTCGCCGTCGAATTCGTAGGTGCAGACATCCTCGGGATCGGTGGCAAAAAGCTGAAGCGCATGCTCGGAGTTCCCGAGATTCATCACCGTAATTCGGAAGTCCGCGGTGGGGCTGAATGGGCTGAGCAAGCCCTTCTTAGGATTAATGTCCAGGCTTAGGTGATGGAACGGGCGGATCTCAAGGACGCCTTGGACTGTGCGGGCTTCCGCCGATTCCAAGTCGCGTACTCGAACCACAAATGGATAAGTGCCAGCGACGCTCTCGCTCTCGCGGCGGGGGCTTAGGAAGACCAGTTCGACCCGGGATTCGTTGGCGTCAATCGTGACGACCGGCTCAGGGATCGCGACCCACATCGGGTCAATCCCGTCAATGCTAATTTCGTAGCGAGCGGCTTGCGCGTCTCGATTTGTGATTTCGACACTGCAAGGGGTCTTCGCACCTGGGTCTGCGCTCAGGATTTCCGAGGTCAATCGAACGCCAAAGCTCATACGCGGCTCATTCTAGCATGGCTTGGACCTCGTATAATTCAGGTCGTGCTTGCGGCCCTAGCGTTGGGTTCAATTTTGTGGGTCCAAAGAGGCTCGGCATCCCTCGTGCCACCCGAGCCGTTGCCGCTTGGGGGGTACACCGCGCGCAAAGGGGCCAACTTTATCGATGGCGGGGATGACCTGCGAGTGCGGGTGGTTCTGTTTTCTTCCGGGTCGGTGCGGGTTGCAGTCGCGTCGGCGGAAATGTTGACGATTCCGGAGAGTCTTGTTCGGGAAGTTCGGACCCGGATTCCGAAGGATATCCATCTCTTTTTGGCGGCGACTCACACCCACTGCGCCCCGGATAGTCAGATGCTGAACGACCGGATGACCTTCACGATCCCAGGCATTGCTGGCTACAAGCGAAAGTGGCTGACCTGGACCGCGGACAAGATTGCCTCGGCTGTCCTAAATGCATTGCAAGGACCGCCGACCGAGGAACGCTCGCTCACGATGCAGGTTCGCCTCATGGATTTGAACCGGGGACGTCGCGTCGGAGCAGTCCCTGATCGGCGGGCGGCATGCTTCAATGACTCAAATGGCAAGCCGCTCTTCTTGCATTTCGCCGCCCATCCGACTTTGTACGATGAAAAGGAGTTGCACTTGCGGGGGGACTGGATTGGGTCTTGGATGCAGGCTCACGATGCTCCGGCCTTGCAGGGGGCGATAGGGGATGTATCTCCGAAGCCTTTGGGGGCGAGTCCAGCTGAGAGTTGTGAAGGGTTTGTTCGGGAGTTCGGGAGGAGGTTCCGTCCTTTCCGATGGACTTTGTTTCAACAGACATTGCGCTTGACCCGCCAACTCCGCATCCAAACTTTGCGAAAACCAATGGGATTCCGGATGCTTTGGCACTGAGTTTGGTGCAAAAATTTGCTCCGCCTGCCGCATCGGTCAGCGCATTTCGAATCGGGAAGTTGGCGGTTGTTGGGATTCCCGGAGAGCCAACTGCAGAACTCGGGCGCAAGATCGAGCAGATTGGTCGTCGTGAGGGGTTCACATGGACTCTTGTTGTGAGCCACGTTAACGGTTGGATTGGATATATTCTGATGCCGCCAGATTACGACCGTGGGGGGTATGAGGCCGAGCTTAGCTTTAATGGTCGCCTGACGGCGGAACGGGTGATCCAAGCTTCGGAAGCAGCGATCCACCGTTTGGCCCATCCTCGTCGCCCTGGACGCGCTGATTGAGCTTGTAGATTGCGCCTTTGAGGGCACGTACCGTGTCGTTTTGAAGGGTGAATTCGTCGGACTTTACGACCAGCCAATCAGGTTCTGCGATGGCGAACAGCACTTCCTTGCCGCCAACAATGTTGCCAAGATCATCGACCCGCACTTCGAACAGTTTGGGAAGACCATCCATAAATTGATTGATTCTTTCTGCCGCTTGGTCAGCTCGGCTAAGGGCAGCGGACCCGCCGAAGGAGAAGATTTTTGAGCCTAAATACCAAAGCTCGACCGCGCCGTTGTCGCCGGGGACGACATCGGATCGAAGCGAGGTTGTGGTTGCGCTTCGGCGGATGGCAATGCTGTTCATTCGGAGTCGTTCGATAAAGGCCTTCGCCCGCTCGCGCGTTGGTGGGTGGGTGGCGAAGATGCCCCAATCGACATTGGGCCGCAGCATCTCGTCGTAGCGAAGGCGCTCCATAAAGGTGAGCATGCCGACAGGATTGTAGTCGCTCTTGAGCATGTACTGGAATCCGCCGAAGTCGGCTGATTCCTCTGCTTTCAAGTTCCATCCAACGGACAATGCTTGGCGCAGGTACTGCACGCCCAGCGCAAGGTTTGTGGAGTTCTCGCTGCGGCCCAGCAGGAGAGCGAGAATTAGCGGGAGCATAATCGCGTCGAGCTTGTTCGCCTCTTGCGACCGGATTGCGATGTGGCGGAATGATGCGTGGGAAATTTCGTGGGCGAGCACTCCAGCAAGTTCATCGTCTGACTCGGTGTATTTAACTAGACCCTCGTAAACGTAGATATATCCGCCTGGGATGCTGAAGGCATTTACGTCCTTTCCTTCCAGAACTTTGAAGTGATAGGTGAACGGATTGAGTCGTTTGTCTCCCCAGAGAACTTCGACATTCGTCTTGTTCGCAATCGCGGCGAGGGTCTCGCCGATGCGGTTGACGCGCTCGATGTACTCCTTGTTCGTGCTGACCTTGAGTTCTTTTTCTACCTCGGCAGCATACTTTTCTCCAAGCTTGGAGTCGGCGGCGAGTTCTGCCTCGTGCTTTGGGTCCTTCGGCGGATCTTTCTCTTGCCTCGCTTCGATTCGGGAAACTGCATTTCGCGGCAATTCGATGTGGTTGGAGTAGCCCAGGACCGAAGCGACGATAAGCGTAATCATTGATTGACACCTATGGGCCGATCTCTGTCCTTGTCGACAATACAAAGAATGCCAAACGGCTCGGTGCCTTTGTTCACGAATTGGTGAGGTTGCATTGGTCTAACATGCACAACGTCTTGCAGGCCGACTTTGTGCCACTCTTCGCCAAGAAGCACCTCGCCTTCGCCCTTGAGAACCAGGACGCAATGCTCGTGCTCGTGCTTTTCGTGCGATGAATATCCGCCCGGAGCGATTTCGAAATAGCGGGTTTGAAAGCTGCTTTGGTCGGATTCGAAGAGGACTTGCTTGGTGACTTGCATCCAAGTTCCTGGCTCGTCTTTATAGATATCGACCGTCGTGTCGGTCCAAGTATCCGCCTGTCGTCGCTTGATCATGCGAAAACCACCATCGCTTTCAGGATGTCGCCCGCCTTCATGGCCTCGTAGGCCCGAGGAAGCTCGTTGATCGTGATGAAGTCACTGACGATTTGACTTGCCTGAATTCTGCCTTCTTGAAGCCAGCGATAAGCTGTGCGAGTATCTTCGGGGCCGCAGGAATAGGCAGTGATGAGTTCAAAATCTTGGAAGTAAAGCTGGCAAAGGTCAAGGCTCATTGGTTGTCCAGGAGGCAAAGGGGCAAAGAGAATGATTCGCGCTCCTGGCGCTCCGATTTCGAGCGCTAGGCGTACGGCGTCCTCGCTACCAGGACAGACGAAAACTACCTCCGCGGGTTCGATCTCTGAGATGGCTCGGCAATCAAAGCCAAGGTTTTGCGCCCATTTGGTTCGGCTTGCTTTGAGCTCGTAGCCTATGGGTTCAAACCCGTCACCGCGCAATGCGAGCATGTGGGCCAAACCTAAGGAACCCACGCCGATAACGGCGATGCGGTCTCCAGGAAGAGTTCTTGCGCGAGAAATCGATTTAGCGACGCAGGCTACGGGCTCTATCAACGCAGCATCCACAGCATCCAGATCGGTAACGACGAAGGAGTCCGTCATGTTGTCTGGTCCGGCGGCGAATTGTTCTGCCATACCACCCGGCTCAAGACGGCTGCGTTTCCACTGGGCGCAATGAACGTATGCACCGCGGCGGCATTCAACGCATTGGAGGCACGGGGCGTGATGGTGAACGAAGACCCTTCGCCCAGGTTCAAATTTGTCGTTGCGGGATTCAAGTACGAGGCCTGAGACTTCGTGTCCGAGGACGTGGTTGATCTTTCGATCGAGGTACCAGTCCATGAGTTCGCCGCTGCATAAGCCGCTTGCTTCGGTTTGGACTAGGACTCCGCCAGTCGGGCATGTCGGGGCGTTGGCCTCTTGGACCTCGATCACTCCTTGTCCGATGTAGCGTGCGAGTTTCACGGCTTGAAAACGTACTTGATGCCTCGACCGGCTTTAAGATCATCAAAGACTTTGGCGGCTTCGAAGAGCTTACGCTCTCCGCTGAGGATTGGTGCCAGGACGAGTCGTTCGTCGAGCAGCCATTCTCTCGCTTTTCGGACGGCTCGGGTTCCGAAATGGAACGGGCTTATCAGCGTGATCTGGTCGTAATGAATCTTTTTCGTGTCGAGCTGGACCGTGCTTCCCGCCGGGCAACCCCCGAATAAGACGACCTTCCCGCCTCGCCTCACGAAGCCAAGGCTCTTCTCCCAAATCTCTTCGCGACCCGTGCATTCGATCACGATATCGAACGCTTCGAGGTGGTGGTCGCAGAGATCGGCGAGCGTGATTGCGGTTGCTCCCAGGTCGCGGGCGATTTGTAGCCGGGATTCATTGCGCCCGGCGATGGTCACGTCAGGGCTGCCCAAGTACTTCAGCGCGCTCACGAACATGAGGCCGATTGCGCCGGGGCCGATGACGAGGATTTTGCTAGAAGAGAGTGGGGCGGCAAGCTCGATCCCGTGGGCGACGCAAGCTAGCGGCTCAAGCAGCGAGGCTCTTTCGAATGAGATTGATGCGGGTTTTGGAAAGAGATTGAGACGAGCGACATGCTCGGGGATGAGCAAGTACTCGGCGTATGAGCCGAGGACCTTGGTCTGCATGATGCTCTCGCACAAGTTCTCTTGGTCGCGGAGGCACCAGGAGCAGGTTTGGCAGGGGGCCGAGTGGACGCCCATCACGGGCTCGCCGACGGTGAACGGAGCGTGAGGGCCGACGGCTTCGACGATGCCGCTGTACTCATGGCCCAAGACTCCGGGCATGGGAATCTGGGGATGTCCGCGCTGGAATGCCTTGAGATCGGTACCGCAGGTCGTGGCAGCCATGACTCGAACGAGTACCTCGCCTGGGCCCGGCACGGGGATAGGGACCCGCCGATGCTCGATGTAGCCTGGTTCGACCAAGACAACTGCATCCATCAATCCGGTGGCTATTTCTGTTTCTATCAACCTAATATGACCCACTGGTACAATTTGTGAACCTGATGCCAACTGTAGAAACTAGCGTGTGGATCAAAGCTCCTTTGAGCAGAGTTTACGAGATTGCGAAGGATAATGGCTCATTTCCTGAATTTATGAACGACGTTAAGTCGGTGGAGATCATCGAGCGGGACGGCAATCGGATCGTGAGCGACTGGGTCGGAGTGGTTCCAACCTTCGGCTTAAAGATTCGGTGGACTCAGGAAGATGTGTGGGACGATACCGTTCATACTTGTACATTTCATCAGGTCAAGGGCGATTACGACAAGATGGTCGGCAACTGGAAATTCACCGAAGAAAACGAAGGGACGCGGTTTGATTCCATTTTGGAATATGACTACAACGTGCCTGGGCTCGGAGCGCTTGTGAAGAAGGTCATTCATAACATCGTGATCAAGAACATGGATGGAGTCTTGGGCGCAATCAAGGCTCGGGCCGAGAGCTAGCGCCGGGTGTTCACAGGCATTATTGAGGCTGTTGGGCAGATTGTTTCTCTTCAAGATTCAACGCTGGATATTCGAGTTGGTTTGGATTTTGTGCACGGCGATCCTTTGGTTTTGGGAGAAAGTATCGCCGTCAATGGGTGCTGTTTGACCCTGACCGAGTGGAGCGAAGAGAAACTACGCTTTGAACTGAGCGATGAGACTTTGAAGCGAACGACTTTCATGAGCCTCCACCCTGGATATGGAATCAACCTTGAGCGCGCAATGAAAGCCAATGGACGCTTCGGTGGACACTGGGTTCAGGGGCATGTTGACGGTACCGCTGAGGTGATCGGGGTTGAGCAGTCTGAAGCTTTTACCTCTATGCGATTCAAACTCAAGTCGGGCGGGGAGCAATACTTGATCGACAAAGGTTCGATCACTCTCGATGGGGTCAGCCTCACCGTCATCGACCCCAAGGATTCCGAGTTCACCGTTGCCTTGGTACCTCACACATTAAGCCACACCAACCTTGGCAAGCAACGAGCGGGTTGCAGGGTTAACGTCGAGTTCGACGTACTTGCCAAATATGTAGAGCGGATGATCAACAAGACCTAATGGACACCTACCGAATTCTCTTCCTGGGCGATGTTGTGGGCAAGCGCGGGCGTCAGGCGGTTCAGGAGTTGTTGCCTAGCCTTTTGGAATCCTATGCACCTCTCTTCACGATCATCAATGGCGAAAACAGTGCGGGGGGCGTGGGCATTACTTCGGAGATTGCTGACGATCTGTTTCAGCGAGGAGCCGACGCGATCACCCTCGGGAATCACGCCTTCAACAAACGCGAGATTAACGGATACTTAGGTTCGGGCAAGCCGATTGTGAGGCCGGGGAACATGCCGAAAGGCACGCCGGGAGAAGGAGTTACCCAGGTGAACAAAGATGGAATCAAGCTCACAGTCATGAATTTTTGCGGTCGAGTCTTTATGGACCCTTATGACGACCCGTTTCGTGCGCTTGATGCTGCTTTAGAGGGTCTCGATTCGCCGCATGTGTTCGTTGATTTTCATGCCGAGGCGACAAGCGAGAAGATTGCGATGGGGTGGCATCTCAACGGTCGCGTTACCGCCGTGGTTGGCACTCACACTCACGTGACCACCGCCGATGAGAGGATTTTGCCTGGAGGTACCGCATATATCACCGACGTCGGAATGTGCGGGCCGAGTGATAGCGTGCTCGGCATGGACCGGGACGTGATTTTGAAGCGGTTTTTGACGACGATGCCGACAAAGTTTGAGGTTTCGGACAACCCCGGAAGTATCCGAGGGGTTATCATTGACGTCAGAAGAGAAGACGGACGCGCCGTTGCCATCGAACGAGTGGCGATGGACGCGAGTTAGTTGAGGACAACATATGAAAAAGATTTTAAGCACCGCATTGATATTAGGACTTGGCGCGATGTCGATGGCCCAGGCCGCGCTCTATTTGGCCGGACGGACCATTGCCGACCAAAACATTTCCGTCAAGCCTTGGGGTAGCGGAAGCATCGCCGAGTCTGATGAGATTGCCCTTGAGGGGACCAAGTCTTTGCGTGTGTCGACCCGCAACTATTTTCAGGGCGGACGCCTCATTTTTGGCACGCCTGTAGATTGGGCTACCGCATTTGCTGACAAGAACAACCTCTTACTTATTCAGTTCCGCGTAGCCGATGGCTCGATGACGATGGGCGGAAACCCACCGAGCGGAGGCGGAGGCGGAGGCGAGCTTGGCGGCAATCCTCAAGGTGGCGGCGGAGGTCGCAGCGGAGGAGGACGAGGACTTGGTGCGCAGGGTGGCACAGCCGCAGGCGAGACTTCGGGTGTAGGCGGAGTAGCTGGTGGTGGCGGCGGCGCGGCAGGAACACCGGGGGCAATTGCCCCGATTCGCACCTTGCGATTAGTTGTTTCCACTACCGATGGCAAGAAGAGCGAGATTTACATCCCGATCACGACGGGCACTAGCCCTGGAGTCCGCGGATGGCGCTCTGTGGGAATTCCGCTCCAGGCAATTCGAGGCTTTGATGCATCGAATAAGACGATTAAGGAAGTTGCGCTTAGCGCAGACTCAGTTGGGACGTTCTTCATCGGCGAGATGAAGGTGCTTAACGACACCACTCCGATCTATGGTCAAGCGAATCACTCGGACTTGAATTTGGCACTTGGAGACGAGGTTGAGTTTATTGGTCGCGGTACCGGTGGCGCCAGCGTCTTGCGCTACACCTGGGATTTCGACTCCGCTGATGGCGTGCAAGTTGACGCTGAAGGACAATCGGTTAAGCGACGATTCCGCAAACCTGGCGTGTACACCGTGACGATGACGATTAGTGATGCTTATGGACTCAAAGCGCCGTATACCTCAACGATCAAAGTCAACGTTAACCCGTAACTAAAACAACGATTCTTGCAAAAAGAGCTGGTCCACTTAAGTGTGGACCGGCTTTTTTTGTTCGCATGTGTTGTTGAATGCGCAGGCCTGAGTCCTTCACAATGGAAAGGTGAACGGTTCATT
>WBZS01000573.1_pt1 | contig 24760 bp, 19 predicted proteins | sample 5204201 | NCBI WGS metagenome assembly WBZS01 (sample SAMN12344357, study PRJNA552823) | activated sludge metagenome | biome: Activated sludge suspended growth; feature: Nitrification reactor; material: Wastewater; isolation source: activated sludge from nitrification reactor of wastewater... | reverse complement strand
GGTCAAATGGCGAACACCCTCAACGCCACGGTGCCCAAGGATGCGATCGTTGAGACTTGGGAACCCGAGATGGGCTTCCTGACCGATCACAGGTATCATTATCCGCCGTCAGGCAGCCTTAATCGCGCCGTCGCGCACATCTGGCTGGGCGGGCCATCCGTGGGTGTAGCCTATCTGCCGGAGCTGGAAGCAACACGGCCGGCGTATGTGCTCGAAGGTGCATTTTCGCAATGGGTGGGGATTTACCCGGCAGATTGGCTGTCGGAGCACTACACCCTGATCAGCGAAGCCGACCCATATCGGTTGTATGAACGCAAACCCTGAACCTGCCCTCATCAACGGATCAAGCGGACCGCGACGCCTGTTATTGGGGGTCGCGGTTGTTGATTTTGCGGCCTTGCAGCTGCTGGTGTTGTTTGTCGCCCTGTTCGGTTTGTTGCGACTCACCCTTTCGGCGCAGGCCCAGGAGCCAGTCGATTCGTGCGCGTCGCCTGCCAACGCGATCGTGGCCGAGAATTGCAGACCTGGTGATCCTGATTGGCGACCGAGCGGTTATTCGACGGCGATAGAGGGGTACGCGTCAGCCGCAAGTGTGGCGCATGGCGATACGCTGACATTTTTCGTGGACACAGAGGCGACGGTCTTTGATCTGACAATTTACCGGGCGGGGCACTACGGTGGCGCTGGCGCTCGTCAGATGATCCGGCAAACTCACATCCCGGGTGGCACGCAGCCGAAGTGCCCAGAAGATCCGGCGACCGGCCTCATCAGTTGCTCGAACTGGCGTCCTTCTTACACCATGACCATCCCGCCTGATTGGACGACCGGCGTTTATATGGCGCGCTTCGAAACCGAGGCCGCAGCCTACAACTTCACAACCTTCGTGGTCCGCAACGACTCGGGCACAGAGGATCTTCTCGTGCAGATCCCGGTCACGACCTATCAGGCTTACAACAATTATGGCGGCAAGTCGGTGTACGACTCGTCGAGCGGCGCCTGTGTGGTTTCCGAATCGGGCAGCCCGCGCGCGGTGGCCGTCACCTTTGACCGGCCGTACGCGAATACGTTTGACGATCCGAACAACTTCCTCAGAAACGATCATCTCTGGGTGCAGTGGTTGGAGTCGCAGGGCTACAGTGTCAGCTACGTCACCAACATCGACGTGCATCGTTGGGGAACTCCCGGGGCGATCAACGGGTTGCTCAAGCATCGCGCCTTTCTCTCGATCGGGCACGACGAATACTGGTCGCAAGAGATGTGGAATGCGGTGATGGCCGCTCGCGATGCAGGCGTGCACCTCGGTTTTTTCTCGGCCAACACCGCCTACTGGCGGATCCGATTGGAGCCGTCTTCGGCCGACGTAGGCGAGCGCATTCTGGTGACATACAAGACCGTTGAAGCTGGCAAGCCCGATCCTTCGGGAACGCCGACGAGCACCTGGCGCGACGCCGCGCAGTACGGGCTACCCGAAAACCAGTTGATCGGCTCCTATTACACAGGCGATAATGACAGCCTGTTCTTTCCGATCCGCGTCACCAGCGAAATGGCGCAAGACAGGATCTATCGGTACACGGGGTTGCGTTCGTTGCCACCGGGCACGAGCGCCACTCTGGGGAACGAACTCATCGGATGGGAATGGGGCTCGGTGGTGGCCAGCCCGCTCAACCCGGTGGGTCTCGAGATCCTGGCCGAGTCGCCCGTCGCCGGGCCATTGTTGACCGACGCGGGGAATTACATAAACAATCAGGTGGGCGCGGCGTTCTCACACGTGACGCGCTATACCGCGCCGAGCGGCGCCCTGGTCTTTAGCGCAGGCACGATCCAGTGGGGCTGGGGCCTGGAAGGGCGCGAGCCCAACCCCGTTATCCGCCAGGTGACCGCAAACGTCCTGGCCGACATGGGTGCCCAACCCGCCACAGCCGATGCAAGCCTGGTTCTGGACACCCGCGACCGAGCGGCCATTCCGGCTGTGTCGCCTGCCCCAATGGCAGTTACGCCGACGATCGCCGACCTCAAGATCGAGGCTACGGTCGATGGGGCCATCGTCACCTGGCGCACCAGTGCGCCTGCCCGCGGGCAGGTGGTGATTGGCGGCACGCCTGAGCACGTGAGGATGCCGACCACGGCCGAGACCGAGCCCACGACGTCGCATCGAGTTGTGTTGACAGGTCTGTCTCCCGAGACGGAGTACTTCATACAGACAATATCGCTCGCGGCTGACAGCGCGATCGCGATTTCCGAAGTGGCGCGTTTTCGCACTCAGGCAGCCAGCCTGCAACAGACCCTCGCCAACTGGGGTCGCGAGCAATTGACCACGGCAAAATGTGCGACGCGGTCGATCTGGCTGCCGATCCGGGCAGGCCTCCACGATCATCCGGTGTTGGCCAGTGCGAGTCTGATCGGTAGTTCGGTGGCGATCTTGTTATCTGTCGCCCAGGTTCTTCGTTTGTGGGGGAGGCGCCGCCAGCGGTCGCGCACCGCGGCGACCGGGCCTCGGACTCGGACCATGCCCTCCGAATAAGCCAACCCGGTTCACACAGAGGCCAGCCTGCCTCAAGGTGCCGGGCGCATACGGTCTGGTTCGATGGGGAGGGGGAATTCCCGCTCTGTGAGCCCAGGCAAACCCGCGACCTCACGGACCTCCACAAGACTCAATGGTACAAATGGACAATTGCTCGACAAGCGTCAGACCCCCACTCTATACGTGTCATCCCCGGCAGGCTCAACTCAAGACTGCCAGGCAGCGTTACATAGACCGGCCGTCATGTGCCAACCCAAATCTGGACTTGCGCCCTGAAGCCCCGGCAACGTGGAAAGAGTCATGACTGATCCGTCCCCGGAACAAAAACACGGACTGGCTACGGTCGTCCTGCGTAATTCGGTATTTGGTCTTGCGGCTCAGGTGGCGATCAAGGTCCTTTCGTTTGCCTTCAATGTGCTCGTGATCCGTCGGTTGGGCGCCAGCGAATATGGGCAATATACTGCGGTGGTTGCGTTCGGCGCTGTATTCGTATTTGTAGCTGATTTGGGATTGAGCCTGTACGCAGTCCGGGAGTTTGCACGCTGGCGCCTCAAAGCGGATGCCCTGCAGCGTTCGACGCAGCTTTACGCCAACACCATCTGGCTGCGACTGATTCTTTCTGTTGTATCCAGTCTGTTGACCTTGACGACTGCCTGGCTGACGGGCCGCTCGCTCGAGATGATCGGCGCTATTGCACTCAATAGCTTCAGCTTGCTCTTGTATGCAGTTCAGGGCACGAGCGAAGCTACCTTGTCGGGCTTCGAGCGCCTCGACCTGGTGTCGGGAGTGAGGGTCGTCAACCAACTGGTGTTTGTGGTGGTTGGGAGCATTGCACTCTGGTATGGCTTCGGGTACTACGGCCTGATCCTCGCGAATCTATTAGCAGTCGGCACAATGGCGTATATGTCCTGGCGGGCGGTCAAGCGGCTGGGGATCGTCTTCAACTGGCCGAAACCTGCAGACTGGCTGGGTTTGCTTCGGGCCAGCCTGCCCTTCGGCATAATTGGGCTGGCACTGGGCCTTTCGTATCGGTTCGATACCGTCTTGCTCAATATTTACCGCACGGATGCCGAGACGGGCTATTACAATGCAGCCTACAATCTCGTCTTTTCGGCCGCAGTCTTTTCGAACGTGCTCAACACGTCTCTCTATCCTTCGTTGTCGCGGCAGATGGCCGAGGATCCAAGCCGGTTGATCCCCATCATGGCCCGCGTCCTGCGCTTCCTCTTGGTGGTCGCATTCCCTATCGCAGTTGGCGCGTGTATTCTGGCGGAGCCGGCTGTGGCCTTTTTGTACGACAGCGGGTTTGCCCCGACAAGCAGTGTCATGGCGATCGTGATCTGGGCCGTCCCGTTTATGTACCTGTCCGAGTTCCTGGGCTATGTGGTCGTGATCCAGGGCTTGGAACGGCGCGTGGCGCGTGCGGTCGTGATCAGCAGCAGCGTTAACGTCTTGTTCAACTTTCTTCTGGTGCCACGCATCGGCCTGACTGCTGCGGCCGTGATGACGGTACTGACGGAGATCGTCCTGGTGGCGCAGCACAGCTGGACGTTGCGCGCAATGATGAAACAATTCGACTGGAGCGAAATCCTGGGGCGGCCGCTTCTTGCTGCGCTCGTCATGGGTGGCATCGTCTGGACGTTGGCTGGCGTGCTGCCGTTTCTGGGCACCGTGGTCGCCGGTGTGGTCGTTTATGGCCTCGTGGCATTCATGGTCGGCGCCATCAAACTTGAGGACCTGAATTTCGTTCGGCGTATGCGGCGCGGCGCAACAGCTGTTCCGCCAGTTGTCCCATGAAGATCATTTTCGGTGTGCACCACTTTCCTCCGCGCTACACAGGGGGGGCTGAGTGGCAAACGTATCGCATGGCCCGGGATCTTTAAGCGCGAGGGCATGTCGTGCGCGTGATCTGCGTCGAATATGTGGATCGCGGTCCGGCCTCTGGTGTGGATTGGGTGGACGACGTCTACGAAGGCGTGTCGGTGCGGCGCCTGTCATTCAACAGGCAGGCGGCGCCAAACCCGCGCATCCTTGAGTACCAGAACCATTGGATCGGCGATCACCTTCGCGGCTGGCTGGCCGAAGAGCGCCCTGACGTGTTCCATCTTGTCAGCGGCTATTTGCTCACCGGAACGACGCTCCACGCCGCTCACGAGTTGGCGATTCCTTCGGTTGTGATGTTGATGGATTTCTGGTTTCTGTGCCCCCGCATCTCAATGTTGAAGAGCAACGGCCAGATTTCCCAACTTCCCATCGACCCGGCGCGCTGCGCACAATGCTTGGGCGAGGAGCGCCGCGTCTTCCGGCGGCTTGGGCAACTGCTGCCTGGCCCCATGGCTGCTTATTGGCGTTCGCGCCGCGATGCGGTTCAGCACCTCGAGAAACGGGCGGCGTATTTGCATGAGTCGCTTGGGCTGGCGGAAAAGATCGTGAGCGGCTCCCAATTCCTTCGCAATGTGCATATCGAGGCTGGTGTATCACCGGATCGTATCGTCTACCTGCGACAGGGGCTGGAGTTGTCCCACGGCCGAGTTGAAGACCTGGCCAAATCGCGGAGCACGCAATTGCGAGTCGGATATATCGGCCAGATCGCCGAGCTCAAAGGCGTGCACGTGCTTGTCGAAGCGGTGCGCCGGATCGCTGATCCGCGCCTGGACGTGCGTCTTTACGGCAACGCCAACCGCTTTCCCCGGTATACAACTCGCCTGCGCGGCATCATCGGAGCTGATCCGCGCATTCGGTTTGCAGGCGAGTATCGCGGAGCCTCAGAACTGACCAGGGTCATGCGCGATCTGGACGTCATCGTCGTGCCATCCTTGTGGTACGAGAATAGCCCTAACGTCATTCTCGAGGCTTTCGCCCATCATACCCCAGCGGTGGTCACGAACTTTGGCGGGATGGCTGAGTTGGTCCAGCACGATCGAGACGGGTTGCGCTTCGCGTTGGGGGATGCGGACAGCCTGGCCGCGCAACTGAGGCGGCTGCTGGACGAGCCTGAGTTGCTGCCACGGTTGGTTGCCGGGATCAAGCCGGTGAAGAGTGTCGCCGAGGAAACGGACGCCATCGAATCGATCTACCACGAGGCGATGGCTCACCGGTCGACCGCGGCCTAGTCCACGGTAATACCGCCTTTCGGTCTTCCGCCGGGTGCATCCGGCTGATGCAGTCCTGCGCATTCTGTCGCCGGAACCCGCGAATCAGCCAGACATCATCGAACTTGTTTCCTATAGTTGAAGCAGGACAGTTGAGCTATTAATTAGGAGTCGCGTTGTGCCTGCCGATGGCAGTGATGAGATAGGACCAGGGCGGAAGTACGTCAGTCCTTTCATCGGAGCGTAAGTGACGCGCGGGGTGTTCATGAAGTCTTTGCCTAAAACGGCCGGTCGAAACCGCCGTGAAACATTCGTCCAGGGGCTCCTTTTCGCGATTCTCCTGGCGGCCTATGCTTACATCTTTCCGCGTTGGGCGGATTGGAGCCAGAATTCGCGCCTCAACCTGACGCTGGCTATCGTGGATGATGGGTCACTGCGGATCGATCGTTTCGGCGATAACACGGGCGATTATGCTCTATTTGAGGGCCATCGCTACTCCGACAAAGCCCCGGGGCCTTCTTTCCTGGCGGTGCCCGTCTACGCAGCAGCCCGGCCGATATTGCAGTCGGCCGTCGTCCAGGGCATCTTCCAACGGCTGGCCAACAGCTCGGCTCTCGGCCCGACCCTGGCCGCCGAGGGGACCGGCCTGCTCACGGAAAAGATCTACTATTTCGTCGTCCTTTATCTGTGTACGCTGGCCATTAGTGCGGTTCCCGCGGCATTGCTCGGTGTGATGTTCTATCGGTTTCTGCGCCGTCTTGGCGTCAGCGTGGCCTGGTCTGCGGTCATCGTGTTGATCTATGGCCTAGCGACAAGCGCCTTCCCCTATTCCGGGGCCTTCTTCAGCCATCAGTTGACCGCGTCTCTGCTTTTCGGCGCATTCCTGCTGGCCTTCGAGATCAAGAACGGTTGGCGGTCTCCCCGCTGGAGCCTGGTTGTCGGCCTCATGCTGGCCTGGTCCGTGATCTCGGAGTATCCGACCGCGCTCATCGCTGGGGCGGTCTTTCTCTACGCGGTCTGGGCACTGGCCGACAAACGCTGGGTTGCGGCGTTGACCCTGGCCGGCTTGCCGCCAGGGCTTCTGCTCATGGCTTACGACTGGGCGATCTTCAGGACTCCCTGGCCGGTGGGATATGAGTACTCTGCCCTTTACCAGGACGTCCACAGTCAGGGCCTGATCAGCCTCACCTACCCGCATTTCGATGCGCTGTGGGGGATCACGTTTGGTGCCATGCGCGGGCTGTTCTATGTGTCACCCGTGTTGCTGCTGGCCGCTGCGGGTTTCTGGCTGTGGTGGCGCCAGCGTCAATACCGCGCCGAGTGGCTGGTTTGCCTGTGGGCGACGCTGAGTTTCATCCTGTATAACGGCTCCTCCGTCATGTGGCAGGGAGGCTTCTCGATTGGTCCGCGGTATCTGGTGCCCATGCTGCCGTTTCTTTCCATGGGGTTACAGGCGTATGCGCGCCAGTGGGGAGCAAGGCGTTGGGCGCGCGGCCTCATTTTGGGGCTGGGTCTGTGGTCGCTGTTTGTCGTCTGGGCGCTGACTTTGGGGGGCCAGAATTACCCCGATTGGTCGCTTGTTCCGCTATTTGAATACACCTTGCCGCGATTGATTGCCAACGACATCGCGCGCAACTTGGGAATGGTCCTCAACCTGCGGGGCTGGGCGAGCCTCCTGCCGCTCCTGGCTCTTCTGACTTTGCTTGGGGTCGTTCTCGCCAATCACTTGCGTTCAGACAACGCGGGCCGCTGGGACGCAGCTCTAGCCATGGCGCGGAGACCCGACAATGAAATGGCAGAAGATTGACCTGGCGATGGCGGTTGGCCTGGCCCTGGCCGCCTTCATCGTCCGACTGCCTTTTCGGAGCCAATATCTTTATCATTGGGACTCGGTCAATTTCGCGTTGAGCTTGACCCAATACGATGTGCGACTCCATCAGCCGCATCCCCCGGGTTATTTCCTCTATTCAATGTTGGGGCGCCTGGTCAACCTGTGGATGCTGGACGGCAATGCCAGCCTGGTATGGATCAGCCTGATCGGCGGTGTGCTAGGCGTGGTCGCCATGTTCTGGCTGGGCTCCGTTCTATTTGGGCGCCAGGCGGGTGTGGTCGCTGCGTTGCTTGTTTTGGCGAGCCCGATCCACTGGTTCCATAGCGAGATCGCGCTGAGCTATGCGCTCGAGTTCCTGTTAGTCACGGTGATCGCCGGCCTCAGTTACCTGCAAATCACAGGCTCTCCCCGCATTTGGCCGTGGCTCACCATCTTGCTTGGTGTGGCGGGCGGAATTCGTCAAAATGATCTTGTCTTTCTGTTGCCCCTCTGGTTGGTCGCTCTAAAGCCCCTCTCCTGGCGGCAACGTATGGCCAGCGTCGGCTTGCTGGTTCTCGTCGGTGTGAGTTGGCTCGTGCCCATGGCGTTGATGTCCGGCGGTTTTTCGGAATATCTATCGGCCCTGAGAGCCGGTGGTGAGGTGATCGTCGAAGAGTCGCCATTCCTCGCACCCGCCCAATTCGCCCTGAATGGTGCCCGACTGGCCCTATATATCGCCTATGGTTTGGGGATCGGGGTGATGCTGTTGCCGGTCGGCCTGGGGTTGTTGCCCCGATCGATGCGGGCGCTGGCCGCGGATCGGCGAGCCTGGGTGTTGACGCTCTGGATTGTTCCGTCGGTGTTGTTCTACTTGTTGGTGCATGTTCGCCAACCCGGACATGTATTTACTTTCTTGCCCGCGCTGATCCTGTTGGTTGCGATAGCGGCCATTCGAGTGAGCCAGCGATGGCGTGCGCCGCGCCAGGCATTGACGGCACTGACGGTGCTGTTGCTCGCCTCTAATGTGGCCTTCTTCCTCTTTGCGCCCGTTGCGCCTTTGGGCTCCATTCGCCTACCCTTGCTGACTCCCAGTCGAGCTACTTTGACGACGCGGGATAACGATTTTCGTGAGCGTCTCGAGTACATCCGCACTCATTTTGACCCCGGGACGACCGTCGTCGTGGCCGGTGGTCTGGACTTCCGGCATCCTGACTACTACTTCCAGGACTTTCAATTGCCGGCGCTCTCCTACAGATTGGGCGCGGACGCCGTCCCATTGCCGACCGAGGTGCGGACGCTCGTGTTGCTGAACGAATTGACGTTGCCGGATCTACGCACCGAAGTTCCTATCGAAACTGTTCGACTGCCCGGCGGTAGCATTCTTCGCTACTACTCCTGGTCCGAGTCTCAGGAGGCGAGCCTTAGCGATACGAGCCTGGTTCTCATGCCGCGTTGACACCGGCCCAGGTGAGACGTGGTCGGACTTCCTGTGCAGATCTCGCCGCCGTTCGCGTTTTCGGGTTAGCCAGGCTGGGAGCCTTATGGTGCCCGGCCAAGCGTCAACGGCGCGTGCCGACGCCGGTTTCGAGCCTCCTGGGCAGCCCAACGGCGCCTGGGCTTGGCTTGTCCTCCTATGGCAAAAAGTGTTTTGCTGGCGCCCTGCTTGTGATCGACGCCAATGATCCGGCCCGTTCAAAGCGGCGATCTGTTGGGGTTCTGGGCCACGATGGGCCGGGGTAATGGGCCTCCGGGCCCAAAGGACGGCCGTTTATCGGCCGCCCGCGGCCCCAAAAGCGGCGTGTTTGGAGCTGGCCGGCCCCGGCAGGCGTTTGGACGGCTTTTGCCCAAAGCGCGTCAGGATCTCGGCGACGCTTAAAATGCGCACAGTCGAGGGCTCTGGCGGAACAGGTTGGGACGAAGTACCTATATCGGTCTAGCATTGCCCGCGGGTAGACTGCCCGATGGCGGTTGTGACAGTCCAGATGGATCGCGCGCAAGGAGAGAATATCTGCATGACTAAAGTCCTAGTTACCGGCGCGGCCGGGTTCATCGGGTCGCATGTTGTCGATGACCTGTTGGACATCGGTTTTGATGTCGTGGCGCTCGACGACCTGAGCGGCGGCTATCAAAGCAACGTGTCCTCGCGCGCAACCTTTGTCGAGGGGTCGGTGACCGACCATGAGTTGGTCGAGAGGCTCTTCGCGAGTCACAAATTCGATTACGTCTATCACCTTGCGGCGTATGCGGCCGAAGGGTTGAGCCATTTCATCCGACGGTTCAACTACAACACGAACCTGATTGCCAGCGTGAACCTGATAAACGCTGCGGTGTTACACGAAGTCAAGTGCTTCGTCTTCACATCATCGATCGCAGTCTACGGTGCCAATCAAGTGCCGATGACCGAAGATCTGGTGCCAAGCCCCGAAGATCCGTACGGCGTCTCAAAGTTGGCCGTTGAGCTCGACCTGCGCGCCGCCCAGCACATGTTTGGCCTGCCATACATCATCTTCCGGCCCCATAACGTCTATGGCGAACGCCAAAACATCGCCGACCGGTATCGTAATGTGGTCGGGATCTTTATGAATCAGATCCTCAAGAACGAGCCTATGTCGGTGTTTGGGGACGGCGAACAAACGCGCGCGTTCTCCTACGTTAAGGATGTCTCACCGATCATTGCCCGCTCGGTCCAGTATCCTCATGCTTACAACCAGGTCTATAACGTCGGCGCCGACGTGCCCTACACGGTCAACTATCTGGCCCAGTGTGTGGCCGAGGCGATGGGGGTCGATCCACGTATCACGCACCTTCCAGCGCGCAACGAGGTCGCTCACGCGTATTCATCGCACGAGAAGGTGAAGGAAGCGTTCGATATTGCGCCGCACTACGACCTCCCGGAAGGTCTGGCGCGTATGGCCGCCTGGGTGCGGCAACACGGCGCCCGCAGCACGCCGCTCTTTCAGGCCATTGAGGTGGCTAAGAACATGCCGCCCTCCTGGTTGCGAGCGGCCAGTTGACCCAGCCTGGCGACGGATCCCACGTATGAGCTTCCCAAAGATCACGGCCGTCGTTCTGAATACCAATCGCAAGGACGATACGCTGGCTTGCTTGCAGGCGCTGGCTGCTTCAGGCTACACCGCGCTGCGGGTGATTGTGCTTGACAATCACTCCACCGACGGTTCCGTCGAGGCGATCCGTGTCGCCTTTCCAGACGTCCAGGTGGTTGCGATTGAAGATAACCTCGGCTATGCCGGAAATAACAATGTCGGTATCCGGTTGGCGCTCGAACAGGGCGCCGACTGGGTTTTCGTCGAAAACGAAGACACGACCGTTGACCCCGGTTTCTTCGACACCCTGATTGCGGCGACGCGGGCGGATCCTCAGATCGGCGTCATCGGCCCGGTGGTGTACACCTTCGAGCCTGGACGCACGATCAGCTCGGGGGGCGGCCGTGTCCGTTGGGCGGTCGCCGACGCCGAGAATATCGCCATGGGCGTCGAGGATGTTGGGCAACTGGTTGCCGGCCCGGTGGATTTCATCAATGGCTGCGGGCTGTTGATTAGCCGAGAGGCGATCGAAAAGGTCGGCGTGCTCGACGAGTCGTTCTTCATCTACTATGAGGAAACCGACTGGTGCCAGCGCGTGCGAAAGTCTGGCTTCAAGGTCTGGTTCGAGCCCAAAGCCGTGATGCGTCATAAGGCGCCCATCACGTGGACAGGGTTGGGTCCCAGTACGCTCTACTACATGGCCCGAAATCGAATCCGGTTCTTCGCTCGCCACGCTCCCTGGTATTGGTGGCCATGGGCCGTAGCCCGTGCATTCCGCAACGTGTGGCTGGGCGTTGAGCAACATCGTCGTGCCGGGCGTATGGCGCACGCGCGCGCCCACGAGATCGCGATCCGTCATGCGTTGCAGCGCCGTTGGGGCAAGGTCGACCCAGGTTTGTGGAAGCCCACGACAGGAGATCGAACTCTGGCCCACCCGAACAACTAAGGCGGTCTGGCTTCATGAAGCTCCTGTTCCTATCGCGATGGTTTCCGTGGCCGGCCGACAACGGCGCCAGATTGCGTGCGTTTCACCTGATCAAGGCTCTGTCCACGCGGCACGAAGTCCATCTGGTGTCGTTTGCCGAAGACTCGGTTAATCCGGCAGCTCTGGGTGAGATGCGACGTTGGTGTACCACGGTCGACGTCGTGCCTTACCGCACCTTTCGGCCTGGCAGCGCGCGCGCGCTGGCTGCGTTCTTTGACGCCCGCCCACGTTCGGTCGTCGCTACCCACAGCCCCTCCATGGAAGCGGCAGTGCGACGCGCGGGGCGTTTCCAGCTGGTGCTGGCGTCGGAGATCGACATGGCACCGTATGCGTTGATGGCCGATGCCCACTGGAGCGTCCTGGATGGGCTGGAAGTAGGCGTGCGGGCGGATGCGGCTCGAAATGCGGTGAAGACCGGCACGCGACTTCGCCAGAGTCTGACTTGGTGGAAGCTCTCCAACTACGTCCGTGGTCTATTGCGTCAATTCGACGCCGTCACGATGGTGTCCGAGGCCGAACAGGCATTGGCGATGCAACTGGCGCCAGCGGGTCGGTCGATCGATGTCATACCCAATGGTGTCGAGGCGACTGCGGCTGCCAAAATCACCAGGGCCCCGATTCCGGCCACGCTGATTTACGCCGGAGCGCTGACATATCACGCCAACTACGATGCGGTGCTATACTTTCTGAGCGAGATTTTTCCCCGTTTGCGGCAGCGCTTCCCAGAGCTGACCTTCACGGTCACTGGAAAAACCGAGGGCGTCGACCTGGCGGGGCTTCCGCGACAAGCGGGGGTGCATTTCTCGGGCTACCTTGACAACGTCTGGCCGGCCATTGCCGGGAGTTGGATCAGTGTGGTGCCTCTGCGCGTTGGCGGTGGAACCAGGCTCAAGGTCCTCGAGTCTCTGGCGCTCGGCACGCCGGTTGTGGCGACCCGCAAGGGCGCCGAGGGCCTTGAGTTGGAGGATGGCCGCGATATCCTTCTGGCTGACACGCCGGAGGCCTTCGCCGAGGCTGTCGGCCGGGTGCTTGTGGATCCAACGCTGCGGACCGCGTTATCGTCGGCTGGCTGTCGCGCGGCGTCGCGCTATGATTGGAGCATCATCGGTGAGCGCCTGCTGGCCCTGATCGAGCGGGTCACAGCCCCGGGAGTTGCATGATGGCGACCCTCCGTCCGCCGGAATTTCTGGACCTGAGCAATTGGAATCTTCGGATCACCGCCCGTTGGCAGGTCTGGGTCCTGGTGGTGTTGGCCCTGGCCGCTGCGGCTGGGCTGGCCTGGGTAGCGGCCTATCTTGGACCCCTTGTGGCGATCCTGGCGGCGGCAGCTCCGATGCTGATCGTGGGTAGCATCGTGATCATGCCGCGCCGGGAGGCCTACCCGTTTGTGCTTCTCGCGTTGGCGCTCTTTGTGCCGCTTAGTCTTCCAACAGGTCGTGACAGCCGCCTGGTGCTGAGCCTGATCTTCGCCATTGCCTGCTTCGGTTTCACCGTGCTGTACGTGTTTGCGTTTCGCCGTCCCGTACCATTTGTGGCGAGCACAATCAACCGGCCGTTCATCGCCTGGGCAGTCGTCGTCGTGATCGCGCTCGTCTGGAGCATCGCTTTTCGCGACTCCAAGGTCTGGGTGTGGCCGTCTTTTCCATTCGTTCAGTTCGCCTCGGCGATCGTCATGGTCATGTTGCCTTTCGCGACTATGATGTCTGCGCATTTCCTAAAGACGGAGCGGCAACTCAAGCTGCTGGTTTGCCTGTTCTTGTTTGCCGGTGTCATCGGTCTGGTGCCCCGTTTTGGGCTGGCACCCTTGCCAGTCAATATTAACGGCATGTTTAACTTGTGGGTCGTCGCGCTGGCCGGGGGCCTCGCGGCGTTCGTCAAACGATATTCTCTCTGGCAGCGGGTGTTTTTGGGGCTTCTGGCCGGCGCCTACTTTTTCTGGGGCCTCTTGTTTTATGTGGATTGGCTCGCGGGTTGGTTGCCTGGCGTAATCGCGGTGGCGATCATGATCGTCAATCGCTCGCGATTCGCCGCTGTGCTGACAGGATTGTGCGTCGCGGTCGCGATGCTGGCGAGCGTGGCTTCAATTGACGAACAGATCGCGACTGAAAACGGAGTGAGCGGTGTGACGCGCATGGCCGCCTGGGGAGTCAACTGGTCGATCACCAAGGATCACCTCTTGTTTGGGACGGGACCGGCGGGCTATGCCGCCTACTATATGGCGTATATGCCCGACAAAGCGATGGCGACTCACAGCAACTACATTGATATCCTGGCCGAAACTGGCCTTGTGGGCATGGCGGTCTATCTGTGGCTGTGGTTGACATTCCTGTGGCTCGGCTTTCGCATGTGCTATCGTCTTCGCGGTCGCGGCGATTTCCTGGAGGCGCTCGCCAACGCGGCCTTTGCAGGAACCGTGGCGTGTTTTGTCATTATGGGCTTCGGCGATTGGCTGGTCCCATTCGCCTACACGCAGACGATCATGGGCTTCGATTACGCCGTCTACAACTGGATCTTCATCGGCACCCTGGTCGTCATCGATCGCCTCACAGCGCCGAACCAAACGGCCATGTCTCCTGCCCAGTCCGTTGAGTCGATATAGCGCCACGGCCATGGGGTCTCAGCCAAGTCCCGACGTATCGATCGTCATCCTTAACTGGAACACGCGTGACATGCTGTCCACGTGTCTACGCGAAGTCGAGGCACAGCTTGGGGCTCTGACGGGGGAGTTGATCGTCGTGGACAACGCGTCTACTGATGGGAGCGCGGAGTTAGTACGACGCGACCACCCTGACGTTCGCCTGATTGAGAGCCCATCCAACATCGGCTTTGCCGCAGGTAACAACCTCGGGGCGCGCGTGGCGAGGGGGCGGTACATGCTGTTGCTGAACACCGACGCGTTTCTGCGTCCTGGCGCATTGCCCGCCCTGGTGGCCTTGATGGATGCGCAGCCTCGGGCCGGTCTTTGCGGCGCCCGGTTGCTCAATGGCGACGGTAGTTTTCAGGCTTCACACACCGCCTTCCCGACTCTGGGGCGAGAATTCATGATCTTGTCGGGACTGGGCCGCCTGCTATACGGGCGGCATTACCCGAGCCGGGGTCCGGATCGAAGCGCCGGCCCACACGCGGTCGACTATGTCGAAGGCGCCTGTTTGCTCTGTCGGCCCGAGGCCTACTGGCAGGTCGGCGGGCTCGACGCCGGGTTCTTCATGTATGCCGAGGAAGTCGATCTGTGTCTTGCCCTGAAACGGGCCGGCTGGTCGGTGTGGTATCACCCCGAGGCCGAAGTCGTCCACCTGGGCGGTGCCAGCAGCATTCAACGCAAGCCGGAACGTGAAGGCGACCTGTATGTCAGCCGTATACGCCTCTTTCGAAAGCACTATGGGCCGGTCGCGGCCAGCCTGCTGACGGGGCTCATTTATGCATTTGCCGCGCTGAAAGGTGTTGCACATGGCGCGCTCCGACTCTTCACCGGGGGCCGGCGCGGGCGATCGGTCGTCCCTCTGAGCTACCTTTCGGCAAAACTGCACCGCGATAGCCCCAAGTGATCCAACCTACGGCCTATTCTCAGCCCTTCGCCCGTGGGCTACCATTACGTCGATATGCACGTCTTGCTCCTGACACAGGTCTTGCCGTTTCCCCCTGACAGTGGGCCAAAGGTCAAAACCTGGAACGTCATCAAGTACCTTTCGCGTCATCACACCGTCACGCTGGTCTCGTTTGTGCGCGGCGATCAAGCCGAAGACGTCGTCCGCCTTGCGGACCGGTGCAGCGGCGGCGTCCATACCGTGCCAATCAAACGCGAGGCCATTCGCGATGCCCAGGCGCTGATCAAGAGCCTGGCCACCGGCGCGCCCTGGATGATGGTGAGGGACGGCCGTGAGGAGATGTTTGACCTGGTGGGGCGATTGGCAGCGGAACAGCGTTTTGATGTGATCCATGCCGATCAGCTCAACATGGCGCAATATGCGGAGCATGCCGCTCAAAAAAGCTCGACTCGGCCGCGCGTGATCCTGGATGCTCACAACGCGCTCTGGCTGCTCTACAAACGCCTGGCGGGTACCATGCGGCCAGGCCCCCGAAAGTGGTTGCTTGCTCGCGATTGGCGCCTGCTCAGAACCTACGAGGGCCGCGTCGTGCGCGATTTCGATGGCGTGCTCGCCGTGAGCGTTGAAGATCAACGGGCGTTGATCGAGGTTGCCGGTTGCGATCGTGAGATGACCATAATCCCGATCGCGGTTGATATCGATGAAATCCCGGTGGTCGAGCGGTTGCCTGGCGCTCGAAAGTTGGTCCACATCGGAACCATGTACTGGCCGCCGAATATCGACGGCATGTTGTGGTTTGTCAACGAGATCTATCCACTTGTGCGCCGGGCCGCGCCGGACTCGGGGTTGGATGTAATTGGGGCCAGGCCGCCGCAGGAGCTGGCATCTCTTGAAGATCGCGTGCCCGGTTTGCGCGTGACCGGGTACGTACCCGACGTCGGGCCATATCTGGCCCAATGCGGCGTGTTTATTGTGCCGTTGCGCGCCGGTGGTGGAATGCGCGTGAAAATCCTGGAAGCTCTTTCTCGAGGTTTGCCGGTCGTGGCCACGACGCTGGCGTGTGAGGGGATCGCCGTGCGTCATGGGGAGCATGTGCTTATGGCCGACACGCCCGCCGAGTTTGCCAGTGCCGTTTTGCGTGTCCTCGACGAGCCGGATCTGGCCGCCGCACTGTCGCGCAATGGGCGGCGCCTGGTTGAATTGACCTACGACTATCGGGCCGCCTGCAGCCCTCTCGAGAAGTTGTATGGCGCAGCGGAAGACGCCTGACCGAATGACGACGCAACACGCTTCGATCGTTTCAACACATCGGCCTGAACAGGTCTCCCCCAGAATCACCGTCAGCCCGGGCGAATGGCGCTTCGTCGTCGTCGTCATCGTCGCCCTCCTGGCCGTGACGGCATTGCCTTACCTCTACGGGTATTGGAGCGCACCGGTGGGCTGGCGGTACATGGGCATCATGGCAAATGTGCCGGATCACATCCAGTACTTCTCATGGTATTGGGATTACACGCGCGCCAATCTGGCCATTGATCGTCTGACACCTGAGCCCAATGCGCCCGTGTTCTTCAATTTGCTGTGGTGGGTGCTCGGTCGTGTCGGCGGCGTTTTGGGCCTCGATTACCCTGTGATGTTTCAGGTGCTCCGTCTGGTTGCGACAACGGCCTTCCTGTTGCTCCTGTACAGGATGTGCGCTTTGTTCCTCACGGATGTCTGGCAGCGCAGGACGGCTTTTCTCGTGGCCACCCTGGCCGGCGGGTTTGGGTGGGTGCTGATCGTTTTGCGCGAGGTGCTCCAGCTTCCGCAGCTCATCTGGGGAACGCCCGAATACCCAATGACAATCGGCCTGCTCCTGTACGTCTTCGAGCCGAACACCTTCTACACAGTTCTCTCGACGCCCCACCTGGTCGGCGCTGCGCTCTATATGCTGGCTTTCGATCTTGTCCTACGCGGCGAGTCGAACCAACCCTGGCGCATGGCCATCCTGGCCGGATTGTGGGCTCAGTTTATGGGCTGGCAACATGGCTATGATCTGTTCCTGGTCTGGGGCATCCTTGGCGCCTACGGATTGCTCAAGCTGATCCGCGACCGCGCCTTGGGCATGCGCGCGATCCCCTGGCGTCTGGTCTGGATGGGCGTCATCGTCATCGGCCTCTCGGCGCCCGCCGGGTTGTATTCCTTTCTGCTGACGCAGCTTGACCCGATTTGGCGCAAGGTGCTGGGCCAGTTTGGCAACGCCGGCGTGTATTCGCCGCCGCTGTGGTCGGTCTGGGTGCTGATGGGGCCGGCTTTCGTGCTTGCCTTGGCCCAACAGGTGCGCATGGGTCTGTTCAGATTGCGTGGCCTTGATGATCGTGCGCTATTTCTCAAGGCCTGGTTTTGGGCGAATTTCGCGCTCATCTATCTGCCGACCGACTTTCAGGTCAAAATGCTGAACGGATGGCAGGTTCCTTCGGCGATCCTGGCGACCCAGTTCGTGTTCGAGACCGTGGTCCCCTGGCTGCAACGCCGGTTCCCCAACCGAGCTCGTATCCATCCCCGGTTGGCGGCCGTCGCGCTTCTGGCTGTTGTCGTGCCCACTAACCTCTATTTGTTCGCGTGGCGGTTTGTTGACCTGGGTCGCCATACGTACCCGTATTACCTGCGTGACGATGACGTGGCGGCGCTTAATTGGCTGCGCGACAACGGCACCGGCAACGATGTCGTGCTGGCATCGCTGGCCGTGGGTCAGTATGTGCCGGCCGTGAGCGGGGAGCGAGCCGTGATCGCCCATTGGGCTCAGACAGTCGATTTCTACACCAAACGCGACGAAGTCACCGCTTTCTACGCGGTCGATACACCGGCCGCGACACGAGAGGCCCTGCTCGACAAGTACAATGTCCGATACGTGATCATCGGTCCGGTCGAACGCGGCCTGGATCCGGTTGAGGTGGCCCCCGAGAGGCTCGGAGACGCCGAGACGAGCCCGGTTGACGATTGGAGTGCCCAACACTTGGACCTCGTGTTTGTCACACCCACCGTCACGATCTTTCAGGTGAGGAGATAGTGGCATGACGTCGAAATCCCTGTCACGGCAGATAGCTGCGGTGATTCTGGCCGGGACGATCTTGTCCAGCGTGGCGACATTCGATGTCGCCCCAGGGCTGGCTCAAAGCGAAACGCCGCCCTGGGCTGAACCCGTATTAGTTTCGGAGCCCAGGCAGAGCTCCTGGTTCCCTGATATCCTGACCGACCCCACTGGCCGGGTTCATGTGGTGTATTCAAGCCAGCTTGTGACCCAGCAGGGCGGTTACGACCAGGTCGTGTACACGGAGTCCGATGACGGGGTTACGTGGACGAGGCCCAATGACATCGCGGCCCTGGCCCTCGGGCCATACGGTGAATCGGAGGTGACGAGGCCGTTTCTGTTTTTGGATGGAGACAACTATCTGCACCTTTCCTACAAGGGCCTGACGACGACGTCGATCTTCTACTCGCGTGCGCCGCTCGCCGGGGCTGGTCTCGCACGCTTCTGGACGCCCCGGCAGGAAGTCGGCGACAACGGCTATTTCAGCGAGATCGCCGTCGATCGGCGGGGCACTGTGCACATTGTCTACACCAGCAACGTCGTATCGCAACGATGCCATGTCTGTCTCCATATCTTTTATCGTCAATCTGTGGATGGTGGCGAAACCTGGACCAAACCGGTCGACGTGTCGCAGGTGAACACGGGCGCTGCTAAGCCCCAGTTCATGATCGATGCGGATGACGGTCTGCACCTCGCCTGGGAGTCGGCACCCGGTGGAACGTTAGGGAGCGTCGAGACGCCGGCCCACATCCTGTACACGTCGTCGTTCGACTACGGCGTCACCTGGCGCGAACCGGTTTTACTTCAGATGCCCGACAGTGTCGGCAGCGTACGCGTCGGTATGGCTTTCGACCCATTGGGCCGGCTGATTATCGTGTCAACGGCAATGCCCAGCAATGAGATCTTCTACACCCTGTCCGCAGATAGGGGCCAGACCTGGTCGCTTGCAGCATCGGTGGCCGGCCTCAAAGGCAGTCCTGTGTCGGACCTCGACAACTTGTCGTTGGCGACCGATGGGAGCGGGCGCGTTCACATGGTGTGCAACTGCTCGCTGGAGATCCGTGAGGATCTCTACAATCTGAGCCACGTCACGTGGGACGGTACGGCCTGGTCTGAGCCGGAGATCATTCATCAATACCGCGGCGATTTCCCGGAGTGGCCGGTCGTCTCTATCGGGCTCGGCAACGTCGTCAATGTCGCCTGGTTTGTTCGCAACGCTGGGGCCATCTTTGACACGGAACGGGGCATCTACACCATCTGGTTCTCCCGGCGTATGGTCGATGCGCTGAACGCCACGCCGATCCCGCAGCCCACTCTCCCGCCGTCCGCAACCGCCCCGCCGATCGCACAGGTGGTAAAGCCCACACCGCGGGCGACGGCCACCCAGGTGCTCATCAGCGGCGTGGTGGACCCCTCGCGCCCCTATAACGAGCAGGACTACATCCTGTTGGTTGCCATCGCGATCCTGCCAGTCTTGTTGATCGTGGCCGGCATCATCATTTATCAGAGAGTCATCCGGCGCTAGCGGGCTGGCGTTGGCGGCTTCGGAGCACAGCAACTTAGGACCAGCGTCACCTTGAGACAGCGGCGGTCTTAACCTATTGTCAAGGGACATGCGCGTCTGGTACGTGATCCCCTACCCGCCGAGCCTGATCCGGGTCCGGCCCTATAACCTGATACGACAGCTGTGCGCCCGTGGCCATCAGGTCACGGTCTTCACCGTGTGGGCCGACGAACGCGAGCGGACCGATGTGGAGGCCCTGCGGGCATTCGGCCCGGAAGTTCGCACAGCCTATCTCCCGCGGTGGCGTTCGCTGGCAAACAGCCTGCTCGCTGTGCCCGGGCGCGTCCCCTTGCAGGTTGCCTATGGGTGGAATGGAGCACTGCTTTCGGGTCTGGACACCGAGCCTCGGCCAGACATAATCCACGTTGAGCACCTGCGTGGTTCAAAGTACGCTTTGCGATTGAAATCCTGGCGTCTTGAACTTAAGGCCTATGTCCCCATCGTTTGGGATAGTGTAGACTGCATCAGTCTCCTATTCGAGCAAGCAGCCGGGCGCAGCCAGAAGCTGTTGAGCCGGCTCATGACTCGATTTGAACTCGGCCGGACCCGCCGGTACGAAGCCTGGCTGGCGGGCCAATTTGATCGGGTCCTTGTCACTTCTCCGAAAGACCAAGATGCTTTTCGGGCCCTGGCGCCAGACGTCGTCGACAACGGGCGCGTAACGGTCTTGCCAAACGGCGTGGCACTGGACTACTTCACACCTGATCCTTCGTTTCCCAGAGAACGCGCGACCCTGGTCATCAGCGGAAAGATGAGTTATCACGCCAACGTCACGATGGTGATGCAATTTGCGAAAAGGGTGTTTCCGATCGTAAAGGCGGCCCGTCCTGACGTTAAGTTGGTGATCGTCGGCAAGGACCCAACCCGCGAGATCCTGGCCCTAATGGCCGATCCGGCCGTCACCGTAACCGGCGAGGTGCCCGATGTGCGGCCCTATCTGCGGGGGGCGACTGTCGCCCTGGCGCCGATCGCCTACGGAGTGGGCATCCAGAACAAGGTGCTCGAGGCGATGGCCGTTGGGACGCCTGTGGTCTGCACCCCACAGGCCGTTTCGGCCCTGCAAACCGTCGACGGCCAGGATCTGGTCGTCGCCGCCGATGAGGCTCAGCAGGCGCGGGCTATCGCCGGTTTGCTGAACGATCCTGCCCAGGCTTCCCGGATCGGGACCAATGGCCGGGCCTATATCGAGAACCATCACGATTGGTCGCGGATCACCGAGCGACTGGAGGCGATCTATCATGGACACACCCTCCATGTTTGACGACGTCATCAACCGGGCGGCCGCCCGGCCTGCAGTGGCGTTGGAGCGCGCGACTTCACGGGGCGCTTGGCGGTTGCTTATCCTGGGCCTCGTCCTGGTCGATGCATCCCTGATTAATCTGGCCTCCTTTCTGTCGTATTACATCCGCTTTGAGGCTGGCCTGCCCCTGTTTCAGGCGGCGCAGCCCGACCTCTGGTTCTACCTGCAGTTGGTGATCTTCTGGGTTACTCCGTCCTGGCTGGTCATCTTCTTCCTGGTCGGCCTGTATCGTCGGGGCAACCTTCTGGGCGGTCCAACCGAGTACGACTTGGTCCTGCGCGGGACAGCGCTCGGGCTTCTGCCGCTGGTCTTCTTCAGCTTCCTGGTCCCTGAGTTCGTGATTGCCCGCGGCTGGTTGGTTCTGGCCTGGGTGTTGTCACTGGTCTTCCTCGGAATCGGCCGGTTTTTCATGCGCCGCGTGGCCTACGCCGCCCGCCGGATGGGCTATTTCCTCTCGCCCGCCGTCATCGTGGGCGCCAACCAGGAAGGTCGCTTCCTGGCCGAGCAGTTCTTAAATGCCAACCAATCCGGCTTCCAGCTCGTTGGCTTTGTTGATGAGAAGGTCCCGGCCGGCACCGTCTTGTTCCACAACCTGCCCGCGCTCGGCTCCGCCGACCATCTCGACAAGATCATCAAGAAGTACGGCGTGAGCGAAATTGTGTTGGCTACCAGTGCCATCTCTTCGCGCGACCGCATGCTGGAGATCTTCAAGCGCTACGCCAATTCGGGCGAAGTCAATCTGCGCCTCTCTTCAGGTCTGTACGAGATCATCACCACCGGGCTCAAAGTCGAGGAATTCGGCTATGTGCCGCTGGTCAACGTCGAGAAGGTGCGTCTGACCGGTATTGACCAGGCGCTGAAGCTGCTGCTCGATTACAGCATCACGCTACCGGGTCTGATCCTGATCTCACCGCTGATGCTGCTCGTGGCACTGGCGGTGCGGCTCGACTCGCCGGGCCCGGTTCTGCATCGGCGGCGGGTGATGGGGCTGAACGGCACGCAGTTCGACGCCTTCAAATTCCGGACGATGCACATCAACGGCGACGAGATCCTCAATCGCCATCCGGAGCTCAAGGCCGAACTGGCGCGCCAGCACAAACTCAAGGACGATCCGCGCATCACGCGCATCGGCAAGTTCTTGCGCAAGTACTCGCTCGATGAGCTGCCGCAGCTGTTCAACGTGGTGCGCGCCGAGATGTCGCTGGTCGGGCCGCGCATGATCGCGCCGGCCGAGCTGGCTCAGTACAATCAGTGGGGCATCAACCTCCTGACCGTGCGCCCGGGTCTGACCGGCCTGTGGCAGGTCAGCGGCCGCTCGGACGTCGGTTACGACGAGCGCGTGCGGCTCGACATGTTCTACGTGCGAAACTGGACGATCTGGCAGGATCTGTCGATCCTGTTCCAGACCCCGACCGCGGTGTTCAAGGGACGCGGCGCGTATTAATCAGACGTCAGGCATCAGGCGCGTCGGGGCGGTCCAGGTGGCCGCCCCGGCCCATGTCGCCGTCTCGGCCCTTCTGACGCGGCCCCGACGGCCCGGCCCCACGGCCACCCTGGCGCCTGCAAATCAAACGGAGTGATCGAACATGAAAGTGCTTGTAACGGGCGGGGCGGGGTTCATTGCCTCGCATGTGGTTGAGTTGTTCATCGAGAAGGGTTACGAAGTCGTCATCGTCGACGATCTGTCGACCGGCCGGCGTTCGAACCTGCATCCCAAGGCCAAGTTCATCGAGATGGACATCCGCAGCCCCGAGCTGCACAAGGTCTTCGCGGCCGAGAAGCCTGATTTCGTCAACCATCACGGCGCCCAGATGGACGTGCGCAAATCGGTGGCCGATCCGCAGTTCGACGCCGACGTCAACGTGCGCGGCTCGATCAACGTGATCGAGGCGGCGCGCCAGAACGGCGTCAAGCGCATCGTGTACATCTCGACCGGCGGCGCCGTGTACGGCGAGCCCGAGTATCTGCCCTGCGACGAGAAGCACCCGATCAACCCGATCTGCCCATACGGCGCGTCGAAGCACACGGTCGAGCACTACCTGTTCATGTGGAAGTACCTGTACGGCCTCGAGTACGCGGTGCTGCGGTACCCGAACGTCTTCGGCCCGCGCCAGGATCCGCATGGCGAGGCCGGCGTGGTCGCGATCTTCACCGGCCAGATGCTCGCCGGCAAGCAGGTCAGGATCAACGGCGACGGCGAGCAGCAGCGGGACTTCGTTTACGTCGGTGACTGCGCCAGGGCTAACCTGCTTGTCACCGAACACCCGGACGCCGGCGGCATCTACAACGTCGGGTTCGGCAAGCCCACCAACATCAACGAGATCTTTGCCGCGTTGAAGACCATCACCGGCTATCCGCTCGAGGTCCAGTACGGCCCGGCCAAGACCGGCGAAACGCGCAAGATCTATCTCGACGCCACTCGCATTCGCACCCAGCTCGGCTGGGCCCCGACCGTCACGCTCGAAGACGGCCTGGCCAAGACTGTGGAATACTTCCGCGCGAAAGAAGTCGCCTGACTGTTTGCGATGGAGGATCGGCGATTGAGCTCAATCGCCGAACCTCCATCGCAAATCGCATATAACCAATGATCATCGTTCAATCTCCGCTGCGCATCTCGTTCCTCGGGGGCGGCACCGATTTCGCCGACTATTACCTGCAGGAGGGCGGCGCGGTCCTGTCGTCGTCGATCGACAAGTACATCTTCGTCACGATCAAACGCCGTTTCGACGCGCTGTTTCGCATCGGCTACACCACGACCGAGACCGCCGAGGTCGTCGACGACATCAAGCATGAGTTGATCCGCGAGGCGCTGCGCATGACCGGCGTGCAGCCCGGCGTCGAGATCACGACCATGGGCGACATCCCGTCGGCCGGTTCCGGTCTCGGCTCCTCGAGCACGGTCACCGTCGGGTCGCTACACGCCATGTACGCGTTGCAGGGCGACCTGCCGACCGCCGACCAGCTGGCGCGTGGGTCGTGCAAGATCGAGATCGAGACGCTCGGCAAGCCGATCGGCGTCCAAGATCAATACGCCGCCGCCTTCGGTGGGCTGCGCTTCTACGAGTTCCGCACCGATGGCAGCGTGGTCAGCGAGCGCGTGCAGATCGACCGCAACACCTTGCTGCACCTGAACGAGAGCCTGCTGCTGTTCTTCACCGGACTGACGCGCAAGGCCGAGGGTGTGCTCAGCGAGCAGCGCCAGAACATTCAGAGCCGCCTCTCGGAACTGAACGAGATCAAGGCCATGGCCTACACCGCCCGCGACGAGCTGAGCAAGGGCAACATCGAGGCATTGGGCGACCTGCTCGATCGCAACTGGACACTCAAGAAGCGCCTGGCCAGCAACGTCAGCAACCCCGATATCGACGCCATGTACACGGCGGCGCGCAAGGCCGGGGCGTTGGGGGGCAAGATCACGGGCGCTGGCGGGGGCGGGTTCCTGCTGTTGTTCTGCCCACCGGATCGCCGCGCGGCGGTTCGCCAGGCCCTGGGCGGCAAGCAAGAGCTGCCGTTCACGCTCGAGCCAAATGGCAGCAAAGTGATCTTCGACTACCGCCGATAACGACCTGGATCGGCGCGCCGGGACCGACTTCCCATAAGAAGAAGGTCCTGTTTAGGTCCTAATTGGTTGACCGGGCCCAGTGGCCGCGTTAGACTGGGGCAGTTCGGTATCGATTTGAGGGTTCTTCTGACATGAATGAATTTCGAGGCTACATCGCCCCCGTTCTGCGGTGGTGGTGGCTGATCATCCTATCCTGCTTGATCTCCGGCGTGGCCTCGTATTTCGTGGCGATCCGGTTGCCGAAGGTTTTCGAGGCCAATGCCATTCTGG
>WBZS01001064.1_pt1 | contig 24788 bp, 20 predicted proteins | sample 5204201 | NCBI WGS metagenome assembly WBZS01 (sample SAMN12344357, study PRJNA552823) | activated sludge metagenome | biome: Activated sludge suspended growth; feature: Nitrification reactor; material: Wastewater; isolation source: activated sludge from nitrification reactor of wastewater... | reverse complement strand
AACCCAAGTGGAAGACCCGGACAGACCGGGCGATCACGCATGCCCGCACACCCTCGTGACGTCAATCCCAGACGGGATCCACAAGCACAAACACACGCACAACGTCAACCGGTGGATTGAGGCTTAAGGAAGCGCTGATCAATGCTGTTCCGGGCGAGGACGTGCCGGGCGGGATGAGCCGCTACCAACACATCTCGTGGTCGTACCGGGAGTACGAGTAGAGATGTGGGGGTAGCGGATCGCCCGATCCGGTGCGCCGCAGCCGGGACATGATTGATCAGCGCTTCCTTAAGCCCGCTTACCATGGCCTGCGTGACCGTCATCGAACAAGAACTGGACGAGCGGGTCGAGGTCACCACCGCCCCACCCCGTCCGTCGGCCCTCACCCGGCTGAAGAGTGCGTTCCCGGCACCCCAGCCGGACCTTCGCCCCCCGGTCGAGAAGCTTCGCGACGGCCCACCCTCGGACCGACTGCTTTCGTGGGTGGTCACGCTCGGGATCACCGCATTGGCGTTCGGCCTGAGGTTCGTCGGGTTGGGGAACCCCTCCTACATCGTGTTCGACGAGACGTACTACGCCAAAGATGCCTACACGCTCCTGAAACTCGGCTACGAAGGCAGTTGGCCGGAAAGCGCCAACGACTCCATCGCAGCCGGCAACGTCAATGTGTTCACGACGGACCCGTCCTTCATCGTGCACCCTCAGGTCGGCAAGTGGCTGATCGCCTCGGGTGAGTGGCTGTTCGGCATGAACTCGTTCGGCTGGCGCTTCCCGTCGTTGGTGTTCGGCAGCCTCATGATCTTCATGACGATCCGGTTGGCGCGGCGCCTGTCCCGGAGCACGCTGATCGGTGGATTGGCCGGCTTCCTCCTGACGATCGACGGCCTCAACTTCGTCATGAGCCGGATTGCCCTGCTCGACGTGTTCCAGGCGTTCTTCATCGTCGCTGCAGTCGCGGCGATCGTGGCCGATCGCGACTACGTGAGGCATCGACTGGCCGATTACCTGGACCGCCGCGGTCTGCGCGACCTGGGGGGTACGGCAGGGCCCTGGATCTTCCGGCCCTGGCTGGTCGTCGCCGGAGTCATGTTCGGGCTCGGACTCGGCACGAAGTGGAACACGATCTTCGTCATGGCCACGTTCGGCATCCTCGTCGTCGCCTGGACCGTCGGGGCCCGCAGGCTGGCCGGGGCTCGGCGGAAGTCGTACACCTCCCTGCTCACCGACGGGATTCCCGCGTTCGTCTGGCTCGTGGTGGTGCCGTGCATCCTGTACGTCGCGAGCTGGTGGAGTTGGTTGGCGACGCAAGGCGGGTACGACAGGCAGTGGGGCGCCGAGCACCCCGACGATCCCCTGGTGAAGCTGCTGGGCAAACCCCTGGCCAGCCTGGCGTGGTACCACAAGGAGATTTGGGACTTCCACAACGGCGACTACATCAAGCACGCCGACCACGTCTACGCCGCGCACCCGGCCGGCTGGCTCGTCAACGCCCGCCCGATCGGGATCGACGCCGTCAACGGGATCCAGCCGGGCGTCGACGGCTGCCCGGAAGGCACGGAGACCTGCCTGCGGGTGATCAGCGCCACCGGCACCCCGACCATGTGGTGGGCCGCCGCCATCGCGTTGTGCGTGGCGATCACGTGGTGGATCGCGGGCCGCGACTGGAGGTTCGGCGTACCCGCCCTCGCCGCGCTGTCGACGTACCTGCCGTGGTTCAACTACACCGAGCGCTCGTTGTTCTTCTTCTACGCGATCACGATCGTGCCGTTCACGATGATCTGTCTCGCGATGACGCTCGGGCTGATCCTCGGCAAGGCGGGCTCGGGTGAGCGGCGCCGACAAGGTGCGATCGCGGTCGGAATCCTGGTCGGCCTGTTCACGGCCAACTTCGCGTTCATCTACCCGATCCTGACCGACGGGCTTCTCACCCAAAGCCACTGGCTCGCGCGGATGTGGTTCAGCTCCTGGATCTGAGGTTCGCGTCGACGTCGAGCCAAATCCGGTCGCGGGCTGTTATGTTGCGCCCACTGACGAGTTCTCCCGGCCCGAAGGAGCTCGATGGCGAAGTACCTGCTGCTCAGGCTCGTGAACTACGCGGTCCTGATGTTCATCGCGGTCTCGTTGGCCTGGGTTTTGGCGCAGACCCAGCTCGACCCACGGCTTCCGTTCCAGATGCGCACGCCGCCGCTGGATCCGACCTCCGTCGAGTCGATTCTGCGCGCCGCGAACGTGAGCGACCAGGTGCCGCTCTGGGACCGCTACGTCACGTGGCTCAAGGGTGTCGTGCTCCACTTCGACTGGGGTACGACGCCGGGTGGCGGTGACATCGGGGAAGAGATCTCGCGTCGGATCTGGGTGTCGTTCCGGCTCGTCACCATCGGTTGGCTGCTGGGCACGGTATTGGGTGTCACGATCGGCGCCTGGACGGCGGTACGTCAGTACAAGACGTCGGACAAGATCATTACCGCGGTCGTGCTTCTCCTGGTCGCGACCCCGTCGTACGTCACCGGCGAGGTCGCCAAGATGGTCGCGACCTGGATCAACCAGCGCGTCGGGTTCCAGATGTTCCAGTTCCTCGGCGAAGTGTCGACCGGAACGTTGCCCGATTATCCGTTCGCCGAACTGGTCGATCGGATCCAACACCTGGTGTTGCCCACGATCGTGCTCACTCTGCTGGGTTTGGCCGGCCTGTCCCGCCTGCAACGCAGCTTGATGCTCGACGCGCTGGGATCAGATTTCGTCCGGACGGCCCGAGCCAAGGGCCTGCGTGAGAACAAGGCGGTCATGAAGCACGCGTTGCGCACCGCGCTCATCCCGACCGGCACCTACTTCGCGTTCCAGGCCGCATCGTTGTTCGTCGGCGCTACCTACACCGAACGGATCTTCTCGTTCCACGGTATGGGCATGTACGGCGTGGACACGATCTCCAAACAGAACATCAACGGGGTCGTCGCCGTCACGGCGTTCGGCGGCCTGTGTTACCTGGTCGGCGCCATCCTCGCCGACATCATGGTGGCCATTCTCGACCCGCGCGTACGGCTGAGCTGAGGGGCGAACGATGAGTGTCGAACAGCTCAATCCGTCGGCCGACGTCAAGGCCCCCACTACGAAGCGTCTGACTCGCGGCCAGCTCGTCAGGCGGCGTTTCTTCCGCAACCGAGGGGCGGTGATCGGCCTCGTGGTCATCGGACTGATGGTCGTGCTGGCGCTCTTCGGCAACTACATCCTCCCCTGGAAATGGGACCAACGCGACACCGGCGCCTATTATGAGCCCCCGTCGCTCACCCACTGGTTCGGGACGACGCAGGCCGGTAACGACGTGCTCGCGATGACCGTCCGCGGCCTCGGCAAGTCGCTGATCATCGGCTTCATGGTGGCGATCATCCAGACCACCCTCGCCGCACTGATCGGCTCTTCGATCGCCTACATCGGCGGCCTCTACGAGAAATCGTGGCTGTGGGTGATCGACCTCATGCTCGTGCTGCCGTCGTTCTTCCTGATCGCGATCGTGTCCCAGGGAACCCCGCGTGGGCCGTACGCGTGGCTCCTGCTCGTCGTGCTGCTGGCAGCCTTCGGCTGGCAGTTGTCCGCCCGCGTCGTGCGAAGTCTGTCGATGTCGGTGAGAGAGCGGGAGTACGTCGCAGCGGCGCGGTTCATGGGGTTGTCGACCCCCCGCCTCTTGGTGCGCCACATCATCCCCAACATCGCGTCGATGCTGATCGTCGACGTGTGCCTGGGAGTCGGCTATGCGATTCTCGGCGAGGCGGGCTTGTCCTATTTCGGGTACGGCGTCCAGGCCCCGGACACGTCGCTCGGCACGTTGATCTCCGAAGGAGCCCAGTCGACGACCATCGCGCCTTGGGTGTTCCTCGGCCCGGCCGGATTCCTGGTCGCGCTCGTGATGAGCGTCAACGCCCTGGGTGACGGTCTGCGCGACGCGCTCGATCCGACTTCGATGTCGGGAGGTCAGGCATGAGTGATCCGTCCGCGGCGTCCCTGTTCCAGCCCGAAGCGGCCATCGACCTGGTCCACGAGCCCACACCCATCGAACCGGACGACGTCAGCACGGTCGTCGCCCCGGCCGGCAGAATGCGCCGTACCAAAGCCGGCGAGGTCGTCCTCCGGGTGAAGGACCTGCACGTCACGTTCCCCAGCGAAGCCGGGCCGGTCCAGGCCGTACGCGGCCTCAGCTTCGACCTCAGGGCCGGCGAGACGATGGCGATCGTCGGCGAATCGGGATCGGGCAAATCGGTGACCAGCCTGGCCATCATGGGACTGCATCCGAGGACCGCGAGGATCACGGGTTCGGTCGTGCTCCACGGAACCGAACTGCTCGGGAAGACCGACGCCGAGATGTCCAAGGTCCGGGGCGAAGACGTCACGATGATCTTCCAGGATCCCCTGTCGGCGCTGACGCCGGTCTATTCGATCGGCGACCAGATCGTCGAGGCCATCCAGACCCATCACGACGTGCCCAAGGCCAAGGCCTGGCAACGGGCCATCGAGCTGCTCGACCTGGTGGGCATTCCCAACCCGGACCTTCGGGTCAAGTTGTTCCCGCACGAGTTCTCCGGAGGCATGAGGCAGCGGGCCATGATCGCGCAGGCGATCGCCAACGACCCCGACGTCATCATCGCCGACGAGCCGACCACCGCCCTCGACGTGACGATCCAGGCCCAGGTCTTGGAGGTGCTCAAGAAGGCCCAGCGCGAGACGGGCGCCGCCGTGATCATGATCACTCACGACCTCGGCGTCGTGGCGGGGATGAGCGACCGGATCACGGTGATGTACGCCGGCCGGCCGGTGGAACAGGGCAGCGTGGACGACATCTTCTACCGGCCGCGGATGCCGTACACGATGGGCCTGCTGGGTGCGGTGCCGCGACTCGACGCGTCGAACCGCGAACCGCTCGCGACGCTGAAGGGCAACCCGCCGTCGGTGGTCGACCTCCCGCCGGGCTGCCCGTTCGTGCCACGCTGCCCGCTGGCGACCACGCGGTGCCGCGAAAAGGAGCCAGACCTGCTGGAACTCGTACCCGGCCACTCGACCGCGTGCTTCGAGACGGAGCGGATCGAGTCGGAGCACCTGACCGCGACCGACATCTTCCCGGCCCCGGTCGTAGAGCCGTCGGACCATTCGCTGAAGCCGCGGGCCGAGCGTGAAACCGTGCTCGGGCTGCAGAACATGAAACGGCACTACCCCTTGATGAGGGGTGCGGTCCTGCGTCGGCGCGTGGGTACGGTCTACGCCGTCGACGGCATCGACCTCGACCTACGCAAGGGAGAGACGCTCGGTCTCGTCGGCGAATCCGGCTGCGGAAAATCCACCACCCTGATGGAAATCTTGGAGTTGCACGCCCCGACCGAAGGTCGGATCGTGGTGTTCGGGCGGGACACAGCTCGGTTGAGCGGCGCATCCAAGAAGGCGATGAGGCGCGACCTGCAGGTCGTCTTCCAAGACCCGATGGCATCGCTCGACCCGAGAATGCCGGTCTTCGACATCATCGCCGAACCGCTTGGGGTGCACGGCTATTCCAAGAGCAGGATCGAGCAGCGGGTCAACGAACTGCTCAGAACCGTCGGCCTCGAAGAGAGCCATGCGAACCGGTATCCCGCGCACTTCTCGGGAGGCCAACGCCAGCGGATCGGCATCGCCAGGGCCCTCGCCCTGGAGCCGAAGCTGATCGTGCTCGACGAGCCCGTCTCGGCTCTCGACGTGTCGATCCAGGCCGGCGTCATCAACCTCCTCGAGGAACTCAAGGAGAAGCTCGACCTGTCGTACCTGTTCGTGGCCCACGACTTGGCCGTGATCCGGCACATCGCCGACCGTGTGGCCGTCATGTACCTCGGCAAGATCGTCGAGGTCGGCGACGTCGACCACGTGTACAACCGGCCCAGCCATCCGTACACGCAGGCCCTGCTGTCGGCGATCCCGATCCCCGATCCCGAGACGGAGCGGAGCCGTACCAGAATCCTGTTGGCCGGAGACCTGCCGAGCCCGGCGAACCCGCCCAGCGGATGCAAGTTCCGCACCCGGTGCCCCGTGTTCGCGGGGCTCGACGAAACCCGCCGGAAGCCCTGTCTCGACGCCATGCCTGCCCTCGAACAAGCGCCGGATGCCGAACCGGTCGCGGCCGCCTCGTTGGTCCAGGAGGGCACGCTCTCGGCTCCGCCCGACGACCTGGTGCAGACTCGCACCGGTACGGCCGACCACCTGGTCGCTTGTTACTACGCCCGGCCAGTCCAAGTTCTGTGACAGGGTCAGATTGTTAGCAAACGGTGACCGACGGTTCCGTTTCCCCGCGGTGAACCGCCGTTAGGCTCGGGCCATCCCGACGCTGGCAGACCCCGCCCGCGAATCACCGAAACCCACTGGAGGATTACGTGAAGACCCGTACGTTCGTGGTGGCCCCGCTGGCCGCTGCGCTCGCGTTGTCGATGGCCGCCTGTGGCGCCTCGACCGGCACGCAGCAGGCATCCAGCAAGCCCAGCCTGACGATCACCGCACAGGCCATCAACCCTCAGTCCCGCGACGCGATCGCAGACGGTGGCGAACTCCGCCTGCCGATCAACGACTTCGCCGAGAACTGGAACCCGATGAACGTCGCCGGCAACGAGGTGGACTACACCAGCGTCCGTTGGCCGATGAGCATACGGTTCTTCAACTTCGACGCCGAGGGGACCGCCACGTACGACAAGAACTGGCTGTCCAAGGAGCCGACCGTCACCAACGACGGCGGCAAGACCACCATCACCTTCAACCTCAATCCGAAGGCCGTATGGAACGACGGCACCAAGATTTCGATCAAGGATTTCCAGGCCACCGTCAACGCGTGCAACGGAGCGAACGAGGCCTTCCAGTGCGCCACTACTGAGGGGTACGACCAGGTCGACACCATTACCCAGGGTGCCGACGAGAACGAGATCAAGGTCGCATTCAAGAAGACCTACCCCGACTGGCACCAGCCGTTCTCCGGCGGGGTCGCGCGCGCCGAATCGGTCGCCGACGCAACCGTGTTCAACGAGGGTTGGCCGACGCTGGAGGGCAAGGACGGCTGGTTCTCCGGGCCGTACAAGCTCGGCAGCTACGACGCCACGAACAAGATGATCACGCTGGTCCCCAATGACAAGTGGTGGGGCGACAAGCCGAAGCTGGCGAAGGTCATCTTCCGCGCGGTCGCGATCGAGGCCCAGGCCCAGGCCTATGCCAACAACGAGATCGACTCGTTCGACATCGGCATCAACGCCGACAACTACGCTCGGGCGCTGCAGGTCGCAACCGGTGAGGTCCGCCGCGCGGCCGGCCCGCAGTGGCGTCACGTCACGCTGAACCAGGATTCAGGTTTGCTGAAGGACAAGACGATCCGCCAGGCCGTCCTCATGGGCCTCGACCGGGCAGAGATCGCGAAGTCCGACCTCGCCGGCCTCAACTACGACGCCGCCGTGTTGAACAACCACGTGTTCATGACCGGGCAGAAGCAATACAAGGACATGGTGACCGAAACCGGTCTGGGCATGGACCGTGAGAAGGCCAAGAAGATGCTCGACGACGCCGGCTGGAAGGTCGGGTCAGACGGCTTCCGCGCCAAGGACGGCCAGGTGCTGGAGATCATGTTCAGCCAGCTCAAGGGTGTCAAGGTTTCGGAGAACGAAGCTCAGCAGCTGCAGTCGCAGCTGAAGGAGATCGGCATCAAGGTCACGATCGTCGACGTGGCGAGCAAGGACTTCAGCCAGACTCTGGCCAAGCGGACGTTCGAGTCGATCGCCTTTACCTGGGTCGGCACGCCGTTCCCCTACAGCTCGCTCAACCAGTTTTTCAACCCGAAGTCGAACTCCAACTACTCCGGCTACAACAACGACACGGTCAACGGGCTGATCGACACCGTCTCCACCGAGATGGACCCGACCAAGCGTGACCAGGCCGTCAACGACGCCGAGAAGCAGATCTGGACCGACGTTCAGATCATCCCGCTGTACCAGCGCCCAGAGCAGTACGGGGTCAACAAGAAGGTCGCCAACTACGGCGCCTTCGGCCTCAGCTCCCCGGTCTGGGAGAACATCGGCTTCACCAAGTAATCCGCTCCGACACACAACAGAGCCGGTGGGAAACCACCGGCTCTGTTGCTGTGCCTGAGCGTGTGACGTTCAGTCGCGCGCCAGACCCCGGCGACGAAGTACGGCCGGTACGTGCACCATCGGATCGGCGATGTCCCCGGTCCAGCGACGCCACAGGGCCAACGGTCCAACGGGCAGACGCAGGGGGGCCCAGGGTTGCTCGGCTCCCGACATCATCGCCGAACTCACCTGGAGGCCGGCCGCCGTACCCGACGTCGTCTCGAAGCCCCCGAAACCCCGGGCGACCCAGGCGCCGCCGAGCATGGGGATGGAGCCGACCACGGGAACCCGATCGGGTGTGATCTCCACGTGCTGGGTGCGGACGTGTCGTACCTCCGCGCCGAGCGTTCCCCGCACCCAACCCACCAGTTCGCCCGCTGCCGCTTGTTCGCGGTCTGCCGGGACGGGGTGCCCCAGCACGAGCAGCCGGTGACGCAGAGTCACGATAATGCTCGCCGAAGTGTCCGCGAAGACGTACAGGTCGTCCGGAATCTCGGCCGGATCCGCCACGACGACCGGTGTGGTCTTGAGCAGACCGCGGAAGCCGTACCTCCCCCACGGAGCCACCCCGATGGTGTCCACCACGTGCTCGGCGGTCGTGGTCGACGAACGCCCCTGATCGTCGGTCCAGGCGACGTGCCAGGCTCGATCGCGCGTGAAGCTGTTCGCACGTGCCCGCCGCACGATCTGGACGCCGGCCGCTTGCGTCACCTTCTCCAGCACAGTCCTGTGATCGTGAGGATCCACCTGCCCCTGACCGGTCAGCATGAGCGCCGGACGGGTCTTGACCGGCAGCGGTTCGACGTCGGTCGTCTCCACCGCCACCCCGGCGAGCCGGAGCAGCCGGGCCTCCTGGATGAGATGGAAGGCCATGTGCCCGTCGACGGCAAGGCCGTACGCGGTGCGCTCGGTGATCTCGAGCCCTGAGGGCGGCAGTGTCTGCCCGATCCATTCGATCGCCCGGCGGGTCCATTCGACGTACGACTTCGCCGCCCCCACACCGCGGTGCAGTTCGATCTCGCGCAGCCGACCTCCCTGACCGAGCGTGAGCAGACCGAAGCCGAACCGGGTGGTCTCGTGCGGGTCGAGCACGACCACACGTGCGCCCGCTAGAGCCGCCTCTACGGCTGTGGTGAGGCCGGCGACAGTTGCGCCGAGGACGAGTACGTCGACCGAGGTACCAGGTGCACCCATGGGGAAGATCCTACGGAACCGGGTTCGGTCCACGGCAGCGACCCGATGCAACCGGAAGCGATCCCGTATGCCAGGATCGGGCGCCGGAAGGGACACACGACATGGCTTTGTGGACGCTGCACGGCAAGGGCACGCTGGAACCGGGGGCCGTGGTCGGCCCGACCGAACGGCTCGGCTGGGGGAAGACCATCGGGCTCGGCGCCCAACACGTGGTCGCGATGTTCGGGGCCACGTTCGTGTTCCCCCTGCTCATGGGACTCAACCCCCAGCTGGCCGTGATGATGAGCGGGATCGCCACGCTGGTGTTCCTGTTCGTGGTGAATCACCGGGTGCCGAGTTATCTCGGCTCGTCGGCCTCGTTCACCGGAGTCGCGGCCGCCATCTACGGTGCAGGCGGAAACCCGTCACACCTGACCGGCGCGATGTTTGTCACCGGCGTGACCCTGTTCATGGTCGGCTTGATCATCCATTTCATGGGGTCGGGGGTGATCCACAAGGTGCTGCCTCCGGCCGTCACCGGTGCGGTGGTCATGCTGATCGGCTTCAACTTGGCGCCTGTTGTCGCCAATGTGTACTGGCCGCAGGACCAGTGGGTGGCTTTGGTCGTCATGATCGTCGTCGTTGCCTTGTCCGTCGGCTTCCGCGGTTTCGTCGGGCGGATCGCGATCTTCGTGTCCCTGGTGGTGGGGTACGTCTTCAGCTGGCTCCTCGACGTGGTCACCGGCCCGATCACCTCGTTCTCGGCGGCTGCCGGGGCCGTCACCACGCATCAGCGGGTGGACTGGTCAGGCGTGCTCAAGGCCCCGTGGATCGGCCTGCCGCCGGCCACTGACCTGTCGACCTGGAAGCTCAACGCAGCGAGCAACGTGGTCGGTTTCCACGGGCCGAGCTTCTCGTTGCCGTTCATCCTCGTGTCGTTACCGGTCGTGATTGCACTGATCGCCGAGAACACAGGGCACGTCAAGGCCGTGGCCGAAATGACGAAGACGAACCTGGACCCGTACATGGGTCGCGCCATCGCTGCCGACGGCGGCGCGTCGATGCTTGCCACCGCTGTCGGCGCCGGGCCGACCACGACCTATGCGGAGAACATCGGCGTCATGGCAGCAACCCGGGTCTACTCGACGGCCGCCTATGTCGTCGCCTCGATCGTCGCCATTCTCTTCGGACTGTCGCCCAAGTTCGGCGCGGTCATCTCGGCGACTCCGGGAGGGGTTCTCGGCGGGATCACGGTCGTCCTGTACGGCATGATCGGCCTGCTCGGCGCGAAGATCTGGAAAGAGAACCAGGTCGACTTCGGCAACCCGATCAACCTGGTTCCGCTGGCCGCCGGCATCGTCATCGGCATCGGCAACGTGTCCCTGGTCTTCAACGAGAAGTTCTCCGTCGGCGGCATTGCGCTCGGCACCTTGGTGGCCGTGGTGCTGTATCACGTGGCGCGCTGGGTCGCTCCTGCCGAACTGCGCGAGGCAGCCCAGGGCGCCAACCTGATCTACGACGCGCCGGGCATCTACGAAGAGACCGACGAGCCCCCTGCGCATCCGAAGGATTAGGGCGCTTCCTAGCCTCCCGGCAAACTGCACAGTCGAACCGAGTGCGCCGACCCAGGTCTGCCAAGCCGTACCCCTGCGGTCGTCGACGGCGACGCCCTCGGTCGGGGGCCGTACCGTTTCTCCCTCTGAATTCCCCTTGGTTACGTTCAAACGGGGTCCGACCCCCTCTCAGAGGCAGATTGGGTACAGAAAGGCAACGCTTCCGGCAGTCCGGAAGGCTCACCGTCGTTAGGGTTAAGCGACGAAGGAGTCCTGAATGAACCAGCGGGTCCGACGCGCTCGTCCTGTTCGGCGCCACCGGCGACCTTGCGCGCAAGAAGTTGTTCCCTGCGATCTACCACCTCGCCGCCCGTGGGGCCTTGGGTGTCCCTGTGATCGGCGTGGCCCGATCCGACTGGTCTATCGACCAGTTGCGCGAGTACGCCGAGAACGCGATTCGACAGTCGGTCAAGGACGTTGACAAGGCGGCGCTGGCCGACCTCCTGAGCAACCTCGAATACGTGTCGGGCGACTACGGCGATCCCGCGACCCATGGCGAGTTGGCGGCCAAACTCGACGGAAAGGCCTGCCCGGTCATCTATCTGGCAATCCCACCGGTCATCTTCCCCACCGTGATCGGCGGATTGCGCGACTCGGGGCTGGCTGCTCGAAGCCGGGTCATCGTCGAGAAACCGTTCGGCCGCGACCTGGCCACCGCCAAGGACTTGAACCACGTGCTGTCGAGCGGGTTCAGCCAGGATTCGATCTTCCGAATCGATCACTACCTCGGCAAGGAGTCTGTGGAAGGTCTGCTCGCGTTCAGGTTCGCGAACACGATCCTGGAGCCCCTCTGGAGCCGTCAGTACATCTCCCAGGTTCAGGTGACTTTCGCCGAGTCCTTCGGGACCGAAGGCCGGGCCGGGTTCTTCGACAGTGTCGGAACCGTCCGTGACGTCCTGCAGAACCATCTGCTCCAGACGGTCGCCTTGCTCGCCATGGAGCCACCGATCTCCGACGATGCCGATGCCTATCGGGACGAGGAAGTCAAGGTGCTGCGCCAGTGCCAGCCGCTACAACCGTCGACGTCGGTGCTCGGTCAGTACGTCGGCTATCTCGACGAGCCCGGCGTCAGGGAGGAGTCCACGACCGGGACCTTCGTCGCCACGACGTTGATGATCGACTCCTGGCGGTGGGCCGGGGTGCCGTTCCATCTGCGGGCCGGTAAATGCATGCCAGGAACCGCGACCGAAGCAGTCATCGAACTACGGCGCCCGCCACGGTTGCTGTTCGCCGGCGAGGACGCCTCCGTGCCCTCGGCCAACCGGCTCCACTTCCGGCTCGGACACTCCGACGGCGTGACGATCGCCGTGCAGGCCAAGGTTCCGGGCCCGCGCATGGTCACTCAGGAGATCAACCTCAACCTCGACTTCTCCAAGGCCCTCGGTCAGAGGCGGGAGGCGTACGAACGGCTGCTGGACGACGCCATGTCCGGCGCCCGCCACCGGTTCGCCCGTGAGGACACGATCAACGAGGAGTGGCGCATCGTCGACGAACTTCTCGACCGCGACAAGCGGCCGGTGCCGTACTACAAGAAGACCTGGGGGCCAGGCATTGCCCAAACGATCCCCGGGCCGTCCGGCTGGTTCGACGTCACCGTCAAGTCGTAGCCATTCCAGTAGCCTGCACAGCGTCGTAGACCCGGGCACGGGGCTTGCGGGGCCTCACAGGCTTGATGACCAGCGCGCAGCGCAGCGCGAGCCTAGTCGCGGTGCCAGCCGGTCAAGTCGACCAGCTCTTCGAGCATCCGGCTCTTGCCCGTCCGGTCAGCACTGCGATGCGCCAGCGCCTTCTTCTTCGTCACGGCCTGCCGCTGGTCATCGTCAACTCCATGATCGATCATGCCCAGCCGGAGACCCCACGTAAGGCAACGAACCCACCAACCGGAGAAATCACGTGAGGCAACGAACCCGCCCAGGCGGAGGTTCTACATCAGTCAACTCGACACCTTGCCTGATTCATACATATGTTCTATACTGATGGCATCCCCAGGAGGTGGCGGTCATGACGATTTCGCGGTCGACGGTGTTGGACTCGTGTGATGTGTTTCCGAGCAGGCTGGAGCTCTTGGCTGGGTTGCAGGAGGCGGCCGCGCGGCGGGTGCAGGCCGAGATCGACGAGGTCGTGATGGTGGCCGCTCTGTGCGAGGCCTATTCGGTGGTGGAACCGATCACGGTGACCGACCCGAGGAGCATGTCGGCGGATGCGACGACACCGCGGGTGTTGTTCGGAGAGCGGCTCGTCCAGGCCGGCGGAGATGGTACTGAGCCGATCGCCGAGTTCCTGTCGCTGGAGCACGACAAGGTCGCCAGGATGCGTGCTCCCGTCGCGCCCACCGGGTGCCCGAGCGAGATGCCGGAGCCGTTGGGATTCAGACGCAGGTCGTCGGGCTCGACGCTCCACTCACGCAGGACCGCCAGGACCTGGGCGGCGAACGCTTCGTTCAGTTCGATCACGTCAAGGTCGTTCAGGGTCACCCCAGCGCGCTCCAGGGCCGTCTTCGTGGCCGGGACCGGGCCAATCCCCATCGTCTCGGGTGCGCACCCCGCGACCGCCCAGGATCGCAGCCGCAGCAGCGGGACGAGGCCACGACGCTCGGCTTCCGACTCGGTCGTCACGACACAGGCCGCGGCGGCATCGTTCTGCCCCGAGGCATTCCCAGCGGTGACGGTCGCGGCTGCGTCGGTGGCGCGCATGATCGGCGTGAGCGCGGCCAACGCGTCGAGGTTGGCGTCGGGGCGGATGTGCTCGTCCGTCGTCACCGTGGTCGTCGCTCCTCGCCGGCCCGTCACCGGGACGTGGACAAGTTCTGCGTTGAAGTTGCCTGCCGCTTGGGCGGCCGCGGCCTTCCGATGGGAGGCCAGAGCGTAGGCATCCTGCTCTTCGCGCGTGATTCCGTACGCCCTCCTCAGATTCTCTGCTGTCTCGATCATCCCTCCGGGGATCGGATGGTGGCGCCCGCCGGCTGTCACCCGGGCCCGAGCGAGGCGGTCGGTCAGCGGCACCGACTCACCGCGAACCCCCTGCCGAAGGAGCGCCGCATGCTCGACGCGGGACATCGACTCGGCGCCGCCCGCGATGACGACCCGCGATACGCCGGTGGCGACCTGCATCCCGGCGTACAGGACGGCCTGCAGCCCAGAGCCGCAGCGGCGGTCGATCTGAAGTCCAGGTACGGCGGTGCCCAACCCTGCGTTCAAGGCGGCGACCCGACCCAGGGCTGGGAATTCTCCACTCGGGTTGCAGTTACCGAGGATCACGTCGTCGACATCGCCCTCGCCGAGGCCAGCCCTCCTCGCAGACTCGGCCACGACCAAGGTCGCCAGGTCGGCCGCGTCGACCGACGCCAGAGAACCGAGGAAGCCTCCCACGGGGGTGCGCACTGCTGCGCAGATCACGACGTGGTCCATCGGTGCCTCCTCTCGATCCACTCTGTCATCGGGGGGCGAAACCGTCCAAGACTGAATCCTGGACAACTGATAAGGGATCGCTACATAATTCGGCCCGTGCCAGATCTCGAACCACGCCGCCTGCGCTACTTCATCGCGGTCGCCACGGAGTTGCACTTCGGGCGGGCCGCCGAAACGCTTCACATCGCCCAGCCGGCCCTGTCGCAGCAGATTCGCCTTCTGGAGACACAGTTGGGCGTGCAGTTGTTCGAGCGTTCGACTCGATCGGTACGGCTCTCCCCAGCCGGACGCCGGCTGCTCGAACGGGGCCGCCCGATCTTGGCCGAGTCGGAGTCCACCGTCGCCGAGGTACGGCGCATCGGACAGGGGGAACTGGGCACGGTGCGGCTCGGCTTCATCGGCAGTGCCACGTACGGCCTGATGCCGCGCGCGGCACGCGCACTGCGGGACGAGTTGCCAGACGTCCATATCGACCTGGCCGGAGAGCAGATGAGCTCGCCGTTGGCGAAGTCGGTTCAGACAGGGCTGCTCGATCTGGCGGTGTTGCGGCCCTGCCGCGAGCTGGAGGGGTTGACCACCAGGCGGCTCCTGACCGAACCGATCGTGGTCGCCGTACCAGAGGAACACCGGCTCGCGGCACAAGCTGAGGTACGGCTCACCGACCTCGCCGACGAGGTCTTCGTCTCGTACCCGCTGGAGTTCAGCGCGGTGGCCAAGACACAGCGCGACGCCTGCTTGGCCGCCGGTTTCGAGCCGAAGGTGGGCATCACGGTGGCCGAGACGTCGACCTTGGTGACGTTCGTCGCTTCCGCCCTCGGAGTCGCACTCGTGCCGCAAGGCGTCGACCAAGTCCGGATCCCGGGGGTGACGTACCTCCCGCTCACGCCGCGGCTGACCGTACCTCTCCTGCTCGCCAGCCGAGAAGGTGCCAACGAAGCAGTGATCCGTCGAGTCGCGTCAGTCTTGGCCGGACTGGTCTAGCCCGGCCCCTTGTTCCCCTCGAGTTGGGGACGCCGCCGACGGCGACCGTTCTTGGACCACAGCCCCGATCGATGGCGGAGTGGGTCTCCCACGACGTGCAGGTCGACGACACCAACGGCAGCCATGAGCGACTGGGCGGTCACCGGGCCGATCATCGCGAACCCTCTCGACCGCAGGGTCTCGGCGAGCCGTACCGACTCCGCCGACGTCCGCGGAATCTCGTCCTCGCTGAGCGGGGCCGGAGTCACGGCCGGCTGGTGCGCCCAGATCAGCTCGGCGAGCCCGCCGTCAGCCCTCAGTTGCACCGCCGCCCGCGCATTTCCCACCACCGCACGGATCTTTCGCTCGTTACGGATGATCTGCGCGTCGTTGAGCAGGCGATCGAGGTCGGCGGTATCGTACGCGGCCACCGCGTCCACCTCGAACCGGTCGAAGGCCGATCTCAGAGCTCCGCGTTTGCGAAGGATCGTGCGCCAGGCAAGCCCGACCACGAACACTTCGAGGGACAGCATCTCGAACAGGGATGACTCGTCGGTGACGACGACGCCCCACTCGGTGTCGTAGTAGGTCTCCAGAACCGGGTCACCGGACGCCCACGCAGGGCGCGCCGCCGACCCGTCGATCAACCGGGTTGGTGTGCTCATGCTCCGACAATGGGCCGCCGACCTCCGTCGGAGTCAGTCATCCACAGGCGAACTTCGGCCTCGGCCCGTCTGTGGACAAAAGCGGCGGACCAAGTCCGGAGGCAGATTCGCCCGCTAGGACGGTCGGACGATGTCCACGGAGATCTCGACGGCCGTGTCCGCGCCGCGGTTCTCGAGCCAGTGGAACGTCGCATGATCCTCGGGCCAGCCGAGTCCGGGTCCGTAGTCTGTCGCCTCACCGTTGCGGTAGTCGGTGATCGACCCCTCGAGCACGTACACGACACCGGGCCGACCGACGTGGTCGTGGACCGGGCCGTACACGGCCCCTGGTTCCATCGTCACCTTCCGGATCCGCAACCAGAGTCCGTCCAGACCGTCGATCTCCTGCCCGAGGTCGATGGTGTCCAAGACCTCTACGGCCACGCCCCGGGTCGGTCGCGCACTCTGCTCTTGAGTCACGTCTGGTGCCCCTTCTCTCTCGTGCCGTGTTCATCCGCCGCCGTCGATCGGACGGCTCCGCTGGGCGATGCCGGCGACGCCGTAGGGGTACGGCGGAACGTGTGGTCGGGACACCCCGTCGAGTCGGTGCGACAGGTCTGCGTCGAGGTGCAGGTCGGCCGCTGCCAAGGCCTCGCGGAGTTGTTCGATCGTCCGGTTGCCGAGGATGGGCGCGACGACGGCTGGTCGATCCGCGACCCACGCCAGGCTCACCTGGGCCATGGTGTGTCCGGTCTGCTCGGCCGCCTCCCGCACCGCGTCGAGGACGTCCCACACCTGTTGGTCAGCCCGTCGGCCTTCGTACGCCTCCATCCCTCGGGCGGGATTCTCACCCAGCCGGGTGGCCCCGGTCGGCCGCTGTTCGCGCGTGTACTTGCCGGTCAGCCAGCCCCCTCCCAGCGGACTCCACGGGATGAGGCCAAGGCCGTACTCCACGCAGGCCGGCACGATCTCCAGTTCGACGAAGCGAGCGAGCAAGCTGTACTGCGGCTGGAGCATGACCGGCGCCACCCGCCCGCTGCTCGCGGCCAACTCCGAGATCGCCGCGACCTGCCAACCGAGGAAGTTGGACAACCCGAAGTACGAGATCTTCCCTGCGCTGAGGGCGTCGTCGAAGAACCGCAGGGTCTCCTCCAAAGGAGTGAGTGGGTCGAACGCGTGCACCTGGTAGAGGTCGATCCGCTCGACTCCCAGCCGCCGGAGGCTCGCGTCGAGTGCAACCGTGAGGTGCTTGCGCGACAGGCCCACCGAATTCGGATGACCGCCGGTCGCGAATCGTCCTTTGGTAGCCAGGACCACCTCGTCGGCCCGGCCCGCCCGGGCCGCCAGCCAACGCCCGATGATCTCCTCCGAGACACCCCGGTTGTAGACGTCGGCGGTGTCGACGAAGTTACCTCCGGCCTCGACGAAGGCGTCCAGTTGGTCGAAGGCCCCCTGCTCGTCGGTCTCGTGACCGAACGTCATCGTGCCCAAGCAGAACCGGGAGACGCCGACTCCGGTGCTCCCCATCAATCGGTACTCCACGCGTCGACCCCTTCCGAGATGTACGGGTCAACCACAGCACAGCGGTCGCCCGGAAGCCACCCACCCCACGAATCACGACTCACAACCAACGCACAGGTACTCCGCAGTCGCCGGACAAGGAACGCGACTTGATTCGAGGAAGTTCAAGAATCCGGCGACACAGGGAGCACACCATGACCGAACACCCGAACCTCCGACAGCCGGCGGCTCCGCACCAGCCCAGCTTCGAACCGCCGCACGGTTTGACCGCCCACACCACCGCGCCGATCGGCCAGACACCTCAGACCCCACCGATCGGCCAAACGCCGCAGACCCCACCTAGGGGCCAGACACCGCAGACCCCACCGATCGGCCAAACGCCGTACGCGCCGTCGGTCACGTCGACCCACCCGAGCACACCTCAGATCGGGCAGACCACGCCGTACGCGCACTTCGCCCAGACCCCACCGCCGATCGGAGCGGCACCGTACGTGCCAACGGGACCGCAGCCCCCGCAGACCACAGTCCTGGGTGGAGCGACCCCGCCCCAACCTCGCCGCGCCACGCGCCTGGCACGCACGATCGTGGCCGTCGCCGCATTGACCGCGTTGGCGGGTGGAGCTGGGTACGGCGGAGCAGCCTGGTACGGACACACGGCTGCAGCTTCGAACACCACCACGACCATCACCCGGGTCGAACAAGGATCGACCTCGGCTCCGGACTGGTCCAAGACCGCCGCTGCTGCCCTGCCGAGCACCGTCTCGGTGACGGTGACCTCCAGCGCCGGCGAAGGCCAGGGCGCGGGCGTGATCTGGGACACGGCCGGACACGTGGTGACGAACAACCACGTCGCCTCGGCACTCGGCGCGAACGCCACGGTCACCGTGACGCTCACCGACCACACGGTCTACCAAGCGAAGGTCGTGGCCACGGATCCGACCCGGGACCTCGCCGTGCTGCAGATCGTCAACCCGCCGAGCACGCTGGTCCCGATCCAGGTGGCCGACTCGTCCAGCGTCGCGGTGGGAGACCCGATCATGGCGATCGGTAATCCGTTGGGTCTCGACAGCACCGTGACCACGGGCGTGGTCAGCGCGTTGAACCGACCCGTCACCACCACGGCGACCACGAACCAGGGCTCGAACAGCCGTACCCAGGCCCAGACCACCGCCTCGAACACGGTCGTCACCGACGCCATCCAGGTCAGTGCCGCGATCAACCCGGGCAACTCCGGCGGGGCACTCGTGAACGCCAACGGACAACTGATCGGCATCAACTTCTCGATCGCCTCGCTCGGTTCGTCGGGCTCGTCGGAGTCCGGCAGCATCGGGATCGGGTTCGCGATCCCCTCCAACGAAGCGAAGTCGGTCGTGGAGCAACTGATCTCCGGCACGACGCCGGGTACGCCGACCTTGGGCGTGAGTACGTCCGACGGCACCGGCGCTCTCGGTGACACCCAGCGATTGGGAGCCGTGGTGAAGTCGGTCGTCTCCGGCAGCGCCGCCGACTCGGCCGGCATCAAGGCTGGCGATGTCGTGATCGCCATCGGCGGTGAGCCAGTCACTGGCAGCGAGAGTCTCGCCGCCGAAATCCGCAGCTATGCCATCGGGTCCGCGGTCCCGGTGCAGGTGCTGCGTAACGGAACCACGGTGACCGTCACCGTCACGCTCAAGTAATCCATCGGTCGTACGGCTGCTCGCGACCCGGGGCCCGGCCCAGATCGGCATCGGGACTCGCCGGGACGACCCTGGCCCCGCTCTCGACGTCCTGGACAAGCAGGAGTAATGTCCTGACAAATAAGTCAGAAGGGACGACATGAGCATCGTGGTCGCGGGTGCGCCGGTCAGTTTCGGGGTCTTCGAGTTGACGCCCGACGACGACGATCTGGCGCTGCCGACAGCCGACGAGTTGTGCGCCACGCTGCGCGACACCGGGTACGCCGGGGTGGATCTCGGGCCGGTCGGATTCCTCGGCCGGGGCCAGGAACTCCGCGATCGACTCCACCGGTACGACCTCGAACTGGCCGGCGGTTGGGTGGACCTGCCGTTCGCCGACGACGAGGCCTTCACGGCGGCCCTCGCGTCGCTCGATGCCGCGCTCGACGTCTTCTCCGACGCCATGGCCACCCAGCCGTCGAAGGCCCCGTTGCCCACACTCGCCGACTCTGGCGATGCCGTACGAAAAGCCAATCCTGGTGGCGGTGCCGGTCACGTCCTCGACGAGGCGGGGTGGGACCGGTTCGCGCGGAATGTGGGTACGGCTGCAGCGCGAGTCCGAGCACGGGGCATGGAACCTACGTTCCACCACCACGCCTGCACGTTCGTCGAGACCCCCGACGAGGTCGACCAGTTCCTGGCTCGGACCGACGTCGGCATCACGTTCGACTCCGGCCACCTCCTGATCGGCGGCGGCGACGTCCTGGAAGGCTGGCGGCGCTGGCGCGACCGGGTCAACCACCTTCACCTCAAGGACGTCAAGACCGAACTCCTGCGCCAGATCGTCGCCCGTAAGGGCGGCATGATCGACGTGTGGTCGGGCGGGGTGTTCGTCCCGTTCGGCGAAGGTGACCTGGACGTCGCCACGTTCATGGACGAGGTCGTGAGCTCCGGCTTCGACGGTTGGCTCGTGGTGGAGCAGGACCTCTACCCCAAGCCGGGTGACGATCCTGCGCGGGTACGGCAAGACCACACTCGCAACCGGGAGACCCTTCGCCGGTGGCTGTGAGCCGACCTGTCGCGTGAGCTGTCGTCCTGGCTAGGCCGGGCGACCGCCCCACCGGGGGTCAGCTCTCGTCGGTGGACGGACGAGTCTCGTGAAGGACCCACTGGACGTACGGGGCATGCCCGTCGTTGACGTCGACGGCCAGCACGCAGGGGTTCTCGTACGGGTGGCCACTGCTCACGGTCTCGATCACCTCGTGAGCCAGAGCCGCTGACGTGTGCAGGGCCAGCCGAATCTCGGTGCCGCTCTGGACCGATCCTTGCCAGCGGTAGGCCGACCTGATGGGCCAGGCTTGGGCGCAGGCGACGAGCTTGTTCGACAGCAGCTTGTCCTGCAGGGCGCTGGCCCACTCGTTATCCGGGCCGGTGACGACGATCTCGACGATCTGATCCATAGCTCATCCTCCTGCCGGTCATCGGCTCCCGCAAGCCGTTCGGAGCGACGGGTACGGCGAGCCGCCCGGCCAGAGGGGTCTACGTGAGCATCGTCCGGTCGGACAAGGCACCCTTGACCTTCCCGAACTGCTCCATCAGGTCTTCGATGCTGGCTTTGGCCTTCTGCTCGCCGCTGAGTTCGTAGATGATGCGCCCTTCGTGCATCATCACGAGCCGGTTGCCGAGGTCGAGCGCCTGCTGCATGTTGTGGGTGACCATGAGGGTGGTGAGGCCGTACCGCTCGACTGCCTCGCGCGTCAACCGTGTGATGAGCGCGGCGCGCTGAGGGTCGAGGGCGGCTGTGTGCTCGTCGAGCAGGAGCAGCCTGGGTTCTGAGAATGTGGCCATGACCAGGCTCAACGCCTGACGTTGGCCTCCCGACAGCAATCCGACCTCGGTGCGAAGCCGGTTCTCGAGACCCAATTCGAGCCTGGCCAGTTCGTCGCGAAAGACCGCTCGTTTGGCGTTCGTGACGCCGGTACGGAGGCCTCGCCGCTTGCCTCGGGCGTAGGCCATCGCGAGGTTCTGTTCGATCGTGCCCCGTGGAGCCGTACCCGCCAACGGATCTTGGAAGACGCGGCCGACGTACCGGGCGACCTTGTAGTCCGGGAGCTTCGTGACGTCGGCGTTGTCGATCCAGATCGATCCAGATTCGGGCCGGAACTCCCCCGCCACGAGGTTCAACAGCGTCGACTTCCCGGCCCCGTTCGAGCCGATGATCGTGACGAAGTCGCCTTCGTCCAACCGCAATGACAGGTCACGCAGGGCGACCTTTTCGTTCGCCGTGTGCTGGGCGAAGACCTTGGTGACACCTTTGACGTCGAGCATGTCAGCCCTCCTTCGCAGCCGTCGCCAGCCGCCGGTCCCGCGAGCGGGCGCGCATCCGCCGGAACACCGACCACCGCGGCAGGAGCAAAGCGATGATGACGAGGACGGCGGAGATCAGCTTCATGTCGTTGGGGTTGAAGCCGACGGTCAGGGCGAGTTGGATCACCAGGCGGTAAACGACCGAGCCCAACACGACTGCCAGCGTGGCGAGGACGAACCGGCGGCTCGGCAGCAGCGACTGCCCGATGATGACGGAAGCCAGGCCGGCGACGATCAGACCGATGCCCATCCCGATGTCGGCGAAGCCCTGGTATTGGGCCATCAGCGCGCCTGCGATGCCCACGAGACTGTTCGAGATGGCCAGGCCGAGCACCTTCGTGAAGCCCGTGGAGACGCCCTGACTGCGGATCATCCGCTCGTTGTCACCGGTCGCCTGCAAGGCCAGTCCGAGATCGGTGTTGAGGAACCAGTCGACCGCCACCATGGCGGCGGCTGCGAGCACGGCGAAGATACCGACGGACACCCACGTACCGAACAGGCCGTCGTTGCGCAGGCCACTCAAGAGCGTGTCCGTGCGCAGGAGCGGCAGGTTCGCCTTGCCCATGATGCGCAGGTTGATCGAATAGAGGGCGATCTGGGTGAGGATGCCCGCCAACAGCGGGTTGATCTTCCCCTTGGTGTGAAGCAACCCGGTGACGACGCCCGCGACGGCTCCGCAGACACCGCCGAACACGGTGGCGGCCAGCGGCGGCACCCCGGCGAGGATGCCGGCCGCGGCCACCGCCGCGCCCGTGGTGAAGCTGCCGTCGACGGTGAGATCAGGGAAGTCGAGGACCCTGAAAGTGAGGTACACCCCCAGGGCCATCAACGCATAGATCAGACCGAGGTCGAGCGCCGCCAACATGGGTTAGCCCACGACCTCCGCGTCCTTGAGCAGATCGTCGGGAATCGTGATGCCCATGCGTGCCGCGGCTGCCTTGTTGACGTACGTCTTCAGGTCCTTCTGGCTCTCGACCGGCATCGTGGCCGGCTTAGCGCCCTGGGTCAGGATCTTCACCGCCATCTGGCCCGTCTGGTACCCGAGCTTGCTGTAGTCGATGCCGTACGTGATGATGCCACCCTTCTTCACCGAGTCGCCCTCGCCCACGACGAGCGGGATCTTGCTCTTCTCGGCCACCGCGACGACCGCGTCGATGCCAGCGACGACGTTGTTGTCGGTGGGGACGTAGATCGCGTCGACCGTCAAAGACGACGCTGCCTGCTGCACCTCGGAGGTGTTGGTGACGGTCTTCTCGACCACGGTCAGGCCTTCGGTGGCAGCGGCCTTCTTGGCAGCCTCGACCTGTACGGCAGAGTTGACCTCACCGGAGCTGTAGATGATGCCCACGGTCTTGGCGGTCGGCTTCAGCTTCTTGACCAAGGCGATCTGCTGGGCGACCGGGTTCATGTCGGTGGTACCGGTCACGTTGGCACCCGGCGCCTCGTTGGAGGCGACCAGCTTGGCCGCCACCGGGTCGGTCACCGCAGTGAACAGGATCGGGGTCTTGGTGATCGCCTGGGCCGATGCCTGAGCGGTCGGGGTGGCGATGGCGAGCACCAGGTCGAGCCCGGCGCTGTTGAACTTCGCGGCGATGTTGGTCGCCGTACCCTGGTCACCCTGGGCGTTCTGCTCGTCGTACGTCGCGGTCACGTTCGCGTCGGCGAGAGCTTTCTTGAAGCCGTCGCGAGCCGCGTCGAGCGACGGGTGCGAGACGATCTGGGTGATGCCGATCTTGTACGTCTTCGCCGCGCCCGAGGCCGCGCCGGACGCCGCCGGCGACGCTCCCGTCGTGGTGGTGGTGCTACCGCACGCGGCGAGGGCCAGCGACAGTACGGCCGCCGCCACGCTCAGAGCGCGGGTCCTGATTCGAGTCATGATGTGAGAATCCCCTCCGGAACTGAACTCGTCGATGAGTTGACAGCGCACAACCTAGTTGTCGCGTCCGACAGGTTGGGCGACTGGCCAGCGAGTGGACGAGCAAACCAGCGCTCGAGCTCAGCCGTCGCCCATGGCGTACCCACAGTTCAACGACCCAGGCCGCGTCCACGAATCTCGCATCGCCCACCCTCATGTGGTGCCAGGATTCCGCCATGACCTCAGCAGGGACGAAGGACGACCCTTGGCGGCTGAAGACGGCGCCGGGTACGTCCGAATTCGTGATGTACGCGGACAAGCAATCCGAACCACCATTGCTCGTCTGTCAGGTGGGTACGACGAGGCTGACCTATCTGCTGCGGGCGATCGACGACGTGACTGCGATGCTCAAGGCTCACGGTGACTGGATGGACCTCGGTGCTGCCGACGAGCAGAAGCCGGCCAAGGACGGCACCGTCGAGGGGTGGGCTCGGTCGGAGTCGAACCCGGTGGGCGGCTGGTACGGCCAGCGGAAGGGGTACCGCGGCCGGTTCGGGATGTACGTGCCGCCCCTGCTCGAAGAACTCGGCCTTGTCGAGTTGGAGCACAAACCCCGCGGCAACAGGGTCAGGGCGATCTGACCCAAGGACTTTGGAGGTCGACGGTCACGGCATCGTCGCCTCCGTCATGCCCGAACCACTGACCGGGCAGAATGCCGACGGCGACGTGCTGGTCTCTCCGGGAGACCAGACCGACGCGCCACCATCTGCCTGCCCGTCCCTCCGGGAGACCAGACCGACGCGCCACCATCTGCTCGACGTCGACGTTCTCTCGTGCCGCCCAGACTCAACCCCGGGAGCCAGGTCGACCCACCTGCTGGCCAGTTGGCACGGAAGGGTTTCTTCTCGTTCGACCTCACACTCCACGACAGCGGCCCCCTGACCGACTAAATCTGGGCCTTCGCTCACCCGTGTGCGACGTACGACGCAGCTACCTCCCCTGACCGAGGCTCTCGACGGTCCGCTCTCCATCTGCGCGGCGAAGCCAGCCACGTCGGGACACCAGGCTGTACCGTCTCATTGCCCGGTTGTCGTGCTTATTGCCCGGGTGTCGCGACGACTCCCAGCCACGGAGATACCTAGGCGTGACTTCGGTCAGCGCCGCGGTACCAGCACCGACTGCAACTCACCGATCGGCAACTCACGCGACGCCGTACTAGTCAACATCACCGACCCCGACAACCCCTGCGCCGACCACGACGCCTCCCACGACGCCGTCGCCACCACCGTGTAACTCCCCGGCGTCCTCGGCAACTGCTTATACGTATACCCACAATCGGGCGACGCTCGAGGCGTGAATCCCCCCGGCGTGTCCGGAGACTTGGTTGTTTGGTTCTAGGCGGCCTCGGTTGGGGCCTGGTTGTGACTGTAGTGGGCTTGTTCGAGTTGGACGGGTGGGATGTCGCCGCAGTACTCGTAG
>WBZS01001063.1_pt1 | contig 24794 bp, 22 predicted proteins | sample 5204201 | NCBI WGS metagenome assembly WBZS01 (sample SAMN12344357, study PRJNA552823) | activated sludge metagenome | biome: Activated sludge suspended growth; feature: Nitrification reactor; material: Wastewater; isolation source: activated sludge from nitrification reactor of wastewater... | reverse complement strand
GCAACGCTCACCGGCGAGACGGTGCTGCGGGCGCGGAACTCGAAGCGGTTGCAGGCGATGCTCAAGGAACAGGGGCCGGGCCTCGTATTCGCGATGGTGCAGAAGTACCAGGACCGGGACGAGGGCGGCGACTCCGGGGAGGGCATCGACCTGGACGCGGCTGACACGTTCCAGCTACTCAACGACTCGGAGGACATCCTCGTCCTCGTGGACGAAGCGCACCGCTCGCACACCAAGTCGTTCCACGCGAACATGCAGCAGGCGCTGCCGAACGCGGCCCGCGTCGGGTTCACCGGCACGCCGATCCTGAAGGCCAAGAAGAAGGCGACGACGGACATCTTCGGCGGGTTCATCGACCGGTACACCATCCGCCAGTCCGAGGAAGATGGGGCGACGGTGCCGATCCTGTACGAAGGCCGCATGGCCGACGTGACGCTGCCGGACGGGAAGCGACTGGACCAGTTGTTCGCCGAGTTGTTCCCTGACCTGGACAAGGACGACATCGAGAAGGTGCAACAGAAGCACGCCAGCAAGCGACACGTGCTGGAGGCGGTCGAGGTGATCGGGGCGAAGGCCCGCGATATGCTCAAACACTACGTTTCGACCGTGCTGCCGAACGGGTACAAGGCCCAGGTGGTGGCGTCCAGCCGCCTCGCCGCCGTGCGATACCAGGCCGCCTTGGTCGAGGCCCAGAAAGAACTGATCGAGGCCATCGAGAAGGGCCAGGAGCCGGCGGCGAAGCCGCTCCTGCCGCTTATCCGCTCGCTGGAGTTCGGGGTCGTTATCTCGGGCGGCGGTAAGGACGACCCGCTCGGCCCGACGGCTGCGGAGTGGACCGACGAGGCAAAGAACGAGGCCCGCATCGAGCGGTTCAAGAAGGCGCTCCAGCACAAAGACCCGGAGAAGCAGGACCCGTTAGCGTTCCTGTGCGTGAAGAGCATGCTGTTGACCGGGTTCGACGCCCCGGTCGAGCAGGTGCTGTACCTGGACCGGTTCATGCAGGGGCACGAGCTGCTCCAGGCCATCGCCCGCGTGAACAGAACGGCCGGACCCGAGAAGCAGTGTGGGTACGTGGTGGACTACTGCGGGGTCGGCAAGCGGCTGAGCGAGGCACTGTCGGTGTACGACGACGAGGACGTGGACGGGGCCATCCAGAGCATTAAGGACGAGGTGCCGAAGCTCGCCGACCGGCACCGCGACGCTTGCGACGTGTTCCACAAACGGGGCGTGAGCGACCTGGATGACACGGACGAGTGCGTCGAACTGCTCCGCGATGAGAAGGTGCGGGCCGAGTTCGCGGTACGGCTCAAGCGGTTCCTGGAAACCCTCGACGTAGTACTTCCCCGTCCGGAGGCGCTGCCGTTCGTGGCCGACGCCAAGCGGCTCGGGTTCATCCGCAAGTCAGCGGCCAACCGCTACCGCGACCCGTCGCTCAACCTGATCGGCGCGGGCCGCAAGGTGCGGACGCTGATCGACGAGCACGTGCGGGCGCACGGGGTGGACCCGACGGTTCCCCCGGTAAGCATCATGGCGGCCGACTTCGAGAAGGCGGTGGACGGCCGTACGTCCGACCGCACCAAGGCGTCGGAGATGGAGCACGCCGCGCGGCACCACATCTCAACGCACTTCGACGAGGACCCGGCGTACTACAAGAAGCTGTCCGAGCGGCTGGAGGAAATCCTCCGAACGTTCAAAGAAAACTGGGCAGAACTGGTGAAGGCGCTCAAGGGGTTCGTCGGCGAGGTGCGGGCGGGGCGGCAGGCGGACGACACCGGCCTCAACCCACGTACGCAAGCCCCATTCCTCGGGCTGCTGACCGAGGAGGTGAAGGCCGACACTGGCAAGGAGGTCGCCCCCGACGAGCGCACTCGGCTGGCAGCGGTCGCCGTGGAGCTAGTCGAGCACCTGAAGCAAGAGGTGCGTGTAGTCGATTTCTGGCGGAATACCCACGCCCAGGAGACGACGCGCAAGTGGGTGGTCCGATTCCTGGACGACAAGGACGTGGTCAGTTTCGACCGTCAGCGCGCTGTCGCCGACCGTATTCTCGAATTGGCGAAAACGCTTCATACCCGGCTTTGCGAGTGACCTAAATCCCATGACCCCCGGCCGCACCCTCATCATCGGCGACCTGACGTTCACGCTCCGCTACAGCGAGCGGCGACGTACAGTCGGCGTCACGGTTGATCGCGGCGGCGAGTTGATTCTGACGGCACCGCCCGACTGCCCGGTCTCCCGGATTGAGGAGATCGCCCGCGAAAAGGCGTTCTGGGTGTACACGAAGCTGGCGGTCAAGGAACGACTACTCAAATCTGTGCCAGCCCGTGAGTACGTCTCGGGTGAGAGTTTCAGCCACCTCGGTCGAACGTACCGGCTGAAGCTGGTTGATGCCCGCGCCGGCGATCCACCGCTCAGGTTGGTTCACGGCCGATTCCTGCTCGCCAGGAATGAGCGGTTTCGCGCCTCAACTCTGTTCCGTGAGTGGTACGCCTCGCACGGAGCGCCCTGGATCGAGCGTCGCGTGGCCATCTTTGCGGACCGACTACAAATCGAACCGCACGCGGTAGATGTCCGCGATCTGGGCTACCGTTGGGGCTCCTGTAGCACGCGGGGCAAACTCCTGTTCCACTGGCGTACTGTTTTGCTCCCCCCGCGGATCATCGAGTACGTGGTTGCTCATGAGCTGACACACCAACTCCATGCCAATCACGACCGCCTGTTCTGGGAAACGCTTGGCCGGTGCATGCCTGATTACAAAACACGAAAGGAGTGGCTGAGCGAAAAGGGAGGTCAGATCTTCTAAGCCGGCATGCCTAGCTAGCAACTTGGAACACGGTAGAACAGGGAGCGAATAAACAGCTTTTCAAGAGCATCAAGAAGAAGCACAATGGAGCAACAATGAGAGAAATTCTTGGAAAGGCAAAGACTGTTCGCGAGTTGCTCAAGGGAGTGAAATACTCCATAGATTACTATCAGCGCGAATATAAGTGGCATGAGAAACAGATTCGCGAGCTGGTGGTCGATCTCAGCGACAAGTTCCTGGAGGAATATCAGCCGGGCCACCCCCGCAGTAAGGTCAACGACTATCCCCACTACTTCCTCGGCTCAATCATTATCAGCAAGAAGGACGGCGCTAGTTACATCGTGGATGGCCAGCAACGCCTGACCAGCCTAACGCTCCTGCTCATCCTGCTTCGGAATCTTCAGAAATCCATGCCTAAGCAGGTGAACGTGGATGAGCTGATCTTCTCCGAAAGGTTCGACCAGAAGTCCTTCAACCTCCATGTGGACGAGCGCACGCCGGCAATGGAAGCACTCTACAACGGGGATCCGCTTGATCTCACCGATCGCCCGGAGTCCGTTCAGAATTTAGTGCAGCGCTACCGCGACCTTGAAACCTGCTTCCCTGAGGAACTGCGAGACGAAGCGTTGCCCTACTTCATCGACTGGCTCCTGGAGAACGTTCACCTTGTTGAGATCACCGCGTACTCCGACGACGACGCTTACACCATCTTTGAGACGATGAACGACAGAGGGCTTTCACTCAGCCCGACGGACATGCTCAAAGGCTACCTGCTGGCGAATATCGCTGAAGAAAAGCGTGTTGGCGCGAACTCGCGTTGGCGGGAACGGATCCGTGACCTCAACGATGCTGGCAAGGAGGTCGAACCCGACTGTTTTAAGGCGTGGCTGCGAAGCCAGTACGCCACAAAGATTCGCGAGCGAAAAAAGGGGGCGAAGCCTGAAGATTTTGATCGTATCGGCACTGAGTTTCATCGCTGGTTGCGCGATGCCGCGCCCACCATCGGCCTCAAACAGAACGAGGACTTCTACCGTCTCATCGATCGCGACTTCGACTTCTATAGCCGTCAGTATCTGCGGCTCATGGAAGCGGCGCAGAAACCGGTCCCCGGCCTTGAACACGTACTCTACAACGCCCAACAAGGCTTCACGCTACAGAATATGTTGTTGTTGGCACCACTTCGGCCGGACGACAGCGAGGCGGTCGTGAACCGGAAATTCGGTCTTGTTGCCCGCTATCTCGACATCTTGCTCACCTGGCGCCTGTGGAACTTTCGCACAATCGCGTATTCGACGATGCAATACGCCATGTTCATTGTGATGCGCGACATTCGCGGCCTCGCGCCTGAAGCCCTGGCGAAGAAGCTGTATGACTTTCTGAAAAAGGAAGGTGAGACCTTTGCCAGCAACGAGCGATTGCGAGTCCATCAGCAAAACCGATACTCGCTACACCGAATCCTTGCCCGTCTGACCGATTTCGTCGAGACACAGTCCGGGCTGCCGTCACGCTATCTCGACTACGTGGGCGAGGGGAAAACCCGCTACGAGGTTGAACACATCTGGGCTGACCACCCAGAACGGCATACCGATGAGTTCAGCCACGCTGCCGATTTCGCCGAGCACCGCAACCGCATCGGCGGTTTGCTTCTGCTGCCCAAGAGCTTCAACGCCAGCTACGGAGACCTCACGTACGACGCCAAGCTTCCCCACTACAACACGCAAAATCTGCTCGCCCGCTCTTTGCACGCACAATGCTATGAACACAATCCGGGTTTTCTGCGCTTCAAGGAACAGACCGGCTTGCCCTTCATGCCCCTGGCTCAGTTCAAGAAGGCTGATCTCGAAGCTCGCAGCGTACTCTACCGAAAGATTGCGGAGTGCATCTGGTCCCCTGAAGACCTGCTGAAATGACGGCAGACAGACATGGTGAGAACGTCCGAACTAATTGCTACCGCTGGCACGTGGCATATAATGGCTCCGTGAATTTCGAGTACAACCTCATCAAGGGACGAATTGCAGAGTCGGTCTTTGAAACAATGTTTCACGCTACGAAGAAATTTACTGTTCTGCGATTCGGCTATGAATCGACCGTCTCTATGTTGGCGCAGTATCGCAATATTGCCACGAAGACAGAAGTGATAGAGCAAGTCAGCGGCAGCCCCGACTTCGTCTTGGTGACCGAGGACAGGAAACAAGTTTATTTCGTCGAGGTGAAATACCGTGCTCTGATGGATGATGGCGAGATGCTCGCCATCGCAAAAAAACTCTCCATGCGCTGGGGATTGTGCTACCTCTTTGTGATTTCCACAGACGGCTTCTTTTTCAGCCCAATTCATTCAATTGTAAACAATTGTGGTCGGGTGGAGAAATTGCCGACCCGTTGGGTTTCTAAATCTCTCCAAAACCAGTATTTCGCTCTTGCTCAGGACTTCTTGCTGCATCATAGAGATTGATTCGCAAACGTGGCGGTTGCCAATATAGAGCCACGGCATAAGACACGTGACACCTGCAATTGCAGGTGACCCTTCTGGATAGCCAGAAGGGCCTCCCCTACAGTCGGCTTATGTCGCTTCCCGTAGGTCTTTCAACCCCTCGTATCCCTCTCGAATTACGGCCCTCAAGCGGTTTGAACTTTTTCGTACCATGTCCACCACTTCCATTTCATCCAGTTCGGGAACGCAGGAAATCGCCAGGGGAAGCGATAAAGGCGCGGTTTGAAAGCCTCGTTCCCGCTCATACGTTAACGGCTCCGCAAATACGAGTCTGAGCACCAAACGCTTCTGACGCAGATCCCCGATTTTCCACATGAACAAGGGGTTTTTGAGGAAGTCGAAGACCCGGTTCACGGCGGTTTGAAAGTCGTAGTCCCCGTCCTTCGGCTTCTTGATCCGCCCCCCCAGGCGTAGGCCCTTCGCCTTTAGCTCGTCGATCTTCTCCTCGATCGCCTGAATCACGACAGCGTTGTGGCAGCGCTTCACAGCTTCGACGTACTCGGAGATTTCATTTTCGATCGCGTCCAGCTTCTGCTTGCGCTCCTTGCGCACCGCATCCACGTCGATCCTTTTCGCCTGCCATTGGCTGAGAAGTTCCGCTTTTGCGACGGCCATGATGTTCTCGCGCGGCTTTAGCTTTCCCAGCAATTCGTCAAACTCAGCGTGCATCTTGTCTGCCCGGATACCCCTGTTCCGCATTGGACAACTTGGGGATTTGCATAGGTAGTAAGGAAACAGAGCATTTCGGCCTTTCGACCAACAGGACGTGTAGGACTTGTGACATTCGTTGCACTGCACAAATCCTCGAAGGGGAAAGTCCTCACGGATGTCCCTCCGCTGTGGTGCCTTCTTTCGATCCGCAAGCCGCTCCTTGATGCGCTCGAATGTCTCGCCGCAAATAAGCGGTTCGTGGTGTCCTTTGCGGGAAGTCACTTGCCAGGGGGGGTATGAGATAAATCCGGCGTAAAGCTCCCGCGTAAGCAGCCGCTTGACCTGCTCCAGGTAGGTCATTTTTCCATTCCCCCGCAGACTGAAACTCTTCGACTGGAGGAAGGCCTGCACCTCGACCTGAGTGGGAAATCGCCCCGCTGCAAATCCTTCGAGGGCCTCCGTAATGATGCTCGCCTCGGGCTCACTGCGGACCAGAAGCTTCCCGTGCCCGGCCACCTTGGCGTAGACGTACCCGGGCGGCTGATAAAACGGCCAGTACCCCGCCTCCAGGCGGGCTTTCATCCGGTTGTACACCTGCCTTTTGTTCTGATTGCGCTCCAGTTCGGCAGTCGCGGCGAGGATGCACTCCCCGAATACTTCCTCCGGGGAGTCTCCAAACTTGTGGGAAGGACTCTCCAAGTTTGCCTGACGAGACAAAATGGCCTTGCGCAACTGGAAGTGGCCCACAACGTCGCGGGCCAGCCGCTTGATGTCGTCGATGAGGACGACGTAGCTCTCCCGGCGTCCATGCACGTCGAGGTAATCGAGCAACTTCTGAATGCCCTCTCGATCGACGGTCCCGCCAGAGACGCCCTCGTCCCGGAACACTTCCGCCACCTCGTAGCCGCGTTCGGCTGCGTAGGATCGGCACCGCTGTTCTTGGCCGTCCAGCCCATGCCCCTCGCGCACCTGGCGGTCGGAGGACACCCGGCAATAAATGAGGCTTTTCGGCATGCGCAAGCGCAGAACTTAACTCTCATCCGCATCGAGCGCAAGCTCTTCGCGGAAGAAATCATCGAGGAAGAGACTGAGAAAATTGCGCAGATCACCGAGGAACTCTGCCACTTCCGCGTCGGTGAGGTCCGCCCGTCCCAGAAGTTTGCGGCATTCATCTAGGCTGAGCATGATTGGGCGGGGGAAATTGGCGACGGCGATGCGGAAGGAGCAGCGGCGCAGTCCTGGGTCGCGTTCAGCGGGCTACCCCGGACGAGTTTCCTCAGCCGCTGCAGGGAAGCGAAGATTCGCGCCGGAACGAGCGGGACTGCCGTATTACTCCACCACAGGCGCAGCAATTGGTGAAGCCGCACGTCGGCGACGAAGCGGAACAGGAAGCGCCGCTGGCTCGCTCGCGTGAAGCTGATGAGTCGCGCCTCGCAGCAAAGGAGGTACGTTGCGAGGTAGGGGTTCGAGGTCTCGTACTGAGAATGGGTCATGGGGGTATGGGGAAAGGAATGCCGCCATCCTGAAAGCGCGGTGCCTGTTTTCCCCTCCCACGGTTCTTCCAATCCTCCTACGGTTCTTCCCGTTGCCCGGCGTGCGTCAGCATCTGGTAGCCGTGGCCCTTGTTGGTCGCGGCGATCACGTCGTCGATATTCGGAATCCGCTTCTTCACCGCGCTCTTGAGCTTCTGGCAGTAGGTCGCTTCGTCGGCGGCGGCATCGCGGCTGCCGGACTTCCGCAGGACGTGGTGCCGGATGTCCGCGTACGGCACAACCGCTCCGGCGTGTTGCCAGAGGCATTCGAGGAAGTAGCACTCCTTTCCGCCCGGCGGGACGTGGCCCTGCACGCGGTCGCCGATCCAGAGCGTGCCGCCGCCGGCGTCGAACCGGACATCGCCCCCGGCCTCCAGCACCCGCGCGAGGTCGACAACACGCAGCGAGCCCTTGTCGTCGCGGAGAAGATCGAGCAGCGACAGGCAGTGGCCTGAAAAACCTTCTGGCGGGGCCAGGGGCAAGCACGAGATGAGCAAGGCGTTCCTCCGAGCCAGCAGGCGCTCCCGGCCGTGGGGGGAGAGATCGCTGGCACGGCGGAAGAAACACTCCTGGCGGCGGTCATCGAGGAGCGAGCTACCGAGATGCCAGAGCCGGTCATCGACCGGGCGAACCCCGTCTTTCATGTTGAGCCCTTGTGCAAGCCACGAAAGGAAGGCGTCGAGGTCGAAGCGCCAGCGCACCAAATGACGGGGATCGACCGTGCTCCGGCAGCCCGGACACAGGAGCTTCTTGCCGAGCCGGTAGGGCGAGCCGTCGCGGCAGTGGGGGCAACTGGCCGCCGGGTGGCATTCCGGCTCGCGGGCCAGGAAGCCCAACCGCTGCCAGAGTTGCAGGGCTCGGCCGTGCGGCCCGGTGAAATCGTCATGGCAGGCGAAGGCGGGATAGCGCTGGTCGAGAATGCCGAGGATGAACTCAAGGTGGGCTGGCATAAGGGATACCCCACCGTTTGAGGCAGACGTAAAGGCGCTGTCCGAGGGGCGTTTGGTTCAAGCTGCAACGGTCCGGCCAGAGGCGGATGAGAAAGCGCTTGCTGCGACCGACCGATTGCAGCCGCACCTGTAGCTCCGCGTAGAGCACGTCGAGCCGGTCGAGCACGCCGGCCGCTCCGCCGTGTTGGTTGAGCAGATCGAGAATCGCGAACTGGCCGTCGCCGGCGAGCGTCTCCAGCTTCACCCGGCGGCGGCCGTCTCGCTCGGGGTAGGCCAGGTGGAGCGCCTTCACCCGCACCATCTCCATGTCGTCGGCGTCCAGCGGGGGGTCGAACTTCCGCTTGAACACTTCCAGTCGAAAGATCGGCACGAGTGCAGCGGGGTCGATCTCCACGCCGAGGACGGCCCGGCCGAAACACTGGAACAGGCCGAGGACGGTGTCCGTCGCCCGCTGCCGGGCCTTGAGCAGCACCCGCCCGTCGTCGGGGTAGTACACGAAGAGAATGGGAAACGCCGGGCGCGCGGTCCGGGTCGTGTGCTTGCCCTCCTCCGTGAACACGTCGAACAGTTGCAGGCGGTCGGACAAGTAGGCGATGAAGCAGAAGGAGCCCTTGAGCGGATGCACGTCCACGACGCAGAACCGCCCGGTGCCTTCATGCAGGCTGAGGCACTCTTTGAGACTGTTTGCCAGTGCTTCCTTGCGGACGCTGACGTCGGGGGTGGCGATGCCGAGGGGAACGCGAACGGTCCGCCACGCGCTGATCTCGCCGACTTCCTGCTGCAAGAAGACTTCCTGAAACAACTCCGGGTAATGCAGGAGAAACCACAGGGCCAGGGCGGTCTCGCCGGGGACCAGGTCCGACGGCAGTCCCCGCTCGCTGGCTGCGGCAAGCAGCTGGGCGACAGCATCGGCGTGAGCCATCTCATTCACCTGGGCCAACTCCAATTCGACCTTCGCCTGATCCGCCTCCGGCAGCGCCCGCAGCACCGACTGCCAGCGGGTGAAGTCTCCCGGCTCCATCGCCAGTCCGGGGCGCTGCTCGAAGGCGAGGCTACGGCTCTGGCAATACTGCACGAACGGTTCGGTGCCGTAGACGTGCCGCAGCAACTGCCAGGGGATGAATGTTCGTGTAAACATGGCGGGGAGTACGAACGTACACCCGAGGATGATCGCCGTGAAGCGAAACGAGTGGCGCGGGCGAAAAAACATGACACAAGAAAACTCCCCCCGGCAAGCCGGGAGGAGTCTGCCTCTATCGAAGACAAAGGCTTGATCTTTCATCGTCAGAAAGGACAGTTGTTGGCAGCCGCACGCGCCTCCAGAATCCAGGCGTTGGCCTGGGCGAGAGCGTGCAGCACGGCATAGATTTCCGAGCCGCGGAACGAGTAAAGGCTCTTCCACTCGCCGCTCTGCTGGTCGCGGTAGCGTTTGCGTACCGAGGCGTCGTGAACGGTGAACGTCGAGCCGTCGGCGAGAGTGACCACCCGGTCCCAAACGCTCGCCAGGACGTAGGTGTCTCTGGCGACCATGTAGCTGAAGACCTTGACGGGCCTCCGGTCAGAGCCGTTGCCGTTGTTGTCCGGCGGCGGCTCAGAAGGGGGTGGCGTCGGTTCCTGGGGCGGATCGACCAGCTTCGTCCGAGCTTCCGTCGTTAGAGTGCCGTTGGCCTCGCCCGGCGGGTGTTCCGTCGGCGGGTCCAGAACGGCTGTTTTCCGCTTGGCCATGCGTGTGATCCTTTCGATATCGAGAAGTAGGACATGAAGTGCCGAATCCGGAGCCGCTCGTGCGGCTCCGGGGGCGTGATTCCGTTGTTCACGCCGCGATGACAGGGACCGCTTCCGCAGCGAGGACTTCCTTGTCGAAGAGGTCTTGCAGGCGAATGGTCAGGGCCGCGAACTGCTGGGGGTTGCTCCGGAGACGCTCACCGAGAACGCCGGTGAACGCATTGAGCAGACTCCAAGCGGTGCGGCCGGAGAAATCCTCGAACGACGGGGTGCGCCACTCCTTGATGACGCGGGGCAGCAGACGGTGCGAGACGACGCCCTGCTCGTAGGACCGCAGCAGGATCGAGTCGGCCTTCACGTCCGACAGCTCCAGGTGCTGGAACCGGCGGATGCGATGGGACTCGATCTCCCGGAACTGGACGAGCGACTGCGTGGCCTGACAGATGGCCTCCTGAAAGCGCGTGGTGCCGTTGCGGGTGTGCTTGCGCGTGACCAGGAGTTCCGAGCGGAACGCCATGTTGTCACAGACGAAGACACGGGCACCGGCCACGAACCCCAGGGGCAGCGACTTGTCGGTGCTGTTGCGGATGCCGACGGCCAGGTTGACGCCGGTCGCCAGCGACGAAGCGAGGTCCATCGTGGCGAACAGGCGGGCGTCGTTGCGGGACAGGGCGAAGTTCATTCGCTCCACCCGGAAACCGGCCGCCTGCAGCGACTGACCCACGGTGTCGATGACGAGCGAGTGCTTGACCGGGAACCACGTCTCCGTGGGAGACGGGGCCTCGACCCGGTCCAGCTCCTCGCGGGTGACGACCCGCGCGCCGCAGTGGGTGATGAGACTCGACGATGCCATGAAACTGTACCTCCTGAGATGCGAAAGATCGGTGTGCAGGCCCCGACGTGGAACCTGCGGGCCGAACGGTAGGAGGCGGCACGTCGAGCGGGCAATCAGGGGGCGTGCATATGTATGGAACCACGTCGCATATGCAGGACAGGGAAAGCTAGTTGCAGACTCGCAAAAATACTCTGCATTCGATCCAGGGCGTGCTAAATTTGTTTTCAGCCGATCGCGGCCACTTAGTTGGATTCCCTGTGCGTTTCAGCGCTCCCTTAAGAGCAATACGACCGTCGCTGCGGGCATCCGCCCTGCTCACGGTCTACCCTCGGCGTGACGAGCGAGGCTACCAGATCACTGGATACCGGGTGTTTAACACGTGGCGTCATCCGCCCCTATCTACCCAATCTCATGTATGACCACCACCAAGCCAATTTATTTCTGGAAGCGATCAATCGCGTTCCTCATCGATGTAACAATTGGGATGCTCCTGAGCGTATTCTTCCCCTTCGCGTTTGCGATATACGAGGTAGCGGCGGTGAATCAGTGGGGTATGACTTTAGGAAAGCTGCTCGTGGGTTTACGGGTCGTTCGGGACGACGGAAGCGGCAAGCCTCCTGGCTTGCGGCGCACCATTCTTCGATCGTTCATGAAGCTCATGCCGTTTCTTTGGCCGCTCATCCTGCTCGATTTCTGGAAGGAACGGCGTGGCTGGCATGACTTCTGGTCCAACACGAATGTTGAGCCACTCGCTTTTACGCGAAAACTGCAGACCTACAGGGTGGTTTTGGGCGTCCTGTGGGCAATCGCTTTGTCGAGCTTAGGATTTAGTCTGTACCAATACGACTCAGAACACAGTTCGATGACCGAGCGGGGCGTGACTGCTCAAGAGGTGCAGGCCACATCCGTATTCGTTAAGAAACTCTCTCCTCTCCTGACTCCGCCCGGAGACAACAGCGTTACGCCCGATGAGAAGTATCGGCTTTGCATTGAGACGGCCCAGCGCGAGTTCGGATCGCAGACGACAGAGGAGCAGCGGAAGAATGTTTGCAAGGACTACGCCTACACAACAGCGGAACAGGCGGATGCCGCTCTCCGTCAGATGTACGAAGACATCGAAAATGTACCGGTAGCGCAGCGCAGCTCTTGGTGCCTCGAAAACGGGTCGTATCTCTTCCCAGAGGAAAAGAACATGCACCTTCGTTGCATGCTTCTTGTTGAGCACTGGGACGACTTCTGGAAGGCAATGCGCGAAGCATCCGCAAAGAAAGTGCAGGAGCTCTACCCTTAAGCGTCAAGATCATGGCAAAGCCCAGGTTGCTCAGTATCTGACAGGCGATCGGGGTCGCTGAAAAACGAGGTGCGTCAAAAAAGCTCCCTGCACTGTACGTGCAGGGAGTGGCCCTATCTCGCCCGGAGACAGGGCGGAATCCTTCCCTTCGGAGGGGACAGTTACTGGCGGGAGCCGCGAAGAGCACAGGGGTCGCGCGGTGAGGCTGCGACTTGCTTCCTCCTTCGGTCCGACGTGCGGACAAGGCGATCAGAGAAGATCACCGAGGAAGGCGTGCCAGTCGTGGTGGAACTCCCGGCGCAGTTGGCTCACCCGGGCCGGCGAGGTGCCGTGCTTGTGCGAGACGTCCTGGGTCCGGTCACCGTTCATGAGATCGGCGATGATCCGGCGGTTGCGGTCGCTGTGGGTGAGGAGCCAGGCCGGGAAATCGAAGCGAAAGGCCACCTGTTCGTCTACCGGCGTTTGCGCGTTGTCCCGCAAAGCCTCGGCGAACGGGTTGACGGACAGAGTGCTGTGACACGGGAGCGTGCTGACATCGAAACCCTGCTTCCGCTGGGCAACGGGCGACATCACGTCCTTGGCCTTCTCATGCCCGCAGAGCCTGCGCCCGCTCATGGCTGCCCGCGTGGCGTAGTCGGCGATGGCGCTCACGAACTCGGTCGGATTCTTGCCCCGAGTCCGCAGCCGCAGCCACCACTTCCACGCGAGGGCGATAGCCTCGGCGATGTACTCCGCCCGGCGGTGAATGCAGCGGACGAAGCGAAACACGATCACGGCGTGCGCCTGGATGCGTGGCAGCGCCTCCTCGAACTCGCAGTGGCACCGGGCCGCACGGGTTGGCCCGTGTCGGTCGGTGACCGGCGTGGATGAGACCATGACTGAACCTCCGTTGAGATGGGAAAGATCGACAGCAAGCTCCGACGTGGAACCTGCGAGCCGACCGTAGGAGGCAGTGGCTGGAACCGACAATCGTGAGGCGTGCAGATGCAGGGGTGCGACGCGCAAATGCTCATCGTCCGCGTTCGTGATCTCGGGGACGACGCAGAATTGCCGTGCCATGACAACACCCCTCGACACCGGCCAGCAGGAGAGCAGCAATGCGTTCGCTCGCAGACGCGAGGCGCAGATTCTCTGGCTCTTGGAGCGGCATCCGGTCACCGCCGAGATGCTCGTGGCGATCCGGCTGTTTGGCACGAAGGCCCGAGCGTCGAAGCGGCTAAAGCGACTGGTGGAAAAGAAACAGGTACGGCTGGCCGGGACGGTGGCGTTCAAGGACGGCCGCCCCGAACACGTGTACTGCCGCTGCCGCTGGGTGAAGACCGACAACCTGCTGCACGAAGTGCTTATCAGTCAGGTGTGTTTCAGGACGCACGCCGACCAAGTGCGGCGGGGGCCGCAGGAAGTGGACCGCATGCTTCGCCCCGACGCCGAACTGCTGATCGTCGGCCGCCGTTGCCTCCTCGAACTCGATCTCGGAACGATGAGCTACGAGGCGGTCGTCACGACCCGGTTCGCCAAGTACCGCTCCTGCCCCGATCTTGTGCTGTGGGTCTGCCCCACTTCGGCACGCATGGAGGGACTGCGGTCGCGTGCGGCTGACATCCGGGGAACGGCGCTTTTCACAACGCTCGAACTGGCCCTGCGCGATCCGCACGGGGCGATCTGGAGAGACTGCGATGGCCAGACGGCGGCGCTCCCGAGGGGCGGGAAAGGCGGCGCGAATCGGGGGGCAAAAAGCCAGCCAAAAACGTGATCCAAATGGTGGCACTTTTCCGCTACCCGGATGCGGGTGGCGGGCTGTTACCTATCCGACCGCCTCACGGGCGAGCATCGGCTCGACCTCGTCGACTCCGCCTTGGAGAAATGATCCTGGCGTTCCGGCAAAAACTCGGGCGACTTCGTTGACAGCCAGACAGAGCCGGGGTAAACCGTTGGCGAACATACATAATCAGCATCATCAATACTCCAGGATGGGGCTAGGGGGAGGGGGGTATAGCAGCTCTTCCGACGTGCTCGTCTTTATTCATTTCCCAACTTTTTCATGAACCTCGACTCAGACGCCGACTTGCGTTGGCAGCCGGGCATTATCGGCACGACACACACCCTGAACCTGAAGCTGGGCGTCACCGCCTCCGAGTTCCTGACGGGGGGCAACCCAGTCCTGGAATTGGCGACACGCTCGGCGGGCATCCGGGCCGAGATCGCGACGGCGTTTATCAACGGACACATGCCGGGAATTATTGCCAGCACGGGTGAAGACACGTTCGTCGAAGGAAAGCTGGAAACGGAAACCGTGACGCGCTGGAAGGCCCGCACGAGTCTGCATCGAGACGGGCCGGGCGCCCCCGTCGTGGACGCCGCAATGGACATCGCCATCCAGATCGACACCAGCCGCCCTGTGACCGCGATTCAGGCCCTCGCAGCATCCAGGTCTGCGGTCGCCGGTAACGTCGCAGAGTGTCTGGTCGGGAAGCTCAAGCAGGAGTTTCTGGGGACCGACGAAACAAGGAGTGACGGCACCAACCGCATCGTGGACGGAAAGACAGCGAACTACCAAGTGCGCGAAACCGGGCAAGGCCCGTTGTCGAATTAACCTGCCAAACTACCGGATGCGGGGTGACGCCTGCCTAGTAATCGTACCATCCCACAGCACGATGGATCGTGCGGTTCGTCACCGAACTGATAGGAGCCGGATATATAACACACCGAACATTATGAATGATTTTGATTGCTCCTATCTCTTTCTTTTTCCTCTAACTTCTCAAGACGCTCATTCAAATGCAGTATTCCTCTCCCGCAGGCACGATAAACATCAACCGATACCATCACCGAAGCGAGAATGCCCGCGTAGACGGTTGCGCCAGCATTCATTCTCAATGCAGTGAACCCGCTGTAAATCCAATCTAGTCCTATGAATATAATTTCGACGATAAGATAATAACCGAAGAATCTGAACCAGGGATGTTTCATAGAAAACACATTACGCTGCCTCTCGTGATTGCTCAATCTCGCTCTCCGGACTCAAGATCCCTGCTATTGCAGGGCTGCTGAGGGCAACACGGTGCAAAGTAGCATTACGCTCAGGCCATGAGCCTGACGTCGTTCCTCCGCCGGCTACTGAGGCGACCGACGACCCCGCCAGTCACCCATACGCTGATCTGCGGCGCGTCCCGTTCGGGCAAGAGCGAGGCCGAATTGAGCCATCTGGTTCCGCTCGCCCGCGCCGGCCAGACCGCGATCATCGTGATGGACCCGCCGGGAACGCTCGCCCAGAAGTTCCTGCTGCACCTGCATGCACTGGGGATCGCCGACCGCGTGATCTACGACCGGTTGGCGGACACCGACCGAGTGCCCGGTTACGATTGGCTGCTGCCATCTGCCCATCCGGACCCGCTCCAACGGGAAGCGGAAAACGACGAGCGCATCCGGGAGTTTGCCGCCATCCTGCTCCGCCGAAGGCGCATCCACGACCCGGCGCTCACGCCCGTAATCGAGGAGGGACTGCTCGCCGCGCTCGGGCTCTACCTCGCGCAGCGGTCCCCCTGCCCGCTCCCCTGGGTTGCCGATGCGTTCGACCTGGGATCGAAAGAACGGACCCACCTGCTCGCCAACTGTACCGAGCCCAAGCTGGTGCGGAAGTTCCAGGATTACGCGGCCCTGAACCCGACGGCCCGGCGCACCGAGACCGGCCCGGCGGAGCGCATCTTGCGCGCGGTGTGCCTGAGCCCGGCGTTCCGAGTCCGGTCGGGACACGCGACCATCGACCTGGGCCGGTTTCTCGACGAGAAGGGCATCCTGATCCTCGACGGAAGTTCGCGGGGGAACCTGTCGCGGGACGCCGCCGCGGTCATGATGGGTGCCGTCCTCCTTCGGGTGATCCAGCACTGTCGCAGCGGTGCCAAGAACCGCGTGGCGCTCGTCCTCGACGAGGCGGTCAACGCCGGCCTGATCGGGATGCACGAGTCCCAGGCGCTTTCCGAAGCCGGGAAGTGGGGGCTGGAGTTCCGCATCCTGATCCAGAACCCCTTCAGCTTTGCGAGCGAGGAAATCCGGGGCAACGTGCTGCAGAATTGCTGGCGGCACGAGTGGTTTCGCCAGGGCAGCCCCGAGGCGTCCCGCCTCGCCGCCGAAGACGTGGGTACCCCGATCCTGGACCCGCTCCAAGTCCACCACACGGAGGAGCACGTCCGCACGGCCGACGCCGGATTCGAGCGTGTCCATACGAGCAGCGGCAGCCACTGGTCCGACGCGCAGGGGCACTCGGGCCACAGCCGGTCGCACGGCACCGCCCTATGGCCACGTCGGAAGGAAGTCACCGAAAAGCAACCACGCTACACCGCCCTGAACGACCAGCTCCTCCTCATCCAGAAGGAACTGATGCTTCTGAAGCCCGGTTATCGGTTCGTGCGCTGCGACCGAATCACGCACACCCCCGAGTACGTCCCGATGTTGCGCGACCCGTGGTCGGCACGCGAGAGATACGGTAGAGGCATGACCGCACCACGAGCGGCCGAGGGCAAATTCGGCGAAATCCTGGAGGTGATGAAGCAACGCCCTGTGTTTCGGTCGCCTGCCATTCCAGATGCCGATTCTACCAACTCTCCATCTTTGCAGGGAGCGGCGACGAAACTGGCGCGTCAGCAGGACCAATGATGTCTCCGGGAAAAGCCGCGCTATTCGTGAAGACATTCATTCGCACCCAAAAGCTAGCTAGTTCGTCGGCTCTTCATTTAGGACATCTTTGTTCACGTTTTCGACATATGCCTTGGTAAATTCGGTGAAATCTTTATCGGAAGCTTTTGTAGGTCTTCGCGCTGATTTTAGGGGTTTTTTCGATGCGGACGTGCTGCTGGAGGTTGCACCCAAGTACGCTTGTGTCAGTGCCTTGCCCTCCGCTGGGAAGTCCTGTTGTGCCTCCTTCAGGTACAACTTCGTGAACCTGTCCGCCTCCTCCGGGGTTTCCCCGATTACTTCAATCAAATAATCCCGCTGACGTAGCAGATTGTATAAACTCAGGATTGTTCTTTTTGGAGGTTTCATGTTTGGAAAGGCTCAGATAAGGCAGGTTCAACGTTGATGAGAATAGTCTAACGGATTTCACACTAACACCTCAAGCGGTAGCAATGTACTCGAAGATGGTGCGACCGTGCAGATGCAGGTCTCCCGCCCCACAAGAAGCATCGCCCGCCCTAACGTCCGGTCATGCTCGAAACGGCCCTCCGTCTTCACCGCACAGGCCTCCGCCTGCTGCCGCTTGTCGGCAAGCGCGCGATCGTCAAAGACTGGCCGAATCTCCGCCTGGGCGAGAGCGACGTCCGCTCTTGGTGTGGGCGGGGTGTGAACTGGGGCATCATCACCGGGGAGCCGTTGGTGGTGCTCGACACCGACACCGAGGGGGCCGAGGCGTGGGTGAAGGCGAACGGCATCGACAGCACGGTCGTAGTGCGGACCGGCGGCCGAGGCTGGCACCGGTACTTCCTCTGCCCCGACGATACGGAGGTCCACAGCCGCTCGGGGATGCACAAGATCGACGGCCTCGACCTGAAGGGCTGGCGCAGCTACATCGTCGCCGCCGGCTCGGTCCATCCCGACACGCGGCGGAAGTACGAGTACCTGCCCGGCAGGGAGTTGACCGACCTGCGTCGGATTCCGGCCTTCAACCTTGCCTGGATCAGGGAGAGCGGTGAGGAATCACTCGTGATGCCAGGCGTTGCGATCGGCAGGAAATCGCTCGCCGGCCACGTCCGCGACGTGCGTGCCTACATCCGCCGCATCCCGAGCATTCAGGGCCAAGGCGGCGACAAGTCCTGCTTCACAGTCGCCTGCCTGCTCGTGGAAGCCGGCCTCGACTTCGCGAGCGCCGTGGCCGAATTGGAAGCGTGGAACCAAACGTGCGCCTCCCCGCCTTGGCGGCGTGCAGATCTGGAGCGGAAGGTGCGGTACGCTTTCAAGCGGGTAGCGAAGCTGGGATCGATCGAAGGTCCGCAACGCGGATGACGCGGGGTAGGCACGCCGGGAGTCGTGAGATTCCTCGCCTTTTTGACGCTGGCCCCTGGGCTTACGCTCGCGGACTGACGCAAGAGATCACCTCTGCTATACTTCTGGATGCTGGCAAGCCTGAGTGGCACGGCTCCGGCCGTATTTGGTAGAATGTTCAGACGGGGGTAGGGAGGGCGTCGGATGGAACGCAAGTTCATCGAGGCGGTTGCGGAGCGTGAAGATTCGCGGATTGACCTCGAAATCACGAACCCTTCAGAACTCGACGAAATTCCGCGCTACGCCCGTGCGGCCTTCGCCCTGCGCTGCGTCCGCCGCCTTCTGCCGCTTTACCGGGTTTGCTGGCCGGACGCGCCTCCGGAGTATCCTCAGGCAATTGAGCAAGCGATCACGTTTGGAGAGGCCGCTGTAGCGACGGCAAATGCCGAGGGGGCTGCCTACGCCGAAATTGCGATGGAGGCCGCGAAGGGGACGCTACAGCATTGGCAAGCGAAGAAGGTGGACGACTATGCTCACGGCGGCTTTGATGGTTCCAAGGCTGCCGCAAACATCGCTTTAGCAGCGTCGTATGCCGAAGGTGCCGCGTACGCGAAATCGGAACGAGGAACGACTAACCTCGTGGTGCGATCGGTAGAGCATGCGGTGATGACACTGTTCGTCTACTCCGTCCTTCAGAACCCGTCGCACCCGTCGGAAATTGCGAACGGCCCAATCGAAGCTATGTTCTCTGATCTTGACCGGCTGCGGGTGGCTGCGGACGACCAGGGCTGGACAGATGCGACACCGATGCACATCAACTTCTTCGGTCCCCTTTGGCCAGCGGGTGTCCCTACTGGATGGCCAAGCGATGAAGGACGTGGTAGTGTCCGTGCCCCCATCCCCCTATCGAGTCTGGATCAGGCTCTCGCAGAACTCCGGCGACGAAACGAAGAGATAGACACCGCGCTGGAACCGATCACCGCGTCATTCCAGCGGGTGATCCTGGACCTTGAAGGAAGGAACTTCGAGTCCCTTGAAGCGAACCAGAGGGTCGCCCAGGTGATCCAGGAAACCGCCGACCGCCTCCGCGTCGCATTCTCCTGCCCGAAGTGCGGTGAGCCCGCGCGGTTCCGTTGCTCTGCCGCCGCGACCGCAAAGACCGGCATGTTTGTCTTCTCACACGGCAGGCAGACACACGGCGGCGGGACGAAGATCCCCAAGCTCGTCGTCGTCGATGCCCCCGAAGACGGAAGAAAAACTGAAATTCCTGACAAGGAGACTTGACAAGGGCTGTAGCCAATCTACGATATGCATAGATTCCACGGGCCACAGGGCCCTTTCCTTTTACCCTGAAATCTACGAACTGCGTAGATTAGCTCCCCGAGCAAGGGCGACGTTCGCCCCACGTCCGGGGTGCGCTCTGAAGGAGGGCAAGTCCATGTCTAGTGTCCGAGCTGCGCGCGCAGCCTGCCTTTTCATCGTGCTCGCACTGCCGAGCCTGTGCAACGCAGCCGAGCCGGGATTCGGCAAGGTCAGCGACGGAGAGACTCTTCGCGGCTGCGGTATCACCATCGGCTACAGCGACGGGACCCGTTACGTCCTGACCGCCAACCATTGCCTGCGCGGCGACATCCGTTTCAGCGGCTATGCCGCTACCGTGCTGGCGAAAGATGCAGAGATCGACATCGCCCTGCTCGCAGTAAAGATGCCCGCCCCGTCGAGTTACCCTCGCGTGGCGCCCGAAGGCGTCAACGCGGGAAGCGGGACGCGATATGGGTATCCCGACCACAAGTACACCGAAGACGCGTGCGGGATTCGCGAGGACGGCAGTCTCACGGTTGAAGCGATCCCCGGCGCGTCGGGTGGCCCGATCGTTTCTTCCGGGAACGTCTACGGCATCATCACCCACACGACCCGCGGCGTTCCAGCCAGCAAGATTCGCACCTTCCTCGCGGCGAATGGCTACGCCTGGCTCTCCAAGGCGAAAGTGGTCCGCAACGCACCCGTTCGCGACGACTTCGACGCCGATCTCGAAGAACTGCGACGACTCACGGAGGAGTTTCGCCGCCTTGCGGAAGACGAACGGCGCATGTTCGAGCGCCACATGGAACAACTGGACCGCATGTACCCCAAGCGATGAACAACCCTACCCAGCGCCCTTGCGGCGCAGAACCCGGAGAAATCCCATGCGACTGATCGCGGAAGATGTGACCATGCACGACCTCAAAAGCATCGTGGCCGACGCGAAAGCCGAAGCGGCACGCGGCGCAAGCTGGAGCGGCCTGATTCTCGGAACCCTCACAACCCTGTTTCTGACCGGGGCGGTTCTCGCGCTGTTCTTCATCGCCGGACTGCTCAGATTCACGCCGCCCGCCCCGAGCGGCAACCAGGGCGTCGTGCCGCCCCTGGTCGAGACCGGCCCCATCGGCGTGCCGCAGGGGGGAACGCCCGCCCCCCTGCTCGTACCGGGTCTGCCGCCCGGAGCCGAGAAGAAGTGATGACAGCCGCCGGCCAGGACGAGCCGGAGACACACGGGCATGATGCCCCTTCTTTCGGAGTGACATCCATGAGTGAGGAAAAAGAAACAGTCGGGTATGTCGCGTGGTGGCTTCTGTTCTACGGGACGCTCTTGGGCCTTGGCGTTATTGCATCGGGCACCGACCCGAAAGACGAGCCGAACAAGGCGGCCCATGTCGGTGGCCTCCTGTGTTTCAGCGTGCCCTTGTTGGCGTCGCCGTGGCTCCTTCGCGGCTTGGCGTCGCTATGGGAGCACTGGAAACGAGGAAGGCCGCAGCGCGAATTTGCGAGGGCCGCAGCGCGAGAGCGTGCCGCCGAACGCCGGGAGATCGAGCAGAGCAAGAGAGCCGAACAGGCAGCACTCAGGAGGGAGAAGGAAGAGCAGCAACGCCGTTCGCGTGAAGTGGCCACGGCGCGGAAGGAGGTCGAAGCGTTCTATTCGCAGCATGCTGACCTTCTGCTGGATCAAATCCCCGAAGCGCTGTTCCGGGCGAACATGCAGTCGCACTTCCCCGACGGCATCTCACCGGAGCAGGCGTGGGTGGTGTCTCGGGACTTCATCGCCCAGCTCCAGCCGATGCTGGCGCAGGGACGGGAACGGAAGAAGGCGCTCGCGCAGGCCGAGCGCCGCAGGAAGGAGAAGGTAAGAGAGTTGCAGGCGCAGATCGACAAGCAGCGAGACCGCCTCGTGAGCGTGATGAGCGGTCCCATCGACGACAAGGATTTCCGCGAGAGCGAAGTCGCGGGCATCAACAAGAAGATCGGCGAACTGGAGGAGCAGAAGCGCCGCATCGAAACCATCGACGAGTGAGGGCGACATGAGCGCAACTTTCCGGTTCGGCACGATTCTGGGCACCAACGAACCGCTGGACATTTCCGAGGAGGAGACGGAGACGCACACGGTGCGGCTCGGCAGGACGGGCTCCGGCAAGTCGCGGGCGGTGACCGACCACGTCCTGCAACTCTTCGATCAGAACATGGGGGTCGCGGTCATCGACCCGCAGGGCGACACGACGGAAGACATTCTGGGTCATCTGGCCAGCCGCGTGGTGTCCACGGGGAAGAAGGGCTTTCTGAAACGGGTCCACTACCTGGAGCCGAGCCCGTTCCTGTGTTTCAAGTACAACCCGTGCCGGTTCTTTTACCCGAAGAAGTTCCACGGGGACTTCCTCGCATCACTCAAGGTGGCGTGGCGGCACGCCAAGGCCGACCGGCTGGCCGAAATCTTCCAGCGCAAACAGGGGCAGAGCGACTTCGAGGGGATGCCGCGGCTCCAGCGCATGCTGCGGAACGTCCTCACCGCCGTGCTGACCGAGGTGCAGGGCAAGCGCTTGTCGCTGGCCGACGCCGACATCCTGCTCAACATTTACGACCCGCTGCACGGCAGGGTGTACGACAAGCTCGCGCCGAAGCTGCCGAGGGAAATCAGAGCCGACTTCGAGGTGCTGCACAGCTTCAGGCGCACCGAAGACCTTCGCCGGGAGACGGAATCGACCGTTAACCGCTTCCGCTCCCTGTTCTCGCCGGGGCTGAAGTCCATCGTGGACTGCGAGAAGGGGGTGGACCTGTACGAGATCATTCAGAACGGCCACTTGCTGCTGGTGAACCTGCGCGAGACGCCGTTCTTCACGCACGACCAGAAGCTCGCCCTCGGCGGGCTGTTCCTGCACGACATCCACGAGACGATGCAGGTCACGCCCCGCGAACTGCGCAAGCCGTTCACGCTGGTGATCGAAGAGGCCGGCGAACTCATCAGCGAGGACGTCTGCCGCTGGATGGGGGCGGTGCGGAAGTACAAGTTGCGGTTGGAACTGTGCGGGCAAGACCTGTCCACGTTCCGCCGCAAGGACCAGGACTTCGTGCCGAAGATCCTGTCCCAGGCCGGGATCATCGAGTGCTTCAACCAGCGCTGGCCCGAGGATGCCGAAATCCTCGCGCGGGTCATGGGGACTGGGAACCTCGAATTCAATTGGCTCGTGCAGGAAGTCGAGCGGCACGGCGGCTACGAGTGGCGACAGGTAATCGAGTACGGCTTGAACCTTGGGCGTCAGAGCAGCTGGTCGGACGCGGTGAGCGAAGGAGAGTCGGACACGGAGAGCGAGCAGGACGGCGTGGCCGACGCCAGTGTTAAGAACTGGGCCAAGGCGAAGGGGACGGCCAACGCGGTCGGGTCCAGCGACATGGAGGGCGGCGGCTCGGCGATCGGCAGTTCGGCCAGCAGGAGCGAATCGCCCATCCTCGCGAACGGCAAGCTGGTGAACAAGTTCACCCTGGGCTCGGCGCAGGACAGCTTGAGTACGACGAGCAACAGTTCGCACACCGACAACCGGACGACGACCGTGAACGAGAGCGAAAGCGAAGGGGGTAGTCTCGGCAGGACGATCAGCCGGATGCTGAGCAAGGCCAAGGCGCTGAGCAAGTCGCACAGCCACACCGAAGGAGGATCGGAGAGCGAGGGCATGACGATCTCGAAGAAGTGGGTCCACCTGGCCCGCGTGATCCGCGAGGAGCAGATGACGGGGACGCTGGAGAAGAGCGTGTCGGATCAACTGGAGCAGATCGCCCAGATGATCGCCACACTCAAACGGCGGCAAGCCGTCGTCCTGCGGCCCGGCGACAGCCGTTCGGTACGAATCCAGACCAACTACGTGCCCGACCCGTTCGAGAGTCCGGACGCACTCATCCGCGCCGTGGAGTGGATGAAGCGGGAACTGATGCAGATTCACGATTACCACTTCGTCCCCGACCTGACGGACGAAGGGCGCAGCCTGGAGGACTTCCTTGGAGAGCAAGACGAGGAAAACGAGCCGGTCGTCGTCGGGACGGCGGCGGATGAAGAGGAGCCCGAAGAGAGTCCCCTGCTATGACACCGCGACTGTTGAGAATCCTGAAACTGTTCCGCTACTACGCGATCACCCGCGCCACGATCCAGCGGCTGACGGGCGAGACGAACGACCGCGTGGTGCGTCGGCTCATCGACCAGCTCGTGCGATTCGGCTTCATCCGGCGAGTCCGGCAGGAAGTCGTGAGTCCTGCGATGGGCGCGGCCACCCCGGTCTACGTCCTGACGCGGAAAGGCGCGGAGTTCCTGGCGGCCGAGGTCGATCCGAGTTACCTGCACTGCTGTGTCACGACGCCGCAGTGGACGACGCTGTACCACACCGTGCAGGTCGTGCTGCTGCAGATCGCGCTGGAGCAGGCAATCGAGCGACAGACGCAAGTTTCACTCGGACGATTCCTGGGCGAGTGGGACGAGGTGAATCCCGAAGCAAAAGAGAAGACGGACCGCTGCCACCTGGCGACACTCCTGCGCGAGAAACCCCGACTGGTGTGTCTACCGGACGCGGGTTTCCCTCTCCGGGTCGGCGCGTTCGCGAAGGCGTACTACATCGAGCTGGACAGAGGTTCGAGCAGCATCAGCAAAATTTCCAACGTGAAGACGCCGGGCTACGCGGAATTGCTGAAGCAGCAGGGCCACAAGAAGCACTTCGACACCAACATGGACACGTTCAGCGTCCTCTCGGTGTCGCTGACTCCGGGGCGTCGGGACTTGCTGCGGAAGGCGGTCAAGAGCAAGGACGGCGCTGAGCTGTGGAAGTTCTGCGCCTGGGACGACTTCATCAGCCCGGAACGGGTTCTGGTCGAGCCCGTGTGGTTCCCTTGCGAGGGCGAACCATCCCCGCTTGTCAAACGCAAGGAAGGGGCCGCTGCGGTGTCCGCAGGGGCGTCCGGCGAGGTGTCCGAACCCCGTCCGGGCCGGACACTGGCGCGGACGTGAGTGCTGTTTCTGTATGTTGTTTCCCGCCAACAGCTTGAGGGGTGCCGGGCCTTCCGACGCTGAGGCGTCTCCAGTCCCGGCGATTTGTGCTTCCTGGGGGGTAGGTGCTCGCGGGGCTCGCCTGCCTACCTTGGGGGGTCGGTTCCCGCCGCGCTGTCAACCACAAATCGCCGGGACTGCGGTCCCCGGCACCCCTGCGGGCCTCTTGGTGTCGGCCCGCACGTCGCCCAGGCGACGCCAAGCTGTCC
>WBZS01001061.1_pt1 | contig 24850 bp, 22 predicted proteins | sample 5204201 | NCBI WGS metagenome assembly WBZS01 (sample SAMN12344357, study PRJNA552823) | activated sludge metagenome | biome: Activated sludge suspended growth; feature: Nitrification reactor; material: Wastewater; isolation source: activated sludge from nitrification reactor of wastewater... | reverse complement strand
GTCTCAACCCGGAGCAGTTCATCACCGAAGCGGCGCGTCTGATTAACGAGCAGAAGGCAACCGTCATCGTCGAGCACCTCGCCTACGACGCACTCGAGGATCGCTTCGACTCAGCCATCTTCACCCAGAACCAGACGGCCCAGGACTTCTCCAAGGCCGGCACCAAGCTGAAGAAGCACGTCTACGACTACGTGGTCACCGACTCTAAGATCGAGCGAGACTTCGTCGCCGAGCTCGATACCAGCCACGAGGTCGCCGTGTATGCCAAGCTTCCGCGCGGCTTCTTCATCCCCACGCCGGTCGGCGACTACAACCCCGACTGGGCCATCGCGTTCACCGACGGCAGCGTCAAGCACGTCTACTTCGTCGCCGAGACCAAGGGTTCGCTGTCCACACTCCAGCTCAAGGGAGTCGAGGAGGCCAAGATCGAGTGCGCCCGCAAGTTCTTCGCCTCCCTCAGCAAGAGGAACGGTCAAGACGTCACCTACGACGTCGTGACTGACTACGCCCAGCTGATGCAGCTTGTCGTGGCGTAGTGGGTCTGTTGCTGATCGGGTGGAGATCAAGGTGCAGGCAAGGCTAGCCAACAAAGTCGTGCCAGTCGTTGGTGGCTTCCACGCCATCGGCGCCTTCTCGGTTGACTGTTAGCCAACCGTGGGAAGCGCCGTCCTCCTTGCCCCAGCCCAGAGCTCTTTCGATGTCACGGCGGTCAGGATCGGAGCCGTACGTCACGACGAAGACCTTGGGCTTAGGGTCTCGATCAATGAACTCGGAACGGAGCGTTGCGTTCACCGGGTCATCTCTGAACGAGTAGCCGACGATCAGCCAATGGGCTGCGTTCGTCAGTCCAGCCGAGAACATCTGGTAGGCCAGATCGAACGGATACCGTGCGACGTGTTCCGCCTTATCTCTACGGCTGGCTAGCACGACGACCGGGCGAATATTCGTTGTCTCTTCACGGACAGCGAGCCACTGGTCTTCAGCTTCAAGTATCTCCCTTGGAAGCTTGGCGTGGACACTTCCGTCTCGCGTCGCCCAGTAGGTAAGCGATCCATGGAGATGAAGTAACTGTACCCGCTTACTGCTCGGAAAATCGCTTGCGCTCAACCTGAGCGCTGGGGTCTGATACTCGACCTGATCGTCAATCGTCACTGTAACACTGTGATAACCGTGCCCCATGTCGGCCAGGTCGGACTGGCATATGGTCAGAAGTACGGCAAGTAGCAGTGTGTCGTAGTTCAGATTGCCAATGGTAATCCTTCCGTCGAAGGACTTCGTGATGCTTGCAACCAGGTCGTTCAGGCTCTGTGCTTGATCGACGTATGCGTGCGACCGCTCGGAGATTACCTGGAGGACGTGGGATACTCCGGTGTCTCGGACCTTCTCCGCGAACTTGACGACTCTTTGTATCGATCGACGCAGATCTTTGTCGGCTGGGCTTGTGAGTTCTGCGAGGGTGTCCAAGAGGTCCAGAGTTCGTGATTCAGCGCCGAATGACCCTACCAGTACTTCGAAATCCTCGGCGCTGCTGGCGCCGTCAGGAAGGGCGCGCTCTGCAATTTCTCGCATGGCAGCTACGACGTCTCCCCCCTCGGCCCTCTCGATTCGCCGCAAGACTTCCTCGGTGATTCTCTGTAGATTCAGATCGGGGTTGAATGCGATCGAAAGGCCATTCCCGGCCAGCACCGCCATATTGCGTTTGGTAGTCATTTAGGATCTCCATGGGGTGTGGTGGGACGTGTGCCAGCATATCTGAGTAGACACCGGCGCGAAGCGGAAGGCGCGATCCGTGGTGCCTTGGCGTGGAAGTACGCTGCCAGGTCGCGTCGAAGGGACCGCCTGCATCACCTTCACCTCGGTACGCGACCTTACCCGGAAAGATCCACGTGTTTCATCAACGCTGGAATCGCCGCTTCAGGTGATGGGTCGGCCGGCAACCGCCGCGCTGTAGTGGGACGATCGGCTTTCGCATCGGACTACGTTCTCGCACCTGATGTGGTGGGGTTTGATATCTGAGAGTCGCTGACGAGTCGAAGCGCTGGTCGGGGGTCCTCTGCGCCGAGTACCTCGCGTACCCGCGCGGGGTGCCATCTCAGCTCTCGAGCAAGGTCGGCATGTCCGTAGCCTGCTCGGTCGGCGAGTTCGGCCGCCTGCGCGAGCATCGACGGGATCTCCCCCGGGTAGGCGTTCACGGGCTCTGGTGCTTCTAGTCCCGAGCCGCGCAGCTGGTTCAGCTTTTGGTAGCCACGTCGGATCGACGCGTCGGACACGGTGCCGGTCTCCTTCATCCGTAGCAGCAGCGAATCGACAGAGACACCCCAGTGGCGTGACAACTCGTCCAGCCGCGACAAGTTCACGGTGCGAGGCAGAAGATTCACGATCTGGGAGCGCGGCGTGAGGAACTCGGCCGCGAACTGGTCCGCTTCGCGTTCTTGCTGTCTGTCGCCAGGTGCTGCTTCGCCGTGCAATAGTAAGTGACCGAGTTCGTGCGCGATAGTGAACCGGTACACGAACACGGACTTCGCTCGTTCCGGGGTGACGACGATGACCGGCCTTGCCAGCTGCGACGTAGAGAATGCGCCGACGCGAGCGACGTCCGTGTTCGCCATCGTGAGCAGGCTGACGACGATCCCATGTGACTCCGCCAGAGCGACCAGATGCTTCACCGGCTTCACGCCGAGCCCCCAATGCGCCCGTAGGGCCAGGGCAGCGGAAAGAGGGTCCGCATGCCCGCGGTCTATCGATGGCAGATCGACGTCCGGGAAGCGAACTTTCTTTTCTAGCGCGAAGGTCAGCTCCCACACCTGCTCGATGAAGGCGATCGCCTTCGCGCGATCCCGAGCGGACGTCGAACGTAGACTCCGGAAGTGCGCCTGTGACCCGTCTACTCGACCGATCGGGCGGCCCGTTGCAAAGTAGTCCACGGGAACATGCAGTTCGCGTGCGAGCACGGGCAGGAGATCGCGTCGCGGGGTGGAAGACCTGGACTCGTACTGGCCGATGGCCGCGGGTGTCACCCCGACGAGGTCGGCGAGCTTTGCCTTCGACAGGCCCGCCGCGAGGCGGGCCTGTGTCATGCGTGCAGGATCGAAGCTGCCCGCGACAGCACCAAGGTCAGGGCGATCGGATGGCTCGACTAGGGAGAACAGGGTGTCCCGGTCATCCATGAGCGTCTCCGCCTGGCTCTTCGTCCTTCACCCCCAGCTGAGGGCGCGGGACAGGGCCGTCTGAGAAACCCTCGCCTTCCGCAGGCTCGACATCCACCAGCGAGCCCAATCCGACGTCCAGCAACGACTCCATCGATGCAAAGGTGAGGTAGCCATCCACGCCCAGAGTCGCCTCGCCCCAGTCGATGCTGTGAACCGCAGACGGATTGCTCGCGTACGGCACGACGACCACACGGTGGGACGACAGCGTCTCCTCGAGCGCCTTGGCTTCTGCGTCGAGAAGCTCCCGCTCTTCCTTGGTCAGTTCCGGGTGCTCGAACTCGATGTCAAAGCGCTGCTGCGCGAGATCGCGTTCCTGTGTGAAGAGGGAGATGCGTGTGTCTGACACCGCGAAAGGACGCGATCCGACCTCCGTGGAACGCTCTCGAGCGAAGCGCCACGGGAACAGGACCACGCCGTTGAATGAGACCAGCTTGTAGCCCCGCCGCGGGATGACCTCAGCTGAGGGAAGCCGCCCGAGCACCGCCACGAACTCATCCAGACACTTGCGCCAGATCTGCCCATACACCCCCGTGTGCTTCATGTCAGCTTCCGCCTGCGCGTTCGCCATCTTCTCGTGACAGTCGCGGATGATGGCCGAGATCTGCTCCCGCACCAGCACCCCGTCGGCTCCCAGCGTCCGCAGCGCCCACGCACGTCCTTCGTCAATCGCCACTTCAGGATCCCTTCATCCGCCTACAGAGAAACTACCACATCACTTTAGATTTCATCATTATCCGCTCACCCGCGCTCGGCGTGTCGTCCCTCGACGACCGCTACAGGCGCCAGACGTTGGTCAGGAGGCATCGACTTCGGTGGCGGCTCCTTGTGGTCCTGGACGGTTGACGTTCGGGCAGCCCAGGCAAGAAGACATGCTCGAACTACTGAAACAGCGGTACTCAGCTGCTGATCCGGCCGATCTGGACGCTATGCGGCTCGATCTGAGCCCGCCTTCTACGACTCAGCTCGGCCTATGAGGCGCGTCGCAGGAACTCGGTGTACCTTAGCGCCAACCGGTCCGAGTCTGGGCGGTCTTTGCGCAGTGTGGGCAGCGTCAGCTGGACACCGTGCATGCTCTGCAGCCCGTACTGCAGCATCGGGCCATCGACCTCCTCGAGCAGCTGTCGATCGACCTCGACCTCGTAGTCCGGCGTGATGCCGATCAGGTAGCCGTCGTAGGCGGCGTGATGAATCTTGCACAGCGCCAACCCGTTGGTGACTTCTGGCAGCCCAAGTTCATCGCGGTCGGCGACGATATGGGCGGCGTCCAGGAGTTCACCATGCCGCAGGCGGCAGATGGTGCATCGGGTGGCGTAGGCCGCGATGACGCGGCCGCGGAACTCGGTCTGGTGGAGGCGCTGCCGCACCAACTGCTCCGTATAGCGGCGCTCCAGTGGGCTGAGGTCTCCGGCTAGGAATCGCGCGCTCTCGTCGAGGGCGAGTAGGAACTCCCGCTTGTCGACGAGGTCGTCAACCACGTAGACGGGTGCGTGTGGCACGAACACGCCGTCGCGCACTTTGCGCAACAGGATGATTGGCTTCCGCAGTTCATACGCTTTGCGGAGCTTCGCGTTGTCGCCGTTGATCGAGCCTTCGCGGTACGAGTAGTGAAACAACCCGCCGGCGACTTCCCGATCGGAGTAGGGGCCGTCCGCTGAACTGAGGACGCTGAGCGTGGCGTCCATGTCTCGTGGACTCCAGATGCCGCGGCCCTGGTCTATGACCCGGCGCGTACCACCAGTAACGGGGACGGAGGTGAGGTCGCCGCGGGTAACGAAGCCTCCCTTGCGGCTCGCGAGACTGAGTACTGACGCGATGATCTCGTCGCGCAGATGCTCAGCCGTGCCCACGACTGGTTCCTATCACAACGACCACGTCAAAGGGCAGGGCTGGCGCGAGGTCGCGCACCCAGTTGACGCTGTCAACAGGGTGATCCTGGCCTGCCGTGTTGCGCACTACCTGACTGGTGAGAGTACGAGCAGCACTCGCGGGGAAATCGATGGCCAGGGTCTCGATTCCATTCTTGACCCTGGCTGCCAGGGCCGCGCCGTCCTCAGGCATTGCCTGCTTGGAGATCTGCCGCGTCGGCGTCCAGGAGTTCCGCGTACCGCGACGCGCTGACTCTGGAGCTTGTTTGGTCACCCGGGCCATCATCGGTGCGCCGAGAGCGCTACCCACCAAGGCTCCAACGGCGCCAATCGCGGCCGCCTATGCTTCTGCCTGGAGTAGCCCTGCACCATTAGCCGGCCCGTGGCGCTGGGCGCGATTCGCATGACGTGCGCGGTAAACTTCGTGACCCGAATGCTGAACGCTGGAGTAGTCCGTGACTCTGCAATGTGGATCTTGCCAGCAGCGAAATCGGGTGCCTGATGGCCTCGGTGGCGCGCGGATCCGTTGCGGGCGCTGTGGCGCGGCGATTGCCATACCTGGCCGGCCGGATACTGGCAGCCGCTATGCGTCGCCCGGACCTACTGGCGACCTGAATGGTATTCGAGGCCACGAACGCGTGCGGTCTGAGGTTCATCCAGCCGCGAGTCAGGGTAAGGGGAGCCGCACAGAGAGGGCCAACCGGACGCCTCCCGCCGGTGGCGTTGCGCAGAAGAGCCGTACGCTGTCGTTCGGCTCGGCAGCACTGTTCCTGGTCGTTGGTGTGGCGTCGGCGATCCTCTTGCCCGTTCCGTGGCTGGTCGCGCCCGTCATTGGTCTGACTGCTGCTTTGCCCATGGTCATCCTGGGCGCCAAGAGGGCTTCGCAGAACGGGTTGCCGCCGAAGCCCATAGCTCCGTTGCCACGTGAACCGCAGCTGCGGCGTGTCCCTCCGGAGCCGGATGCGACGGTGTGTGAGCCTTCCATGTACTGCGAGATCTGTCATCGGCCGCTGACGAATCCAGACAGCCAGCGGAAGCGCGTCGGCATGGAGTGCATCAAGACCCATGGCCCGCGTTACAAGTACGTGTCCAATCCGGCGCATGTCGCGTGGAGGGCTGAGGTGTCCTCGGCGGAGGTCGAGCTTGCCGCCGAACGAGCGCGCGCTCGTGCCGAGCATGATCGTGCGCTCACGAAGTACCGCCGGGAGATGGACTCCTGGGCGAACCTCATGCGTGTTCCGGAGAACGTCGAGCGCGCTGCACGCCTGCAGGCGGCGCGCGCCATGACCCTCGTTGGGGTGCGTGGGGGTGCGCTCGCAATGGTGGCCTTTGGAGTAGCGTCCTTGGTGATCTGAGGCGTGCTCGACTCCGCGGAGGTGTGATCTCGCTCTCGGCGTGTGGCCCATCCGGCGGGTGGTGCAATGGTTTTCGCAGCCCTCGTGATCCCCGAATTCGCTACGGCAGGTGACGGGGGAGTCATCTGTGTGCGCCTGCGCGTTATCGACTTGTCAATGGGGCCGGTAGCCTCGCTGCGCGAGAAGATCCTTGACCGCTCTGTGGCCGGCGCTGCCTGGATGGGTGTCTGCGGTCTTCTCCAGTGCAAGGAGGGCGTCCCGAACCGCGCGGTCATCCTCGATGGCGTCCCGTTCGTAGTCGGGATCAAGTAGATATGCTCCACGAGCGTCTCCGCTGATCTGGCAGCGCCAGGCGAGGCGATCGAGCAGGATCTCCAGGAGCCGCGCCGCGGCGGGCACGTCGCTACCAGCGGGAGCGAGGTGGTGGTAGGCGAGGTGCTTGTGCGGGTGCTTGGCTGACTCGCGGAGTTCGATGGCGGTCCCAACCTTGGCTGTTGGGTCTGGGCGCTCGGCCAGGTCGCGGACCTTCGCCACGGCCTCGGACATCTGGAGGAAGTCGTCGTCGGCGAAGCCGAACCCGACGAACAGCAGATGGCTCGTCAGCATCAGCGACTGAACGAGGCCCCGGAGTGCGTGGTGGTCAGTTTCAAGCCGTTTGTACTGCTCCCTGGTGAGAACGATCGTGTCCGGGGACTTGATGTCGCCGTGGAGTTTGAGTAGCCACGGGCGCCCGCCCACCGCCAACTGTCGTGCGAGAACCTGAAGCGTAGAGTCGCGATGGATCACGGCGGCGGCGTTTTCAAGGCACGGATCGTAGTTGGTGGTCACCGTCGCATCGCTCCGCAGGTCGGCGAGCAGGGCATGCCCGAGGGCGTGCTTGCGCGTGCGAAAGCGCTCAGCAACCTGGGCATTGAGGTCCTCAATGCGAAGTTCTTGAGCGAGCTGCGGATAGTCCGTCTTCTCGTCGAACGTCAATTCCTCATCTGAAAGCTCCCGGAGCAGCTCCTGCCAGTCCGGGAAGCCGACGGGCTTACTGACGCCCGCGCCGGCGAAGATGGACAGCTCCCCGCGCCCCGCGGATTCACCGAGGTGATCCGCTAGGCGAAGATGCTCAGGGGATAGCTCGGGCCAACCTTCGATTTCGTGATCCTCCGCGAGCTTGCGCGCCCATTGCGCGGCGGCGTAGTCAGAGGTCCGGCGAAGTACGAGCGCGACATCAATGTCGTGCGAACCGACGAACTTACGCAGGCGTCCGATCAGTTCGCGTATCACTTCTGCTCTCTGGCCAGGGAAGTTGCCCTGTCCGACCCCCAGGATCGGCATTGCCACCAACGGAAGAGATCGGCCTCCGTGGCGTCTCGCACGCTTTGCGGCGGCCGACACGGCACTCGCCGCTCGATCCACCATCTCGGCGATGCTGGCGACGCTCACCGTGTCCACCAGCACCCGCAGCCCGACGATCTGGTCGGGCATGCGTTTGCCTTCGGGTGTGGTGTCGGGCAGGACCGCGAGCCCGTTCTCCAGTGTGACGCCATCGGGTCGGAACCATTCGGCGGAAGGCTGGGCATTGGCGCCTTCCTCGACGAAGGGTCGCCAGCCGCCCGAGACGTTGGCGTGGCTATCGCACGGAATCAGGAATGCATCGGCAGCGATCCGACTGAGGTCCGCCTGAACTACGAAGAGATGTCCTCGGGGTGGCATGAGGTGACCTTACGGTCATCGACCGGTGTCGGCGAGAGTTCTGGACGAGCACCGCGGGCTCTCGGCTACATCCGGCGTGCGGCTGCTCTGTGCTCACTTGCGTGCCGATACAGCTCGGCGGGTTTACCTCGCGCGCCTCGACGAATGTCACCGGTCGGTTCCAGGCCCGGCAGCATGGCTCGTCGGAATGTGTCGGGGATCAGTCGCTCGCCGAGAACGGTCTCGTGGAGCAGGCGGAGGTCCCGAATCGTCATCCCGTCGTCGCTGGGTGCGAGCAGGTGCCAGGGGTCGGGCTCGCGTCGGTACTCGCCGCGCAGCTGGGCGGCGGCGTCCGCGACGATCGCGGCGTGGTCGTAGGTCAACGGAGGGAGACTATCCACCGCGACCAGCCGAGTTCGCTCGGTGAGTGGGATCTGGTCGGCGCGCACGGCGTCCAGGTGCGCGACGGAGAGCACCCAGCCGCGGTCGTCCCGTTTGGGGTCGTCAAACACCCTGAGCTGGCGCGGGCTCAGGCCCCGCACGCCGGTCTTGTCGCGCAGTGCGCGCAGGGCGGCGTCCCGCAGGGTTTCGTCGGGGTGGAGGAAGGTGCCGGGTAGCCGCTCGTCGCCGGATTCGTCGCGCACCAGCAGTACGCACAGGCGTCCGTCGTGGACGGTCAGCGCGGCGGTGTCCACGGCGACGGAAGGCCGCGGATAGTCCTCGAGGGCCTTGCCGGCGCTGTCCCGGTACGGCGGTCGTGCGGCGTCCACGACCTCACTTTAGGCGACAGTTGAGCAAACTGTCAGATCCGTGCTCTACTGTGGAACTGAGTTGAACTGATAGTGAGCAAAAGGTTGGTGACGGCGATGAGCCAGGGTGTTGTGGGAACCGGCGCGGCTGCGATGTCGCTGACGCCGATGCAGCTGGATCGGGCGATCGGCACGGTGGTGGCGTCGGCGGCGGGCGATGCGCTTGGGTCCGCCTACGAGTTCGGACCGGGGCTGCGCGACGATCAGCTGCCCGAGTTCGGCGTAGGAGTGTTCGGCCACGGGCGAGGGGAGTGGACCGACGACACCGCCATGGCGATGCCGATCCTCGAGTCGCTCGCGTGCGGCGACTCGCTCGATCCGCAGACCCTCGCATCGATCGTGAGCCGCTGGGTGGACTGGTCGACGACCGCCAAGGACGTCGGAGCCCAGACTCGGTCGGTGCTCGGACGCCTCGGCGACTGCTCGGAGGAGTCCGCTCGCCGGGCAGCGCGGGAGGTGCATGGGCGGTCCGGGCGGAGCGCCGGGAACGGCTCCCTCATGCGCACCGGGCCGGTGGCGCTCGGCTTCCTGGAGGACGGACGCGAGCCCGATCTGGTGGAGGCCGCGGGTCGGATCGCGCAACTGACCCACTTCGAGCAGGACAACGTCGACGCCGTCGTGCTGTGGTCGCTGGCCGTTCGGCACGCGATTCGGACGGGGGAGTTCGATCCGACCGTGGGGTTGGAGTGGGTCGGGGCCTCGGCGGAAGGGGTCTCGACAAGCTCGACCAGCAGTGAGGACTCAACCGGCGGCGGGGCCGAACGGTGGGCGGACCTGATCGACGAGGCGCTGGCGCCCGGTGCGCATCCGCGGGACTTCCAGGCGCACAACGGCTGGGTCGTGAAGGCGTTCCAGGGCGCTTTGGCGGCAGTGGCGGGCGCCTCCGACGTCCGTGATGCGCTGATCCGCGCCGTCCGGGGTGGCGGCGACACCGACACGGTCGCCGCCATCGCGGGATCGCTCGCCGGCGCCGTATGGGGCGCCACCCAGGTGCCGCTGGGGTGGCAGCGGCTGCTGCACGGCTGGCCCGGCCACACCGCAAACGACCTGACCGGGTTGGCTGTGCTGGCCGCCCGCGGTGGGCGTCCGGACTCGGTCGGCTGGCCGGTCGTGGACGCCGTACCCAGCAGCGGGTTCCTGCACACGGCACCGGTGCGGCATCCGCACGATCCAGGGGTGTGGCTCGGTTCGCAGAGCGCGCTGGGTGAGCTGCCGCCGTCGGTGGGTGCCGTGGTGTCGTTGTGCCGGGTGGGAGCCGCCGAGGTTCCGGAGGGTGTGGAGTCGGTGCGGGTCTGGCTGATCGACCAGCCGGGTCGCAACGCGAACCTCGAATGGACGCTTGCGGACGCGGCCGACGTCATCGCCGAGCTGCGGGCCGGGGGGTCTGGACAGGCTCGGCCGACGGAGGTGTTCGTGCACTGCGCCGAGGCGCGCAGCCGAACCGCCGCCGTCGCGGCACTGTACGGTTTCTACAGGCTCAACCAGCGAGGACGCGTCGGCCTGGAGCGGGCGTGGCGGGACGTCGAGGGCGTGCTTCCGCACTTCGCTCCCGCGCCGTTCCTGGCCGACGCCGTTCGCCGGGTTGCGGCGTCCGACCCCAAGGGCAGGACGGGTAAGACCGGCGGCAACCACGAGCCGCTCGATGCGGCGGCCGAGAGGATCGCCGCCCGCATCGCGTCCGACCTGGGGCGGTTGCGTGGAACGGGCCTCGCGTACACGGTCGACCTCGGTCACGCGTTCTTCCAGGCCGCCTCCTACGACGGCGACCAGGTGCTGATCGAGATCTCCGCCGAGCGGTTCATGCCCGCCGATCGTCCGCTGGCGCCCGGCAGCCACAAGCGGCTGATGCAGCTCGGGTTCAGCCGTCCGACGACGAGGTGGCCGAACTGGTGGATCGCCATGGAGCACAGCTCGGACGACGAACTGCTGCACGCGGCGCGGGCGACCACGACCGCCTTGCTGACGGTCTACGAGATGTCCGCCACGGAGGTCGCGGAGGCGCTCGGAATGCCGGCGCCCGACCGCGAGCAGCCTACCGAAGAAGCGGGACGGGATGCCGGAGTCAGGGTTCAGCTGCGCGCCGAGGAACGGCCGGACGGGTCGTGGCTTCACCTGTGCGTCCCTCGATGACGACGGGAACCTGCACCTGGACGGCCAGGACCTCGGCCCGGTGACTCGGCCCGTCAGCCCGGACGGGGAGTACGAGTACGTCACGACCATCGCCGCAGTCGATGTCCCGCGGTTCGTGGAGTTGGCCGGCGGGACGCCGGGGCACGACGTCCTGAGATTGCTCGCCGACCGTTGGAGCGGGCCGGCGTCCTTCGAACTCGAACGGATGCTGCGCGCGTCCGACATCCCGGTGGAGTTGCAGGTCTGGTAGCGGCCTCGGCATCAGTGCCGATCGAAGGCGGGTAGCAGAACTGTCGGCGGCGGCTGTCAGAGTGTCGGTGACCAGGTAAGGCATGGTCGGCGTGGGCCAACGGTGGGACTTCGCGCACGATCACCAGTTCCAGGAGGATGAGCGATGAAGGGATTCGCGACTCGTCTACTCGCTTGCTTGAGGCGATTGTGCGAAAGCCCTGCAGACCTCGGCTCTCCTGCCGCCGACGGCGAGGTCGTCCAGCTCGCCGAATCAAGCGAGCTCACCACATCGTTCCTCCTGGAGCCACTGGCGTGGCGAGTGCGAGTGGTTGAGCATATTCTGGTCGACAGCGCCCACAACTGCGAGCGCCGGAGGTCGGTGCAGTGCGCCCCGCTGCGGCAGTTCCTGGCGGACCGGGGATTCCCCGTAGGTGCGGGTGCTCGGTCCGCGATGGTGGTGGTCAACGTCGCGTCGGTGCCGCGTGGACCTCTGATGAACTTCGATGTTGAAGGGCCACTTGGCCCCGCATACCTGCTGCCGCGACACGCGATCGCCGAACGTCAAGCGGCGTTCCTCCGGAGACTCGCAACGGACGCGTCGCTGGTGGTCACAGACGGGTGTTACGCACTCTTGCGCGGCATGGTCGGCCTGCCGCTGGGCGATGCGCTTGCGGAGTACGGAACCCGCCGGTTCAGCATGGTCAGCTACCTACGCGGAGGCCTTGGAGTAGCGGATCTGAGCCGATACGAGAAGCAGTGGGCCGAACTCGGTGAGAGCTGCGTCGACTTGCTGGGGGATCGGATCGACGGCGACGAGGACGCCATCGCTTCGCTGAACCCCGTTATGGCGCTGCCCGAGGCGATGTCGCTGCTTCAGCTGCCATCCGTGGACTTATCTCTGGAAGTGCTGGACCGAGCGCTCATCGACCTTTTTGAGCTTCTCACGGAGGCGGATCATGCAGACCGCGCGCAGACCGAGCCCGGGGCGGCCAGCGAGCTCCTGAACTCGCTGGCGGACTACGCGGTGGAGTACGACCTGATGGTGGCAACGAGGGTCCCCCTTGATGAGCCGTTCATGCTCAAGTACTCAGAACGCCGTGATCTGAATCTCGGCACCTGGAGCAACGGTGGCAGTCAAGACGTCGTGATCTCCGACGCCGCAAGCAACCATGTTGTGTTGGAGGTCTCTGACCCGAACATCGTGCTGCAGAACGTGCGCGTCACAGCAACGAACTCGGACGGGGCGACTCACGGCGGTTTCAGCAGTCGCGATACCGGGCAGGCGTGGACGTTCTATGCGTCCGACATGGACCGTGACTACCGAGCCACCCTCCACTTCACCGCCCGGCCCACCTGGCGCGTAGGGATCGTGCCGTATGTGGTGACGCTGCTGCTGGTGTTGCTGACCGCCGGGCTGTGGCACAGCGGGACGCGCGGGTTGGGGCAGTTGGCGATCGTGGCAGGCCCGTCCGCGTTGGCCGCGTCGGTGCTGCTCGCTCGAGACCAGTCCACCCTTGCCGCGTACCTTCGGCGACGGACCGATCTTCTGGTCGCCGGGGCCTTGCTGGCGCTTCTTGTATCGTGCGTGGCTCTCTATCTCGGTGTCGGTGCCACGTTGTAGCCTCAAGATGAGGCTTGATGAGTTCGACAACCCAACATCCTTGGAGGTTGCAATGGCGAGGAACACAGGGCGCGGATCACGCGTTGGTTCGGTCAACGCCTACTCACGGTCGCAGATGGGCAGCGGCACCTGGTCGTTGCGCGAAGGGACGACCGGCCGGTTCGTTGCGGTGAAGTCGACCGGGGGCGACCTCAAGGGAGTGCGTCGCGAGAAGTAGCGACTGGTGGCCTGATCTAGGCATAGCGAACTCGACGGATGAAGGTGATTCTCGCCGACGACGGACAGCCGCTCGCGGTGGATGTCGTGATCGATGCCTATCTGAACGGTCTCGGGCGCGCGGGCTTGCGGGCCCTCGTCCTCGACCTCGCGGCGACGAGTGCCGAGGCGCGGCGGGTGCTGCGGCTGCGGGCGTCCCCGGCAGGATCGGACGTCCAGCGGGAACTCATCGGCCAGATCGACCGCGCGCTCTCGCAGATCGATCTGAACTTCTACGACCCGTACGAGTACGACTACTACGGCGAACTCTCGGACGAGGAGCGCTTCAGTGAGCTGTTCGACGTCCTCGATGAGGTCGAGCGGCACCTCGACGCCGGACATGCCGAGCAGATGCTCCCGGTCGTGGAGCGGGCGCTCACCGGATTGCGCCAGGTCGGTGAGGATGCGGAGGAGGCGGATGGGCTGATCGATGGGGCGGTGGGCCGCGTCGTGACGTTGTACGCCCGAGCCTGCGAGGCCGGCCACCCCGAACCCGTCGTCCTGGCACGCTGGCTCGTCGCATTCCGTGCCGATCTGCCGGGCTGGCTCGACCTGTCGCTGGACGAGTTCGCAGGGGCGCTCGATGAGCCGGCCTGGCTCGCCTATCGTGAGGCGGTCAGCGCCCTGGACGCCGCGTGGACTCCGGACGCCGGCTTCGACGAGGTGACCGCGATGAGTCTCGAACTCGCCGACCGTGACGGCGACGTCGACCGGGCCATCGAGCTGCTGCAGCGCGACGCCCGGACCCCGTTCACTCCCATCATCGAACGCCTCCGGGCTGCCGACCGCGCCGATGACGCGCTGGCCTGGCTGGATCGCGGTGTACGCGAGGGCATGGTCGACGCCGGGCCGTACGGTTCCAAGTACGATATCGCCGCGTCCACGGTCGCCGACCTGTACTTCGCCGCCGACCGGGCAGACGACGCCATTGCGGTGCTGACCAAGTGTTCAAGCGCCGGCTCGACACCGCGAGCTACCGAATGCTGCTGGAGACGGCCGCGCTGGCCGGGCGTGAGGACGCCGTCCGGACGGTCCGCTCTCGCGCTGGCCAGGGCGAGCGCCGACGCGCACGGCGGAGCGCAGCTGGTGTTGCTGCTGCTGTCCGACAACGATCTGGTCGGCGCCTGGGAGGCGGCCGACAGTTTCGGCCTCGGTGGTGCGTGGCGCGAACTCGCCGGCGCATCGGAGGACGAGTTCCCTCGCCGTAGCGGCGACCTGTACCGGCCCGCGCTCGCAGACTCTCTGCGCGTTGCGACCACGAAGCGGTACCCGGCGATCGCCGACATGCTGGCGACGATGCGGAGGCTCTACCGCGACGCCGGCCTCGGTGCCGAGATCGACGCCGAGATCCGGGCGATTCGTGCGACCTACCGGCGTCGTCCGGCGCTCATGGCCGCGATGGATGCCATCCACCTACCCAGCTGACGCGTCGCCGTGCGGTCGCTGGTGAGGTTGGTCGCAAACGTACGACCTTGGGCCCGCGAATGTCCGGGTTGACCGTCGCAAACGTTCGGGTTGATGGTCGCGAACGTTTGAGCAAGGTATGGTGGCGGTTGTGAATGGCCTAGTCGCGCGGCATCTGCAGCCTCTTGGCGAGGAGTTCCTCGGCGCGTTCCCGGCCGTCGTGATCCAGGGGGCTCGGCAGGTCGGGAAGAGCACTTTCGCGCAGATGCTCGTCGAGACGCGACCGCACACCCGTCTCAGCCTCGATGACGACGACGTCCGCGATGCTGCGCTTGCAGACCCTCGCGCGTTCGCGGCGCAGGCCGGTGCGGGCACCCTCGTGGTCGACGAGATTCAGCGCGCGCCCTCACTCCTGTTGGCCATCAAGTCCTCCATCGACAACGATCGCCGTCCGGGTCGCTTCCTGCTCACGGGATCGTCCCATCTCTTGCGGCTGTCGCGGACACCTGATTCGCTCGCCGGGCGCGCAGTAACTCTCGACCTTCACGGACTCAGCCAGGGAGAACTTGCCGGACGACGAGAGGACTTCGCCGCATGGCTGAGAGCTGGCGATGGCTTAGCAGGCGTGCCCCCCATCACTTGGACGCGCGCCGACTACATCAACGCGGTCGCCCGTGGTGGATACCCGGAGGTGCGCTCGTACTCGGATCGGCTCCGCTCGGCCTGGCTCGACAGCTATACGGATCGCCTGCTGACCCGAGATGTCGGCGATGTCTCTCGTGGCCTGTCGAGTGACCGTCTGGCTGCGGTCCTGCGGCTCGTAGCGGCAAATCAGGGCGGCGAACTCGTCCAGGCGCGCTTGGCTGACACCTTATCGATCGGGAAGTCGTCCATTGCTGCGTACCTGGCGGCGCTGTCCACGCTGTATCTCACCCACGATCTGCCCCCGTGGCGCGCGAACCTCACCAAACGCGAGGTCGGTCGCCACAAGGTGTCGATCGCAGACTCTGGGTTGGCGTTGCGTCTCGCGAAGCTGCACCCGGCCGCGCTGGCGGAGTTCGCGGCAGCGCCGGCATTCGGTGGTCCACTGGAGGCGTTCGTCGTCGGCGAGCTGATCAAACAACGCGGCTGGTCGGACGTCGAGTTCGACCTCTACCACGTCAGGGATCGCGACGGGTTGGAGGTCGACCTCGTCATCGAGTATGCGGACGGCAAGGTGTTCCTGATCGAGGTCAAAGCATCATCGACCTACCGGGGGGAACATGCGCGCGGCATCCGTGCGCTCGCCGAGCGCCTGGGCGATCGGTTCCTGGGTGGAGCGGTGCTCGGCCTGTCCCAGGAGTCACGTTTGCTGGGTGCGGGCATCTGGGGGTTGCCAGTCGCCGCGCTGTGGCATACAGCCGGCAGTTACGAACTCCCGGTGCCGGAACGGACCGACGCGGCTCGATGGGTCGACTTCGGGTAGAGCGCCTCGCTTCGCTCGCGGATGTCCTTATGTCTTAATCATTGTGACATCGGGAGGGCTCCGGTACGCTCGATGTCCTAATGATTAGGACATAAGGACACGAGATGGATGCCCTGTTCCAGCCACCTGACCTGGGGCTCGATGACCTCGCGGTCATTGAGGAGATAGGCCAGATCCGCGCGCGGCTGGCCTCGGTGCTGCGCGCTCCAAAGCGGTGGGAGGGCGGCCTGCGTCGGACGTCCCGTGCTCGCGCGATCCAGGGCTCGAACAGCATCGAGGGCTACACCGTCAGCGACCAGGACGCCGCTGCCGCGGTTGAAGACGAACCGCCGCTCACGGCGGATGAGCGCACCTGGGCAGAGATCGTTGGGTATCGACGCGTGCTCACCTACGTGCTCAGCGTGGCGTCCGAGCCCGGATTCGCCATCTACGAGAGCATGATCCGCTCAATGCACTTCATGCTCCTGGAGCACGAACTCGCGAAGTCGCCGGGCAGATATCGCACCGGGCCGATCTACGTTCGCGATGACCAGCTGGACCGCAACGTGTACGAGGGGCCCGAGCCCGAGCAGGTGCCCGACCTGGTGCGGCGCTTCGTGCATAAGCTCGGTGACGCGTCCAGCGACGCCCTGGTGCGCGCGGCGATGGCGCATCTGAATCTGGTGATGATCCACCCGTTCCGCGACGGCAACGGACGCATGGCGCGGGCGCTGCAGACGATGGTGCTCGCTCAGGATCAGGTACTGGAGCCGACCTTCAGCAGCATCGAGGAGTGGCTCGGGCACAACACCGACGATTACTACGCCGTTCTCGCCGCGACAGGTGGTGGTGCGTGGCACCCCGCGCGGGACACCCGCCTATGGGTTCAGTTCAACCTCCGCGCTCACCACATGCAGGCGCAGACGCAGCAGCGGCGGTTCGATGAGGCCGAACGGCTCTGGACTCTTGTCGACTCCCTGGTGTCTCGACATCGGCTGCCCGAACGCTCTGCGGACGCCCTCTTCGACGCACTTCTGGGGATGCGAGTGACGCGTCCGTCGTACGTGAAGCGGACCGAGGTTGAAGACCGGACCGCCACCCGCGACCTGGTCAGGATGACGGAACTGGGGCTGCTGACCGCGCATGGACACACTCGGGCTCGCTTCTACACGGCGGGGCCCCCGTTGGTGGAGGAGATGCGGGCACTTCGGAGACGGCGCCAGCCGCTCGTCGATCCGTATCCCAGCCTGGCGGGCGAGATCAGGGCGGCTGCGGGGGAATGGTCTCATTGATGAGAGTTTCATCGATGATAGTGACGTCGATGGGAGTCTCACTGACGCGCGCTCACCGGGGGCTCAGCGGCTTGGAGCCCCAACTCGTTCGACTGGGGCTGGAGCGTCCGGTCGGGACGGCGGGTAGCTTCGAGAGGGAAGCGCGCTTGCTGACGGTGCCGTCCCGGGTGGACGCCGGGACCTCGGACCCGAACTGGATGACGCAAGCCAGCCACTCGAGGAGGATCCATGCCCGACCATCCCGCTGCCGCTCATCGCTCCCGCGGACGCCGGAACTTCGTCACGATCGGCGCCGGCGTCGCGGCCTGCGCGGTGGTCGGGTCGCTGCTCGCCGATGCCGGCAGCGCTTGGTATCAACGGCTGAAGAAGCCGTCGTGGCAGCCGCCGGCGGCCGCCTTCCCGATCGTCTGGACGTCGCTGTACGCGGTGATCGCGGTGTCGGCCGCCCGGACGGTCACCCGCTTGGAGGCGCAGGGACGCGACGGTGAGGCGTCCGACTTCAAGCGGGAGCTTGCGACGAACCTGATGCTCAACGCCGGCTGGTCGGGGCTGTTCTTCCGCGCCCATAACCTGCCCGCCGCGACCATCGGCGCGGCCGCCCTGGCGGCGTCCTCGGGCAAGCTGGCGCGCCGAGCCGCGTCCGTCGGCACCGCACCCGCGCTCGGGCTGGGCGCCTACGCGGCTTGGTGCGCCTTCGCCACCGCGCTCTCCGCGAAGGTGGCCGCGCTCAACCCCGACGATCCGGATTGAGCGGCAGCCAGAGCACGGATCAGCGCCGTATCCGCTGGTTGAGCCTGACGAAACCCCTTGTCAGAGTGGGTCTCGACAAGCTCGACCAACGGTCAGCCGAACGCTGCGATCTCGATCTTGTGCATGCCCATCAGCTTCTCGAAGGCGCCCGGCTTGCTCATCAGTTGATCCAGGTTGTCGGGCACCAGCTGCCAGGACAGTCCGAACTTGTCGGCCAGCCAGCCGCACTGCTCGGCCTCGGGCACGGCGCTGAGCTGCTCCCACCAGCGGTCGAGTTCCTCCTGGCCGTGGCAGTAAACCATCAGGGAGACGCCGCAGGTGAAGGTGAAGTCCTGGTCGGCGGCGTCCATGGTGGCGAACCACTGGTCGAGCACCTGGAACTCGCCGAACATCACCCGTCCCGCCATGGGTCCGGCCTCGGCGGGGTAGGGCGCGACCATACCCTGGCGTCCGCCGAAGACCGAGGTGTAGAAGTCCATCGCCTCGCGCGCGCGTCCCAGGACGGTGTGGCCGAACATGATGCTCGGAATGATGAACGGACGCGGCTCGCCCTCCGGGTTGGTCAGCATCAGCTGCCAGCTGACCCCGTACCTGTCCTCGACCCAGCTGTAGTACGGGCTGAATGGGTACTCCTGCAGCGGCATCAGCGCCCTGCCGCCGTCCGACAGCGCCGCCCACAGCTCGTCGAGATGTGCACGGGCCTCCGGGTCGACCGACGGATCGAAGTTGACGAAGAACGACACCGACGGGTTCGGCCGGAACATCGCGTCGGCGTTGATGCCGATCAGCCGATAGCCGCCGAGCTCGAACTCGACGGTGAGCACCTCGCCGGCGAACTCGGCCTGGAAGTCAGGTAGTCCCTCGGTGGGGTAGTGAACGGTCTCGATCACCTTGCCGTCCGGAAACACCGAGGCGTAGAACGCGGCCGCCTCGGCGGCGCTGTGGTCGAACCAGAGATTGGGGACGATGCGCTGCATGTCTGGGTCCTCTCGTCGGTGAGCACTGGACTGACTCGGACGTCTCCCAGCGAGCCTACGTCGTGGGCCGGATGCGGGCCTATCTGCGCATCGGTCGTCACCGAGCGTTGAACGGGTTGCGTAGTCGGCCAGTCCTGTGGCGTCAGATCAGGAGAGAGCGGCCGGCGCGTGCGTCGCCGACCGTCTGACGCAGTCGTTGGCGCGAGTCGGAGGGGCGTGGGTCTGCGCTCGGTGTTGGCCTTCTGCTTCGTCCGGATCGCGGTGTCGGGCCTTGAGGCTGGAGGCTCCGAGTCCGGCCCGGGATCGCGACATGGCGATGAGTGTCCCGCTAGCGGTCGCCGCGGGCGAGCTTTCGCAGGAGCAGCAGCAGGATGGCTCGCTCGGCGGGGGTGAGCGTGGCGACCCATTCGGCTTCGCGGGCGTTCTGCGCCCGGTAGGCGCGTCCGATCGTCTCTTCGCCGGCCGCGGTGAGGGAGAGTTGGCGCATCCGTCCGTCGTGGGCTGCGCTGGCGCTCGCCACCAACTGCTTGCCCGTGAGCAGCTTCACCGTCGACGAGACCAGGGCCCTGCTCATCCCGGTCACTTCGACCACCTCGCGCTGCTCCAGCGGGCCGGCCAGCCAGAGGCAGTGCAGTACCCGGTATTGCGACCAGGTGAGGTCGTAGTCCCTGAGCGCGGACAACTCGAAGTCGCGCACGATCGTGTCCGAGGCGCGGTTCAGCATCATGTTGAGTTCGCTCGCGAAGGCGTCGGCGTCCGGCGCGCGCTCGCTGATTCGCTCACGGGCGGCAGCCAGGTACTCCCAGAACGCCTGGGGCGGCGTCCATCCGCGGGTGGCGTTCACGGTCGAATCCTAGGGCCTGGCCGGGTGAGAGCGAAGCATGCGGCGACAATCAATCGTCAAAAACTTGATGAATAATGCGATGTCGTCATACGCTGGAACCAGCCCGGACAGAAGCCAGATTGACCGCTGTCTGGGCGGCCCTCCGCACTCGTTCGTCGCGTGACTTGGATGAGAAGCGGTCAATTATCAGACTATTTTTCGTTGCAGAGTGGACGGCCGCACGCCCAACCGAGCACTGCAACGCCCAGAAGAGGAGAGTTGCGTGGACTACGCAAAGACAGCAGCCGCCGTGCTCGCCGGTGTCGGGGGTGAAGAGAACATCGACACCCTCGCCCACTGTGCTACCCGGCTGCGCTTCGTCGTGAAGGACCGGGACAAGGTCGACGACGGGGCCGTCAAAGGGATCGCCGGGGTACTCACCACCGCCGACTCCGGTGGCCAGTACCAGGTGGTCATCGGCAACGAGGTCCCGGAGGTCTACGCGCAACTGCGCGCGATCGCGAACCTCGGCTCCCGCACCGCTCAGGCCAAGCGCGCGGACGAGCCCAAGGGCTCGATCGTCAACCGATTCATCAAGATGATCGCGGCGATCTTCACGCCCGTGCTCTGGGCGCTCGCCGCCACCGGCCTGCTCAAGGCGCTGCTGGCGACCAGCGTGACCGTGGGCTGGATGACCAACACCACCTCGACCTACGTCATCCTGAACGCCCTGTCGGACGCGTTCATCATGTTCCTGCCGCTCGCTCTGGCCATCACCGCGGCCGGGCATTTCGGCGCCCAGCAGTTCACCTCGCTGGCAATGGCCGGCGCGCTGGTCTATCCGGCGATCGTCGCCCTCTCGGGCAAGCCGGACGTCACCTTCTTCGGGCTGCCGGTGATCATGGTCAGCTACGCCTCCAGCGTGATCCCGATCATCGTGGTGGTGTGGGCGCAGAGCCACTTGGAGAAGTACCTCTACGCGGCGCTGCCGGCGGCGGTACGGCGGTTCCTCACCCCGATGATCGTGATCCTCGTCCTGGTGCCGCTCACCTTCCTGTTGATCGGCCCAGTCTCCAGCGTGGTCAGCTACGGACTGTCCTCCGGTGTGAGCTGGGTGTTCAGCGTGGCACCCTGGCTGGGCGGCACGCTGGTCGGCGGCCTGTGGCAGGTGCTGGTGATCTTCGGCCTGCACTGGACCTTCATTCCGCTGTTCGTCGTGGAATACCAGCAATACGGCTTCATCTACCTGCTCGCCCCGGTGTTCACCGCCAAACTCGCCCAGACCGCGGCCACGGCGGCCGTGTGGGTGCGGATCAGGGACGAGAAGCTGCGGTCGCTGGCCGCTCCGGCCACGATCTCGGGCCTGCTCGCCGGCGTCACCGAGCCGCTGCTCTACGGCATCAACCTGCCGCTGAAGCGCCCGTTCTACTTCGGCGTCGCCGGGGGTGCCATCGGCGGTGCGATCATCGCCGCCGGCGGCGTCGCGTCCAACTCGTTCGCGCTGGCCTCGCTGATCTCGATCCCGTCGCTGATCGGCCAGGGCTCGATCGCCGCGGTGTTCCTCGGCATCGGTGTCGCGATGGCGATCGGCTTCGTGCTCACCCTGTTCTGGGGCATCCCGAAGGACGCCGCCGCCATCCTCGACCTGCCCGAGTCGACCCCGGCGTCCGAGAACCCGGCGGCCGTGGTCCCGGCAGTCGTCGGCCCGGTCGGCATCGCCAGCCCGCTGGACGGCGAGGTCGTCGCCCTCGCCGACGTCGCCGACCCGGTGTTCAGCAGCGGCGCCCTCGGTGCCGGTGTCGCGATCCGGCCGTCCGGCGCGGTGGTGCACGCACCGACGGACGCCGAGGTGGTCGCCATCCTGCCGTCCGCCCACGCGGTCGGGCTGCGCACGGACGCCGGTGTCGAACTGCTGATCCACGTCGGCCTCGACACCGTCAAGCTGGACGGCCAGCACTTCCGGGCGCTGGTCGCGATCGGCGACCGGGTGAGCGCCGGACAGCCTCTGATCGAGTTCGACCGCGAGGCGATTCTCGCCCTCGGCTACGACCTGGTCACACCCGTCCTGGTCACCAACGGCGCGCGGTTCACCGTTAGGGACGAGGCGGCCGGCCCGGTCCGGCACGGCGACGCGATCTTCGCCGCCACCCCGGCCACCGAGACCGTCGCCGGCTGAGGCCGACCCAACCCATCCCGACAAGGAGCATCATGACCGCGACCAGCCCACGATTCCCCGACGCCTTCCTCTGGGGCGGCGCCTCCGCCGCGCATCAGATCGAGGGCGGCTATGACCAGGGCGGCAAGGGACTCAGCATCCAGGACGTCCTGCCGCAGGGCAGCCGGAAACCCCGCAGCGCCGGCCCGGTGCCGGAGAATCTGAAGCTGGTCGCGGTCGACTTCTACCATCGCTACGCCGAGGACATCGCGCTCTTCGCCGAGATGGGCTACACCGTCTACCGGTTCTCCATCACCTGGTCGCGGATCTTCCCCACGGGCACCGAGGCCGAACCCAACGAGGACGGCCTGGCCTTCTACGACCGCGTCCTGGACGAACTGGAGAAGCACGGCATCGAACCGCTGGTGACGCTCTCGCACTACGACATGCCGCTGGCGCTTCCGAGCGGTACAACGGCTGGGCCGGACGGGAGACGATCGGCTTCTTCGAACGGTTCGTCCGGGTGCTGTTCGAACGCTACGGCACACGGGTGAAGTACTGGCTGACCTTCAACGAGATCAACTCGCTGATGCACGTCCCGTTCATGAGCGGCGGGATCAGCACCCCCAAGGAGCAGCTCACACCGCAGCTGCTTTACCAGGCGATGCACCACGAGCTGGTGGCCAGCGCCCTGGCCACCAAGATCGGTCGGGAGCTCGCGCCCGGTGTCCGAATCGGCTGCATGGTGCTGTCCCAGCCGAGCTACCCGCTGACCCCGGCGCCGGCCGACCAGCTCGCCGTCCTGCACGCCGACCAGGCCAGCCTGGCTTTCGGCGACGTCCACGTCCGGGGCGCCTACCCGGGGTACTTCCTGCGGAAGCTGCGCGACGCCGGCGTCACCCTCGACATCACGGACGCCGACCGCGAGATCCTCACCCACACCGTCGACTTCGTCTCGTTCAGCTACTACGTGAGCGTGTGCGAGACCGCCGACCCGTCGGCCCGCGAGGCCGGACTGGGCAACCTGATGGGCGGAATCAAGAACCCGCTGCTGCCGGCCAGCGAATGGGGCTGGCAGATCGACCCGATCGGGCTTCGGATCGTCCTCAACCAGTTCTGGGACCGGTGGCAGAAGCCGCTCTTCATCGTCGAGAACGGGCTCGGCGCCCGCGACGAGCTGGTCGAGGTTGACGGCCGGCTGACCGTCATCGACGACTACCGGATCGCCTACCTCAACGACCACCTGGTGCAGGTCGCCGAGGCCATTCAGGACGGCGTGGAGGTGATGGGCTACACCACCTGGGGGTGCGTCGACATGGTCAGTTCCAGCACGTCGCAGATGAGCAAGCGGTACGGGTTGATCTACGTCGACCGCAACGATGACGGCTCAGGGACGCTGGCCCGCTACCCGAAGAAGTCGTTCGGCTGGTACGCCGAGGTGATTCGCAGCGGCGGAGCCAGCCTGGAGGGCTCGCAGTAGGCCCGGATTGTGTCAGATCGGGCACCGCTACCGGTGCCCGATCTGACACAGTCCACCGGCGACTCCCTACACCGACGTGGATGGTGCCGGACAGGCGGCGATCGTATCCTCCGATCAGGACCGACCCCGGACAGGAGCCACGCGCATGACCAGACGCATCCTCGACGTCGTCACCAACGTCGGCCACTACGACGACCCGGCACACCCCACGGGCCTGTGGCTGTCCGAACTCACCCACGCCTGGCAGGTCTTCGCAGAGCACGGCTTCGAGCAGACGATCGTCAGCCCGCAGGGCGGCGCGTCGCCCATCGAGCCGCGGTCGCTGAAGTTTCCGAGCTACGACAAGACGGCCAAGGCCTGGCACGCCTCTGCGGCGAGAATGGCGCTGCTGGAGAACACCGCCCGCCCGGACGACATCGACCCGGCTGACTTCGACGCCATCTACTTCACCGGCGGCCACGCGGTGATGTACGACTTCCCCGACAGCGAGGGCTTGCAGCGGATCACCCGCGAGCTCTGGGAGCGCGGCGGCATCGTCTCGTCCGTCTGTCACGGCTACTGCGGCCTGCTCAACACCACGCTCTCGGACGGCTCCCTCCTCGTCACCGGACGCCGCCTCACCGGCTTCGCCTGGCAGGAGGAGGTGCTGGCCCGCGTGGACAAACTGGTGCCGTACAACGCCGAGGACGAGATGAAGAAGCGCGGCGCCCGCTACGAGAAGGCCAGACTCCCGTTCGTCTCCTTCACGGTCGTCGACGGGAACCTGGTCACCGGTCAGAACCCCGGGTCGGCGAAGGAGACGGCCGAGAAGGTGGCCGAGCTCGTGGATAGGGTCGGCTGAACTCGGAATCCCTTGTCGATCGGGAGGCGGGGAGGTCTCGACTACGTCGGGGTCTCGACCAGCGGTGAGGGGAGGGTCTCGACAAGCTCGACCAGCGGTGTGGGTCAGGCCTGCTGGGCCTTCGCGAGCCGGTAGCCGACGCCACGGACGGTCTCGATGAACCGCGGCACTGTGGCCGAGTCGGACAGTTTGCGGCGCAGGTTGGCGATGTGGCTCTCGATGGATCGCCGGTCGGCCTCGACCACGTAGCTGTTCATGTCGTTGCGGGTGAACGCGGCGAGCTCGTCCTTGCTGATCACCCGCCGGCTGCGTTGCATCACCGCCGAGAGCAGGTCGAATTCGGTCCGGGTGAGCTCGACCGGGTGCCCGTCGAGCTCGACCAGCCGCATCTCGAGATGCAGGCGCAGGCCGTTGTGGTGCAGCCAGCCGCTCTCACCGGCCTCGTCCGGCGCGGCGGGGGGCGGGGGAGTGCTGGTGTGGTGTTCGAGTTCGCGGCGGCGGATCATCGCCTCGACCCTGGCGCGCAGCT
>WBZS01001060.1_pt1 | contig 24855 bp, 20 predicted proteins | sample 5204201 | NCBI WGS metagenome assembly WBZS01 (sample SAMN12344357, study PRJNA552823) | activated sludge metagenome | biome: Activated sludge suspended growth; feature: Nitrification reactor; material: Wastewater; isolation source: activated sludge from nitrification reactor of wastewater... | reverse complement strand
ACCGACCGCGGTGGTGGCCACCAACCCCCTGGGCAGATCCCATGGCCACCACCGGGCAGTTCTCGTGGCCGTCACTGGGCAGGTTTCATGACCGCCTCCGGGCAGAAACCAATGGCCCTTGACACGGATCGACTTTGATCGATCCAAATGGGGGTGCGCGGGCAGTTTCGGTACGGCAGCGCCCCGACTCTGTGGGGACATCGAGCGCGCTCAGGTGCGTGAGATCCCGCGCGCGCTCAGTGGTCGACACAGGTAGGTGAGATCCCGCGCGCGCTCAGTGGTCGACACAGGTAGGTGAGATCCCGAGCGCGCTCAGGTCTGGACGACGAGAACCACGACGAGAACCCAACGAACCACGACCCTAACCCGCCGTCGCGGTGCGAGGAGGAAGACCTGAGCTCACCAGCGCGAGGGATAGCGCCGCGACCCTGGAGCGGGGCAGTCAGACACGGGATAGCGCCGCGACCCGCGTTCGGACACGCGGCCGGCGTGGCTGCCGGTGTGCCTGGAGCGGGGCAGTCAGACACGGGATAGCGCCGCGACCCTGGAGCGGCGCAGTCAGACACGGCATAGCGCCGCGACCCTGGAGCGGCGCAGTCAGGCACCGCGCAGTCAGACAGAGACGAACTCTCCCGTACGTGCACTCGTGATCATGGCCTCGCAGACTCGAACAACCTGAGCGCCTTGGGCGAGGGTGACGATGTCGGACTCTTTGCCGAGAAGGGCGTCGCGGAACTGCTCGTGTTCGGTGCGAAGGGGCTCGGGCTTGGCAATCGCGTACCTGGTCACGTCGCCTTCGCTCACCCCCCGGAACTGTGCGATGTCGTCGCGAACGACGTCGACTTGACCGTTCGCATAGAAGGTCAGGTCGGCGAGGAGGGTGTCGGCGACGTACATGCCCTTCTCGCCCGTCACGGTCGTGAGCCGCTCCTTGGTGGGTGACAGCCAGTTGACCAGGTGGTTCGCCATGAGGCCGCCGGTGAGCGTGCAACTCGCCGCCACCATGTCCTCGTACGCCCGCCCTGATTTGAACATGGTGCGCGCGGCAACGGCCTCGTACGACCTCTGCGTCACCCACGCCGTCAGGTCGATGTCGTGGCTGGCCAAGTCCTTGACGACACCGACGTCGGCGATGCGGTTCGGGAAGGGGCCTTGTCGCCGGGTGGCTACCTGATACAGATCCCCGAGGTCCCCTTGCTCCAGACGCGAGCGCAGTGAGCGAAGCGCCGGGTTGTACCGCTCGATGTGGCCGACCGCTCCGACCAAGCCGGCCCGCTCGAACGCCTCGACCAGCAGCCTCGCCCCTTCGGAATCTGCGGCCAGAGGTTTCTCGATCAGGGCGGGAATCCCGGCCCTGGCGAGGGCAAGACCAGCCTGGGTGTGGAACTCGGTCGGCAAGGCGACTACCGCGTAGTCGATCCCCGCAGCGATCAGCTCGTCCACACCAGGCAGAACGTCGAGGGTGCCGGCTACCCCGTACGGGTCACCCGACGCGTCCGCGACGGCCACCAGGTCGACGCCGTCGAGGGCCCGCAGGTTGCGGGCATGGTGGCGACCCATCATGCCCAGACCGATCAGCCCGGCGCGCAGGCGCGCCATCAGGCGCCGGCCTTGGCGAGGGCATTGACGGCGACCACGATCCGCTCCAAATCCTGTTCCGACAAGGAGGGATGCACCGGCAGGCTCAACACCTCGGCCGCAGCTTCCTCGGTCACCGGCAGGTCGACGTCACGGGCGAAGGTCGCCAGGCGATGGTTGGGAATCGGGTAATACACCCCGCAGCCGACGCCGTACTCGCTTCTCAGCGCCGCAGCGAAACCGTCGCGATCGTCGTACACCCTGATCGTGTACTGGTGCCAGACGTGGGTGGCCTCCGGCCGTACCCCCGGCACACCGACCCCCTCGAGCCGGGCCGAGAGGTACGACGCATTCGCACGCCGCTGCTCGGTCCAGCCCCCCACCTTGGTCAGTTGGACCCGCCCGATCGCGGCGTGGATGTCGGTCATGCGGTTGTTGAGGCCGACGATCTCGTTGGCGTACTGGCGTTCCATGCCCTGATTGCGCAGCAGCCGAACGGTGCGGGCAATCTCGTCCGTCGCGCAGGCGACCACCCCGCCTTCGCCGGAGGTCATGTTCTTCGTGGGGTAGAGCGAGAACATCCCGAAGTCGCCGAAACTGCCGACGGGCCGGTCGTTCCAGGTTGCCCCGTGGGCCTGGGCGGCGTCTTCGAACAGCTGCAATCCATGGCGTACGGCTACCTCGGTCAGCGCGGTGACGTCGAACGGATGGCCGTACAGGTGAACTGGCAGCAGCGCCTTGGTGCGCTCGGTGATCAGAGCTTCGGCCGCGGGAGCGCTCATCGCGTAGGTCTGCGGTTCGATGTCGCAGAACACCGGCGTGGCACCGGTCAAGGCGACCGAGTTGGCAGTGGCTGCGAAGGTGAACGACGGCACGATCACCTCGTCACCGGGGCCGATTCCGCAGGCCAGGAGACCCAGGTGAAGTCCGGACGTTCCGGAGTTGACAGCCACGCAGGTACGGTCGGCGACCAGCTGAGCTGAGAACTCGGATTCGAAGGCAGCGACCTCGGGGCCCTGGGCGATCATGCCCGAGGCCAGGACGCGGTCGACGGCGGCCCGTTCCGCCTCGCCGATGATCGGCTTGGCTGCGGGGATCATGGGCAGGCTCACGCTGACTCCTGGAGTTCGAGCTTCTCGGGTCCGGTTTCGCGGTACACCTCACCGGAGATGGGGCATCGCCAATGACCACCGCCGTCGGGCACCAGAGCTTGTCCGACGCGGCCGACCCAGCCGACGCGGCGGGCGGGGACGCCGATCATCAGGGCATAGTCGGGCACGTTCTTGACGACCACCGCGCCGGCGGCGATCACGGCCCAGCGACCGACCGTGACGGGCGCCACGCAGACGGCGCGGGCGCCGACCGAGCACCCTTCGCGGAGGGTGACTCCGACGGGATGCCAGTCTGCGGCCGACTTGGCGCTGCCGTCGGGGTTGACGGCCCTCGGGTACGTGTCGTTGGTCAACACCGCGGCCGGCCCCACGAAGACGCCGTCCTCGAGCACGGCAGGCTCGTACACGAGCGCGTAGTTCTGGATCTTGCAGTTGTCGCCGACGTGCACGTCGGACCCGATGTACGCCCCACGCCCGACCACGACGTTCCGCCCGATCCGGGCACCCCCGCGCACGTGCACCAGGTGCCACACGCTCGATCCGTCGCCGATCTCGACGTCGTCGTCGATGTCGGCCGACCCGGCGATTCGTACGTTCATCCCTGGCTCCTGCCCGCGCGGTGCGGCCTCAGCGTATCGGGCCAGATCATGGGGACCGCGGGGGCGTTGGCCACCGGTGCGGGGTGTCGGACTGGCCGCGAGGGTGGGTACGACAGGGCCGATGGCCTGCTCGGTCGGCGGCTCCAGCCGGAAGGCCATGGCCAGCCAGAACCACCACAACATGGCCAGCGGGAACGACTTCAACAGGTAATAGTCCACGAGAAACGCCAACAGGTTCACGGCCAGCGCCGTCAGGATGGACAGCCGCAGCGGGTTGGCCGTACGAGCTCGCCAGGCTGCTCGTACGACGACGGCGACCAGCACCCCCACCAAGGCCAGGCCCACCAGCCCGAGTTCGGCAAACGTGCCCAGGTACAGCGAATGCGGGTTCGTCAGGGCATCCCCGTACGGCGTCTGCACGAAGCCATTCGGGTCGGCCGCGTAGACCCCACCTTCCGCGGCGAACCACGGCCAGATGCCACCCTGTCCGACTCCGACCAGGATCCGCCCCACCGAACTGGTCGCGGCCGCCAGTCCCGTCGTCGCGTTCTGCTCACGCAAAGGGTCGCTGAGCGATACCAGTCGGAGCAGTTGCCCGCGCAGGAGGAAGGCGACCAGCACCGCCACGAGTGCCGTACCCAGACCCAGCACAAGTGCGGTCCGGCGCGCCAGCCGTACCCTCTGACCACCAGCCTGGATCCGTCGCCCCACCAGGACCACCGCGAACAGCACCAGGCAACCGACACCCGCGCGGGAGCCCGTAGCGACCAGCAACCCCGCGGCGGCTACGCCCAATCCGAGCGACGCGACGCGCCTGAAGCCCTCCCAGGCCAGCCCGCAGAGGGTCGCCACGCACAGCAAGAGCAGGACGTGCAGAACCGCTGCACCGCCGAGTCCGCTGAACAACCGGGAGCTGGGTTCGTCGTCGTACTGGGCTCGCAAGAACGCGACGGCCGACAGCACCACGATCAGCCCAGAGAGCAGGAACAGGTGGGGTCGGGCCCAGGCGGGTGGTACCGCCAAGGCCATCAACACGCCGGCGGCCAGCGCGAGGAACGCTTCGAGCAGGGGGATCAGGACCCAGATCGCGGCGATGTCGTACGGCGTTCCCGCCACGCTAACGACCCGCGTCTCGCCGAGCGTGCGGAGTGCCGCGTACCCGAGCAGCGCCACGAACGCTCCTGTGGCCAGCCACAGCGGCGGAGGACGCTCTCGCAGCGAGGGAGACCTAGCGAGCGCGACGACGCCCACGACGACGACGACCGCGCCTGCCCAGAGGAAGCGCGGGTACGGGCCGAGGCTGCCGTCGAATTCGGTCGTCGACGTCACCAGACTGAGCAGGGTGACCAGCGGGAACAGGCCCATCGCAAACCACACAGCGAGACGCTGCTGCGCAGAACGGCCGGGCACAGCACTGGACTCTACTGGCGATCCTGAACGCCACCTCACCGTGGCTGGACGACGCCAGGGCCACGAATCCCCTTTCCGCGGCCGACCGCAATCGCCATACTGCGCCCATGGACAACCGTTCGGTCTTTTTGGGTACGGCAGACGCGGTCGTCGATCTCGTGGCCCGAATTCCTAGTCAAGATTGGGATCTTCCTGCCCTGGGAGTGTGGGATGTCCGATCGCTGGTGGGGCACACGTCTCGGGCGATGACGACGGTCCTCGACTACCTCGGTGATCGGCGCGAGACTGTCGACGTTCCCACGGCGGCCCACTACTTCGCCGGGGCCAAGGGTATGGATGCCGCCGTACACCAGGCGGTCGCCGGCCGCGGCGTCGCCGACGGTCGAGCGTTGGGTGACGATCCGGCCAAGGCCTTCGCGGAGATCCGTCGCCAGGTCGGCGAGGCGCTGGACGCCGTCGACGGAGATCCGGTGGTGGCTACGAGGTTCGGCGCCATGGTCGTATCCGAGTACCTCGTGACACGCATCTTCGAGTTGGTGATCCACGGCTCGGACATCGCTGCTGCGACCGGATTGCCGGTCGTGTTTCCCGACCAGGCCGTACGGGCGACGCTCGACGTCACCGTCGACGCTCTGACCCTGACCGGAGATGCCCTCGCCGCCGCTCGCTACCTCGCTGGACGAGACGGCTCCGCCTTCTCCGTGTTCTGACCGACCCAACCCCGGCCCTTAGGGAAACGCTGATCAATCATGTCCCGGCTGCGGCGCGCCGGATCGGGCGATCCGCCAGCCCCACATCTCTGACCCGTACCCCCGGTACGACCACGAGATGTGGTGGTACCGGCTCATCGGAGCCCGGCACGTCCTCGCTCGGAACAGCATTGATCAGCGTTCCCTTTAGGCTACGGCCGCCGAGTCCACCGGCTGGCTCGCCGCGCTTGGCGCGTCGATCACCCGCTGTCTGGGAGGGCGATCGACGCGCCAAGGAAGCGCTACTCCGCGACCGCGGCGAGCAGTTGAGACCGGGTTAGTTCGGCGCCGAACAGCGGACTCGACGGCTGGAGCAACCAATCGTCGGCGGCGGGGATCTCGACGGGGTCGAAGCCCAGGCGATCGACCAGGGCTGCCACCGACGCCCGGGCCTCGATGTCGTCTGACGCCACGGCCATCGCGCGCCGGAGCGCATGGCCCGGAGGGAGTGCGTCACGGTCCAACTCGGTGTAGGCGATGTGGTTCAACGACTTCACCACGCGCATGGCGGGGTTGAGCGACGACACGTACGCGGTACTGCTCGGATGGGCTGCCGCCGCCTCCAGCATCTCACCGTCGGTGGCAGACCAATGGTTGGTCGCGTCGACCACGATCCTGCGGTCGAGAAGCGACAGGTCGAGCGACCGCACCGCCGTAAACGGCAACGCCAACACGACGACGTCAGATTCGGCCGCCCGGCCGAGATCGGTCAGCTCGGCGCCTGGCATCAGCGTTGACACGACGACCTTGAGAAGGACGTCCGCCTCCGTACCCACCATCCTCACGTCGAGCCCAGCCCGGGAGGCCAACCGGCCGATCGCCGTACCCAGCTTGCCCGCACCCACGATTCCGACCGACGTCATGCACGAAACCTACGAGATCGACGCAGCAGGAATCATTGACCGATCAAGAATGTTCGGAGGAGCGTGAGCATCGAGTTCGGAATCGACACGTTCGGCGACGTCACCAAGAGCCTCGACGGCACCCTGCTGACCCACGCCCAGACCATCCGCAACGTCGTCGCCGAGGGCGTGCGGGCCGACCAGGTGGGGCTCGACTTCATCGGGATCGGCGAACATCATCGCGACGACTTTGCGATCTCGTCTCCCGAGATGGTGCTCGCCGCGATCGCGGCGCAGACCTCCCGGATCCGGCTCGGCAGCGCGGTGACCGTGCTCAGTTCCGACGATCCGGTGCGTGTCTTCGAGCGCTACTCGACGCTCGATGCGGTGTCGAATGGTCGCGCCGAGATCATCCTCGGCCGCGGATCGTTCACGGAATCCTATCCCTTGTTCGGATTCTCCCTCAACAACTACGAGGAACTGTTCGAAGAGAAGCTCGCACCTGTGGGCCGCGCCGCTCGAGCAGCAGCCGGTCTCCTGGGAGGGGAAGCTCACCCAGACGCTCACCCACGCGACCCTGTACCCACCCCTCGAATTCGGCACGATCCCGACCTGGGTGGCCGTCGGCGGCAGCCCGCAATCGGTGATCCGCGCCGCCCACTACGGCTTCAGATTGATGCTCGCAATCATCGGCGGACCGGTCGACCGGTTCGCCCCGTTCGCCGACCTGTACCGCCGGGCGCTCGACCAGTTCGGCCAGGAGCCGGAAGCCGTCGGCTACCACTCCTACGGCCACATCGCCGAGACTGACGAACTCGCCCGGGAACGCTTCTACCGACCGTGGTTGGAGATGACGACCCGGATCGGCTCGGAGCGCGGCTGGGGTCGGCCCAGCCGGGATTCGTTCCTCCACGAGATCGAGTACGGCTCGGCCGTCGTCGGCTCGCCCGAGACCGCAGCCCGCAAGATCGCGGCGGGGATCAAGGCCCTCGACGCGTCCCGATTCGACATGAAGGTCAGCACCGGCACGTTGGCGCACGAACACCTCCTGGACAGCATCCAGTTGTACGGCGAACGCGTGGTCCCGCTCGTGCGCGAGATGCTCAGCTAGGGATCCTTGGTCGCTAGACCTGCCGGACCGGACGACGCCGGCATATCCCCAACCGAGGTTAAGCTTTTACCCGAATCGGGGGGACATGTGATGGGTGCGGCGGTCGCAGGCGGGGCTTCGCCGTGACCAGCGCGCCACCATCGCCTCGGGACGACAGCCTCGACGTCGCTCGCGGCATCGCGATCATCCTCGTGGTGGCGGGTCACGTGCTCCGCGGGCTGTTCGCCGCGAAGCTCGTCGCCGCGACGGGCCTCTGGTCCTGGCTCGACCAGGTGCTCTACCTGACTCACTTGCCCGTGTTCGCGTTCGCGATCGGACTGCTCATGCCTCGAAGCGTCGAGCGCAGCGGCCGTGCACCGTACCTCCGCCGCCGGCTCTGGCTCCTGGCGTACCTCTTTGGCGTGTGGACGCTCATCGAGGGCGCGTTCGAGATCATGACGTCCCGGTTGAAGAACACACCTGTCTCCTGGGAACGCGTGCTCGAACTGTGGCGACCGCTCGGACACCTCTGGTTCCTGCCAGCCCTGATCGTGGCGACCGTGCTCGTCGTTGCGGCCCGGCCGTGGCGCCGTACGCTCTCGTCCCTCGTCGGTACCGGTCTGGTCGTCGCCCTCGGGATCTCGGCGTGGGGCTGGGAACCGACCTGGTTCGGCCTCGGCGGCCTGGCTCTGCTCGTCTTCTATGCCGCGGGCGCGTTCGTCGGCCACGACCGGTTCCACGCCCTCGCACGCCGGACCACGACCGCTCCCCTCGCCGTGGTCGCGACGATCGGAATCGGACTCGTCCTGGTGTTGCCTGCCCTGACCCAGGTGATCCCTCCTACCGTGGGATCCGAGCGTGACTTGGGCGGCATCGCCCTGGGCATCCTCTGCTCGTGCGCCGCAGTCGCGGGCGTCATGGCGCTGTCGGTGTTGCTGGCCCGGATCCGGCCGGGGGCACCGCTGGCCACCCTCGGCCGTCTCTCGCTGCAGGTCTACCTCGCCCACATCATCTTCGCCGCAGGCACGCGCGTCGTCCTGGCCCGGCTCGGAGTCGTCCAACCCGCCGTCCATCTGGTGGCGGGCACGGTGGCAGGAATCGCGGGAGCTCTCCTGCTCGAACGCCTGACCCGGTCCGTGCCCTGGCTGTTCAAACCTCCCTCGAGCAGGACCGGGAACGATTCGTCCAGTCCGCCCACCCCGCGCGAGCCTCGACCGACGGATCACGCTGGGTCCTAGGCTGACCGGGTGGCGATTCTTCGGCGACTGCGCAGCAGTACGTTCCTTCGCCACGTGCTGCAGTTGATGACGGGTACGGCCCTGGCCCAAGTCGTGACCATGGTCGTCCAGATCGTGTTGCTCAAGGTCTACACCGCCGAAGAGTTCGGGGTGTACGCCGTCGTCCTCGCCATCGTCGGCGGTCTCGTCACGGTTGCCACCCTTCGCTACGACCTGACGATCGTGCTGCCCAAGGCTGAATCCGACGCCCGCCGCATGGTCACGCTGACGAGCCGGCTCAACGCAGCGGTCTGTCTGCTGGCCCTCGTCGTTCTGTTCGTGACCAGGTACTCGATCGCGGGATTGCTCGTGGCCGGCGACACCGCCGACGTCGCGCAGCGCCGCTCGGAGGTCGCGTTCTGGCTTCCCGCGGCAGCCCCGCTCGCCTGGGCGATGCAGCAACTGTTGATCGTCGGATACTGGCTGAACCGCCGCCAGGAGTACACCCAGATGGCTGGCAACAAGATCGCCCAGTCTGTCGGTGTCGGCGTCGGCCAGCTCGGTCTCGGCGTCGCCCGTACGGGCACCCTCGGTCTGCTGGGAGGCCAGCTCGCGGGGCTGCTGGCAGCTTTGGGCCTGATCTGGTGGCGGGTACGGCCATCGCTCGCCGAGGCTCGTGGGCCACACCAGCCGCACCTGCTGCGCGCCTATCGGCGCATGCCGTTGCTCAACGGACCCACGGCCGTAGCTGACGCGATCCGCACCAACGGCATCACGATGCTGGTCGGCGCTGGCTTCGGGATCGCAGCGCTGGGACAGTTCAGCCGGGCCTGGACCCTGCTGCAGGCTCCGATCGCTCTGATCAACGGCGCCCTGCAGCAGGTCTTCTTCCAGAAACTGTCGGTCACCGGTCGGGAGGACATGCTGCGGGTCGTCCGACAGTCGATCGTGAGATCGGCACTGCTGGGCATCGTGCCGTTCGGACTGATCTACCTCCTGGCCCCGGCCCTGTTCGCCTGGTGGGGCGGTTCGGCATGGTCTGATGCCGGCGTGCTGGCGGCCGCATTGGTTCCGTGGCTGTTCTGCAACTTCGTCACCTCGCCGATCTCGTCGGTGTTTCTCGTCGTCGATGCGCAGTTGGAGCTCATGGTCTTCTCGTTCGTCTTCGCTGCCATACCGCTCGGCCTGCTGTGGTGGCACGACGCCGACCTGGTCTCCACGGTTCGCCTCGTCTCCCTCGTCATGGCGGGGATGTTGCTGGTGTTCTGCGTGTTGGCGCTGTTCGTCGCCCGGAGGTATCGCGACGGAGCGGCGGCCGAACTCGACGGTGCGGCCGCGACTGTCCTGACCGACGGCGACACCTCCCAAAGCGACGAGGGGCGTCCCTCATGGCCGAGACGGAACGAATCGTGAGCTCTGCCGTACCTGCCGATCCCAGCGGACTGAAAGAACTCACCAAACCGGTCCGGCGGGCCGGTCAACGCCCGACCCCACGGTGGGTGGGCTGGTTCCTGATCCTGCTCCCCACACTGGCTGCGGGTGGGCCCCTGCTCGGAGTCGGATCGTTCTTCGCCTTCAGAGTCGCAGTCGCCGTGCTCTTCGTGACCGCGGCCTGGGATTGGTGGCGCTTTCAGGACCGGTCGCGCACGTTCTGGGTGGTCCTGGGTCTGGGTGTGGCCTTCCAAGTCGCGGGGGTCGGGTCGTACTTCTGGTCTCGCCCACCCCTCCAGCCCGCGGTGTACGAACTGCTCGCGGTCGGGCTGATGTTCGGCCTCGCCGTCGCGTTGGTGCAGTTGTACCGCACCTCGGAGACGGTGCTGACCGTCGCCCGCGGCTGGCTGTACGGCGCTGCCCTGGTGCTCGTCGTCAACGCGTGGGAACTCGTGACCGATCGTCGGCTGCCGAACTACTACTTGCCCGAGTCGAAGAAGGACCTCGACTTCGAGTGGGGACAAATCGCAGGACCGTTCCACAACCCGAACCAACTGGCCGCCGTGCTCGTGATGTCGGCGATCGTCATGGCGGTCGGACACTCGCTGGAACACGACCGGCGACTGCGCTGGGCGTACGTCGTCGTCTGTGTGCCCATGCCGTACGTGGTCCTTCATACGGGCTCTACCCTCGGTCTCGGACTGCTCGGGATCGTCGGGATCGTGTGGTTGTCGCTGCACAGATGGACGCGTCGGATCGGAATCCCGCTCGGCATCGTCGCCGTGTTCGCGCTGCCCCCGGGACGGGCCTTCCTGCTGAATCTGGTCGGCCAGTTCCAGAACCTGTTCCATGCCAGCAGCGAGTACCTCTACTCGTCGGGCGACCGGCTCAACCTGATGCTCAACGGAGTCGTCATGCTGCGGCGTTCGACGTGGATCGGCGTCGGGCCCGACGGCTACCCCTATGTCATGAGCACCCAGACCATGCCGTACTTCACCCACGGGATCGTCAATCCTCATGCCGCGTTGGTGGAGATCGGTTCCCAGTACGGCGTCGGCATCTTCGTCGCCGTCGTCCTCACGCTGATCGGTCTCGCGAAATGGGCGCTCGGGCGACTGCGCCGGACGGCAGGATCGGAACTGGCCTCGCCGGAACGTGCCGTGGCGTTGTGGACCCTGATCGCGGTCGTGATCTTCCCCGTGTTGACGATGATGAACAGCACCTGGCTCAACCAGTCCATGTCGGCGCTCTGGGTGGGCACCTTGGCGCTGTGGGCCCGGCACATCGAGCGTCCGGTCGGGCGGCGCGTCCGTACCTCCGAGGCTGCCCTCCGCGACCTGCCGCCCGCACCCGAATCCGCCTCCCAGATGCCGACCGATACGGTGGGTGACATGAGGGATGGGTCATGACCGACGTTCTGATCCGGGCAGACAGCCTTGTCACAGCGGGATCGGTGTTCTCGCCCGGCGGCCTGCTGCTGCGCGACGGCACGGTGGCCGAGGTCGGCCCGTGGGGTGGGGGTACGGCAGACCTGACCGTCACGACGGTGTCACCAGGGCTCGTCGACGTGCACAACCACGGCGGCGGCGGAGCCTCGTTCGCCGAGGACCCGGACGTCGCGATCGCGGCCCATCGGCGGGCAGGTTCGACGACCCTGATCGCCAGCCTGGTCACCGAGCCGCTCGACGTGCTCGAGAAGCAAATCCGCCGGCTCGTGCCGTACGTGCGGGCCGGCGAACTGGCCGGAATCCACCTCGAAGGCCCCTGGCTGAGCGAGGACTTCCACGGCGCACATCCTGTGTCACTGTTGCGCGACCCTCACCGCGAGGACGTCGAACGCCTGCTCGCTGCCGGCGAAGGCACGATCCGCATGGTGACGCTTGCCCCCGAGCGTCCCGGCGGCATCGAGGCGTGCCGTCTGCTCGCTGCTCGCGGCGTGGTCGCGGCGATCGGGCACACCGCCGCCGATTACGAGACGGTCGTCGAGGCCCTGGCCGCCGGCGCCTCCGGAGCCACCCACCTGTTCAACGCCATGCGGCCCGTCCACCACCGCTCCCCCGGCCCGAACGTCGCACTGCTCGGCAACCATGGCGCCGCTCTCGAACTGATCGTCGACGGAATCCACCTCCATCCCGGACTGGTGTCCACCGTCGCGGGGGCTCATCCGGAGCGGGTCGTGCTGGTGACCGACGCGATGGCCGCGGCCGGCACGTCCGACGGCGACTACGTGCTCGGCACGTTGGCGGTGCAGGTACGAGACGGGGTCGCGAGGGTCGCGGGGACGGCGACGATCGCGGGTAGCACGCTGACGCTGGCCAAGGCCGTACGGCATGCCGTTGAGTTCGGCGTCGACCCGGTCGTCGCCCTGCGGTCGGCCACGAGCCACGGTGCCCGGTGGCTCGGACTGGACGGAGTCGGCGACCTCGTCGTCGGCGACCAAGCAGACCTGGTGACGTTCGACGAGGCCTGGAACGTCACGACGGTCATGCGCCGTGGCACATGGGTGGTGTCACCCTGACGGGTCTCGTCAGCTCGCCCACCGGCCGGTGTAGAACAGCGCCGCCCAACCCAGCATCACAGCGAGGCTGACTCCGGCCCAGACCGCGAGGATGGCGACCCGCCAGCGTCGGTGGCCCTGTCGTACCACCCACTCGCCGAGCAGCACCCACATCGGGAACCACAACAACACGGCACGGTTGACGCTCATGAACCAGTACGACGTCGTGAAGGCGACCACTTGCAGCCCGACCCACGTCGCTTCCGGCCAGCGCCGCTTGACCAGGCACCAGATCGTCACGGCGAGACCGACCGCCACCGAGACGACCTCGGCCCGGAAAACCCAGGCCCAGCCGGGATGGTCGGCGTACGCGCCCGGCACGATCGCCGGGATCGTGTGCTGGAAGGATTCCCAGGGCCACGTCAGACCGCGGTTCCAGCCGGCCGCCTGAGCGTCGTACCAGGCCAGCCAGCTGCCTTTCGTGATCCGCAGGTACGACGCATACGCGAACAAGACCGCTCCCGCCAGGCCGAGCCAACGCCCCCGCGACCATCGTTGGGCCCACGTACGGCCCTGCACGACGGCCATCACCGCCAAGGCGGCGACCAGGAACAGCCCGGAGACCCGCACCGAACAGGCCAGCGCGCTCAGGATGCCCGCCCACGCCCACCGGTTCTCACGGGCCCTCACCCAGGCCCAGAACGCGAGGGCACAGAACAGCGATTCCGTGTACGGCACGACCGTGAAGACGGCGGTCGGCGCGACCAGCCACAATCCGGCTGCCACGACCCCGGCTCGGGGGCCTCCGAGCCGGTACAGGGCCGCCGCCGTGACGGCCGACGCCACGACCGAGATCACGACGCCTGCGACGTACGGATCGATTCCGACCGCCCCGACCAGCCGCAGGAGCAACGGCAATCCGGGGAAGAAGGCGACCTCCTGGGGGTCGACGTACCCCTCCCGCGCGATCTTCAGGAAGTGCTGGACGTCCCAGTTGCCGACGGCGTCGGAGAACTTCCGACCCGTCGCCCACATCGTCGCGGCGCAGAGTCCGAGCAGCAGCAGTCGGCTGCCGAGCCAGAGCTGGGCGACCAGGCGGGGTCCGTCGGAGACATACGTCCGACGCCGCGCGGGACCGCTCACGAGGCCGGCGCGGGCGTCGTACCGGTCGGCTTCGTGGTGTCGCCTGGGTGGGGGGTACGGCTCGGCTTCGGTCTGTCGTCGGCGTAGATCAGGTCACGCGCTCCGGCCAACACCCCTCCGATGGGGTCGTCGATACCGTTTGCACGTACGGGATCCTCGTCAGGGTTGAGGATGTCGAGCGCCACCACCACCATGAGCCACACGGTGACGCCGACCCGCAGGAACACGGCGAGCCAGTAGACCCGGTCCGGTCCGCCGTTGCCGGGGTGCAGAGTCCCGGCCAGGTGCCCCCAGATGGCGGCGAAGTACGCCAATTCGGCGAGATTCCACACGGCCCAGTCGCGCCACACCGGGCGTGCGAGCACGAGCAGCGGCAGCAGCCACAACGCGTATTGCGGCGAGTAGACCTTGTTCACGACCAGGAACAGAGCGATGACCAGGAACGCCACCTGCCCGACGCGGGGGCGGCGGGGGGCGGCGAACACGAGGTACGTGATGCCCAGACACCCGGCGACCATCATGGCCAACGACCACAATCCGGCGTTGGACATGTCGAGCCCGCCGAGGGAGAAGACGTACCAGACGGACCCCAGGTCGGCGCCCCGATCGGCGTTGAAGGTCCAGAAGTACGTCCAGCCCGACGGGCTCATCGCATAGACGGGGGCGTTGACGACGACCCATCCGCCCACCGCGCCGATCAGCAATTTGCTCAGGGCATCCCACTTCGCCGCCCGGATGCACAGCAGCAGCAGCGGTCCCAGGATGAACAACGGGTAGAGCTTCGCGGCGATGGCGAGGCCGTACAAGACCCCTGACCAGCCAGGTCTGCCGCGGGCCCAGACGTACATCGCGGCTGCCGTCAGCATGACGGCGAACATGTCCCAGTTGATGAGGGCCTCTGCCATGACGACCGGAGCGACGGCGATCATCAGGCCTTGTTGCCAGCCGTGGTCGGGTGCCATGCGGCGCTGCAACTCCACGAGCACCAGGTAACAGACGAACAACATGACAGCACAGACGGCGAAGAACACATTGGCGGCGTTCAGAGCGTCTTGGTCGACCACGTCAGGCCGCGCGGGGAATCCGAACAGTCCGGTGAAGAACCGAGCCACCTCGACGAACCCGCCGCTGAGCACCGGGTACTCCCAATCCGTGTCGCGGTAGAGAATCTGCCCCTGAGCCAGGCCCCGCACCTGGTAGAGGACACCGATGTCGGAGTAGCACAGGCGGTAGAACGTGTTGACGGGTTGGTCGGCCAAGGTCTGGCGGCACGGCACCTGCCGCACCATGAGCACCAGCCAACTGACGGTGGCCAGCATCATCAGCAGGCCCGGACCACGGAACATGGTGTCGGCCGCATGCAGCCCCAGCCGACCACCCACCCGGCGGGTCAGAACGTCACGCCAACTGGGCTGTCGTCCGGTCGGGGTCGGTGCGCTCACCACGAGGAGAGACTAACGGCTGCGCCCTATCCCGACCCGCTCGGCGCGGGCGTGCTGCCACCGCCGTTGCCGTTGCCGCTGCCCCGGCTCGTCGATTGGCTGGGCTGGGTGCTCGGTTGCGGCTGCTGCGAAGTCTGCGCGGGTTGGGAGGGCTGCTGGGTCTGATTCGGTCGGCTGCTCTGCGGAGCCGCAGAAGACGACTGCTCGGTGGCCGGGGCGCTGGAAGCGCTGGCCCGGGGGGTCGGAGACTTGCTGCCGTTGACGTACACGGGGCCGTCGAACTTCTGATCCGGCATGCCCTTGGTGGCGACCTGCATGTAGTCGAGCCAGGTCAGAGCCGGGTACGTGCCACCGAAGAAGGTGGCGTCGCCCTTGCGGGCGTAGGGGTCCAGGTCCGCCGTACCCGCATCTCCGGCCACGTACATCACCGCTGTCGAGACTTGCTTGGTGTAGGCGACGAACCAGCTCGAGAGCACGTCGTTGCCGACGCCGGCCGTACCCGTCTTGCCTGCGATGTCGCGACCCAGACTGGCCACGCGCGCGCCCGTGCCCTCGTTCACGACGTTCTGCAAGGCGAACGTGGCGTCGCGCGCCACGGCCTCGTCGAACGCTTGCCGCTGCTCCGGATTCGCCGTGTAAAGCACCTGGCCCTTCATGTCCTTGACTTGCTTCACCACGTGGCTGGCCACGAAGACGCCGTTGTTGGCCAGCGTGGCATACCCGGTCGCCTGGTCGAGCGGACTCGCTTCCGCGCTACCCAACGCGATCCGGTTGTTGAGGTCCCAGCCGGCCCCGGTCGGAACGCCGGCGTCGTTGGCAGCCTTGACGACCTCCTGAGGGCCGTTCTTGATCTGTTGGGTGAGATCGACGAACGCGGTGTTGATGGAGTCCGCGGTCGCCTTGACCAGCGACACGTCGCCGTACTGCATGCTGAACTCGTTCCGCACCGGCGACGAGTCCCCCTTGGGCGTGAACGTGTTCCCGTTGAACGTCGAGCGAAGGCTGAAGCCGTTGCGCAGGCCAGCGAGCAGCGCGTACGCCTTGAACGTCGAGGCCGCCATCCGGTCCGTCGTCGCCCAGTTGCGCGAGTTCGCGACGTAGTCGGGGCCTCCGTACATGGCCAAGATTTCGCCGGTCCCGACCTCGACGGACGCGATCGCAGCGTGCAACTGAGCCGGGTCCTGCTTCTGCGAGGCCTGGGACGCCGCGGTGTCGGTCCACTTCTGCGCCGACGCGACGGCTGCTTCCTGAGCGGCGGAATCGAACGTGGTCATGATCTGCAGGCCGCCGCCGGAGATTTCCTCGGGCCGGAATCCGTTGGCCAGAAGCTCGGCCTCGACCGCCTTCAGCAAGAATCCCTTCGGCCCGCCGAGGCGGCTGCTCTTGGGTACGTCGGGGAACTGCGGCAATCGTGTGGCGCTGTCGTACTGCTGCTGCGTGATGGTTCCCATCTCGAGCATGCCGTCGAGCACGTACGCGTACCGCTGCGTCAGCCGGTCGAGGCTCTTCTGGCCGTCGGAGGGGTCGTACAGGCTGGGGTTGTTGAGAATCGAGGCGAGCACGGCCGATTGCTGCAGGTTGAGGTCCTTGGCATCGACGTTGAAGTACGCCTTCGCCGCGGCTTGGAGGCCGTACGCCCCACGCCCGAAGTAGATCGTGTTCAGGTATCCCTCCAGCACCTGCTCCTTGGGCATCGAACGGCCCATCTTGACCGCCAGGAGGAGTTCGGTGATCTTTCGGGTTGGGGTCCGTTCCTGATTCAGGTAAAGGATTTTGATGTACTGCTGGGTGATCGTCGACCCGCCTTGGAGATCACCGCCGCGCAGGATGGTCCACACGGAACGGGCGATGCCCGACGGCGAGATTCCCTTGTCGGTCCAGAAGGTACGGTTCTCCGCCGAGATGACCGCGTCCTGGGCGGTCTTCGGCATGTCGCTCAGCGGGATCGTGGTGCGGTTCTGGTCGAGGAACGACCCGATCTGGGTGGCGCCGTCGCGGTAGAAGACCGTCGACTTGTTCGTCGTGAACGCCGTGTTCGGATCGGGAAAGTCCGTGCGCTGATAGGCGATGGCGATCCCGCCGACCCCGACCAGAGCGGCGACCAGGAAGAAGATCGTGAAGGCCTTGAGCCCGGCGAACAGTCGCCTCTTCCATGCCGGTTGGGCCACTCGCTTCGGGCGCGCGCTGGACTTGCCGGAGCCCGCGGAGGCGCCGGTGGTTGATTCAGCCATAGATATCCTCGACGGTCTTCTGACGACGGGGGGCCGGCGCTTGACGCCGTCTCCCAGCAGGTACGAACGGATCATGTGGTTCCACCCGCATTCGGTGCACACCTCGACGACGCACACCCGGAACTCGCCGAACTCGTTCTGCATCTCCTCGAGTTCGGAACTCGACTTGATGCGGCCCGAGTACTGACCGAGTTGATCGCCGAACGTGTAATTCAGGTTCACCAGCCGACCGCAGTTGCCGACCGGGCATCGGGTCTCGCTGAGTTCGCCGTGGTGCAGTGCCGCCCGGACGAGGAGCGGATCGGCGTCACACGCCTCCTGCCGCGTGAGCGAGCGGACGCGACCACGCAGCGCCTGCAGCTTGTGCCGGCGCTGCAAGGCGTAGTCGATGCTCTCTCGCTTGGACCACATGGCGACCAGGGTAGGCGTCGAAGCTGGGCGAGACGAGCCCGGAGGCTCGATCGACGTGGGATCGGCGGGCGCGAGCGTCTGCCGTACGCGTATCATCTGGTGGCGGTCGACGTCGGAGTACGGCTCGACCACCGATGTGCGGCAGGGCACGTACGGGGACGTGGCGCAATTGGCAGCGCAAGACCTTTGCAAGGTCGAGGTTGAGGGTTCGAGTCCCTTCGTCTCCACTCGGAGACACAGACATAGGACAAAGCCCGAAGTGGAGACAACGAACTTTCTGTCGTTGTAGCAGTCATCCCCCAACACTTCGGGACGCGGACGCGCGCTACGTGCGGGGCGGCGAGGTGTCACCGTGTTTGAACACGGGATCCAGGCAGGAGGCCACCAGCGCCATCTGCTCAGCGAGGTCTGCGTCGCAGACTGCCTCCAGTCGCTCCTTGCGACGCCAGGCAGCCCACTTGGCTTGACCGATCTGCCCGTAGCCGATCACGTGCGGTGCGATGGGTCCGAGGGTGACGCCGCGGTAGCGGGCCACGGCTTGTGCGGAGCGAAGCAGCTCGTCGGCGTCGATGCCTTGCCGCGCGAGTTGGACGATGTCGACGTAGTCGCGCCACCTCGTGCTGGTGATGCCCCGCTCCAAGATGGTGACGCCCTTCTCGGCGATCGTGGTCTCGGGCGCGTAGCCGAGCAGCATGATCGGGTCGCCCAAGACGCGGTCGATGCGCACCTGCCGCGGCGCGGGCACGATCGGATCTCCGGTGGAAACATCCCACGCATCGGTGCCCTTCCACGGCCCGATCGACACACCGACCCGCACCCGGAACCCGGGGTAGTCCGCATTCTCACGAATCTCCTGCACGCTGATCGAGTCGAGATCGAACACCACCCCGTCATCGGTCTCGACGGCAGCGATGTCGTGAACGACGGCAATCAGGTGGTCAGCGGTGACGTCCGCTCCGATGGCATTCGCGTCGGCGTCCCTCGTTGGGCGCCGCACGCCGTAGGCGGCCAGCAGGATCCCACCCTTGAGGACGAAGTCCTCAGCATGAGCGGTGCGAGTGAGGCGATCCAGGAACGATTCCAGCGTGTGCCGGATCAGATACTCCTGCGTCGGCGCACCCGTCCCGATCTTCGCCGCTGCCGAGCGCGCCGCGGACTGAATGCGGCGGAACACCTCATCCCCCGCATTCACGCCAGCGCCTCCAACGCCTGGAGGACGGGAGACTTCGCTCGCGGAAGTCGAGAGGCGATCTCCATCAGTCGAGCAGGTCTGCCACCGCCGCGCAGCCACTCCTTCAACGCCTCCCGCGCCAACTCATACCCGACCTCGCCCCGGAGCCGGAATGCGTCCGCGATCGACCGCTCAGGCGAGTAGATCCCGATCGTCTGATCCGTGCCCGGAATCGAGATCTCCCCCCGGCCGATCCCGAACGTGGCCCGATCGAACTGATGCCACGCGATCGCTCCCGTGCTCGCCGGTGTGCGCGACCCGCGCGGGATCGCGACATCCAACGCGGCGGGAATCGCATCAGTCAACTCATGGTGCGCGAGCGCGGACGCCAAGGAGATCGTCGCATCCGGGCGACGAGTCGCCGCCTCGATCCAGTCCCAGTCCGCCGCCGGAGCATCGGACGGCAGGTAGATGCCGCGAGCGATCCGCTCCAGCCGACCCTCGCGCGCCGCACGGTAGAGTCCGCTGCGCGACATGCCGGCCCGCTCAGCCGTGCCTGGCCGGAGAGTGGGCGTCACCAGCACCTCCCTGGTGAAGTGAAACGTATACACATAACTATAGCTGATGACAAATCGTGCCGTCTCTCGCGATCTCTTCCATCGCCGCCTTCGGTGGTCGCTCTACGATCGACGCTCGCTCGATGGCGATGCCCGAAAACCTGGACTGGGAAAGTGTCGAACACTTCCTTATCGTCCCGACCATGTGAGCTCGGCGGCTTTCGGAGAACAAGTGGACTTCGACGATCTTGCCGCCGAAGACGGTGAGCAGGTCGACGCCGCTCATGTCCATCGACGCTCCGGGGCGGCTGCCCGAGAAGCGCACGGGCACGCCATCACCATCGCCGGACCGGCGACCGTCAGCTGGAAGGTGCCTTAGCGCTTCGAAGTTTCCGGCAACCACGACGGACGGTGTTTGCTCACTCATTGGTCAACTGCTTCGCGATGAAGCGTGCGAGAAAGGTACTGACCGACACACTGCGCGACCTGGAGCGGGACAGCATCGTCACCCGCCACGCGTACGACCAGATGCCGCCCGTGTGGAATACGACCTGACGGCACTCGATCGAACGTTGCTCGAGCCGCTCACCGCGCTGGCCCGGTGGGCCGAACGACACGTCGCCGACGTCGAAACGGCCCGGCGCCGACTACGACCGCAGGGACGTGCGGCCTCGGCCTCACCACGACTGAAGGCATTCGCCCGAACGCACGGCACCGGCTCACTCGTGCCTCAGTACAGGGTCATCAATCCGTTGAGCAGTGCCTGGGATTCCGCCTTCGAAGCCTCGGACAGGTCGAGATCTTTGTGCATGTCGCCGTACGTGCCACCCTCGGTCCGTTCGTACCCGGCCGCCTCGAAGAAGCTCGAGTGCTTCGGGTCCAGCCGGATCAGCCGTGAAACCTGGTGGTCGTTGACGATCAGGTCGGCGTGGGCGAAGTCGAGCAGTGCTCGGCCGGCGCCCTGCGCGCGGGCACTCTTGTTCGTCGCGATGTAGGCGACGTATCCGCCGTCGACGCGCTCCTCGGGAGGTTTGCCGTAGTTGTCGGCCATTTGGTACAGGATCCCGCCGCAGATCAGGTGCTTCCGGGCAGCGACGATCAACAGCCGACGCAGTCCTGGCACCGGCTTGAGCCACTCGTCGAACGACTCTGCCGGAAGATCGAAGATCTCGGCGAACAGGTCGCGCATCGCGCCTACGTGCGGGCTGTCCGGATCGTTGGGGAGCCGCCAGAAGTCGAACGAGTGATCCGGATCCGGGTCTGGTTGGGCGAGCGGGAAGAACCGGCCCACCACCGTGTCGAGAAACTTCATAGGACCACCACTCTAGTAACGAGTGCAACTAAAGACCAGGGCACACGCCGCGTCGTGGCCCCGTTCACGCCGTGACATGTGCCGTACGCCTCTTGCGACCACGCAGGGAAGGTGGGTCGGCCGCGAACACGCCGAGGACGTCTTCGAGCGGTTCGCGAATCACCAACGTCGCCAGGTGGTCGAGGTCGGTCGCGTCACGATTTATCATGACGAAGTTCTTGCCACGGAAGCACTGCACGAGGCCCGCTGCGGGATAGACCACGAGTGAGGTACCGCCGACGATCAGGGTGTCGGCTCGATTGACTGCCTCGGCAGCGGCCGCGAGCACCCGCTGGTCGAGTGCCTCCTCGTACAACACGATGTCGGGCTTGATCATCCCACCGCAGGCGCACCGAGGGATTCCGGCGGCACCGGTGACCGCAGCCAGCCCGAACGTCGCGTGGCACGTCCGGCAGGTGTTCCGATGCACACTGCCGTGCAGCTCCAGCACGTGCGCGCTGCCCGCCACCGCGTGCAGACCGTCGATGTTCTGGGTGATCACGGCCGCCAGCCGACCTGCCGCCTCGATCGCCGCCAGACCGTAATGAGCCGCGTTGGGCCGAGCGTCGGGGTACAGCATCGCGTTGCGATAGAAGCCGTAGAACAGTTCCGGATGAGAGTCGAAGAACGTGCGGCTCAGGATCACCTCGGGGGGATACGCCGTACCCGCTGTCGTCGTGTAAAGGCCCGACGCCGAACGGAAATCCGGAACCCCACTCGCCGTCGACACGCCTGCACCGCCGAAGAACACGATCCGACGGCTGGATTCCACGATCCTGCGCAGTTCGTCCGGCACGAGTCGACCATAGCTTGCCCGTACCTGCTGGGATGGCCGCATGATCTCGATCACCGTCAAGTGGTACGTCAAGCCCGAGTACGCCGACACCTTTCCCGAGCTGACCAGGGAGTTCACGCAGGCCTGCCGGGCCGAGCCGGGATGCCTATGGTTCGAGTGGGGTCGCTCGACCGAAGACCCGACGGTCTACTACCTCACCGAGGCGTACGCCGATGGTGACGCCGGGAAGGCCCACGTCACCAGCGCCCACTTCGAGAAGGCCATGGCCACGCAGGGCCAGTACGCGGCCCGCCGTCCCCAGGTCGTCAGTTTCGAGACACCCCAGCAGGGGTGGGCCGATCTCGGCGAGATTCAGATGGACGATTGAGACTTTCCGGTCGTACGGCTCTCCCGCCTGGGTAGCTCGTACCCGCCGGCGCCCCGACGACACCTCGGCCCGCTGGGCTGATGGTGGCCTGAGGGAAGCGCTTCCTCAGCCCTCCCGTACCTCGAAACTCACCGTCAACTCGACCGTCGAATCGCCGCCGATGCCTACGTCGAAGAGCGACGGATCGATGACCCAGTCATGAGCCGCCGCGTTCCAGTAGCGAAGCTGCTCAGGCCCGACGGGGAACTCGACGGTGACGGTCTGACCGGCGGGAACGAACAGGCGCTGGAAACCCTTGAGTTCGCGCACGGGCCGTGATGCCGTACCCCACCGCTGATGCAGGTACAACTGCACCACCTCGTCGGCGTCTCGATCCCCGGTGTTCGTCACGTCGACCGACGCGGTCACCGACTCGCCCACGGAGATCGAAGTGGCGCTGAGGTTGACGTCGCCGTACGCGAACGACGAGTACGACAACCCGTGCCCGAACGCGAACAGCGGAGTCGACTCGACGTCCCAGTACCTCCGCCACTGGTTCTCAGGCTCGTGGCTGATCGTGTGGGAGTAGACCATCGGGATCTGACCGACGGATCGGGGCCAGGTGAACGGCAACCGGCCGGCCGGTGACTCGTCACCGAAGACCAGCGCCGCTATGGCATGGCCACCCTGTGACCCCGGGTACCAGACCTCCAAGATCGCCGGCGCCTTCTCCATCACCGGTCGAACATCCAACGGCCGCCCGTTCATGAGCAGCACAACCACGGGCGTACCGGTCGCAGCCACCGCGTCCAGCAGGTCGAGCTGCCGTCCAGGCAACTCCAACGAGGATCGCGACGCTGCCTCGCCGATCATGTTCTGCCACTCGCCCAGCACCAGCACGGCGACGTCGGCACCCGCAGCCAACTCCACCGCCCGAGCGAACTCAGCTTCCTCGTCGAATCCCTCGGGATCGACGGGCGCGTTGCCCTCCCACAGGTCGAACATCGAGGCGAACGTTCGCTGTCCGTGACGGATGCCGGGCGCGTACTCCACCTCCACCCCGAAGTCCCCGCCCCGCTCGCGCAGGCCCTGCGCGATGGTCACCGTCTCGGTCAGGTCGAAGTCGAAGACCCACGGCCCGAGCGTGTCGCGGGGCGCATCGGCCAACGGCCCCAGCACCGCAACCTTCTTCACCTCCGGTGACAGCGGCAGCAACGGCTGCCCGTCGACCGGTTCGTTCGTCAGCAGCACCGCGGTACGTACGGCAGCGGCTCGCGCCGCCTCGCGGTGAGTGGGGTCGGAGAGCACCTCGACGGCCCGCTGCTCGTCGACGTACGGCTCCTCGAACAAACCGAGCTGGAACTTGGCGCGCAGAATTCGCCGTACGCACGTGTCGATCTGTTCCTCGGACACGACGCCGGACCGAACCGCGTCGACGAGGTGGGCGTACGCGGGATCGTCCACCGCCATTTCCAGGTCGACGCCTGCGCTCACCGCCCGTACGCCCGCATCGGTCAGATCCTTGGCCAACCCGTGGGTCGCGAGGTTGCGTACGGCATTCGCGTCGGAGACCAGGAACCCTTCGAAACCCCAGGTGTCTCTCAGCACATTCTGCATGAGCCAGACGTTTCCCGTAGCCGGAACGCCATTGAGATCCATGTAGGCGGTCATGACGTTGCCCGCTCCGGCCTCCACCGCCGCCTTGAACGGAGGGAACACGACGTTCCAGAGCTGCTCATCGGAGATGTGGGACTGGTCGTAGTCCCGCCCACCGACGGCGAAGCCGTACCCGGCGAAATGCTTGGGCCCGGCGATCAGCGTGTCCGGGGAACCGATTCCGTCTCCCTGGAAGCCCCGAACCTGTGCGGCCGCCATCGCCGCCCCCAAGCAGGGGTCCTCACCGGCGCCTTCGATGATCCGCCCCCAGCGGGGGTCGCAGGTGACGTCGACCATCGGCGCGAACGCCCAGTGGATGCCGACCGCTCGGGCCTCCTTCGCGGCGATGGCCTGACCGCGCGCGGCGACGTCCGGATCCCACGAAGCGGCGGTGGCGATGGGTACGGGGAAGATCGTCCTGAACCCGTGGATCACGTCGAATCCGAACAGCGCAGGAATACCGTGACGATTTCCCTCGATCGTCAAGCGCTGCAGCCGGTTGATCTCCGACGGCTGGGTGCAGAAGAGCAACGATCCAACGCGGCCAGCCGCCAGTTCCCTCTCCACCATGGCCGGTTGACTGCTCAGGTCTCCCATGACGTCCACATCGGACTCGGGATCGACCTCGGCAAAGTAGAAGAACTGGGTCATCTGACCCGCCTTCTCCTCGAGAGTCATCGCCGAGAGGAGTTCGTCGATCCGGGCCTCGATCTGGTCGCTGGTCATGGTTTCTCCGTCGTCGTTGGCAGCCAGCCTCAGGGTACGCCGGTGACGCGTCGGCTCGGGTCAGAGCCGACCCAACACTGTAGATGCGCACTCGATGACGTTTCGGCCGACTTGGCACGTTCAAACTTCATCGAGTGTGCATCCACAGTGTTCGGCCTCGCGAGAAGGGCGACCAACCGGCCGCGATGGAGAATCCGAACCCAGACAAGCAGCGAGCCCGGCCAGCGTTGGGGAACCGGCCGGGCTCCAATGGCGCGGTGCTCGTCGTCTTGGGGAAACGACGGCAGAGGTTTGGGGGACCCGATGTCACGCGCTCACTGCTGCGCCCCGAAGGACGCGTGGTCCAGTGTAATCATCCGATGAGTTCGTGCAACCCAGCGGCGAGCATCACGAAAAGTGCCCGCGAAACACCCTCGGTGCATCAACTGGGAATGCCCGCGAAACGGTGAGCCTCGGGAGGCATGAAGAGTGGGCTGTCGATGGGGTCGCGTGCGGAGATC